>Ga0233423_10000969_pt1 | contig 14617 bp, 12 predicted proteins | sample Watercolumn_Mata_FD_180713 | JGI IMG/M metagenome (GOLD analysis project Ga0233423, IMG submission 180713) | Freshwater microbial communities from Lake Matano, South Sulawesi, Indonesia - Watercolumn_Matano_2014_112_MG | ecosystem: Environmental > Aquatic > Freshwater > Lake | place: Indonesia...
GGGCTTTTAGATTTGGGACTGTCTTCGGCTTTTATCAAAAAACTTTCCCAATACCAGGCCACCGGACAAAACAACAAAATAAAAAACCTAATTTATTCCTGTAATTCTTTATTTTTGATTATCGGCCTGGTCGGCTTTGGTATTATGGCAATTTTGGGCTGGTTTGGCAATTCTATCTTTGGCGGCGACACAGCTGTTCCAATTTTTTATCTAACGGCTTTTTTGATAGGCGGATTAACGTTTTTTGTAAACAATGCCAATTCGGTCTATACAATTACCCCCAAAGCTCTGCAACGTTTTGACATCTTCACTAAAATAGACTTAAGCCATATTACAATTTTTAGTTTGCTAACGATTGTTTTGATTTTTTTAAAACTAGGCCTGATAGAGCTTCTGGCGTTACAATTTTCTTTGGCGCTGATTTTTTCTTTTATTTACCGCCATCACAGCCAAAAAATTCTGCCAGAGGTAAAATTAAAATTTGCCTGGGATAAATCGGAGATAATCTCTTGCTACCGTTTTGGCCTGATAACTATGGTCAGCAATATTTCCAATTCACTTCTAACTTACCTGGATCGGCTGATGATTCCGATTTTTCTAGGCCCGGCGCAACTGCCTTACTATAGCCTGCCGGGCAATGTCGCCAATCATACTCAAGGTGTTACCAACAGTTTGACGGCGGTTATTTTTCCCATAGCTTCGCAGCTGCAGAGCATTAATAATACAGAAAAGATAAAAGAGCTCTACGTCAAATCAACGCGACTAATAACCGTGCTGGGAGCAGCTATCACTATTTCCATTATTGCCTTTAGCGATAAAATACTTTATTTTTGGCTGGGGAAAAATTTTGCCACCAACTCAACCAAAATCCTAATCATCCTGGCACTGACGTATTTTTTAATTGCTTTGTACCGGCCACTGTCTTCATTGCTATTAGGGCTAGGGCAAACTAAATTTTTGTCAGCTTTTTCAGTGGCTATCGCGATAATCAATTTTGTCGCTTTAATAATACTATTAAAACCTTGGGGCATTTATGGCGCCGCTTGGGCCTATTTTATCTCTGTGCTACCAATAACGATAATGATTTATCTAATAGAAAAAAAACTTCTAAAACTAACGGGGCGGACAAAATATTATTTCCAGACTACAATCAAAATTGTTTTAATCTCTCTTATTAGTTTAATGATAGATTGGTGGCTAATTAGACCACTAACTACAAACATTTTGGCTTTAATAATTTTAGGGCCGCTAGCCGTAATAATATATCTACTGCTTTATCGCCTCTTTAACTTTTACGAAGTTGAAGATTGGGAAAAAATAAAAAAATTTACTCTGATAATAGTAAAACGCCTGTTAAAATTGCCAAATTAAATTATCACCGAAAATTTTTGGAGCTCCCAGATTGTCTTGCAACCAGCCGATCACCTCTGTGACGGTTTGTTTTTTATTGAGCAAAAGAAAGCAATTTTTTTGGCCAGAAATGTTTTTTGCCTCCAGCAATACCTCGCTGGTCGGCTGATTTTTTATTTTACTAAATAAATCAACTCGTTCTGGCTGCTGATGGTTGGTGTAAATAGGAAAATTACCGGCGGCAATTTCTCGGTAAGAAAAAGCTTCCACAGCCAAGAGCGGCCAAGTATCAGCCAAAACGCAGTAATGAGAAAAATCGCCAGCCATGGTTTGAGTCAGATACCTAGCGGCAGCCACATCATCACTAGTTACCGCGGCGTTAAGCACCGGGCCGGAAGCATAAGTCAAAACCAATATTAAACTTAAAATAATTGCCAGCGGCAATAAAAATTTATCGCTCTTCAAAGAAGAGAAAAAAATATTTAAACCCCAGGCAAAAATTAATACTAAAATCATGGCCAGAAAAACATTCAGGCGGCCGCTGATAATTTTTGTCCCGACCAAGAAGATTGAGGAAAAAATATAATTAGTTAAAAACAAGATGGAAAGCCAAGACAAAAATTTTAAGGGCAGATTTTGACCTTTCAGTGCCCGATAAATAAAAATAATAATTAAGCACCAAAAAATTGCAGCCAGCAATAGATAAACAAACGGCGCCAAAGAAAAGTCCCGCGGCAGAAAATGGCCGGTGTTAAAATATAAAATATTATTTTTTATCAAATTGACAACTACCTCTCTGACCAATAATAATTTAAGATGGCCAAAACCAAAAAACACTTCCAGCGCAAAAAGAATAACACCTAAAAAAGCTAGACCAACTTTAGTAAATTTTTGCCAACGTAAAGCCGAAAAAAGAACCGCTAAAAATAACGCCAATAGCAGGACTAAAGAATAATTGAAATAGGCCAGCACCGAAAAAATCAAAATTAAAATAGCTGTTTTTTTGTCTGGCCGACGATAATATGACAGCCACAAGGCCAAAAGAAATAAAAAATTAAGCGCGCCATAGCCGACTGCCAGAGTCTGACTACCGTAATACTGCAACGGATAAAATGCTAACGGCAAAGACGCCGCCAGCAGGCAAAATTTTTGATTTACTCCAATCTGTCTGGCCACCACCACAAAAATAAATGGCAAAAATAATGACCAAAAAATCAATCCCAAAAATTTGTCCAAATAAAAAACATCTACTCCACTGATTCGACTAGCGCTGGCACTAAAAAACCAACTAAAACCATAGGAAAGTTGCGACGCATTAACCAAATTTTTTGGCAAATCTATTCCCAAAACCTCCTGTTGACGATTCCAGCCGTCAAGTGACGATTGCATAAAAGGTTGGGAATAATTAAGCAAACGATATTCTGAACCCAAATGCCGCCAATGGTCGCCGCCAAAACCGCTTTGATACACCAGTAGGTAAGAATGCGCGCAGAGCGACAATAGAACTATTAAAATCAATGAGCGGACAAATTTATCGCCAGAAATAACCAGGAAAAAAACCGCTACGCCGGCAAAAAAGACGGCCACTAAAAACCCAATGCCCAAAACCGACCAGGGCGAAATAAGATAAGAGCCAGTTTGGGAAAGGTAAATAATTAACCAGGCAATAATTATGGCCGCTCCAAAAGCAGCATAGTAAAACCAAAAATTCTTTCTTCCATCATTCCTGCTAATATCTAAATGATTCGAGGGTTCTGTTTGGCAGCCATAGCGGCTGGGCGACAAATAACAAAAAATAGTGATTAAAATCATGATCAAACAAATCTCCAGGTCGCCAAAAACAAGCCAGGAAACAAAAAGGTTGCCAAACAACCCAAACATTAAAAGAGAGGCAAATACGCTAATAATAAAAGCCAATGATTTTTCGATGTCAAAAATTTTCTGCCATATGCTCTGTGCCAAAACAGCGCTTAGTCCCAGCCAGACCAAAAAAAATAACGGGCGGAGAAATCCAAGCCAGTCAAGTTGCCAACTCACAAACAGTAAAACAACTGCCAGCAAGCAACCCAAAACTAATTTGTCAGAAAAAGAGAATTTACCGCTCATAAATTTGGCAAATTTTTTTGATAATTTCTGCCCAGGCATATCTGGACTGGGCGACCAGCGCAGCTTGCCGACTAAAATCATTCCACATTTCTTCGTTTGATAAGAGTAAAACGATTTTTTGAGACAATTCTTCAACGCTACCCGGCTGAACCAAAAATCCAGTGCCGCCATCGACCAAAGTTTGGCGAGAGCCGGGCCAACTGGAAACCACTGCTGGCACGCCGCAAGCTTGGGCTTCGGCAATCACAATACCAAAACTTTCGGTGCGAGCGGTAGACGGCAAAATAAAAATTTTTGCCAACCGATAATAATCTGGCAGGTCGGCATTATCAACCCAACCGGTAAAAATTACTTTTTCAGACAAACCTAGTATTTCAGCTTGCCGCTCGTAATCATTTTTTAAATCGCCATCGCCGATAATTAATAATTTGGATTTGACAAATTGCAAATTTATTTTTTTGAAAGTTTTTAATAAAACATCAACCCCCTTGAAATAATGCTGCCGGTCTAAGCCGCCGACAAAAAGTATCACTGGCTCATTGGGGTTAATTCCGTATTTTTCTAACAATCGAATGTCTGGTGGCGCTGGTTTGAAAAGATCTGTCTCCACGCCATTGGGAATTTCCACAAATTTTTCAGGAAATATCTTCAACCATTTTTTTAAATGAGAATTCTGCGCGTGATCAAAAGATAAAACAATAATCTTATCGCTGACTCTGACCAGTAAACCAAAAAATAAAATTATATAAATTCTAAAAAATAATTTTTTCCAACCATTTCCCACCGCATCCATTTGGTAATGCAAAATTAATTTCTGACGGTGGTGGAATATTTTATACAAAAGAACCAATAGATCGGTGCCAAAAAACGGGTAATAAAGATGAACAATATCAAACCCGCTCAACTTTTTAAAAATAGAAAATAAGAAACCCGCTTTGCCCAAAGGCAAAAAAACCGGCAAATAATTCACCGCTAAATCGGACTTATCTTTGGCGGTATGGCGATATAGAGGAGTGAAGACGGCCACACGATATCCGAGTTGCTGTAGATTCTTGGCGTGATAATGGGCGTTATTGCCAATACCTCCGCCTTGAGGCGGCCAAGCGCAAGAGACAATGGCTACAGACTTAGCCATAAAAGTTGGATTTTTTAGCTTTATATACTAGAATTAGATTATAAACATTATAACTTTCAAGACACTCTTAGTCAAAAATAAAAAATGAAAGAAACCATCTGGATTGAGGTTAGTAAAAATAATCTCAAACACAACCTGCAAATGCTGCGGCGCTTGATTGGCAAAAAAATACTGGCGCCGGCGGTCAAAGCCAATGCTTACGGCCACGGACTGATAGAAACAGCCAAATTATTAATCAAGTTTGGCGCTGACTGGCTATGCGTCAATTCTGTGGCCGAGGCGGAAAAATTACGCCAAAGCAAAATAAAAAAGCCGATTCTAATCATCGGCTGCGTGGCGCCGGAAGAATTTAAAAAAGTAGTCGCTTATGACTTGAGATTATTCGTTTATGATATCATCAGCGCCAAGAGGCTCTCGCGGTTGGCCGTCGCCAAACATAAAAAAGTAAAAATACATTTCAAAATTGATACTGGTATGCACCGCCAGGGAGTCCAGCTGGAGCAAGCAGAAAGCTTGGTTCAAAAAATCGCGGCCTTGCCAGGCTTGGAAATCGAGGGCCTAGCCACTCATTTTGCCAGCGCGGACAATCCGCGTCGCCCGGCTTATTTTAAAAAACAATCCGCGACATTTAAAATACTATCTGCAAGAATTAAAGAAATACTGGGTAAAAAACTAATCGTCCACTGCGACAAAAGCGCTTCAATCCTCTTATATCCAGATAAACTATTCGACCTAGTCCGGCCGGGCATTGCTGTCTATGGCCATTTTCCCGCGGCAGAAATAGAAAAAATATGCCAAAAAAGAAAAATCCACCTGCGGCCAGCTCTCTCATTAAAAACCAAGATATCGTTTGTAAAAAAAATTCCGAAAAATTCACTGGTCGGCTATGGCTGCAGCTTTAAAACTAAAAGGCCAACCACCATTGCTCTGTTGCCGATAGGTTATTACGATGGCTTGGATAGCGGCTTGAGCAACCGGGGCTGGGTATTGGTGGCCGGCCAGAAAGCGCCGATAATCGGGCGGATTTGCATGAACATCACCATTATTGATGTGACTGACATTAAAAATATCAGCGCTGGAACAGAGGCGACAATTATCGGCAAACAAAAAAACCAGGTGATCACGGCGGAAAACCTGGCCGAGCAACTTGGCACAATAAATTATGAAATTATCGCCCGATTAAGAGAAAGTATTTCCAGATATTATCTTTGATTTTGATCACCAAAAAATAATTCTTTTAGCCAACCAAAAATAAACGGTTGTCAAGGGATTGACTAAATAAACTAGCCAGGGACTTCTAATCTCTTCAAACTTAACGGAGCTAGTAAATAATTTGAGAATTTCTTTGTCTGACACCTTTCTGATTCCAAATTGTACTCTCAGGCGCTGACTTAAAATCGACGGCCAGTGTAATAACAGCCAAAACCAACCATTGATTTTTTCCTTAACCCAACCATTTTGGAAAGCAAAAAACACTACACCCAACTCCATTACTAGTAGCGCCGGCAGAAATAAAAATAAAGTGGCCAGACGGTAGTTTTGCAGTATCACTAACCAGCGATTACGCTCTAAGTAATAAAACTTATATTTGGCTTTGCTGTAATGGTACTTATGATAGACCACCGACAACGGATCAAGCAATATTTTATAGCCCGCCAAACGCAAGCGCCACCCCAGATCAACATCTTCATGATACATAAACAAACGGCTGTCAAACAGGCCGGTTTTTTCTATAGCCGACATCCTTATCAAACAAGCCGCGCCCGAGGCATAGGGCACCTCAAACGGCATAGTGACACCGTGCTGATCTTTGAAGCGGTAAAAGTTGCAGAAGGCAAAACCTAAAAAATGAATACTATTGCCCAAACTATTGATTAATTGCTTTTCCGGATAAAGCAAAAGCTTGGGCTGGACCATGGCGATTTGAGAATCTGTTTCTGCCAATCGGACCAATCGTGACAACCAATTTTTTTCAACGATCGTGTCCTGATTAAGCAAAACCAAATAATCAGCTTCGGATTTTTGCGCCAAAAAGTAGCCCTGATTGTTCGCGCCGGCAAAACCAAGATTACGCCGATTAGCGATAATTTTTATTTCCGGGTGCCTCTCTTTCAAATATTCCACCGTGCTATCAGAAGAATTATTGTCAATCACAATAATCTTGACCAAACTTTTAGGATATGTTTGACGCCCCAAGCTGGCCAGACAATCAGGCAAATAATGTCGGCCATTATGAGTGACTATTACCAAAACGATTTTTTTCTTTAGCATATCGAATGGCAACTAAATTATTTTTTGCCGTCTTCCCATAAAGCCAGTTCCCGGATGATTTTGGTGATTTCCCTCTCGATTTTTTCCAAACGCAACAGTAGTCGAAAAAGTAAATAAAAAATAATAATAATGGAAAAATACACTACCAGATCAACGCCGCGGCCCACCCCCAAACGATTGGCCACCACTACCGTCAGTCGAGGATAAGTGATGGCCAAAATCGCCGCCAGCCAAACCACCAGCCAAGCAACCAGGGCCTGAAAATTGATTTGGCCTTTTCTAAATTCGCCAAACAGCTTGATGATAATCAATAAAATAACAAAAATCAAAATCAGTTGAATAATCATGAGTTTTATTTTTTAATCAATAAGTCCCACAAAATATTAAAAGCGTTAAAAACGCTCTGACCTTTGCTTTTGGAATAAGCGGTGTATTTTATGGTCACCGGCACCTCGGTATATTTGATTTTCTGGGCGGCGATTTGGTGTAAAATTTCCGAGGCATAGGCCTGGCGATCTTGAGTTAAATTTATTTTTTCCAACGCGCCGCGACTCCAAGCCTGGAAACCGTTATGAATATCGGTGAGCTTTAAGCCGGTAGACCAACGAGAAAATATCAAAGCCAATTTCAAAGTCACCCATTTAAACCAAGGCATATTTTCTGTTTGACCCAAAAATCGAGAGCCCAGGGCCACTTCAAATTTTTCTAAAAGCAATGGCTCGAGGATTTTCTCTATTTCTGAAGCCAGCATCTGGCCGTCGGCGTCAAAAAATACCACAGCTTCAAAATCACGCCCCAGGGCATAAACTATGCCGGTTTTCAAAGCCGCGCCTTGACCACGGTTGATGCGATGATGCAAAACTTTGGCACCGGCTGTGTCAGCCAAAACCGCTGTTTGGTCAATAGAACCGTCATCCACCACTAATACTTCCCAGCCGCAATTTTTAACTTCGGCCACCACCTGGCTGATTTGCGCGCCTTCGTTTCTGGCGGGAATAACAATTAAAGTTTTCATAATTGAATTATGCCATTTTCAAAACAAAAAAACAATCAAAAATCCCGCCAGTCGGCGGGATTATTACTGGCAAAAAGATTATAAAACTTTTTCGCTAAATTCATCAGCCGCCAAAATCCCCTGTTGGGCGCTCAAATAATCAATGGTTTTTGTAAGGCCCTCGTCTAAAAGAACAACGGGAAACCAGCCCAGCTTGGCTTTGGCCAAATCAATATCCACCAGCGGTTGAGTTGACATTAATTCGCCAACCGGGGCAAATTTGATTTCTGATTTTGAACCGGAAATGGCGAAAATTTTTTGAGCAATTTCCGCAAATTTATTTTTCCACTCTGAACCAAGATTCATCGGGCCATTTTCTCCGCTTTCCATTAGCTTGGTTATGCCCTTGATTAAATCGCTGATAAAAAAATACGAGCCGTGGCTGTTTTTATCGCCATAAATAATAATCGCCTCATTTTTTAGAGCCAGACGGATAATCTCCGGAATCATCCGACCGTCGGCTAAGCGCAGGCGCGGGCCATAGCAATTGGCGATGCGGGCAATCTTGGTGTTTAAACCGTGCCGGAGGCGGTAATTATTCACCAGGGTCTCGCCAAAACGCTTAGCTTCCTCAAAGCAGGCGCGAAGACCGAGCTGATTAACCGCCCCTAAATAATCTTCTTTGACGGCTTTAATTTTCTGGGTCTGGCCATACACCGCCGGACTGGAAGCATAAAAAAACTTGGCCTGATATTTAACCGCCAAATCCAAAGCATGACGCAGGCCGACAGAATTAACCAAGAGCGTTTCCAAAGGATACTTCTGATAATCTTGAGGCGAGGTCGGCGAAGCCAAAAAATAAATTTCCTGTAAACCCTGAAATTCAATTTTGAAACCGGACAACTCCGGCTGTTTTACCAAATCAAGAGAATTGATAATATCGTGATTGATAAAAATAAAATCCTGACTTTGCAACAGATGGCTGATGTTGCTTTGCCGGCCGGTCAAAAAATTATCCAAACAAATCACCTTATTGCTTTTTACCAACTCATCGCAAAGATGAGAGCCGACAAACCCGGCGCCGCCGATAATCAGAATGTTTTTCTTGTCAAAAATTACTCCTTTAGACATAAATTAAGGTTAATTTTGTTTTTATCATTATACCGAAACCAGCCGCGAAATACAAGCCAACCGCCGCAGTTAAAAATCTGACGGTTAGCGGCTAGCTCGGTCTGAAAGTCCAAAATTTATTCAGGGAAAAATTTAAAAAGGCGACTATCACCGCTACTAATAATTTGGCCAACAAATCATACAGAGCCAGCAGATCTACCAGTAAAAAAAACAAAGAGAGGTTGGCAAACAAACTAATCGCGTTGGCAACAAAAAATTTTAAATATTGTCTTAGAATATTATGGTGTAGGTGGCGAAAAGTCCAGCGACGGTTAAAATAAAAACTCCAACTGACAGCCACCGCAAAAGACATAGTGGCGGCGAGCAGATAATAAAAACCTAGCCAGCGCGTCAACAACCAATAAACAAAAATGTCAATCAGCAGGTTGGTAAATCCCACCAGACAGAATTTAACGAATTCTTTGGTGACAGGATACTTTTTAAAAAGAAAAAAACTTCTGATAAATTCCATAAAGCTGTCGATTGATGTTACTTCAGATAAGGAAAAATATTGCTCTCCCAATTCTTAAGCGGCCGACCAGCTGGATAATCAATGCTGCTAATAACATTTTTAATAATATTTTTTTCTTTAAAACCATTGGCCAAAAAAGCCTCTGGACTAATTAACCGCTTCAGACCGTTTTGCAAATACCAAAGATCGGTTGAGCCTTGGTACTGGATTAAAAAACCATCAGGGTATTTGTCGACTAGCGGCTCGCCGATTTGGTAATTATTCCCCCAAATCAGAGGGACTTTTACAATTAAGCCGGAGTAATTCGAACCAAATAGTTTTGCAGCCAATTTGGTTGACACTTGGTGTAAGATGCCACCCGTGGAAACAGTATAGATCTTACCGCTATTGCCAAAACGAAGTAAATTTCCTGGCCGGACAGTAAGATTGCTGCCAACTTTTAAGCTGTCAAATTTTTCTTGGCTGACAATTTCCATCTTTTGGGTGGCCCAAGAGCCGCTATACCAACTCCAAAAAGTAGCCGAGGTGGAAAAATTATAACGCTTGTTGGTGCTGTCCAAATAATAAACCGCTGGGTCGTTTTGTAGTTTAATTAAGCGACCGCGGTAATCAACCGCGGCCGCTTTAACGGCCTGCCAGGCATCAACCACGCCGCTGCCCAATCGGCCGCGATAAAGCGGATTGAAGGCGTCAATATCTTGGGCCTGAGCCATTAGAACGTTAATCAACTCTTGAGGCCCCAGAGAACGATTCTGCGATTTTACCAAAGCGACCACTCCAGAAATTAGAGCCGTGGCCAAAGAAGTGCCATCACAATGATAAGAATAATAATCATTGAAACTATCAGCCGGCTGATAAAAAGCCAAGCTAGTTAAATCTTCTCCGGGAGCCATTAAATCAACGCACCGGCCAAAACTGGCAAAATATGATTTTTGATTCTGCAATCCGACCGAAGAAACGGCCAAAATAAAATTATTATTTGCATTATCGTCGTAACAAGCCGGATAAGCCGAGACCACGTCTAAATTAACTCCTTCAACAGAATCGTTGGAATTGCCAGCAGCGGCCACCACCAAAACTCCCTGCTGACTAGCCCATTTAATAGTCTCAAACAGCTCCTCGCTATATTCATAGCCGACCAAACTCAAATTGATAATATCGGCCCCTTGGCCGACCGCGTATTCAATGGCTTTTACCAAATCAGTCACCTCGCCGACGCCGTCAGAACCTAAAACCCTTAGTGGCATAATTTTGGCCCCAAAAGCCACGCCAGTAATACCCTCCCCATTGTTGGCCACGGCGGCAATCAGCCCGGCAATGGCCGTGCCATGATTAATGCCGGCGACGGAAAAACCGGCGATTAATTTAGGATTCGGGTCGGCAACATTATCAACAAAATCCCAGCCAACGACATCGTCAATCAAGCCGTTATGGTCATTATCCAAATTGTCGTCGGGAATTTCTTGTTCATTTTTCCAAATATTCATTTTTAAATCCGGGTGGTCGATGTCCACCCCGGAATCTAAAACCGCCACCACCGTGCCTTCGCCTTTTGCTAAATCCCAGGCGCCAGCGACATTGATTTGCCTCAAATAATCCTGCTGGTAATACATCGGGTCGGATGGTAAATAAGCCCCAGCCGGCGCCGTGACAAATAACCAAGTCAAAATTAGAACCAGATAAAATATTTTTCGCGACATAAATAAATATTGAAATATTAAAATATTTCAATCAGGCACATTTTAATATTTAGTAAGACAATTATACTATGAATTCTTAATTATTGAAAGCTTGATTTTTAAGGGTTTTTATAGTATAAATAAGCCATGTCTAATTTTGTCGTCAAAACTAAAAAGATAATTCTAATCTTCGGCGATTTAGCTGTGCTGTATTTGGCGCTGTTTTTGACTTTAACTGTTCGCTACGGCTGGAATGACGGCTGGCTGGCCTGGAACCGACATTTTTGGCCTTTCACATTAACTTTTATTTTCTGGATTGTCATTATGTTTATCAACGACTTTTATGAACTCAAGGTTAGTTATAATACCACCAATTTAATTAATGGGTTGACTAAAGTATTTGTCATCAATGGCGCTCTAGCGGTGCTGGCATTTTATTTTCTGACTCCCTTACTGGACACCATTAAGCCGCAACGGGTTTTAATAATTGATCTATTTTTTTCTTTGGCCCTCTTGTTTTTCTGGCGGAAAATTTTTTACAATTTTATTAAATCACCAGCCATCAGAAACCGCTTGATCGTAGTCGGCGAGTCGCCGCTCAACCAAGCTCTGATTGACGAAATCAACCGTCGGCCGCAATTGGGATTTGAAGCAATAGCCAATCCAGACGGCTATGACGACCTAAAAATTTTTTGCCAAGAGAAACAAATCGACATTTTGGTGACCGCCGACAACTTAAAAAATAACAACGAACTCGCCAAAAAGGTTTTTGACTGCTTGTCACTGGGCGTAGACGTTTATAACATCAACAGCTTCTACGAACACATCACCAACCGCATACCGGTGGAATATATTGAACACAGCTGGTTTTTAGAAAACTTAACGGAACATTCTAAAAAATTTTACGAGCTGACCAAAAGAATCATAGATTTGATTTTGGCCGGCCTGGGACTCGTGGCGGCCGTGCCGCTTTTCCCCTTGATCGCCATAATAATCAAGCTGGAAACTCCCGGACCGATAATTTTCAAGCAAATTCGCCTGGGCCGAAACGGCAAGGAATTTTTGGCCATGAAATTTCGCTCCATGATTAGCGACGCGGAAAAAAACGGCCCGCAATGGGCGCAAAAAAACGACCCGCGCGTCACCCGCTTCGGTTCGCTGATGCGCAAAACCCGGCTGGATGAAATCCCACAACTTATCAATGTTCTGCGCGGTGAAATGAGCTTTGTGGGACCGCGACCGGAAAGGCCGGAATTTATTAAAATTTTAAGCGAAGAAATTCCTTTCTATAAGGAACGGCTGCTGGTGCGGCCCGGACTGACTGGCTGGGCCCAGCTCAATGGCCCGGCTTACGGCGGCTCGCGGGAAGAGTCGCTGGAAAAAGTAAAATATGATTTGTATTACATTAAAAATCGCTCGCTGTTGTTGGATTTAAATATTATGCTCAAAACCATCAAAGTGGCTTTAAGCGGCCGCGGGCAGTAAGTAAAAATTACAAAAACTCCCCAGCAATCGGGAGTTTTTGTATCATCTAAATTTTATTTAACAACCTGACCGCGGCCGCTGATAACGCCCCGAGCCCAATAAATGGTATTTTTCAATTGATTTTCATAATCAACTCTTGGCTTAAAACCTAAAATCTCCTGCAACCGGCTGATATCGGCCTGATAATGCATCACATCTCCCTGGCGAATAGACGAACTAATCGTCTTTTTTAATTTTTTGCCGGCCGCTTTTTCAATCAACTCAATCCAATTATTCAATGAAATACTTTGGCCGCCGGCCAAATTCATCACCTGACCAATTGCCTGCTCGTTGCTTTCGGCTCTGATAAAAGCCTCAACCACTTCGTCAATATAAATATAATCCCGGCTTTGACCGCCCTGCGCGTGAACGACAAATTCTTCGCCCTGCAACAAGCAACCAATAATGTAGCCGGTTATACCTTGATTACTGATAAAATCCTGGCCCGGGCCAAAGGCGTTAAAAATCCTGAAAATTATCGACTGAATGCCATACATATTGCAAAAACTTTTTAAGTAATACTCATCGGCGATTTTACCCACCGCGTATGGCGAGACGGGATTCAATTTGAGGTCTTCCTGATTGGGCAGACGATTAACGCCGTAAACAGTGGAGGAAGATGGGAAAAGAATTTTTTTTACGCCGCGGTCGCGCATGGCGCTAAGCAAAGTCACCGTGCCCTTGACGTTATTGTCTAAATCAAAAACCGGCTGCTCGACGGCTCTGACCACCGAAGCCGAAGCCGCCAGGTGATAAACCACGGACACGCCTTCTAAAATCTGATACAGTAAATCATAATTATCAATACTGCCTTTGATAAATTTAGCGCCGGCGGGAACATTAGATTCCCAGCCGGTGGACAAATTATCTAGAACCAAAACTTCCCGGCCTTGGGCGACCAAGCGCTGGGCAATGTTACTGCCGATGAAACCGGCGCCGCCGGTGACTAAAACCTTGTTGGGCATAATTTAAAACAGAAAACACTTAAAGATTGACTCAAATTAACAAATACGGAATAAAAAGTCAAGAGATTAAAAAAGCCAGGAGGTAATCTGTTTGTGATTGTGACTCCTGGCTGTTCCCCGCACCAATCTCTATTCGCCAACTCCGAAAACCGCGTCGTAAGCCATAAGCAGAATCGGATACGGCGATTCTTGTCCAACGGTTTGCTCACACTTTCTCTGCAAATCGTCGCGCGTGAAAGGACGCAGACCGTCATGAGCGTGATATTCGGCCTCATCTAAACAGATTGCCGTTCTTTCGTCTGGTGTCAATTCCAGTGCAAAAAGATAACAACAAGAATCCCAATGCTTAAACATGTAACGTTTAAGCCAAATCCATGACAAACAGGCAGGAGCGATATCCAAACCAGTTTCTGCCTTTAGCTTTCTTATAGCCGCCTGAATTTCTGTCTCACGCGCCACAATGCTGCCGCCGATAAACCAATCACCAGCTGGGTCAGCTTTGCGCGGTGTCAGAAATAGTAATCTGTTTTCCCTATCGATAATAACCACATCGGCACAAAGCCGTGGCCAAGTCTGGACGACTCTATCAAACAGTTCTTTGGGTAGAGGGGGGGGATGCGGCGAATCACCACTAACCACCACCGGGGAAACATAATGCTCGCGTAACACACTCATTTTACTATCCTCCTTGGTCTGCTGAATCACCAAGCATTACTCTATAAAAAATCAATGCAAAGGGCAACTTCTAATCAGAATAACAAATTATCACAAAATTGTCAATTTAATGTTATGGTTCAATAGCTTTGCACCACCCTATGGTATGCTATGGTCATATGCCATATACCATGAACCCCAATTTACCCCGCCTGCGAATGCAGGCAGCAAAATTAGTATTAAAAGATAAATTGAGCACCAGAGAGGTAGCCATACATACGGGATTTGACCACAGCA
>Ga0233423_10000970_pt1 | contig 14615 bp, 9 predicted proteins | sample Watercolumn_Mata_FD_180713 | JGI IMG/M metagenome (GOLD analysis project Ga0233423, IMG submission 180713) | Freshwater microbial communities from Lake Matano, South Sulawesi, Indonesia - Watercolumn_Matano_2014_112_MG | ecosystem: Environmental > Aquatic > Freshwater > Lake | place: Indonesia...
CCCGATGCTCTCGCGCCTCTAGTAGCAGAAGCCCCGGGCGGTCTTCACGCGCCCGATCTCCCCCTGTCTGAGCCAGGACACGAACTCTCCGAATCCTTCGTCCGACCGGTTCTGCGTGCCGCACTGCACGATGCGGCCGTAATGCCCGGCTGCATCCACGATGCGCCTGCCCTCCCAGATGCTGTGGGAAACCGGTTTTTCCACATACACATCCTTGCCCGCCTGGCAGGCCCACACGGCCATGAGCGCATGCCAGTGATTGGGCGCCGCGATGACCAGGGCATCCACATCCCTGCGGTCCAGCACCTCGCGGACATCGCGGAACCCCTCCACCGTCTCGTTCCTGGTCCTGAACTTGTCCATTTCCCCGTCCAGAATCCCGCCGTCCGGATCGCACAGGGCAACCACGCGCACGCCCGGAATCTGCCGGAACAGATCCACGTGCTGGGATCCCTTGATGCGCAACCCTGCAATTGCTACGCGCACTGCATCATTGGCGCCCCATATGCCCCGCGAAGCAGACCTGCCGGAAAAGGCGCCGGGCATGGACACAGCTGCGCCTGCCCGCACGGCCCGGTTGATGAAGGTTCTTCTTGATATGGATTCCACGGCGCTCATTCCCTTATGCAGGAGCGAACGGCCGTCCGCCCCCCAGTTCCCTCCGGCTGCGCGGGATTATTTCTTCCCGGACAGTTTGTGCAGAATCCGGTCCAGGCCGGCGAACCGCCCCGTCGGGAACAGCATGATGACGACCAAACCGGCGACCTCGACCAGGTTTTTGTTGACGATCATGTAATGCCCTTCCATCGGTATGGAATAGAAAAGCCCGACGAACGGGGGATTGCACACGTAGTACAGCATGATGATCGCGATCCCGGCCAGCGCGGCCAGGCGCGTGAAGCAGCCCAGAATCAGGCCCAGTCCGATGGCGGTCAGGCCCCACATGTTGAGCTGGTTGACCGCGTCGAGCACAGCGGAGTTGTTCGCCATCCATTTGAAAATGGGGGCGAAAATCCACTTGGACTGGAGCAGGAATCCAGCGGCGGACCAGTTGCCCAGGAGGAGCTTGGCCGCCCCTTCATACAGGAAGTGCCAGCCGATGATCACGCGCAGGCCGACCAGAGCGATCATCTGCCATTGCTGAAGTTTTTTCTCGTCCATGTATCCGTCAGTCCTTTCCTTTTCGTAGCCGACCCCGGGGTCCACCCCGGGGTTGTGTAGGGGTCAAACCGCGAATTCCGCGGGATTGAATTCGAGCCTGCGTCCCGCTTCAATGGCCTCGTTCACCTTGAGCACGCATACCGCCGTCTCGTAGCCGACCTCCGCGGGGCAGTTCAGCTTCTCCCTGCCCCTCACCGCGTTGAAGAAATTCTCCAGATGCGGCTTGTGATAGGGATCGTTGAATTCGACCGGGAGCTTGTGCTCGTCCGGAGACAGGGTTTCCCGCACATCGAGCACGGCAGCCTTCTCCTCCTCCGATTTCTGTTCGACAAGTTTGGGCGCCTGGACGAAGCCCCTGCGCACCCATTCGTCCCATTGCGGAGCCGAAACCTCCCGGTACACCGAGCCCCGGCTTCCCGACTCGGAGATCACCAGGGTGCCCTGATCGCCCATGAAATTTTCGAAATATCCCTGGCTGGAATTGGTGGTCTGAGTCTGGTAATAGGCGCGCACCCTGCCCTGGCTGGTCTGGTACTCGTAGATCGCCATGACCGTGTCGTACCACTCATGCGTAGCGGGGTCGTAGTAATCCGTGCCCCCGCTCGCAGTGACTGCAACGGGCCGGGCATCCAGGAACCAGCTGAAAATGTCGATCTGATGCGAGCCGAGATCCACGATGGGGCCTCCGCCCAGCCCTTTGAACCAGCGCCAGTTTCGGAACTGGTTCATGGATGGATACCCGTATTTTTTCAGCTGTGCGTCCGGGATTGCGTATCTCTGGGGCCAGCCGAGATCGGGCTGAGCGGAGCGGTTCCACTGGCCGTTGATCGTGACGATGCGTCCGATCATGCCCGCCTCCTTGATGATCTTTTCATAGCAATGGAGGTAACGCGGGTTGCTGCGGCGCTGATGCCCGATCTGAAGCAGTTTCCCGGTTTCCCGGGCCGTGATGACCATGCGCCTTGCATCCTCCAGGCTGTTGGACATCTCCTTTTCGCAGTACACGTTCAGGCCTGCCTTGAGGCAGTCGATGGTGTGGCGGGCATGCCAGAAATCCGGCGTGGCGATGACGACCGCGTCCAGATCCTTCTCCCCGTCCAGCATGTCGCGATAGTCCTCGTAGGCATTCACGTCGAATTTGTATTTCCTGAGAAGGTTGACCGTTTTCTTCAGGTTGTACTCGGTCCAGATGTCGCAGACCGCCCTGAACCGGAGGCCCGGGATCTTGAGCATGGCGTTCAGCAGCACCTCGCCCTGGGCCCCTGCGCCGAGCAGGGCCACGTTGAGATCCGGGCCTGGGGCCGCAGCCGGCGCGGCCTTCGACGCCTTCCGCTTTTTGTCATAACCGATCTTCTGCAGCAGGGACGCGCCGAAAAGTCCCAGCACGGGAACCGTGGCCAGTCCCTGCAGGAAATCCCTGCGGTCCAGCGCCCGTCCCGGTTTCCCCGCGGAGGCGTCTCCGCCCTTCTTTTCATTTTCGCTCATGTCCGTTCCTCGTGAAAAGTGTTCCGTTTAAAGGTTCCAACCGTCCCTGTAGGCCATGGAGAGAAAGGCGTTGGCCTCCGGATGGTTTGTGATCTCCATTTTCACCGGATCCCATTCAAGCGTCTTGTTCGAGTCTTTGGCCCGTACGGCGATGTTTCCGAGAAGCATGGTTTCGGTCAGGGGGCCGGAATAGCTGAAATCCGTGGTGGATTTCTTTCCGGATTTGCAGGCTTCGATCCACTCCGCATGGATGCCCGGAGAGCGGGGGATGGATTTCTCCGGCCGCCTGTAATCCTGCATCCGGCTCTCCGGGATGAGCCTCGGGTTGGAGCCGTACGTGCCGCACATGAGCATCCCCTTCTTCCCGATGAACAGGACTCCCCCTCCTCCGTCCCCCATGCGGCGGCCCGGTTCCAGAATTTCGGGCCTCGGCGGCGTGAGCCCGCCGTCGTACCAGTACAGGTCCACGGGGGGGTTTTTCCCGCGCTTCGGAAAACGGTATTTGATGACCGACGCGAGCGGATAGGCGTCCTCGGTGAACTGCGTCGAAGAGGCGTGCACGGATACGGGATATTTCAGGTCCAGCGCCCAGTAGGGGTGATCCAGGATGTGGGCGCCCATGTCCCCGATCGCGCCGCTTCCGAAATCCCACCAGCCCCTCCATACGAAATGGGTGTACGCGGGATTGTATTCGCGCCAGGCTGCAGGCCCGAGCCACAGATCCCAGTCGAAATCGGTCGGCACGGGGGATGCCTCCTTCGGCCTCTCCATGCCCTGCGGCCAGATCGGCCTGTTGGTCCAGCAATGAACCTCCTCTACTTTCCCGATGGCTCCGTCAGCGATCCACTCGTTGATCAGCCTGGCCTCTTCCGTGGCGTGGCCTTGATTCCCCATCTGTGTCACAATGCCCATCCTGGCAGCTTCTTCCGTCATTTTTCTGGCTTCCAGTAAGGTATGGGCCATCGGCTTCTGCACGAATACGTGTTTTTTCATGCGTATGGCATGTATGGCGGCAACCGCATGCGTGTGATCCGGGGTGGAGACCGTGACCGCATCGATGGAATCCGCGTTCTCGTCCAGCATTTTCCGGAAATCCCGGTACAATTTCGCCTTCTCGAAACGGAGGGCCTTTTCCGGATCCACCTCTTTCGCCTTGGCCATGAAACCCGCCATTTTCCCGTCGTCCACATCGCAGACGGCCACGATGTTCTCCCCGCCGACGGCCAGGATATCCGAAGTCCCCTTGCCGCCTGCTCCGATGCAGGCGATGTTCAGCCTGTCGCTGGGCGGTGTATAGCCCGGCCCGCCGAGAACATGCCTGGGCACGATGGTGAAAACCGCTGCCGCAGCGGCCGTGCTTCCGAGAAAATCCCTTCGAGTCAGCGACCCCGTGATCTTTCCGTTTTTCATAGAATCCTTTCATTTATTTCAGGAGGTGCGGGTCGCCAAGCACCCCTGCAAAAAGATCTCGATAGCCGCACTGGAAATGCGTCCCTCCCCGTACGGCCTATTCCTTCATCCGTTCGAGGATTTCCGCCGCGCGGTGTTTAGTCTCTTCATCCCGCGTTTCCCGCTCCAGGCGTTCCAGCAGCTTCGCAGCACCCGTAAAGTCGGTTTCAACCAGATTCAGGGAAATCTGGATGACAGCGGCCCCTGCCTCTGCTTCGAGTTCCGGATTATTCATGCATTCGAAAGCCATGGAGGCAGCCTCTTCACAGGAGAGCCGGGCGATCCCGGACAGAACCTGCCTCTTTTCATTGGCCTCTGAGGCGAGGCCCAAGGCCGTGCGGTAGTCCTGCATCGCCTGGGCGCACGGCCTCTCGCCCGTCCCAGCCAGCCGGATGTAACCCCTCAGGGCCAGAATCCGGTTCACATCGTCCCTGGATGTCTTTACCGTACTCAACAGTTCAGGCATCGGCGCACCGTTCGGCCAGTCCGACAAGGCGCGCACCGCCGAGGTCCGGATCTCCGCGTGCTTCGAGCCCAACTCGGACTTGAGCAGGGGAAGGCCGGAATCGTCGCCCCATTTACCCAGCACCTCGAGCATCGGGGCCCGGGCCTGCGGATTCTTCACAGAGGGATAACGCTCCAGCAACAACGCGGTACGCCGCCCCGTGTCCATCCTGGAGCCGGTCATGGCCAGGGCCTTGGAAGCCTCTCTTCGTTCGGCTTCCTCTTCGACCGAGATCAGCACCTCCATCAGGCCGGACAGGAATTCAGGATCCGCGGTCTCCGATAGCGAACGGTAGGATTCCATGCGGACTTTTTTATCAGTATCCGATAGGCATGCGATCAGGACCGGCGTGGCGCTGCGCATCCTCCGGGTTTCGATGCTGCGGATGAGTTCGATCTTGAGCGGTATCCCGGCCTTGGGGATTTCCGCAAGGATCAGGCTGTCTGCCTCCTGAACCGGGATCGAGGCAAGGCTGCGTCGCGCCGCTTCCTTCTCCACGCCCTGCGAACCGGCCGCCTTTTCCGCGAGCATCAGAACCGAATTTTCATCCCCCAACACGCCGATCGCCTTCAGTGCGGACAAGCGCACCTCCGGGTCTTCGTGCAGAGACATTTCAAGAATCACCGGCATCGCAGCCCGTTTACCGAGTTCAGCCAGGGCTGAAAGCATCTGAATCTTGTGGTTGTTTGAGAGCTTGGGCATTTCCGACGCAACGGGGGCCACATCCAGTTCTGAGAATTCAGGGATCAGCGAAATGGCCGCGGACTTGGCCGCGTCGTCGTCCCCCTTCAGGATCGGGACCATCAAGCCCGATCGGTCCTGCGCGGAACGCAGCAGGCCGATGGTCGCTGCAGTGCGCAGCGGATCCGGTTCTTTTCCGCCCGTGAAAATCCGGTAAAGATCCGCGGCCTCCTCCATACGGCCTGCCTCCAATCTCCTGTCCGCACACCTGAGTAAGGCTTCGGCTGTGTACGAGCGCAGCGGCTCCTGTGCGGAATCAAAGATTTTCCGCAGAACCTGCACGGATGCGTCGTCCGCGATCTTTCCCAGGGCCGTGACTGCCGCAACCGCAGCTTCCGGATCCTCCCCCGGCACCAGCTTTTTCAGGGAGGGGATTGCACCCGGGGTCTGCCTGTTTCCCAGTGCATTGACGATCCCGACCCTCATCCTTCCCTTTTTTCCGGAAAGCAGTTTCAAGAGCGACTTTTCCGCCTCCTGCCCGGGTATCCGTTCGATCGCGGAGAGAGCCATGTCGAAACAGGCGCTGTCCTTCGCAAGGGCCGTGAGTGCCGGAATGGCCTTCCCGTCCCCCATGATTCCGAGTTCCTGGCAGATGTATTGTTTGGCTGCGGGCGGGGCCGGGGAAAGCAGGATGCGCGTCATCTTGTTCTGTATGCCTGCGAGTTTTTCCGGGCTTCCATGGAAAGAGCGCAGCGTGTCCGAAAAGGCGATGAGCACGGCCCTGTCGCCGCCCCAATCGGTCCTGGCAATGTCCGCCAGCATGGCATCGATGCGCGACTCCGCCGGATCGCCGGCCGCGGAAATTGCCCGCACGCACAGGAGAAGGGCAGGCAAAAATTTTCTCATCTTCATCCTATTCCGCCTTTCATCAATGAAGGAACAGCCGATCCAGCCGGGCAGCCATTCCCTGATCACAGCCGCCACGGGCTGCGCATGGGCCTGGCCATCATCCGGTCCGCCTCCCCGTCATCCCGAAACGTTTCCCGGACCGGATCCCAGGTCAGGGGCCTTCGAAGCCTCATCGCGATATCGTCCAGATGGCAGACCGTATCCGAGCTGACTGCGGATTCGACCGGGCATACGGGTCTGCGGCCCGTGCGCACGGCCTCCAGGAAATCGCCGCGATGATCGCCGCCCGAGGGAAACCGCAAGTCCGAAGCGCCGAGCTGAATCTTGAGGAGGCTTTCGGGGTATGCAGCCAGAAATTCCCGGCTCGTGTAAACCCAGCCCTCTGTACCGAGGAAAAGAATCCCCATCCAGCCCAGCTTGAACTGGTCCGCCCTCTTGAGCGCAGTGTGCATGTCCATGTGTATCATGCGCGCGCCGCAGGCGTACGCATGCTCCACCTCCCAGGACAGGGCCGTGTCGTACAGGCCCCTTGAAGGGAAAAAACCGGTCCCCTCAACCCTCACCGGTCCTGTCCCGTCCGCTCCGATGGCCCATTGGGCGATGTCCACGTGGTGAATCCCCCATGCCCCGCTGACGCATCCGAGCGAATAATCATAGATCAGGGTCCAGTTCCTCGTGCAGCGTTCAGCCGTATAGGGAGCCCAAGGGGCAGGCCCGAGCCACGCATCGTAGTCGAACCCTTCGGGCACCGGCTGTTCGGGCTGATCCGGTATGGGTTTGTAATCCGCGGATCCGGCCATGACCGTTTTCAGGACGCCGATTTTTCCGTTGCGCACGAGTTCGCATGCGAAACGGAAGCGCTTGTCGGACCTCTGCTGCGTGCCGAACTGGAAAACCACGCCGTGCCCCTTGACCGCCTCGCGCACGGCCCTGGCCTCCGCTATGGAACGGCCCATGGGTTTTTCATAATACATGTGCTTGCCGCGCCTGGCAGCTTCGATGCCGATGATCGCGTGCCAGTGGTCCGGGACCGCGATGCACACGGCGTCGATGTCCGGCCTGGCCAGCAGTTCTCGGAAATCCGAATAGGCCTTACATCCCTCGTCTCCGTAATGCCGGTTCACCGTTTCCCTGGCGCGTTCCCGGTGCTCGCGCCTCACGTCGCAGACAGCCGCCACATGCACAAAGTCGTATCCGAGAAACGAGCGCACATGGCCGCTCCCCATGCTGCCGACGCCGATGCAGCCCATCACGATGCGGCCGTTCGGTCCGGAGGCGCAGCCCCTGCCCATGGCATGCGCCGGGATGAAAGACGGCAGGGCAAGGCCTGCAGCCCATCCGCCTGTTTGTTTCAGGAACTGTCTTCTCTTCATCCTGTTCCGCCGCCTGCAGGCCCGGTGCGGGGCGCCCGGACCTGCGGTCTATTCAGACGCTTCGGACCGGAGGTCCGGCTCCGCATCCGCCTTCAGATCTCCCAGAACGAATTGGAATCCGGCCAGGTCATGGGCCAGGATTTTCGGATCCCAGTTGATATGCGGGTTGTGACCCAGAGACGTGTAGAAGACCCTTCCGCCGCCGTAGCGGCGTATCCAGCTGATGGCCAGGTCCCCGTCCATCCTGCGCTCCGGAAGGATTCTGCGGCTTTCGCTCATGTCCGTCCTGCTCGTGTCGATTGAAAGAAGCACATGAAGATCCCTGCGCGACCACGGGTCCTGGAACTGGAACACCTCGTCGCTGACCCGGAACGGCCTTCCCTCAAACGCCGCGTTGATCGGGCAGGCTGGATCATCCACCTTGAGCGTGATCCATTCATCCGGTTTCCAGGGATGCCCGCCGTTTTCGTATCCGCCGAGCATTTCACCGAATGCCGGCCACTGGTCGTATACGGGCCATTGGACGAAAGTGGCCCCTGCCGCGTGTATGCCTGCGAACCCCCGGCCTCCACGGATATAGTCCAGCAGGGCCTTCCGCTTTTCCGCAGCCTGAAACAACACGCCGGCCGTATTGTTGAAGCACAGGGCATCGAAACGCGCAAGTATGCCGGAGTCGAACACCGACGTGTCTCCGGAGAAGAAAGCCCTGTAGGCGCCCGTCTTTTCGCCCATGCGGAGAATCGCGTAATTCGCGTACGGGATGGAAGCATGCCCCTTCTCCACCCTGCCGTCCCGGATATGCAGGCTGAAAACCAGGAGGCTGCGTTTGCCCCCCGGCTTCGCCTGCGCCTTTTCCGGAAGCGCTTTCTCGATCCTGCTGATGTCTTCCGCTGACAGGACGTCCTTGAGCCGTTTGGACATCTGCTTCGAGTTCAGAATATCCTGGGCTGGAGAAAGTGTTTGAAGGCCGATGATCAGAGCCATACAGACAGGCGTCATCCGGATTTTTCTCATTTACAGCCACCCCTCATACATTCGGGATTTTGGATTTTGGATTGCGGATTGATGATTGATAAAATTTTGTCCAATCCGCAATCAAAAATTCGCGATCAACAATTTGTTTGCTGCGGCAGCAAGCTGCCGCATTCTAAAACCTCAGATTAACGATCTCAGATTTATTTTTCGATCTGAGATCTGAATTCTGCAATCGTTCATCTGAGATCAATCTTTTTTCGATCGTCAATCGCTAATGCTTATTCTTCAATCGACAATCCTGTTGACCCCGCCCTGGATCCCGGGTATGTAGTTCGCCTCCACCGCTTGCCTTGAGGGATCATTTTCCAGGGCAGGAATCCTTCCACCCGCATGACCCGGGATAATGCCGCCCATCCAATCATTGCCGATGGACGATCGACAGTTCTCGATTTCCCTGATCCCAATCCCCGTTTTTTATCGATGCACGATGCCCCTTTTTTCCCGATCCTCCAACCCCTATTCCCGAACCCCAAAATTACATCCTCCACGGGCTTCTCATGGCCCGGGCCGTCATCCGGCCGGCCTCCCCATCTCCCTCGAACCGTTCCTGCACCGGGTCCCATTTCAGCGGCCGTCCCAGCCTCACGGCGATGTTTCCGAGATGGCACACGGTCACGGACCTGCATCCGGTCTCCACGTCGCACACGGGCCTGGTCCTTTTCCGGACGCTGTTTAAGAAATCGAGCTGATGGTCGTCGCTCCGGTACAGGTGGATTTCATCCGGGCGGGTCTCGCGCTGAACCAGGTTCTCCGGAAAGGTCTTCAGGTACTGCCGGTTCACCTCCACCCAGCCTTCCGTACCCGTGAACCTCACCCTGTTCGACTCAAAATCGGCCGTCATTTCGATGCCGCCCGAGTACCGGTAGGTCAGCAGGCGGACATCCCTGCCGTCCGGCGGGACGATTTCCACGGGCCCGCTGTGGTCCATCCCCAGGCCCCATTGCGCGATGTCGAAATGATGGGCTCCCCAGTCAGTCATGCCGCCGCCAGAGTAGTCGTAATAGTTTCGCCACTGGGGATATCCTTCCCTCTCTATGGAATAGGGCAGGTCCGGATGGTACGGCCTCCACGGCGCAGGGCCGAGCCACATGTCCCAGTTGATCGATTCCGGGACAGGGGCTGCCGGCAGGTCGCAGAACGATGGAAAGGGGGGGAAACCGGTTCGTATGCACACGTCCACATGGCGGATTTCCCCGATATAGCCGTTCCGGACCAGTTCGCAGGCATGGCGGAATTTCTGATCCGACCTCTGCTGGCTGCCTGTCTGGAAAATGCGCCCCGTACGCCTGGCCTCGTCGGCCATGGCCCTGGCTTCTGCGATGGTCAGGGAAAGGGGCTTTTCGCAATACACATCCTTGCCGGAACGCATGGCCGTGATGGCCATGACGGCATGCCAGTGATCAGGAGTGGCGATGACGACTGCGTCGAGGCCGGGCCTGGCCAGCAGGTTCCGGAAATCGCGGATTGCCTCTATTCCTCCGGTCGGCAGGGAGCGGGCCGAATAGTACCTCTCGGCTATGGCCTTGCCCCTCGCCAGTTTCCGGCTGTCCGCATCGCAGACCGCAACAACCTGTGTGCCGGGCTGATCCAGGAAGCCGTGCAGCAGCCCGGGGCCCTGCATGCCGACGCCGATGAAGCCCATGCTGATGCGGTCGCTGGGCGGAACAGATCCGAGGCCCATTGCGGAACCGGGTATGAACAACGGCACTGTCACCGCGGCGCCCGCTGCACAGGCCGATTTTTTCAAGAACCGCCGCCTGGAGATGGAATTGTGTTTTTTCATATTACCCGTTTCAGTCTCATGATGGATTGATTGAAACACTCCCGGTCAATCCACGATCAAAAATCCACAATCAGGAATGCCTTTCCCGCGATTGTCGATGTCATCACCTCCGGGAAGTCTTCCCGCAGGTCTTCAATATGGGCAGACCTCCCGGATGTGGATCATTCTATCCCCGGCCTTCCCGATGCACGAAGCACGATGCACGTCTCTTCACGAGCCCCTATCCCCGAATCCCAGTCCCCGATTATTGCCGATGCACCTTTTGGGAATATACAAAATCCCATTCTTACAGTCAAAGCCAAGTGGCATATTTGACAATTGATTACATTTGACATTTCAGAGGATATTTTGTAAACTGGATGAATATGAAACACAACAAGGGATTTTGGGATGAAATACCTTCTGAAAAAAATCATTCTCCCGGCAGGCATCCTCTTCTTTTTCCATCCCTTATCCGCCCAAAATCTCATCATCAACGAACTCATGTCCAAAAACACACAATACCTGCCGGATGAAAACGGCGAATGTTTTGACTGGGTAGAGATTCTGAATGCCGGAAACGAGGCCGTTCAGCTCGAAGGATACATGCTCTCGGACCGCGAGGACAATCCCGGAAAATGGAGATTCCCTGCATTCAGGCTGGAACCTGGCGGATTCTGCACGGTGCGCGCATCCGGGCAGGATGAAAGGGAAAACACGTATTACCGGACAGTCCTAGCTCAGGGGGATACATGCAATTACCATGTCGGAAGCGCCTCCATACCCACCAGCTGGAGGTACATGGGATTCAATGACAGCGAATGGCCTGCGGGCCCGAGCGGATTCGGGTACGGAGACGGCGACGATTCCACGATCGTGCAGCGCTGCCGATCCCTGTTCATCCGGAAAATTTTCCGGATCACGGGACGGGACTCCATTACAAGGGCCGTCCTTCACGTGGATGTGGACGACGGTTTCGCGGCATACTTGAACGGAATCGAGATCGCGAGGAAAAACCTGGGAACTCCAGGCACAAAGCCTTATTATTACCAGCTGGCCGACAGTTCCGCGGAGGCGATGATCTACCGGGGGGGAGCGCCCGAGGCGTTCGAAATACGGAATCCCAGGCTGTTCAGGGAAGGCAGGAACATCCTCGCCATCGAAGTGCACAACGACGATGCAAAATCCCCGGACCTGACCCTGATCCCCTTTCTGACGATCGGGAAGAAATCGGATGAGGCCGGGGCCGACGTTTCTGAAAATCTCTACCTCTTCACCCCCCCGTTCGAGGCCTCCTTCAAGCTGAGCGCGGGCGAGACGCTTTTCCTGAGAGACCCTGCCGGTTCGATGATGGATTCCGTGTCCATACCTGCAGTCCCGGCCGGCCATGCCCTGGGACGCGTTCCGGACGGCGGTGCCTGGAACGTTCTGAAAACTCCCACGCCAGGGGGAAAAAACTCAGACGCGGTTTTCGCCGGAGCAGGTCCTCGCGTGATTCTCGAGCCGGAAGGCGGATTCTTCGACGCGGAGCAGACCGTCACTTTTTCAACAGACCGGCCGGACGCAGTCATCCGGTATACCCTCGACGGTTCGGACCCTGGCATGACCTCCCAGCAGGCATTGCAGCCGTTGCGGATGGGAAACACGCAGACCCTGCGCGCCAGGAGCTTTGTCCCTGGCCTGGAACCCGGCCCCGTCGAAACAAACAGTTATTTGATACGGGAGGAGCGGCCCCTGCCCGTCGTCTGCCTGTCGACTGATCCCTACAACCTGTTTGACTGGGAATACGGCCTCTTCGAAATGGGGCCGGATGCGAGCCCGGAAGAACCTCATTTCGGCGCCAATTTCTGGCAGGACTGGGAGCGGCCGGTTCATGTGGAATTCTTCGAACCGGGCGGATCCCTCGGATTTCGCATGGACCTGGGGATGAAGGTGTACGGGGCCTGGAGCCGCGCGCATGCACAGAAATCCGTGGCGCTCTATGCCCGCGGGGAGTATGGCCGGGGTGAAATCCGTTACCGCCTGTTCCCGGACAAGGACATCACATCGTTCGAATCCTTCATCCTGCGGAATTCGGGGAATGACTGGAATTACACGATGTTCCGTGACGGCCTGATGCAGGACCTGGTCAAGGACGTCACGGAAATCGAGACCATGGCCTTCCGGCCGGCCGTCGTGTTCATCAACGGCGATTACTGGGGCATCATGAACCTGCGCGAGAAAATCAGCGAGCATTTCATCGCAGCCAACTGGGACCTGGATTCGGATGAAATCGACCTGCTGGAGGGGACTGGACCTCCCTCGGCAATCGCAGGCAGCGGCTCGCATTACACGGCCTTCATTTCGGCGCTGTCCAAGGCGGACATGACCGTCAAGGACAACTATATGCTGCTGGACCGGAACATCGACGTCGGGGCATTCATCGACTACCAGGCGGCGGAAATCTACTTTGGTAACACGGACTGGCCCGGGAACAACATCAAGTGCTGGAGGCCGCAGCTTCCGGGCGGAAAATGGAGATGGATACTCTTTGATACGGATTTCGGGTTCGGCCTGTACTCCGGCGGCAGTTCCCAGAACACACTCGAATTCGCGACAGCCACCAACGGGCCTTCCTGGCCCAATCCCCCCCATTCGACTCTGCTCCTGAGGAAAGGCCTGGACAATCCCGTATTCCGGTACCGGTTCATCAGCCGTTTCTCGGATCTGCTGAACTCCGTGTTTGAATCCGGCCGGGTTCTTTCCTGGATCGACAGCCTGGCAGGCCTGATCGCGGATGAAATCCCTCAGCACCGGACCCGATGGGACAACCAGTCCGCAGGCAACTGGGAATACGAGGTGGACAGGCTCAGGGATTTTGCGGAACTCAGGCCGGACTGGGTACGCGACCACATCGCCAAGAAATTCAAGCTCACCCGGAGATTCACGGTGACCCTGAATGTGCCTGAAACGGGAGGCCGCATCCGGATCAATTCCCTGCTGATCTCCGGCTATCCGTGGACAGGGACCTATTTCAGGGACATCCCCGTGCGCCTGACTGCGGTCCCGGATGCGGGATATGCCTTTGCAGGCTGGTCGGATGCAGGACTGGGAAACGCGGTCACGGTCGATATCCCGTTAGGCCGGAACCTGGACCTGCAGGCGTTTTTCCAGCCCGCGGATCCCGACCCCGACGCCGTGGTGGTCAATGAAATCAACTACAGCAGCGCGGGCGATTTCGATCCCGGGGACTGGGTCGAACTGTTCAACCGCTCGGAGGTGACGGTCCCCATGGGAGGATGGAAACTTTCCGACTGCGGAAGTTTGCATGAATTCATCCTGCCGGAGGGATGCAGCCTCCCGGCCCGGGGATTCCTGGTCCTGTGCGAAGACACGGCCCGCTTCCGCCTTCTTTATCCGGACAACGATTCTTATCTCGGAGATTTTGATTTCGGACTCGCGAGGAACGGAGACTGCGTACGCCTGTACGGCCCGGACGGCGGCCCCGCCGATTCCGTGGCCTACGGGAACGCTGAACCCTGGCCCGGGGATGCGGACGGAAAGGGTTACACCCTGTCCCTTGCCGATCCCTATTCGGACAATTCGGATCCTGCATCCTGGAGCGCCAGCAGCCAGGAGGGAGGCACGCCCGGCAGCAGGAACGATTTTTCCACCGGCATCGCTGCAGCCGAATCCCAGCCGCCTGCAGCCTGTCATCTTTTGCCGAATCACCCGAATCCGTTTAATGCCGGAACGCGGATTTCCTATACCCTGAATTCCCGGTTCCGCGTCCGCATCGAGGTGTTCGATGTGCTGGGCCGAAGCATCGGATTGCTGGAGGACGGCGAACAGCAAACCGGCAGGCACGAGATTTTCTGGGACGAGGATCTGCCGGCCGGTCTTTATGTGTGCCGCATGACAGCTACCGGCTCCGGACGGACATTCGTCGCGCACCGGAAGATGCTGCGGATTCCGTAAAGCATGATTTCCTTTGAAATACTCAAATTTCCCGTTATCTTTCGAACAAACACGAAAAACAGGGATTCCGGGACCGCAGAACCGGGGTCCCCATCGCTTCAACAACACCTGACAGGCCCATCGATGAAAAAACAAAAAAGCCGTTTCTGGATCTGGGGCATCCTGATTCTGTTCCTGCTGCTTGCCGCGGGCAATAAAATCCTTCAGGCTCCCAGAAAATCAACACCCTCCAGTCCGGCCGTGTCCCGCGGTCATGCCCTGAATGCGGATGGAATCGTGCTTGCTCCGGAGCCACTGG
>Ga0233423_10000971_pt1 | contig 14603 bp, 9 predicted proteins | sample Watercolumn_Mata_FD_180713 | JGI IMG/M metagenome (GOLD analysis project Ga0233423, IMG submission 180713) | Freshwater microbial communities from Lake Matano, South Sulawesi, Indonesia - Watercolumn_Matano_2014_112_MG | ecosystem: Environmental > Aquatic > Freshwater > Lake | place: Indonesia...
GGGACGCCCGATGCCGACGAAGCAGAAAAGCAGATGAAGGCACTGATCGAGGATCTGGACCGCGAACTCACCAAATTTGAATTGACTCGTCTTTTTGATGGCGAGTACGACGATTCCACGGCCATATTGACGATCAATGCCGGGGCTGGTGGTACCGATGCCCAGGACTGGACCGAGATGATGCTGCGCATGTATTCGCGTTGGTGCGAAAAGCGTGGCTTCAAGATCGAATTATTGGATCAGTCTCCTGGCGAAGAAGCAGGCCTCAAGAGTGCGACCTTTAGGGTCGAAGGCCCCTTTGCCTATGGCTATCTTTCTTGCGAAAAAGGCGTGCACCGCTTGGTGCGCAAGAGCCCCTTCAAGCAAGGCAATGATTCGCGCCAGACGAGTTTTGCAGCTTTGGATGTCTCGCCGATCATGGACGATCTCCAATCGCTGGTCGAGATCAAAGATGATGATATCGAAATCGACACTATGAGATCCGGTGGAGCAGGCGGCCAAAACGTCAACAAAGTTGAGTCAGCTGTGCGAATCGTTCACAAACCAACGGGCATCGCAGTCAAATGCCAGCAAGAAAGAAGTCAGCTACAAAACAAGGCTCTAGCCATGGACCTTTTGCGCTCTCGCCTCCTCGCTCTTAAGCAGGCTGAAAGAGAAGAAGAATTGGCGCGCCTCAAGGGAGATACCGTGCAGGCAACTTTTGGCAATGCCATCAGGTCATATGTGCTCGACGACAGGCTGGTCAAGGACAATCGGACCAAGCATGAAACGCCTCGAGTCGAGGCTGTGCTCGATGGCGATCTCGATGATTTTGTGGAGTCATATTTGCGCTTTAAAGCCGTTCAAAAGCAGCAGACTTGAAAACTAAACAAAACCTTAAGGCCTACTAATGTCAAGCGCTCGCAAGCCGGAATATCTGGCCCATTGGGCGTTTCCGGGCTTTTGGTCCGCAAGCTGCGCTACCCGTTGCGAGACGCATTAACGAAACAAAATCATGGCTTTCTTTGAACTTAGCGCAACTACCGGGCAAAACCAGACAATTTGACTACCCCAAAATTGCTTTTGAACATAGGCTTGTTTCGCCTCATCGACAGCTTGAGTTTTTGTCAGCCTGTGGCGTTTTACAAATTATTGACAACTCCCCAAAAACCGGTTCAGTCATGCCCTTAGCCTTTTCTTTAGGTTCGCGCAGCAACCCTTATAAGGACTGCGCAAAAATGTTTGGCCCCATCCACACCTTTTGATACGTTGAATATATTCATTCGCATTCCTCACTCACTTCGGAAAACCCAAGCAAAACCTCCAAAACCCTCTCAGCGCTATCCCCACCAGACAAGGCATCCCCACCCACTGCGGTTCCGGGTCCACACGGCTTATAAAAGACCATGGGGCAAGCGCGCTAATCATTAGTTTGATCGAGAGAGTTAAAAGAGAAATGCAAGGCAATCCTTAGTAGGTGTGGTTTTTTCTGCCGCACTTCCTCAGATGTTCTCGTCGCGTACGCTTGCCGTCGATCGATCGAGAGCATTAGTTGAAGTCGTCGTTGTCGATGAATCGACTTAACCTTCAAAGAAGGAGAAATCTATGTCGGAAAACACTCAAAACCTCGAGGAGCTGCTGGGACTTAAGCCGCTCGTCGAGGAATCGATCACGTTTCCGGAGTTCTTGAAGTCCCTCAAGGACCATCCGGATCGAGTGGATACGGCGGCGGCGCGCCTCGTGCGAGCTGTGGAAGAGAAGGGCATCGTCTCCCCCGAGGAGGCAGGCCCCGATCGCCGTGCCTACATTCAGCTGTTGAAGGAACTGCGCATTCCCGCGTACAAGGCCTTCGACCACGTTCGCGGAGCTCAGCGATTTGCCCATCGTCTGATGACTCACTACAAGTCGGCGGCCAAGAACGGTTACCAGATGCGGCAGGCCCTCGTGCTGCTCTCTGGCCCCGGCGCCGGCAAGACCATGCTCGGCGATGCCCTGTCGCAGATCCTCGAAGGCGAGGACGTCTGGGCTGTCGAAGGCTGCCCCATCGGCGAAAACCCCATCAACCTCCTGACCCTGCTCACCGCCGAACAGCGCCTCAAGCTGTCCACGGCTCTGGGCATGCGCACGGAGAAGGGCGGCGTCTTTGTCGACAAGCTCGAAGAGCTGATGCTGACCGCTCAGGAGCCGTGCGAGCACTGCTTCAAGAAGGTCATGGGCGTCGAGAAGGGCGAAGGTGGCGCCGACGCGGCACATCCCAACCTGTCGACGATGAAGGTGCAGCGCATCCGCCTGTCCTCGCGTACCAACGGTCTGTCGGTCTGGAGTCCTTCCAAGGACGGCTCCGGCTGCGACCTCCATGGCGCGCTCGTGCAGGCCAACCGTGGCGTCGTCCGTCTGCTGGAGGCCTTCTCGGCCAACGGCGTCAAGGAAGGCGAAGTCTCGGAGCTGTCGCTCCTGCTCGAGGCCACCGACAGCCGTCGCGTGCCTTCGGGTACGGGCTCCGGCTGCAGCCAGTCCAACGGCTGGACGCACCTGGACCAGAACATCGTCATCGAGTCCAACCCGGGCGCCTGGAAGGGCTTCCTGGATGCCCAGCCGGACCGCGCTGCCTACCTGCGCCGCACGCGCGTGCTGTACATGCCGTACAACACCGTCGTCTCCGAAGAAGCGGAAGCTTATAAGGATGCGCTTCACAAGTTCAAGGCGCGTCCCGAGTACGACCCGCTGGCCCTGCGGCTCATGGCGATCCTCGCCGTGGCCAGCCGCATGATCGCCGACTCGTCCAAGACGGCCGGCGTCGATCTGGGCACCCGCATCCGCCTCTACGACGGCGAGCAGATCGTGCTGCCCAAGACGGTCTCGGCCGTCAAGGACGCACCGAGCCCGTACAACAACTACGGCGGCGCTGCCTCCATCGGCGGTGCCTCCAACGCCAAGAGCGAAGAGAAGAAATCGGCCACGGTCGAGGACATCTGGAAGCTCGCTGGCGAAGACGAGGCCAAGGTCGGTCTCAACATGGGCTTCATGCTCGCCGCGCTCTCTCGCATCAACGAGGTGGCGCTGAGCACGCCCAAGAAGGTCGCTCCTGCTCTGGCCGTCCTCGGCTGGCTGCAGACCATCGTCCAGATGGCGAAGGAAGTGCCCGACATCTCGAAAGAGGAACGGGAAGCCTACGAGCGCAGCCTCAAGTTCCTCAAGCCCCTGCAGACGCGTACGCAGGCCGGCTCCGACGGAGAATCGCTGATGGAAGCGGAATATCGTCGGCTGTTGCGTCAACAGTTTCTTTCCGTCTTTGCTCCTGACTACGACTCGCGGGCCAACAACCTCAACGAGAAGTACTGGGAGCACGCCATGGCTTCGGCCCAGGGCAAGGAGGTGTTCGCCCCCGAGACCAAGCGCAAGCTGGCCGTGGACGTTCCTTTCATGTCCAAGATCGAAGTCGCGATGGGCAAGACCGGCGACGAGGCCACTCGTTTCCGCTCGAGCCTGGTCGGCGAAAAGGCGATCCTGATCCAGGCACAGCTCAAGAAGTCCCAGGCGACTGGCGACGACTCGACTGGCCCCTTGGTCTTCGACTGGAAGCTCCATCCGGAGATCAAGAAGGCGATCAGCAAGATCCTCGACGAGGAGATCGCGGCCAAGGTGTCCAAGCTGCTCACCACCGAATTCGGCCTGACCGAAGAGGAGGAGAGCCTGCGCAAGGACTCCATGGACCGCCTCAAGGCGTTGGGGTACTCCGAGGCCACGTTGGAAGTGGCGCTCAACTACTTCAAGGAAAACGAGCTCTGGAAGGTCAGCGAATAACCCTGGTGCGGCGCCTCGTCGCACCCCATCTCGCTACCCTCTGTTCTTCAAACATCTGAACGAAAGGTGAATCTCATGAACACGAACATCAATTCCATCCTGGTTCCGGACTCCAAGAAGCTGTGGCTCCCCGAAGAGCCCTTCTCCGGTTCCTTCCGCGACTTCCTTCCCCACGCCATGGAGAACCCGTTCTCCGTCGCGTCCGCCAAGGCCCAGCTGTGGCGCCTGATCATGCGCCAGGGCATCGACGAGGAGCGCACCGCGCGCCTCCAGGCCAAGTTCGGCACCTACATCCCCGCCTACAACGCCTTCAAGGAGTTCTACGGCGTGGAGCGTCAGATCCACATCGTCGTGGCTGACTACCTCGGCGCTGCCGTCAACGGCGGTGAAGCCGACAACCAGGTCCTCGTCATGATCGGGCCCAAGGGCTCGGGCAAGTCGCAGGGCGTCAAGAAGATGAAGACGATCCTCAAGTCGTCCGAACCCCTGCCGTTCCTGGCGGGCAGCCCGATGCGCGGCAACCCGCTCAACCTGCTCTACATGATCCCGGTCGTGGCCAAGGCCAAGGCGATCGCCAACAAGACCTCGCTGGCCAAGGCCCGCGCGGAAATCCTGGCGTCGATCGGCCTGGACGGCAAGGAAGGCGGCGTGCAGCTCAACTTCGCCAACAACGAAGTGCAGCGCGTCTTCCGTCAGGCCGGCGTGGACAAGGCCAACTTCGAAGGCCTGTGCCAGATCGAAGACGAAGAGCTGCTGGTGTCCGCGATCGTGTTCGGCATGAACCTGCCGCGCTCGACCCGCAACAACATCGGCCGCCCCGACCCCTTCGTCAAGGCGCACGCGCTGGGCAAGTTCGGCTTCGAGCAGCACGAGCTGGGCAACTACCCGATCGACTCGTTCTTCTTCGAGGACGACCAGGAAGGCTCCGTCGGCATCTCGAGCGTGAAGGAAGTTCAGCCCCTGAACTTCGACATGCGCGTGATGATCGGTGAGGAAGACATCGCCAAGCTGGGCATGGTCGACCGCGACGATCCGCGCTCGGTCCGCCTGAACGGCGCCTACAACCTCGCCAACCGCGGCATCCTGGAGTTCGTCGAGGGCTTCAAGAACCCGAAGGAAGCGCACCGCTCGGTGCTGGAAGCCACGCAGGACAAGTCGGTTCCGGCTCCGGACCCGATGCGCATGAACCTGCACTTCGACGGCGTGATCATCTATCACTCCAACTTCCCCGAGTTCCGCGAGTTCGGCAGCGAGCCCAAGAACGAGCCGTACCTGGACCGTATGGTCAAGGTCAACTGGCCGTACCCGCTGGAAGCCTCGGCGCAGCGCCGCGTCGTGGTCAAGCTGCTCGACCGCACCGACTTCGCCAAGCCCAAGGACGAGGGCGGCGTGCACTTCGAGCCGATCGTGCCGGACTTCCTGGCGCGGTTCGCGGTGCTGACCCGTCTGTCCGACTCCCAGAAGGTGGCCGACCCGATGATGAAGCTCGAGGCCTATGACGGCAACGAGGGTCGTCTGCGTGGCCTGGGCATCAAGGTCGACGTCCGCGCCCTCATGATCGAGGCCGGCGCCGACGAAGGCATGGACGGCGTTTCGCCCCGTTTCATCGACAAGATCCTCACCGGTCTGGCCTCGCAGGCCAAGTCGGCGGGTCGTACGGCGGTGACTCTGCGTGAGGTGCGTGAGCGCCTCTTCGAAGAGATCGGGCTGATCGGCGACAAGAAGACCCGTGAGAAGTACGAGACCTTCGTGGTCAAGCACCTCGACACGTGGCAGCGCAAGGTCCGCGCGCGCATCCTGCGTGCGGCGCACGTCGAGGGCTTCAAGACCCAGTGCCAGGAGCAGTTCCGCAAGTACCTGGACAACGTGCAGGCCTTCAACTCCAACAAGCCGGCCTCGGTGCAGTACGGCACCCGTCGCGGTCCTGACGAGAACTTCATGCGTCAGATCGAGGCGGATCCGGAGCTGAACATCACGTCGGCCCAGGCCGACAAGTTCCGCAGCGAGGTCATCGCGGTGATGTCCGGCTACATGCAGGAGCACAAGACCCTGGATGTGCCGTACACCGCGTACGAGCCGCTGGCCCGCGCCATCGAGCGCTTCGTCTGCGCCATGGTCGCCTCGGCGACCCGCATCCTCACCTTCAGCAACGCCGTGTCCGACGAAGAGAAGCGCAAGCTGAACTCCGTCAAGCGTCGCCTGATCGAGGATCACGGCTACGACGAGTACACCGCCGACGAGCTGCTGCGCGAGGCGGAAGAGACCAAGGACTTCCTGAAGGAGGTCTGATCCTGACGGCCTGACGGCCTGAGTGGACCAGCCTTCCTAACCGACGAGGGGGACATCGGGCAACCGGTGTCTCCTTCATTTTGGCGGTAAGGGAGCCCAGAGGTTTCGTAGCTCGAGTCTATAAGGAGGCGAGAGGTGTGTCACCAGCAATGGTGGCATGCCTTTTCGCCTTTCTTTTTTTGTAGCGAAATTTCTGAACAAGCTTCCCCAGTCTAAAACCTCGAACAGGAGATCCATATGTCTAACGAACTCGATAAAGAGGTCGTTGCGACCGGTGGTGATACCGCTCAGAACACCGGCTCCGACCAGAACCAGGATCTGGGTGCCACCAACAGTGCACCGACCAGTCCGACCAACAAGATCGGACTCTTCAACGCGATGAACTCCCCGTTTCCGCTGGCGAACACCACGCGCGCCATGCTGAACGGGGGCATCATCGTCACTCCGCCCAATCCCTCGGGCGGCGACCGTACGCGCGAAGACCGCGATCGCCACAAGGATCGCATCCGCGACCAGATCAAGCCCCAGCTGCCCGGCATCATCGGCACCACGCCGATCTTTGGTGACGGCGGCAAGGTCAAGGTCCCGGTCAAGGGCGGCTACGAGCCCAAGTGGCGCTATGGCCGTGACCCCAAGGGCGGTGGCGGCGGCGGTGGTGGCGAAGCTGGCGACAACGCCGGCGAGCTCATCTACGTCGAGATCTCGATGGAAGAGCTGATCGAGATGCTCTTTGCCGACATGGAATTGCCGGACATGCTCAAGAAGCAGCTGGCGACGACCAAGGTCAAGACGTACAAGTACCGCGGCGTGCAGCCCAACGGTCCCAAGCCGCGTCTGCGCAAGAACGACACGGCCAAGGCCCGCATCCGGCGCGCGATCGGCATGAAGAATGCCCAGCCGGAAGCCTACCAGCACGTCACCACCCACATCCCGACGATCCAGGATGTGCCCTTCCACAAGCAGGACGAGCGCTACCACCGGGTGGACGAGACCTTCGACGAGGACAGCAAGTGCGTTGTCTTCTTTGTGCTCGACCGCTCCGGCTCCATGGGCGGTGACCCGCTCATGATCGCCAAGGCGTACTTCCTGCTCAACCTGATGTTCCTCCGTACCAAGTACAAGGACGTCACGGTCGTCATGATCGCGCACGACGGCCAGGCCTATCGCATCCGCGACGAGAAGAACTTCTACGAGATCGAGGTGGACGGCGGCACGCTGTTCATCCCGGCCTACCAGATGACCTGGGACATCGCCCAGGCCGAGTTCCCGCCCAGCGTCTGGAACCGGTACATGTTCCATGCCACCGACGGTGTCATGTTCGAACGCCCGGAAGAAGTCGCCGGCTGGTTCACCAAGCTGGTCAAGGGCAACTTCAACTTCCTCGGCTACCTGGAAATCGATCCGGGTCTCTGGGGCGGTGGCGGTGGCTGGCAAACCGGCGGCAAGGCACTCTTGACCCTCCCTGAGGAGATCGCAAAGCACGTGGGCATGGCCAAGGCGAAAACCTTGAAGGATGTCCCCGACGCGTTCAAGGCGATCCTCACGAAGGACAAGAAGGCCTAGGCCTTTTTCCTAACCTTTAAAAGGAGCCTGATATGACTGACAAAACTCGTTTCCAGGAGCAGCCGCTCGCCACCAACATCATGATGTGGGATGGTCGGCTGCAGAAGGCCGCCAAGCGCTTCAAGCTCGCTCCCTATCCGACCCGCTACGAAATGGTCACTGACGACCAGATGGTTCGCCTCATCCCTTACACGATGTTGCCGAGCCGCTATCGTCACTGGTCTTTCGGCAAGCGCTACGAGGAGCAGGCCAAAAACTTCGGCGGTCACATCTTCGAAGCTGTGATCAATTCCAACCCCAGCTTCTGCTACCTCGGCGTCACCAATCTGATGCCGATGCAGGTGCTGGTGATGGGCCACGCGACCTATGGTCACGTGGACTTCTTCGCCAACAACCACCTCTTCCGTGAATCCGGCGCCGACTACATCGTCGAGAAGCTGGCCCAGCACGGCGAGTTCGTCAAGAACCTGATCGAGGACCCGACCTACGGCGTCGGCAAGGTCGAATACATCCTCGACGCGGCCCACGCGCTCGACGACCACATCGGCTGGCTGCCGACCAACAAGGATCGCGTCAAGGAACCCGAGCTGCGCAAGCAGCTCGAAGCCGAGCTGATCAACCTGACCCAAAAGCGCAACGCCTCCATCTCGGAGTTCGAGCGCACCGGGCTGGACGAGCAGATCAAGGAGCTCAACGACCAGCTCCGCCGCGATCCGATCGCTCCCACCGATGATGTCCTCGGCTACATCATCAAGAACAACCCGCGCCTCACCGATAAGGAGCGCGGCCTGCTCGCCATCGTGCGTGACGAGGGACGCTACCTGCAGCCGCAGGCGCGCACCAAGATCATGAACGAAGGCTGGGCGTCGTTCTGGGAAAAGTATCTCCTGCTGCAGCCGGAAGTCGGCATCGCCGGCACCAACTGGGCGCTGGAGATGTCCTCGTACTGGTCGATGCATGATCGCCAGGCGTCGGACTTCTACTTCAACCCCTACACCCTCGGTCTGTGCATCTTCGAGCACATCTTTGAGACGTACTGCACCGACGAAACCGAAGTCGAGGTGGAGCGTCCGACCTACACCACGCGTCCGGCGACCGAGGAAGACGAGCGCGACGAATACCTGATCAAGTCGCTCAACGGCGAAGTGATCGAGTGGACCGGCGAGCTCGAGCGCGTCAAGACCATGCAGCGCGACATCAGCAAGATGCTCGCGGTGCGTGAAAACTTCGAGGACAAGACCTTCATCCGCCAGTTCCTCACCGAGGAATTGATCGAGAAGATCAACATGAAGGCCCTGAAGTGGCTGACGCGCACCATCCGCATGGTCTCCGACCTGCTGATCACGCGCGGCTTCAATCCGCAGCTGGCGGCTCCGGATCCGCTGCCCTACTCGCTCGAAGAGCTGATGGGCATCATCGAAAAGTGGAACGAACTGGCCGAGACCGGACAGCAGATGCAGCAGATGGGGATGCCGCCTTTCCCGGTGCATCCGCAGACGCTCAAGTCGCTGGCCACGATCATCCAGATCGTCGCTGCTTTCGACCAGGACAAGAAGAAGTTCCGCAAGATGATGGTCATGCGCACTGGCTACCACTCGGTGCCGGTGATCAAGATCGTCGACGGCGGTCCGCTCTCCTTGAACGACAACACCGGCACGCTGACCCTGGCGCACCACTTCGATCCCGATTATGGCTTCCTTCTGCAGTCGGAATGCCGCGACACGGTCAAGTTTGCCGTGCGCATCTGGGGTCGTCCGGTGCGGCTCATCACCATGGAGCAGCAGCAGGACAAGTTTGGTCGGCCCATCGGTCAGCCGCGTCCTTACGAGTACGTGAGCGACGAGGACGGTGAAGTGCGGGAGCGTTGGCTGGCCTGATCGCAAGATCACGGCTAAGCACGCTCGATCAGATTAGGCGAGGCTTCTGCAGCAAAGGCAGGAGCCTCGTTTCCTTGTTTCACGATCGTTCATCTCTAAAGTAAAGGAGCAATCTATGCATACTCACGCCAAAAACGGCGTTGGCGTCAGCGTGATCAACGCTGCGACCAACGCGAGCGCCCTCGGTGTGCTCCTCGACAACGGCCTGCATCTCGTGCGCGTGCCTTATGGCCCGCTCAAGGTGCGGATCACCGCCCAGCACGACGTCGAAGTCGAGCTGCACTTCGAGGACCAACTCCGCCTGACCAAGCGCCTCGCCGCCGGCACGCACACGCTCGAGCGTGGCGACGACGGCATGCCGATCATGTTCGCGGCCCCCGAGTCGAGCTTCGTCTGCGTCCCCACGGACGACGACGATGCCGGCAACGCCGATCCTCGCGAATCGGTGCGGATGCCCAACTACATCGAGCAGGCGCTCAAGACCATCCGCGGCGAATCGCCGGCGCCCGTCGCCAAGACTGCGCCCGCGACTGCCGCTGCCGACGACGACGAACTGTCGTTCGGCGCCGTGACCAAGTCTGCCTCCCCGATCGACGACAGCGCCGCTACGCTGTCCGCCGCCGACTCCGCCGATACGACGGGCGAGACCGATGCGCCGGTGCGTCAGCACCAGCACTCGGGCTTCCTCGGCGTGGTCGTGCGCTACGTCGAGCAAGCGCCGGTACCGGGTGTGGTGCCTCCGTCCTACGACGAGGCCGTGGTCACCTTCCAGCTGAACCCGCACGAGAAGCACCTCTCGGCGGTCGCAGCCAACTTCCACCGCATGGTGCCGCCGGAGCCCACCACCAAAAAGTGGTGCAGCTGCTGCCAGCACTAAGACTGGAGTAACGATATGCTGTGTCCCGACTGCAATCAGCTGTCCTTGAGCATCCTCAAGGGCACATGCGCGGAATGCGGCGGCGATACTGTCTCCGACGATCACATTTACTGCGATCAATGCAGTTTGGACCAGGACGCGTGCCAGGTCTGCGGAGATGAACTGGGCATCCATGCTGCTCAGGCCGCCGTCGCCACTCCCGGCGTCTTCATGGTGCGCAAGTTTATGAGCGACAACGGCTCGACGATCAAACTCAAGGTGGGCGACGAGCTGCACCTCGAGCTCGATGTCTCCAACGGTTACACATACCATTGGGTCAACGAGCGCAAGAACGATCGTGCCGTCGTCGACTTTCAGGCTGCGCAGCCGTTCGTTGCCGCCCAGGGCAACAATCAGAACAACTGGGGCAAGGGTACGCAGACCCTGGTCTTCAAGGCAACGGGAGTCGGCACGACCACTCTCGAGCTCAAAGAAGACGTCAACCGTTCCAACTTCTGGGGCGGTGGCAGCGGACCTTCCGGCGTCACCTGGTCGGCAACGATCCAGGTGAAGTAACCGGATCAGAGAGTCGCTGGAAGGAAGCAAAGCTCGCAAGAGACAAGCTTCCTTCCAGTCGACTCTTCTTTTTAAATCTTTCTGCTACTTCATACAGTATAAATCTAGTTTGTGTTATTTGGCTTGCCTTGGTTACTGGCTAATGATTTGTGATGGAGGCAGACAGACCAAAAAGGTCAATGAGCAGAGCCAACTAAGAGCTAATAATGAGTCTCTGTGCTCGTTTTGGTAGCACGGATAGAAACTACCACTCACCAATCAGCCTTCCCTTCTATGCCTTTTAGAGCGAGTATGGCGGCAAGCAACAAGCTCTTCGCGGGCATGCAGATCACTCACCAAAAATTCGGAAAATTCTTCTGTTATTTCAGCCGCGCTAATCACATTTGCCTCACGATCAAGTCAAAAATGAGTAGGCATTAATCAAGCGTTCAATGTAAAAATGCCCACAAATAGGGCTTTTCAAGGTAGCGCTAGTCTGCGCTAGCAATTGTCAAGATTGTAAAGCGCACAAAAGAAAGGCTTTCTGAAGATCTCCTGGCACGAATGTTAAGAGCCTTTCTTTTTAGACCTGATAGTGACGGTGAAAGAGTCTTTAAGATTCAAGAAACAGTATGTGATCTCTTTAAGCACTTAGATCTTTGATCTATACAGGCCTTTTCTATATCTTGAAGTCATATTTTCTCTTTAGAAATCAAAGGCTTCATAAGAAACAAAGACAAAGCCCACTAGCGCAGACGAGCAGTCCATCCACCATCTCTTTCACAAAGAGTGATCTGGACCGGACCGCTTGTTGATCGCCATGCGGCAGTGCACTGAGTAACCCTTTGATCCGGTCTAGAAGCGCGTATTGCTGCGCTTCACACAAGCGCAAGCATTGTCTTTCAAACCAGACGAACCGTTCATCGGTTAGGAGGTAAAGCATGACTCTCAACTTTCTGAATCCGTATCTGCTCTTGCTCGTGCCCGCAGCCCTGGCGATCCTCGTCTTTGCTGCTCGGAGACGCAAGGCTTTCGGCCACACGCAGGTGAGCACGCAAAAAAATCTGCGCTCGCTCTCCATCGTGGGCAAGTTGCCCATCGTTTTCTTTGGTGCCTTCATCGCCCTGCTCTTGATCGCACTCGCGCGCCCTGTCGTGCCCGAGACGTCGACGACGCAGGTCAAGGAGACACGCGACTTTGTCATCGCCGTGGACATTTCCGGTTCGATGACGACGGCGATCTCGGATCCCAACCAGCTCGCGATCGCCGACACGGCAGACCAAAAGCCAGCCGATCCGAACAGCCCGGCCGACGGCACGACGACGGATGCCTCCGGCAACGTCAAGAAGCCCGATCCGACCAGGTTGCGCGTGGCTCAAAAGGCCATCGATCTCTTTGTGCCTCAGCGTGAAGGCGATCGCGTCGGACTGCTGATGTTCGACGACGAAGCTTACTATGCGTGGCCCCTGTCTGCGGATCTCCAATTGATCCTCAAGCGCAATCGCCGCACGGCCGGCTACTCGGGCGGCGGCACCAACTTCGATGGCCCGGATGGCTCGTCCTATTCCAAGATGGGCCCGATCCAGGCTGCGATCAATCACTTTCAGGAGGTGAGCCAGGCCAAGACCAAGGTCTTGATCATGGTCACCGACGGCGAGTCGAACATTTCGGAAGCCCGTTTCAACGAGCTTCTCGATCAGCTCAAGAAAGCCAACATCCGTGTCTACACACTGGGTGTCGGCGAGGGCTGGGTCGGCGCGTCGAGCCAGACGACGGACCTGCGTCGCCTTACCGAGAGTTCGGGAGGCAAGGTCATGGTGGTCGGCGATGCATCGCAGATGAAGGCCGGCTTCGACGAGATCAACGCCATGGAAAAGTCAAAGGTCGAGACGCAAGTCTCGGTCACTCACCGCGACGTCTTCCAGGTGTTTCTCTACGCAGCCATTGCCTTCGGCATTCTGTATCTTCTTTCGGCCGCCTTTGTCCGGGAGGACATCTAAACCTAACCTCGCGAGGTAAAAAGCTATGGAACGTAAAACCACACTCCGCAAGCGGGTGGTGGTGATCCTGACCGTACTCGTCGGTATCGCCTCCATCGCCTTTGGTCTGCATCTCTACTCCTGGCGCGACGCTCAGGTCGAGTTCTACAACCGTGGACTCGTCGCCTATCGCACCGGTGATGTGCAGCAGGCCATCAAGTTCTTTGACCAGAGCTTGTCCGTCTACAAGAGCCGCGTCAATCGCGAGGGCTGGCAGGAGCGCGTGCTCTACCCTGCTCCCGATCGCGGCATGGCGGCTCAGGCTGCCTTCCACAAAGCCAAGGCGCTGCTCTACGCACGCCAGGCCAAGCCTGCCGTGCAGGCCTTTCAGGAGTCGCTCGAGCTCAATCCCGGCAACCTCTATCAGGGTCGGGGACTGAGTCAACGTGAAGTCCTGGAAGCCGAAGAGACGGCCAAGATCGTCAAGTACGATCTCGAGCTGCTCTTTAAGAACGACCCGAGCCAGGCCCAGCAGCAAGGCAAGGGCAAGGGCAAGGGTCAGGGCAAGCCCGATCCCAACGGCAAGCCCGTACCATCCGACGATCCCGGCAAGCAGCCCGGCAAGGGCAACCGCGACGCGATCTAAGACAAACCTCTGATGAGGAGTAACTCTTATGACTGGAATTAGCACTCTGCAATTCCTGCGTCCGGACACGCTCTGGAGCCTGGCCGTGATACTGCCACTGGTGGCGGTACTCACCTGGGTCTCCTACAGGGAGCGGAGGAAGGCACGTCAGGAATGGGGCGAAGAAAAGCTCATCGAGCGGTTTTCCAAGCCCTTCAACCCCATCATCGAGGGCGCCAAGGCACTCGGCTGGCTGGTATCGGTGGCGCTCGTCGTCATCGCGGCCAGCGGCCCCGTGCTTGAGGACGCCCCCGTCAAAGTCCCCGAAGGGAGCATGTCGCTCATCTCCGTCGTGGACGTGTCCAACAGCATGGCGGCAGAAGACTACCGCGCTGCCATGCCTGACAAGGTCTTGCCCGACGGCACCAAGGTCCCGCCCATGCAAGTGGTCGGTCCTTATGGCAGCCGTCTGGATATGACCAAATACGTCATCCAGACGCAGGTGATGCCGACTCTCGAACGCATCAAGATCGGTCTCGTCAACTACACCGGCCAGGGTTTTATCCAGGCCGATCTGACCGACGACTACACCGCACTCACCTGGGTGATGGATCACTGGATGCGCATCAACCAGGCACCTGGTGGCGGTTCGGACTACGCCGAAGGCCTCAAGACGGCTCTCGAAATGTTCAAAGGCGAACCCAAATCGGATAAGCAGAAGGTCATCCTGCTGTTTACCGACGGAGGGTTTACCGGCGATGACGAGGCTCTGACCAAGGTCATCGACGACATCCGCGCCGAAGGAATCCGCATCATCGTCGTGGGCATCGGATCGGCAAGTCCGGTCACGATCCCCCTGTATAGCTCGCAAGGGCAGGTCACAGGTTATCTCGAAAAGGACGGACAGGTCGTCACCACCGGCATCAACGAGGCCGCCCTGCAGGGTCTGGTCTCGCTCACCGGCGGTGAATACATCCGTCTCGACCCCAACAACCCCAAGGTCCATATCGAGTGGGCCAAGGCACTCGGGGGCACCAAGACCGAAAAACACCAGGACCAGGTCTTTCAGTATCAGC
>Ga0233423_10000972_pt1 | contig 14577 bp, 9 predicted proteins | sample Watercolumn_Mata_FD_180713 | JGI IMG/M metagenome (GOLD analysis project Ga0233423, IMG submission 180713) | Freshwater microbial communities from Lake Matano, South Sulawesi, Indonesia - Watercolumn_Matano_2014_112_MG | ecosystem: Environmental > Aquatic > Freshwater > Lake | place: Indonesia...
GACCGCCTGACCCGGTTTCCTATCCGGCAGGAACGATAAATAGAGGCCCAACCCCCCCCCGTCCCGAAGGCCGGTCTTTGTCCGAGAGGCCGGCTCAGAAATCGAGCCTGAGGCCGAGGCGAAGAGTCTGTTGGCCGGAGAGGGCGCTCGTCAACCCGAAGTCCGGAGCGGCGAATTTCTGGCCCGGTTTTCCCGCCCCCTCGGCCGACGGCAGCCAACGGTCGACATCGTTCAGGCCGACGATCGAATTCCGGAAGCCCAGGACGTTGACCACGTCGAGATAAAAGCCCAGGCGGCCGGAAGAGCCCACGGGGAAGGTCTTTTCGAGGCGGAGGTCCAGGGAGGAGAAGGCTTTCTCCCGCCGCGTCCCCGAGGATTCGAGATTGACGGTGTAATAGGCTCTTTCGGCGCCGTTCGCGGCGCACCAGCTCGCCGGGGGAAGGACCTGGGCCCATCTCTGCCAAGGGCGGCCGCTCTGGTAGGTAAAGGTTCCGCTGAGCAGGATGTCGAGAGGGAGCTCGACTCCGGCCATGAGGTCGGCCTGGAAGGGGCGGTCCGTGTCCAGGCGACCGGCCCGGTTGACGAAATAGTTGGGGCTGTCCGCCGCTTCGGTCAGGGCGGTCGTGGCGGCCGAGAAGGCGCCGAGATTCCCTTCGGCCCGGCTCAAGACGATCGATCCCGCGGCCTGCCAGCCGTGGGAGAGTCTTTTTCGGAAGACAAATTCCAAGGACCGGCTGCTCCGCTCGAGTTCCGGAACGTTGCGGAGCTGGAGATAGGCCGGCGGCGCCTGGAGGGACCGGGCGTAGAGGGTGACCGTCGCGTCGGGGAAGGACCCCGTCCCGGGGACGGTCGTGGTGAAGGGGAGCCAATATTTCTGCGCGGCCGTCTGACCGGCTCCATACCAGACCTCTCCCGTGTCGGGATTGGTGAGGGCGTCCTCGAGGATGTTCTTCTGGGTCCGGGAAATGAACCGGAGGCCGAGGGTCAAGTCGCCGAAAAGTTCCTGTTCGAAGCCGGCCGAGAATTCCTCGGTCCGGGGGGCCTTGAGGCCTTCGGCGAACCGCCTCCGGAGATTCGCCCCCGAGAACTCCCGGTAATCGCGGTTGAAAAATCCGTATTCGTCCTCGACGTCAGGCCGGCCGTCGCCGTTCACGTCGAGCCAGGTCGCCGAGAGCTCCTGGGGGTAGAGAGGATGGAGGGGGAGGATATAGCGGTGGGACAGCGCCTCGGCATAATGGCCGTAGGAGGCTTTAAAGAGGGTGGTTCCCCGGCCGAAAAGGTCGACGGTCAACCCCAGCCGCGGGGAGAGCGTTTTCCAGGACATCAGGTCCTTTTGTTCGTTATAGTTCAGGGCATCCAGGGGATTGAAGCCTTTCGGGAAGTCGTCCGGCCACTTTTCGGTGAGCCGAGGGCCGAGATAGGCGTCGGCGATGTAACGGGTCAGGGCGTTCCCGGAATCGAGCTTGAAGCCCGAGGGAAACCAGCCCCAGCTCCAGTCGAATCGCAGGCCGAGGTTGAAGGTCACCCGTCGGCCGATCTAAAACGTGTCCGTCACCCAGGCCCCCAGGCCTTGGGTCCGGGCCTTGACCATGGTCGAGCCGTCCGCGGGCCCGCAGAGCCAGAACCCGACGAGGCCCAAGTCGCCGTAATAGGCGTTTCCCGGATTGCGACGGTCAAAGTATCGGCGGATATTGTCGGCCCTCCACCAGCCGAGGTTCGTCGTCCCGTCCTCGAAGTCGACTCCCGCCCCGAGGGTGTGGGTCGTCCCCAGGAAACCCTCGGCGAAATGCCGGACGGCCCCGTCGGCTTGGAGGCGCTGGCGGGTCGACGTGCGGCTGTAGTCGGCCCCGCCGATAGGGCCGTAGAGGTCGCCGGCGTCGTCCGTCCAGGGGAGATTTTCGGCGTCCGCTTGGAGGCGGAGGGGGATAGTCCGGTTGACGTAGGCTCCCCGAACGAAGGCCAGGATGTTGGGCTTGAGCTCGTAATCGCCCGTGGCGAACAGGGCGAGGATTTTCTCGTGGTCCAGGACGCTCGTCGATAGGAACGGCAGCCGGGCCGAAGGGGACTCGGCCACGGGTTGATAGATGTCGGCCAGGTAGGCCCAGGCCGCGGCCCGGGCTTCGGCGACCGGCCGGAGGGTCAGCTTGAAAAAGCCGGAGAACTCCCTCCGCGACCAGTCGTATTTCTCGTGGAGCCGGCCTTCGACGTCTTGGAAGGGGCCGATGAAGATGCCGTTTTGGGATTTCCTCTGGAACCGGCCGGCGAGGAAGTACCAAGCCCGGTCGGGCCAGAGCGGTCCTCCCAAGCTTAGCCCAGGCTCGAGGAGGCCCTTGTCCCCGCTCGGCGGAGCCGTCCCCAAGTCATCGACTTCGGCCGCGGTCCAGAGCCCTTTGTTCAGCCCGCCGGCCATGAATTGAAAGCTCAGGCCGCCGGTGGCCGAATTTCCGCCCGATTTTGTGACCGCGTGGATCGTCGCTCCGCCCGCGGGGAGGAAAGACGCCGGCTGCCCCGCCCCGACGACCTCGACGTCCTCGAGGAGGTCGAGGTTGATTTCGGCTCCCGGAGACTGGTCGAAGAGGTCGGTCAGGTTGGCCCCGTCCATCAGGAAGACGTTGTCCCGGACCGTCCCGCCCGGGACGGCCGCTTCCCGGGGAAACGGAAAACCGGGGCCGACGACTCCCGGGGCCAAATCGAGGACGGCCCCCAGGTCACGGGCCAGGGGGAGGCGGCGAACGAGGTCTCGATTCTGGACGACCGAATTTTTGGACGACATCGTATCCAGGGACGAGAAGGGCGCTTCGGCCCGGACGGCCGTCTCCTCTTCCGAAGGAGTGAGGTCAATCCGAAGATAGCGGGACTCTCCCGTCTGAAGACGGATTCCCTCCTGGATGACGGTCACGAACCCGGGCATTTCGGCGCTGAGGGTGTAGAGGCCGGCCGGAAGGGAGGGGAAGTCGAACCCTCCCTGTTTTCCGGTCAGGGCGATCTGCTGTCCCTGCATGGCCGGAGAGGACAGGAAGACGGCGGCGCCGGCGAGAGGCCGGCCTTCTTTGTCTCCCACTCTCCCTTGGATCGCACCCGAAGCCGTTTGTCCGTCGAGGGAAGAGGCGCTCGCGGTTATCAAGGCCGGAAGGAGGAGGAGGGCGAGCCGTTTCCTCACCGGAGTCCTCCTTCGGGGCCGTCGGACCCTCGAATCCCGGTCTTGATGACGACGGGCGAGGCAGGCTTCTTGGGCGCCGGAGAGGTCGCGGCGACGATCGAAAACGGGCCGTCGCTCAAGTCGACCGGGAGGCTGTCTCCAGCCTCGGAGACCCTGATCCAACAGTTGTCGGAGGGCGTGTCGGGCACGACCCAGGCGTAGCTTCCGTCGTTTTCGGTCGTCGCGATCTCGGTCCAGGTCGCCCCCTCGTCGGTCGTGAGCTCGAGGAGGACATCGCCGACCTCCCCCCCCCAGATCCAGGTGATGAGCTGGGTCGAGCCGGCCCGCCACTTTTCCCCGCCGTTCGGCGAGGTGAGGCGAATGGCCGGGTCGGCCGAAATCTTGAAGACCTTCCGGCTTTTGTCCGACGGCTCGCCGTCGTCGGCCTCGCTGACCTGGACCAGGCATTGGGTCGAGGCCGCGTCAGGGACGAGCCAAACGTAAAGGCCGTCGTTCGGGGTCTTTGCGACAACCGTCGTCCAGGTCGTCCCGTTGTCGGTCGAAAACTCGACCTTGACTTCGCCCACCCCCCCGTCGGAATGCCAGACGATATCCTGGGGCAGTCCGACGGGCAGGACCTCGGAGCCGTTCGGCTCGACGAGGCTGATCGATTTCTCGGCCAGGACGGCGACGAATCCGTCCCGGCCGCCGTTGTGGACGAGGTCCGGGCCGACGACGACGGGGAAGGTCACCTCGGTCGAGTACGTGTATCCGGCGAAATAGGCGGCCCCCGAGGCTTCGGGGCCGAGGGCGACGGCCGTCCCGAAGTCGGAATCCGCCCCGCCCGCGTAGCCGCAAAACCCGAGCTCGAAGCCCGAGGCGTCGACCTTGGCGATGAAGGCGTCGAACCCTCCGTTGTAGACCAGGCCGGGTCCGAGGCGAATGGGGAAGGAACCTTCCGTGGAGGACGTGTATCCCGTGACCACGGCGTAGCCCCGGCCGTCCACCGCTATCGCCGCTCCGGCGTCGTAATCGCTCCCTCCGATGAAGCCGCAGAATTCGAAGTACGCCCCGTCCGGCCGGAGCCTGGCCACAAAGGCATCGCTCGCCCCGCCGTTGGCCGTCAAGTCGGGGCCGGTGATGACCGGGAAGCTCTCCTCCGTGGACGAGGTCGTCCCGACGACGAACACGTTCCCGCTCGGGTTCACGGCGACCCCGGTCACGGAATCGTTCCCAGCGCCAGCGACGTAGCCGCAGAATTCGAAGTCCGAGCCGTCCGACCGGAGGCCGGCGACGAATCCGTCTTGCCCGCCGCGGTAGGTCGTGTCCGGGCCGTAGAAGGCCGGGAAGGCCGGGGTGGACGCGGCCGAGGAGTACGTGTAGCCGGCCAAATACGCCTTGCCCCAGCGGTCCACGGCCACGGCGAGCCCCGCGTCCTCGGCGTTTCCGCCGACATAGCCGCAATAATCGAGAGACCGGCCGTCCGCGGCCAGCCGGGCGATGAAGGCGTCTTGTCCTCCTCCGTAGGTCAGGACCGGGCCGACCTTGACCGGGAAGGTCGCCGCCGGGGACGTCGTCGACCCGACGAGATAGGCGCGGTTCCAGGCATCGAGGGCCACACCCCGTCCGTAATCTTGGGCCGCACCTCCGACGAAACCGCAGTATTCGAGCCCCGTTCCGGCGGGATTGACCTTGGCCACAAAGGCGTCGAAGGCGCCGTTCGCGGTGAGGTCCGGCCCGACGGCGACGGGAAAGGTCGCCTCGGTCGAGGACGTGTAGCCCGCCAAGTAGGCGCTGCCGCTCGAATCCACCGCGACCCCGTAGGCATAGTCGTTGCCCGCGCCGCCGATGAACCCGCAGTAGTCGAGCCCCGCCCCCGAAGGCTTGACCTTGGCCACAAAGGCGTCGACCGACCCTCCGTTCGAGGTCCGGTCGGGGCCGACGGCGGTGGGAAACGCGGCCATCGAGGCCGTGGTGCCGGCGACGTAGACCGCTCCGGCCCGGTCGACGGCCAGGCCGGAGACCATGTCGAGCCCCGGCCCGCCCAGGTAGCCGCAGGCAACGAGGATGACCGGGTCGAGGACGAGCGTCCGAGTCCGGTCGTATTCGCCCACCCGGAAGCCGTATGCGCCGTCGCCCAGGAGGTCGAACCCGAGGGGGATGTCCTTCCGCCCGCCCTCTCCTTCCTGGTAGGCGACCGGAACGCCGTCCTCGAAACTCCCGCCCGGAGTCGTGACGAGGAGGCCGCCCGACGTCATGACCTTGACCTCGCTCGCCCCGCGGTAAGCGAGCCGGATCCGGTCGGGGTCGGCTCCGGGCCGGACGATGAACTCGTATTTCAGGGCCTCGGCCGTCCCCGAGAAGACCAGGTCGATGCCGGGCCAGAGGTTGGGATAAACGACCCGGGAGAAAAGGGGAAGCCCGGCCTTCCATTCGGCCTCAGGCCCCCGGAAGAGGGACATTTTCGCCCCCGTCTCATCCAACCCCGAAGGCCGGACCCCGGGATTCGGGCCGAGAAAATCGAGCTTAACGGCATAACGCCCCGGCGGGTCGTCCGTCGTCAGGACGAAACTCACCCCCTCCGAGGCGAAAAAGACGGTCTTGTCCTTTCCCTGGACGTAAAAGGCCGCCCGGTCGTCGATTTGGCCCCGGTTGGGGACGAAGCTCAGCGGGAATTTGGCAAAATCGGGCCGGAGGGGGGAAAGGACTGCCTGGCCGACCTGCCCGGAAAAGGCCGTTTGCCCGGCCGGCAGGGAGGGGGGGGTGTTGGTCGCCGACGAATATAGGCTCATGACCAGGAGGGTGCTGGTCAGGACGGCTCTCTTCATAGTCAACTCCTCGTTCTAAAAACAATAGACTATCGTAAAAGGTTGCCCTAAGCAAATCGCCGACCTATAATACGCCCGATGAGAAAGCCGCGATTCATCCGGTCCCTCGTCCTGGCGGCGATCTTGCCGGCCTTGACGGGCGGGATGAAGGCCGGCCAGGCCGCCGGCGCCCCCTCATCGCTCGTCATCCTGTTCACCCACGACCTGCATTCGAACGTCCTCCCCCGGCCCGTTCTCGCGGCCGACGGGACGAAAACCGAGGCCGGGGGGCTCCTCCGGCTGGCGACCCTCATCCGCCGCGAACGCGGCCGGGCCCCCGAGCGGACCCTGGTCCTCGACGCGGGCGATTACAGCATGGGGACGCTCTTCCACACCCTTTACCCGTCCGAATCGGTGGAGCTCAGGCTTCTCGGGCTCATGGGCTATGACGCCGCGACGTTGGGAAACCATGAGTTCGATTTTAGCCTCGCCGGGCTGGCCAAGAGTCTGGCCGCAGCCAAGGCCAAGGGGACGGCTCTCCCGGCCCTCCTCGCCTCGAACGTGACGATCGAAGGCTCGGGCGAGGTTGCCGAGGCTGGCCGGGCGGCGTTCCGCGATTATCCCGTCCGGGATTTCCTCGTTTTGGAACGGGCCGGGTTGAAGGTCGGCCTGTTCGGCCTCTTCGGCGAGAACGCGGCCGATGACTCTCCTTTTGCCGCCCCGGCGGCGTTCCTCGACCCGGTCGAACATGCCCGAAGGGCGGTCGACCTCCTCCGGACGCGGGAAAAAGTCGACCTCGTTGTCTGCCTCTCCCATACGGGGATTACGCCCGAACGGACCAAGACCTGGGACCTTCTTCTGGCCGAGAAGGTCCCCGGCATCGATGTCCTGGTGAGCGGACACACCCACACAGAGCTCCGGGAGCCTATCCGGGTGGGCTCGACCCTCGTCGTTTCCTCGGGATATTACGGATATCATCTCGGGCGCCTGGAACTCGTCCGGGACGAGAGGTCGGGATTTTCGGTCGCTTCCTATGGACTTCTTCCGGTCGGACCCGACCTCCCGGACGACCCGGCCGTTTCCGAAGCGGCGAGCGGGTTCAAAAAGCTCGTCGAGAGCCAGTTCCTGCCGGAATATCCCGGCGGTTTCGGCGAAATCCTGGCCGAAAGCTCCTACGACCTCGAAACCCCCGAGGCCGTCGAGGTTGCGTCGGCCGAGTCGGGGCTGGGCAACCTCGTGACCGACGCCTTCCGCGAGGCCGTTCGGCGGGCCGAGGGGGAGGCTTACCGGCATATCCACGTCGTCGTCGAGCCGATCGGCGTCCTCCGAGACACGATTCTCCGCGGCCCGGTCTCGATGGCGGCGGCGTTCCAGATTCTCTCTCTCGGCGTCGGCGACGACGGCCGGCCGGGCTACCCCCTGCTGGGGTTGTATCTCAACGGAAAGGAGCTCCGGCGGCTCCTCGAAGTCCAGGCCTCGATCGTCCCGATGAAAAAGGACGCCCTGCTCCAGTTTTCGGGAGTCAAACTCTCCTACAACCCCCGCCGCCTCTTTTTCGACCGGGTGACCGAGGCGTCCGTTCTCGAGGAGGACGGAACCTACCGGCCGGTCGACAAACGGAAGCTCTACCGGGTCGTCCTGAATTCCTACACGGCCGGGATGGTCGGTTACGTCTCCCGCGAGTCTTACGGCCTGCTGAAAATGGAGCCTCGGGACGCGGAAGGCCGCGTCCTGGCCGAGAACAACCAGGGAATGATCGACGCCGACCCCGCCCTCCCCGGCGTCCAGGAGCTCAAGGAATGGGCCGCCCTGGCCGGGGCGCTGAAGGCGTTCCCGGACACGAACGGGAACGGCATCCCCGACGTGCCGGAACGCTATCGGCGGACGGAAGGCCGGTTCGCGGCCGCGCCTTCCTGGAACCCGGCCAAGCTTGTCCTGGGCGGAAACGGCCTGACCATGATCGTCTTGGCCGTCGGGCTCGTCGTCCTGGCGGTCGTCGTCTTCGTCGTCAGGCGCGTTGTCCGGCGCCGCCGCACCCGTCGTACCGCCGGGCGTTAGACGCCCTATTTTCCGGACGCTTCGAGCTCGGCCGCTTCCCTGATTAATTCCTAGATTGGTCGACGGTCAGCCCTTTCGGAATCTTGCCCTTCACGCCCTGACCCACGGGGCGCTCCTTGATGTTCATCAGAAAAAGAACCGGGCGGCGACGAAGAAGAGAAACAACCCGTAGAGGAGCTTGACCGTCGGCGCCGGCAGCTTGATCGTGACCTTCGCTCCGACGACCGTCCCAGCCAGGAGGCCCAGGGCCACCCAGGCCGCCGCCCCGAGGTCGAGCGTTCCCGCCCGGTAGTAGGTAAGGACGCCGGGCAGGCCGACCGGGGGCAGGAGGACGGCGAGCGAGGTGGCGATCGCGGTTTTGGCCGGGTAGCCGAAGACGAAGGTGAGCAGGGGGACGATGATGTTCCCCCCGCCGATCCCGAACATCCCGGCCAAAACCCCGGCGACGAGTCCGACGAGGAGGAGGACGATGGCGGACAGCCGGGGCGAGGCTTCGGGCTCGGGCTTGACCGGGGCGCTTTTTCCGAAGAGACGGCGGACCCGACGGACGGGGTCGACGAAATTCCAGCCGACAGAGAAGAGAAACACGGCGTAGAACTTCTTCATGAGGTCCGCGGCGAGGGCGTTGGCCAGCCAAGCCCCGGCCGCGACCGAGGCGGCGAGCCCGCCGGCGATATAGACGGCCGCCCGGAGGTCGATCTTCCGGGCCCGGTGATAGGCCAGGACTCCGAGAATGCCGACCGGGAGGAGAATGGCGGCCAGGGACGTTCCCGTGGCCTTGACGAGGGGAAAGCCGGCCGCCAGGACGAGGGCCGGAACGATGACCACACCTCCCCCGATCCCGAACAGGCCGGCGAAAACGCCGGCGGCCAGGCCGACAAGGACGAGGGAGGCGCTGCTCATCGGGAAGGTCCTTGAAAGGCCCGATTATAACAGAAAGGCCAGCCCCAGACGCGCCCTGAGGCTCGTCTGGAGGTCGTGGGATTCGGGCCGGTAGATGAGGACGTAAGCGAATTGGAAGTCTTCGAAATAGCGGAAGAAGGTCACGACGGGCCCGGCTTCGAGGACGAGGCGCAGTCGCCCCGACAGACGGACCTTCAAGCCCGCGCCTCCTTCGAGATAGGGGCGGATTTTCGTCCCGGCGCCGGCGACGTGGACCGAGGTCACCCCTCCGGTGAAGGAGAGAAAAGGCGAAATCCTCGCCCCTCCGAGGCCGACTCGCAGGCCTCCGCCGAAGGTCCAGGCCTCTGCGTCGGCGAATTTCGACTTCCCGAGGGGAATTCCGGCCAGGCCGATGCCGACATCGTGGATGACCCCGGCCCGGCCGTAGCTCGCCGCGGCCAGGAGCTCGAACCTCCGGCCGAGAGAATAGCCGACCTGGACGCCGCCGGCGAGGCTCTCGGTGGCGAGCGAGACTTTAACGTCGGGAACGTCGGCCGTCCCGGGGAGGGGGACGAGACGTCCGAGATAGAGATTCGTCGTGGTCCCGGCCGTCAGGGCCAGGGAAAACTCGCCCCGTGCCGGACGGTTCTCGGTGGCGAATACGAACCCTCCGCCGGCGGCCCAGAAGGCCAGGAGGAATCGCAGGCCGGTCTTCATGTGCCTCACCTTATTATATACGACGACCGAGGCCCGGCCGTAACTTCCCCCCTCTTTCGCCCGGAGAACCCCCTCGACCGTTTAAATCCGAGCATTCCGAGAGGCGTTGACGGTTTAATCGATTTTTGTTATGCTCTACGGGCCCACGGGGGGGCGTCCCCCGGATATCCAGTGAATTCGACGCGTCCGGTTCATCGGGAGCTGCCGGCGGAGATAAGGATCATCATGAGCGAACTGAACCTCGTATTGTCGATTCCCCACGGGATCGTCACCGCCACGAGCCTGGGGCTGGAAGGATTCGTCCGCCACCGCAGCCCGGGCTCGGCCAAGTTTTTCCGGGGGAAGCTCGTTCTTGCCGACCTGGCCATCGAGGGCGACAAGCCAGCCTTCCGGTACTTCGAGGAAGGGGGATGGAGGGACGCTTTCGGAGACACCGTCGCCGCCTTGGCCGCGGTCCGGGCGGGGAAGCGGACAAAAACGGCCCTCTCGAACATCGGGTTCAGCGTCACCCCGCTGGCCGCCTACCGGCGTCTGTTAATGGCCAAGACGGGCGGGGCTCTCCTTGAAATGGCCCCGCCGACGCCTCTCCGCGAGTTCGTCCATCACGCTTGCCATGAGGAAATGACGACTGAGCAGGTTGCCCGGACGGTCGGGAACACGGCCGGAGCCGGCCGGGTGCCCCGGCTCCTCATGGTCCTCCAGCCCGTCCAGTTTCTCATTATGACCAACCTGACCCCCGAGGAGTACGCCTGGTACGCCACTCATCGGCCGGGCAAGATTTTTCGGCAAGTCCTGTTCACAGAGGTCACGGCGGAGCAGGATGAGATCGCCGCGGCCAGCCGTTTCGAGGAAGCCCGCGAGGAGCTGGCCGCCAAACCGGCCAAGAAAACCAAGGTCATCGCCATCGGCGAATGCCTGAACGACGTTCCATACCACGACTGGAAGGGATACCGACGAGACGTTGCGGGCGGGCTCTACGCGGGCGACCGCAACGGGATCTCCCTCTGGCCCTTCCCTCCGGCGATTCCCCGGTCCTGGGACCGCCTCGAAGGCTGAGAGAGGAGTTCGCTCGATGATCGCCACGACGACGTTCGAAGCCATCGCCCTCTGGTCCGTCCTGGGCATCGCCCTCCTCGGCCTGGCCTACGCCCTGTTCCTAAGACGGAATGTCCTCCGCGAAGACCGCGGCACGCCCAAGATGCTCGAGGTCTGGGAAGCCATCAAGCAGGGGGCCAATGCCTATCTCACCCGGCAGCTCCGGACCATTCTTCCCCTCATCGCCGTCCTGACCGTGGCCCTCTTTTTCAGCGTGGCCGTCGTTCCGCCCTCGCCCGAGGCGATGGAGCGCTTCCCATCCCTGAGCGACGCCCAGGTCAAACTCGTCATCGGCCTCGGCCGGGCCGCGGCCTTCGTCCTGGGGGCGCTGTTCTCGCTCCTCGTCGGCCAGTTCGGGATGCGGATGGCCGTCCAGGCCAACGTCCGGGTCGCCGCGGCCTCCCGGACGAGCTATGACAGGGCGATGCGGATCGCCTACCGGGCCGGGACGATCACCGGCATGCTGACCGATGGCCTGGGGCTTCTGGGAGGAACGGTCATCTTCCTCGTCTTCCAGAAGGCCGCCCCGGACGCCCTCCTGGGCTTCGGGTTCGGCGGGACGCTCCTGGCCCTGTTCATGCGGGTCGGGGGCGGCATCTACACCAAGGCGGCCGACGTCGGGGCGGACCTGGTGGGCAAGGTCGAAGCCTCGATTCCCGAGGACGACCCTCGGAACGCGGCCGTCATCGCCGACCTCGTCGGGGACAACGTCGGCGACTGCGCGGGCATGGCGGCCGACATCTTCGAGAGCTACGAGGTCACGATCGTCTCGGGACTGATCCTCAGCCTGGCCCTGGCGGCCATGACCGGGGAAGTCAAGTGGATCGTCTTCCCCCTCCTCGTCCGGGGGATCGGGGTGTTCTCCTCGATCATCGGGACCTACCTTGTCCGGGGGAAGAAGGGCGCTCCGGGCGAAGCCATGAAGGCCATGAACAGGGGATTCTACAGCTCGGCCCTGATCTGTCTGGTCGCCTTCGGCTTCTTGGCCGCGTTCTACATGCACGAGTGGCGGGCCTTCCTCTCGGTCGCCGTTGGGATCGGCCTGGCCGTGGCCATCGACGAGTTGACGAAATACTTCACCCACACGAAGTACAATCCCGTCCGGCAGATCGCCCGCTCCTCGCGGACCGGGCCGGCGACGGTCATTCTCTCCGGCCTGTCGGTGGGGATGGAGTCTTCGGTCTGGAGTCTGCTCGTCATCGCCGCGACCGTCCTCTCCTCGCTCGTCATCTACTGGGGCCAGCCGATCGCCTTCATCCTCTACGGGGTGGCCATGACCGGGATCGGGATGCTGACCCTGACGGGCAACAACGTGGCCATGGACTCGTTCGGCCCGATCGCCGACAACGCCAACGGGATCGGCGAGATGGCCGGCCTCGAGGAGGAGGCCCGAGAGCGGATGGCCGACCTCGACGCCGTGGGCAACACGACCAAGGCCATCACCAAGGGGGTGGCCATCGGCTCGGCCGTCATCGCCGCCGTATCCCTCTTCGGCTCCTATCTGACCGACGTCACCAAGGTCCAGGTCCAGACGGGAGTGGCCGAAGCCGGCCGGCTGATGAACACCGGAATCCGGATTTCCGAGCCGCTCGTCCTCGTCGGGATGCTCATCGGCGGGGCAATCCCTTGGCTCTTTTCCTCGCTGACGATCAACGCCGTGTCGAGAGCCGCCTCGCTCATCGTCGTCGAGGTCCGGCGGCAGTTCAAGATCCCGGGGCTGATGGAGGGCAAGGTCAAGCCCGATTACCGCCAGGCCGTCGGGATCTGTACCGTCGCCGCCCAGAAAGAGCTCGTCGGCTTGGCCGTCATCGCCGTCTTCATCCCCCTCCTCGTCGGGCTCCTCCTTCGGGTCGAGGCCCTGGGCGGCTTCCTGGCCGGGGTCATCCTCTCGGGCCAGCTCCTGGCGGTTTTCATGGCCAACTCGGGCGGCGCCTGGGACAACGCCAAGAAGCTCATCGAGGAGGGGAACCACGGCGGCCGGGGCTCGGCCCAACACAAGGCCGCGATCGTGGGCGATACGGTCGGCGACCCCCTCAAGGACACGGCCGGCCCGGCCCTCAACCCGATGATCAAGGTCATCAACCTCGTCTCGGTCTTGAGCGCCCCGCTGATCATCCATTTCAACCGCCTGACTCCCGGCGTTATCGCCTTCGTCGTCCTGGCATTCGGGGCCATAGCCGTCTCGGTCTGGTATTCCAAGCGGACTCGAGTGGCAGCCCCTCGGAAGCGCTGACCATCTCCGGCCCGGCCTCGCGCGATACGTCGATTTGATCTTCTCTCGAGCCCCGGGTCCTAGTCTCCCGTCCCCAACGAGCTCGGGATGAAAAACGGCCAAGCGGGCCGCCCTTTTCGCCCTCGCCGGGGATTTCCGATGAAGCCGAAGCCCGACGGCGGGCCGCTTTACGAAAGGAACGAATTCGCCTCCCAACCGGGAAGGCGGCCTTCGGGAGGGCAAGGGGACGGCCCGTTACTTGCGTGGCGATCTTCCGGCCGGATTGAGGAGGAGCTTTTCGTTGAGGAGCGGGATGACCTCCGGGGCGAGGAGGAAAGCCTCGATCTTTTTCGTCAGGTCGAGGGCGGGCGCTTTCGGCTTGACGATGGCCGCGAATTCCTCGGCCAGCTTCTCTTTCTGAACCTCGAAGTCGACTGGGCTCAAAGCCCGGACCCGGTCGAAGAATTCGCCCAGCTTTCCGGGCAGCTCTTCTTCGGCGGCCGGGTCCGCCAGGGGCCCGCTTTTGGCTATGACCTCTTTGACGTTCCGGGCGACGATTTCGTCTCGCCGCAGGGCGTACATCCGTCCCGGCGCGGCCCTCAGCCGTTCCATCCGGCCGGCGAAACCCTTGACGTCCACGGCTTGGCCGACCCGGCTCTCGCCCTTGGGCGGGATGATGCAGGGGATGAAGCCTTCGAGGGCGTGAACTTGGTGCCGGCCCAGGGATTTTTCGATTTCGGCCGCGAGGCTCCGCCGCGCCTCCTCGACCCGGCGCCGCCCGGCCTTCAACTCGGCGTCCAGGGCATGAAAACGCTGGGCCAGGTCGCGGGGAACGTCCCGGTTTTCGACCCGGCAGGCCCTGATCGCTGCGAGAATCGAGCCGAGCTCTCCCTGCTCGGCCGCGGCCGCGGCCCGGGCCTCCTCGACCAAATGCCGGCTTTCCTCGGCTTTGTCCCGGATGAGGGTCATCTGCTCGGGGGCGAGGTCGAGCCCGTTGAGGAGGTTGATCAGCCGGATTTCCCGCCTCGCGGCCTCGGTCTTGTCGAGGTCGGGGAGGGGGGTTTGGGCGAGCGTCCTTACCGCCCCGGCCAGGCTCACGACCGCCGCGAGAACCGCAATAAATGTCCTCTTTTTGCCCATTTCGGCCTCCTCAGCTCCATCCGATGAGACAATCGAGGGGGCCGAAAGCTTTGTCCGGCCGGGCCTACCAAGTGATCGTCCGGCCGCTGAAGCTTGTCGAAGTCGCCGCCGACCCGGCGTAGCTCATGGCTAGCTCGGCTTTGATCGTCGAGGCGTCCTTGCCGGCCACGTCGTCCCACGCGCTTCCGCCGCCTCCGCCCGACGAACCGACGGTGAATCCCATCTCGTTCAGCGCCTGGCTGTACTGCTGGGCGAGGAGAGCCCGCTGGCTTGGGTCGGCCGCCTGCCAGGTCATCCGGACGCCCGCGTAAAGCTTTTCGGCGTTGGCCAAGAGGTATTGGACGGTGGGGTCGAAGCGGGCGAAATTCGAGGCCAGATACTGCTGAACCTCGGCCACGGCCTGAATCGTGACCATGTTCGGGTCGCGGCCGGCGGCTACCCACATGAAGTAGAGCATTTCCAAGGCCGCGTTGAGGTCGGCCTCGCTCATCCGGCTGTCGAGCGAGGGCTGGTTTTTCAACCCCGAA
>Ga0233423_10000975_pt1 | contig 14533 bp, 17 predicted proteins | sample Watercolumn_Mata_FD_180713 | JGI IMG/M metagenome (GOLD analysis project Ga0233423, IMG submission 180713) | Freshwater microbial communities from Lake Matano, South Sulawesi, Indonesia - Watercolumn_Matano_2014_112_MG | ecosystem: Environmental > Aquatic > Freshwater > Lake | place: Indonesia...
AGATGGGCTTGAGGGGTGTCTAGGTCATGAACCTGCAATAGTTTCTGTATTTGCTGGAAGAATCGCAGATGCTGGACAGGACCCTTGTGAGTATATTCGGTATGCTGTTGATAAACTTAAAGGCTATAAAAATGTGGAAGTGCTCTGGGCAAGCACAAGAGAAGCTTATAATGTTGTCCAAGCAATAGACTCTGGAGCGCAGATCATAACTGTAACAGGAAGCATTCTTAAAAAATTAAAAGAATTTGGAAAGGGCTTGGGAGACTTTTCAAGAGAAACTGTTCAAATGTTTTATGATGATGCTCAGGCATCCGGGTTTAAATTATGATAGACAAATTAGATGTTACTGTAATTTTTCCAATGGCTGGAAGGGGAGTAAGATTTGGTTATAAATTCAAACCATTTCTTCAGGTATGGAATACTACATTTATTCAGAGAGCAGTTGAGGGATTCAATAAATGTTTCGACCAAGTCAAAGAAGTGATTTTTATCTTTCTAGAAGAACAAGAAAGAGAGTATAATGTAAGCCAGAAATTAAGCGAGATGTTTCCTTTGTTGAATTATCGAACCGTAATCCTGGAAAATCCGACAAATGGGCCCGCTGAGACTGTAAGAAATGCGATAAAAAAAGATGGAAAAATATCTGGAAGAGTGATGATATGCGATTGCGACCATTATGTTGATGTCAAACCTGTTTTTGATTATCTTAAAGAAGGAAAACAAGATGATTGCATCTTGCCATTATGGAATTTACGAGGCGAAGACATAAAATCGTGGAGTGTTGCTGCTCTTTCAGATGATGGCTATATAGGGTCAATTGCTGAAAAAGAGCTGCCAAAATCTCCTGGAAGTTTTTTTGGAGTCATAGGCTGCTATTATTTCAATGATGTGGGCTATCTTGGGCAAGAGAATCACATATACATATCTGAGATAATACAGAACCTGATACAATCAAAGAAAAAAGTCAAGGGAATTCGTGTATTCAATGCCGAATTTTTTGGAGATCCTAAAAGATTGCAAAATGTGCTAGACACTAGGGCTAAAAAAAAGGGGACAATCTTCTGTGATTTAGATGGGACAATAATAAAACATGAGGATGTTCCAAGTTATGACCATCCTTTAGAGATATTGGGGAATTCAGCAGAAAAATTGAGAAAATGGAGAAATGAGGGATATACTATTGTTTTTTCCAGTGCAAGAAAATCTGAAGATGAACAAAAATTGATAAATTCTCTAAAAGAGGCAAACATAGAATATGATCAACTTATAATGGGCCTGCCCCCAGGACCAAGATACCTGATAAACGACAGAAAACCCTCTGCCATCTTAACTCCGCTTTCTGTTGCATTTGAAGTTGAAAGAAACAAGGGAATAGACCATTTGGAGATAGAATCAATAAAACCAAATGTCTTGAAAATGTTCAAGGGCGGATCATTATCAAAAACACTTTTAGTTGAAAAAGCAGGAACGCTTTTTGTGAGAAAAGTCATATCAAAAGACAAAGAAATGGCTTATAAGTGCGCAAAATTGAAAAAACAGTGTGGCGATCTAAAAAGGCTCTACAAATTATGCAAAGACATTGTTCCGGCAGTTTATGGAGAAGAGGAGAACTCTTTTGAATACTACTATGATATAGAGTTTTTATTGGATCATGATTTATTATCTAACTATTCAAATGCTGAAAAATTGAAGGCGACAAAATTGCTTCTAAATAAAATGGCAAGCAAGGTCTACAAGCCTGGTGCACATATCTCTGAGTCTGGAAGCGATTGGATAAAAGCACATTTTTTAGAGAAGATATATCCAAAACTCAAAGAGAGTGAACTGCCCCAAAAACTGTATTCTTTAATAACCAGCGATACTGTAATGATCGACGGTAAGCCATATAATGGATTAAAGATATTGCTGCAAAAGATAAGCGAATCTCCATATGTTGATTTTGTCAAGCCAGAGTATCTTTGTCCTATCCACGGAGATCTTACTTTTGAAAATATTTTATACAAGAACAGCAGCTATAATCTTTCAACAAACACCTATGAACCAAGTGTAAAAATAGTAGATACAGACAGCATAGAATTCATAGATCCTCCTGAACTTGATTTGGGAAAAATATTCCAATCTGTTGTCAGCCAGTATGAAAAATGGTCTCTTTCTAAAGAGAATCTTGTGAGGTTTGAAGAGGACAACGGAGTTTATCTTAATTTCGAACCTGATAAAGAATTGTTAAACAATCTAGAGGGATATATTGAAGCGTGGTCTCAAGTGATAAATGGAGATAAAAAAGATATTGAAATCAAGGGATATTTTTACATGGCCTTACATCTGATAAGGATGATACCATTTAGGATGGCTTTTGGTGAAGATCAGGCAGCTTATGCCTTAGTCTCGGCTATAAAGGCATTAGATCATTCTTTAGAATTGATTAAACAAAAGATTGAATCAAAAAAAATAATTTCTTAAGAGATCCCGAATTTTTTCTTGGATAATATTGCCAGTGTTATAAGATTTGCATACCTTGTTAAGACTGTTGCAACTGCTACTGCTACTAAGGCCCATTGCTGCCCAAATGGCAGTGCAATCTGGACAAAGAAGTAATTAAGAATTATATTCAGAGCAGTGCTGATTATCAAGACAATAGCAGATATCTTTATTTTTTCTTTAGCTACAAATAATGAATTGTAGATGCCAGTCAAAACTCCCTCGACAACAAGCAAGGAAAGCAAGATAGATGATATCAAGATAGGGGTGAAATACTCTGTTGGAACATAATTTGGACCATAGATTATTTTTATCAGGGGGATAATAAATATTGCCAACACGATTGTGGAGGGAATTGCTAAGATAAGTACAGCTTTCTTTATTTTCCTAAAACTCCTTTCAAGCCGTTTATAATCTCTTATTTCGGTAAATATTGGCAAGAAGATCATATTGAATGTGATGAATACTATCACTGTGCTGACTAAAGAGGATATTGCACTGTAGTATGCAATAAAATTAGTCTCTACGAATATCCCAAGCATTAAATTACCAATATAACCAAATAAAACTAAAGAAGAAGACAGAATTGTTGACCATCCTAAGAAAATCGTCATCTTCCTTCTTTCAATAGGTATGACTTTTCCAAAAAATAATTTTTTATGCTTAATAAAAAGAACAATCATATAGAATATTGCAGAAATCAGATAAGAAGCAGTCAAAACCCAAAAAACAGTTGAGACGGATTTATAAGCTAAGACCAACACCAAGAACAAAACAATCCTTGAACCTTCAAAAAGGATTTCTGAAACCAAATTATATTTTAATTTCTTCAATGGGAAAGAAAGGCTCCAGAAGAAACCCTGAATGGACATGACAAAAAGATAGATTGAACCTATCCTCAATGGAACAGTCACCTCTGGTTTTCTGAATACATATATTGCAATGACCTGCGCTAATGAAAACAAGATAATTGAAGTTATTAAAGACAACAAGAACTTTAATTTAAATAAAAATAAGACTCTTGAACGTGCTTCTGCCATATATTTTTTTCCCTTAGATAATGAATCTGCTAGATATCTTGAAATTGCATTTCCTATTCCGAGATCAGTCAATGACGATATTGTGAGAATCAAGGATAAAACAATGTTATACAAACCAAACAGATCCGGCAAAAGAACTCTTGCTAACAATAAGGTAAAAATCAATCCGCCAAGTTTGGTGATTATGTTCGTGCTGAAGATATATGCAGAGCCTTCCATCAACTGCTTTGTCAATGACTTGTTTTTTTTATCTAGACCTATTTTTATAAGCCTCTTTATTTTTGATTGCATAATAAATTAAGGAAAAAGCCCGTTTATATTTCTTCTCTTTTAATGTAAGGTCATATATCAAATCAGTAACTTCATGAAATAGTGATCCTAGAAATACAGGAAGCATAAAACTGAATAAAATTGAAAGAACAAATAGTAAAATAAAAAATTCAATTGTATGAAATACCATCAAGACTTCTTTTTGGTTTCTTCTTCTAAGCTCCTTTACAAGATAATTTTTGTGATAGTAATAGGCATTTCTTAAATTAAGATCATTTTTCTCTTTAACATAATAGAAATAATGATCAACATCAATTAAAAATGCTGAAAGAAAGAACAATAAGCAGAATATAGGATTTATTCCAAAAATCAACATAAGAAAAGAAGCTGTGAAAGAAATAATAAAATGAAATTTGGGAAGCATCTTTTAATCTTCTTTGGTTATTTTATCCAATATCTCTGCAAAAGCAGGTCTTGTAATGAAAACTCCAACTGTTATCCCGATTGCTGTTGTCAAGGCAAAACCTCTCAATAGGCCTGCGCCAGCAAACCATAATGGGAACAATGAAACTAAAACAGTTGCATATGCTGCAAAGATTATGAAGAAAGCTCTCTTGATTCTTTCTTTTAATGAGAAAGACTTTGAAACCTGAGATTCATCAAGCATAACTATCTGATCATCTACACCAGTACCAATTGCAGCGATAATCCCTGCAATAGAAGGTAGATCGATGTTCCATTTTATTATTGCTGCTATCCCAAATGTCAATAGCACTTCAGAAACCAGGGTGATTATGACTGGGATAACTAAAACAGGTTTTTTGAACCTTAGATAGATTATCAAGCAAACAGCTAAAAATGCGACAATTGCTGCAATTAAAATACTTCTACTGAATTCCTTTCCAACTGTTGGAGAGATAGTATCGAGTTTTTCAATATATAATTTGTATGGAAGACTGCCTGTAATCAAGATGGTCTGTAATTTTTTCATGTTGTCTTGAGCATCCTTGATAGCATCGTCTCTTGAATTTCCAAAACCAGAACCAGAAACAACTACTTTTGTGGTCTCTTTTCCCTTTAAATCAGAAGATATCAACAAGTTATCAATCAGTTTATCATCAAGATAAAGGTCAAGAGTTTCGTTAAGATAAGATTCGCCATTTGTTATGTTCTCTGATAATCCTGAAGTTGCTTCTGCTTGTCTTTTTGCAGCTTTAGGAGATAGGTCTAATTCAAATTGGAATCTGCAATTTTGACCCTGGCTAATCTGCGTGCATTGCTGGATACCTGCGCAAGTAGCATCGTCTTTACAGACAAAGGTTATATCGCCCTTTCCTCCAATAAAAATAGTATTATTTCCTATCTTAGCTTCAAATTTTCCTTGTTGTGCTACCAAGTCTTCTAGATCTTTTGGAGTTGCTCCTGCCAATTCAATTACAATGAATTGCTCCCCTGTAAATGGATTTGAAGCTTCTCTTATGACCATATCTGTAATTCCATACGTATTAAGCCTCTGCTCGATTATTGATTTTAATTCGATCATTTCCTTAGTATCGAGTTTTTTCTCTGCCCTTATCAATGCTCTTGCTCCACCCTGGATATCTAAGCCAGTTTTTACATTTGATTTTGAAACAGCAGTTACAGTAAGTCCAAGATTTTCTCCTGTTAAGAATACATAATCTCCCTGATTTGTCACTATCTCTATTTTTTGCTTTGGTTCAATCAAATCCCTAATTTCTGAAAAAGTATAATTTTCAAGTGAGTAATTGTTTATCTCAAGAACCTGCATTCCTATTTTCAGGCCAGCAGTTTTGGAATCGCCTAAAACCGAGGTCACGATGTTATTATCATCTAAAGAGAAATCAAAGACCTTAGAACTGTAATCTATGGTCTTATTTTCAGTTTTTATAGAAATCTCTACTGGAGAGATTTTTATTTCCTGGGTTTTTTCATAAAAAGCCTGGATTGAATTGACTTTTTCACCATCAACTGTCTTTATGACCTCTCCTTTTGATATTCCAGCAAGATAAGAAGATGAATCTTTTTCTACCTGAGAGACCTGAATGCCACCTGATAGGCCATTGAAATTTATTATTGAGAATATTGCTATAATCAAAGCAATGACTAAGATGATTATCCTAATATGTAATTTTTTTGCCATTTTTAATTAAGTCCTCGCTTTTCACAGTACCATTTAAGTATCGATGTGTTTCCAATCCATGTTCCGAGTATGTCTATAACAAGACCTGCTGAAAGTATGAAAAAGATCTGTTTTAATACAGGAGATGAAACAATGAAATATGCTAATAGAACAGCAACTAGAGAAGTTGTTGTCATGATAATCCCTGTTTTGAATGAGGACTTTATCCTGTTGTTCAGGGAATCTTCGCCTTTTCTTTTTAGAACTTTTGTTGTTAATAGCATGTCAGTATCAACAGAGTAACCTACTAACATCAGTAATGCAGCTATACCTGCTGTTGAGATCCTGATTCCAAATAGGTTTGCGATTGCTAATGCACCAAGGGTATCAAAGATTCCACACTGGATTACTGCTAGGGAGGGGATTGGTTTTTTGAATATAATAAAGACAGTTATGCCCATCAAAATGAATGCGACTACTAGAGCAATTACTAGTTGTTTATAAAAAGAACTGCTGAGGTTAGAGCCTGAAACTTCTATTGTAGAGTTATCTGAAGTCAGTTCATATCCTAAAAAGTCTTGCAATGCTGTTTTGCTTGAATTGGCATCTGTCTTGGTCTCAACAATTATCGCTACTTGCTTTCCAGAAGTCAGATCATTCAGGGTTCTCACAAAAACATCCTCATTTAATTTGCTTGATAAGGTTGTAGATAACTCATTAGAATTAATATTATCTTCAGTGTAGATTGAAATTGTTGTTCCACCTGTCAATGAAACATCTTTTTTCATGATGTCTCCTGTAGAGATATACATATAGACAAGATTTCCAGCTATGAGAATTGAGATGATTATCCATACAATAAGCAACTTTTTGTAGTTTTTATTGTACCAATCATTGGTCATGAAAGGCATGACATAATCCTTTTTTGGTTTTGGTTCTTTTTCAGGCTTTTTATCTTCTTTCTTTTTTTCAACCTTTGGCTCTTCTTGTTTTATCTCTTTTTCTGCTTCAAAATTTTCTTTTTTTGCTTCTGTCTCTTGTCCCTTTGCCTCGTTACTGTCTTCCATGTTTAAACCTATGTTAGGGCGTTTAAAAACCTTTTCTAGAGTGAAAAAGGTTTTTAAATCAAGGCTATTTGATTAAAGTATGCGCTGGTAGTATAGTGGTTAGTAGAAAAAAGAAGGTTTTATAAATTACTAATTCTTACCTCTGTATGACTACTTTTATAAAGCTAAACGCAAGGGAGAGGTCTTTCCTTTTTGAAAAAACCAAGAAAATTTTGTCGAGCAATTATGGGGATTTTGCTAAGAAGATTAATGTAAGCCGAGATATGCTCTTCAAGTACAAAAGAGGGGATTATCTTATTCCAGAAATCATTTTTGATTATTTAACAAAAACTTCTTTGTTCATGCCTTCTATCATTGAGAAAATAGAAAAAGAAGACTTTATGAAAAAAAGGATAAAAATACCAAATTTAAATGAGGATTTTGCAGAAGTATTGGGAATTTTAAATGGAGATGGGCATCTAAGCAAAATAAACTACGAGGTATCAATCACAGGAAATTTAAAGGAAAGAGATTATTTTGAATATCTAAAGGTGAAATTTGAAAATCTTTTTGGAATTACGTTTAAGATAGAAATATTTCCATATTGTTTAAAACTTAGAGCATACTCATGCGAACTTAATAACTTTCTTCATAAACAATATGGCTTGCCAAAAGGAAAGAAAAAAGATAATCTTCTCATTCCTAAACAAATTTTATCAAACCCCAGATTAAAAGCCCCTTACCTCAGAGGTCTTTTTGATACTGATGGAACATTCTATTTAAGAAGAAAAAAAGATCCTGTTATTGAAATTTCTAGCGCAGATAAAAGATATCTTGTACAAGTCGGGAAAGCATTGCAGTCGCTCAATTTTGAATGTGGAATTGGAGAATATCGGGTTTTTATTTATAAAAAAGAAGATATAAAAAAATTTTTTGAAGATATCAAACCAGCAAATCCTAAACATTTAAAAAAGTTTGATTTATACATAAATCGTGCGCTTGTGGTCTAATGGCTATGACTTCAGCCTTCCAAGCTGATTATCCGGGTTCGAGTCCCGGCGAGCGCATTCTGCTCTTTAGTCCCGATTTTACCCTAAAAGAAAGGGTTCAACCTGCGAGTCTGTTAACTTATTAACAATCAAATCAGCTTCTTTTAGTTTTATTGCTGGATATGTATGCGTTACAGCGATACAACGCATTCCTGCGCCTTTTGCAGAGAGTATGCCTGCAGGAGCATCCTCAACAACTACTGCATCCTTTGGACTAAGATGTAGTTTTCTCAATGAAAGAGCATATATCTCGGGGTCTGGCTTCCCTCTTGTTGAATCATCAGATGTTAGGGTTGTTTCAAAGACCCCCTCAAGCCCATATTTACGAAAAGCCATCTCAAGATGAATCGGACGAGAGCCTGTTGCAACCATCATCCTAAATCTTCCTTGACACTTTCTTAAAAATTCCAAAGCATCCGGATAAGCCCTTGTTTCTTCTGTAAAATATTGATCATATTGTTTTTTCATAGCAAATATCCCCTCAATCTCTGATTCTCTTCCAGTCCCCGCTAGCATATCCTGCAAAGAGTCTTTTAATGGACGCCCAACAAAGTATGTATGATAGTCTTTATCTGAGAAGGATATACCCTTTTTTCTAAAAATATCCCTAAGTAAATTCAGATTAAATTGGGATGTATTCAAAATTACGCCATCAAAATCAAAGATAATCGCCTTAACCATCATCCATTTGATAAAGCCTAGTTTATAAAATTTCCTTTCTGATTCAAATCCTTGAGAAAAACGGACCCGACAGGATTTGAACCTGCGACCTTGAGCTTAGGATGCTCCTGCTCTGATTCCAGGCTGAGCTACGGGTCCACAATATTCCTTAGAAATCACTTATTTAAATAATTACTTCTGAACTTTGAACATTTTCCCATGGCCGGGAATTATATAATCGGCAATTTCAAGGACTTTCTTTCTGGATTCTTTCAGATCCTTTTCGTTCTTTACATAGGGATCTTTTAAGTTCATGAGGGATTTATAATCTGTTTTCTGCTCATCTTCATCTTTCCACCAGAATAAATCACTTGCAATGACAATTTTTCCTTGAGCAGTTTCAACTATTAGAGAAGCTTGCTCATGAGCATGTCCCGGAGTTAGGATAAACTTAATATTAGTTCCTGGAATTTTGTCTTCAAATTCTATTTCAAGATCATCTCTGTAAATTACTCCACCATCCAAAACATCTCTTTTTTGAAATAACTTTACATTCAAGACATGATCTGGATGATAATGAGTCAAAAAAATAAGGTCAATATCCTTAAGTTGAAGTTTTTCTTTTTTTAAGCTCTCAATTAAAAGGTTTGGATTGCATCCTGGATCTACAAGGATGTTCTTTCCAGAGTCTTTAATCAAGACAGTTGAACATGATGCGAACATGCCCTTATCAAATTGTTTTGCATAACCTTCTATCAAAACTTTCACTTCTGTCATTTTATTTTTCCACTTTGAACATTTTCCCATGTCCTGGGATGATATAATCAGCGAGGTTTAATAATTTTTTTCTTGATTCGATTAATTTTTTCATGTCCATGCCTTTTGCTTGAGAATGATCTTTTTGATTTATATCTAAAATCTGTTTTTCTCCTTCAACCCACCAAATAACATCTCCTGCAACTGCAATCTTGCCTTTTGAGGTATTAACGAGAAAAGAAAGATGCTCTAAAACATGCCCAGGGGTTTCAATAATCTCAATATCCTTCCCTAGAACATTCTTTTCAAATTGGATCAAGAGATCCTTATCATACATCAAATTCGTATCAAAAGTCACGAATTTTGCTTTTTCAAAGATTCCTGCAAGCAATACGTGGTCTGGATGACAGTGAGACAGAAAAACATAATCAATATCTGATGTTTTCAAGTTTTCTCTTTTTAATGCATCCATTAATTTTTCTCTATTGCAACCAGGATCAGTTATGATTCTCTTACTTTCAGAATTAATCAAACAGACCGTTGAATTTGCAAGCCATCCTTTTTTCATTTCTTTAGCATACCCCTCAATCAAAACTTTCACTTCTGTCATTTTATTTTTCCTTAAGATAACTTGAGGCATTCATCGCTGCTTTGGCTCCTTGACCTGCTGCGACTATGACTTGGCCTGCTGTTCCTGTGACATCGCCAGCTGAAAATATTCCTTGAACAGATGTCTGGAATTTATTATCTATTTTTATGTAGCCTCGTTCATCTAGATCTATTTTCAGATTTTTAATAAAACCTAGTTTTGGCTCTTGCCCTATTGCAATAAATAAACCTGAAATTTTTAGTGTTTCTTCTTTACCATTGCATTGCACTTTGATTAACTCCAACATCTTATTACCTTGTAATTCAGAAACAACAGCGCATGTCTTGAAAATAACATTTTTACATGCTTTTAATTTTTTTAATAGAAGATCATCTGCTTTGAAAGAATCTCCTTTATTTATTAGATAGACTTTTGAGCAGATCTCACTTAAGTATAGAGCATAGTGCATTGCAGAATTTCCGCTGCCGATTACAGCTACATCTTTTTTCTGAAACAACGGACCATCGCAGGTTGCACAATAAGAAATGCCTCTTCCAATGAATTTTTTCTCATCTTTTATCTCAAGTTCCTTGTATCTTGTTCCTGCTGCAATGATAATTGATTTTGAATTGAATGTCTTTTTATCTGTTTTAATTTCAAAAGAATTTCCTTTTTTATTGATTTCTGAAACTTTCTCGTAGATTAACTCTATGGGTAGCTTTTTTATCTGATTCCGGAATTTTTCAGCTAATTCAACTCCTGAAATTCTCTCAAATCCTGGATAATTTTCTATAATTCCAGCATCTATAAACATGCCACCTAGTGCTTTTTCCTCAATCAGTAAAGTCTTAAGATTTCTTCTTGCAGAGTATATTGCTGCCGTGCATCCTGCTGGACCTGCCCCTATAATTGCTATATCGAATTCCATTTTTAAGTTATGTTAATATAAGTTAAATATTTTTGCCTGCCACAACGTTGTGCTTCAGCACTGGCAGGATTCATTGAGGTTATTAACACATAAAGAGGAAAGAGATATTTAAACATTAAGATTGCGCAGAATCTTTTGCAGTTCCAGCAGTAATCTCTGGCTGCATTGGTTGTGAAATTTGCTCAAATTTAACTTCTTCTTGTGGAGGAACAAAAACAACTGCTGCCACTACCGTAGTCCATAAACCATTTTTTTCTCCGAAGGCAGATTGAGATATTGCCGTAGTTTTAACAATTTTATCAGAAATTTTCCATAATTCTTTTTTCTCATCATAACTAGCATCTGGATTGAATTCCACCCCTAGTGTTGAAGCTAACATTGTTGCAGCTAGATCCTCAGCGTAATCGTTTGCTTTATCGTCAGTCATACCAAAAGCATGATGTTCTGATAAATATCCATAAGCTCCTGGATCTGAAGGAACAGCACAACCTATTGCTGCTGAAATTAACCTATTCGGTTCATTTGTCTCGTTTCTTGCCATTACACAGAATGTGACTTCTCCTGGATGAAGTTCCAGAAGACCCTGACTTCTAGGGACTATCTTGCATCCCGGGGGCATGATGCTTGAAACATTGACAAGATTCAAGTGCTGTATTCCAGCATCTCTCAAAGCTAATTCAAATGACTTAAGCTTCTCTTTGTCTCTACCTACTCCTTTTGTAAAAAATATTTTTTTGGGAATCATTTTTTAGAAATATTTTAAAAACAAACTCCTTTATAATTTTTTCTTTTTGGGAAAGAATTTGAATGCAAACTTTTTCTTTTTTTCTTCTTTAACAATTGTTTTGATGAAAAAAACTTTTATTCCGTATGCTTGTGCTGATTTCGCCTGAACCTTGTCTGCTGTAATCAAAATAGCATTTTCTTTGACCGCCAACCCCCTTATCAGAGCATCTATTTCTCCGGATTTTGCAAATTTTATCTGATGCCCTGTTGGCCTCTCTCCGACAAATGTTATTTTAACTCGGTTTTTAAGATGATGCAACTTAGCTATGTCTTCTAGTCCATCAAAACCAATATCCTGGCCCCGATTAGCTAGATTCTCTAGCTCTGCAATCGCTGCATTTGGAATTAACAGATGGCCTCGAAGTTTTGTCTTGAACAATCTGGATATTTTCCCTTTAGCCAACACAGAAGTATCTACAAGATATCTTTGTGGCCTTGTCCCGGGTTCTTGGGATTTGACTCTTCTTATTTTTTTGTTTTTCATCTTAATAATAAAGAAGCTCTCTTTTAAAATGTATTTGTTTCTTCAATAAAATGTTCCTGAGTAACATCCTCTCCATTCAAAGAATTAAATAAAAATCTTCCAGCGATCTTCTTTCCTTCTAAAATCGGGGGAATCCAATATTGGTCGGTGTCCCACATCTTATCATAGGGTATTTCATCTAGATTAAACCAAATCGGTTTCATCTCTTCTGTTTCAGTTAATATTCCATTATATTTTTTTGTGAGATAAACATGAACAGTCTGATCGAAATGTTTTTTTTCTTCTGGAAAATAAAAATCAATCTCTCCAACCTTGAGAAGGTCTTTTGTATCCACAATTAATCCAGACTCTTCTTCTAATTCCCTGACAGCTGTCTCCTCAATTGTTTTGTCTTTTTCAGGATCTGGCTTTCCACCATAACCATTAAATTTTCCAATGCCAAAGCCACGTTTCTTCATTGCAAGAAGGATTTTGTTGCCTTCTTGGTTCATTATAAAAATATTTGTTGCTTGTTTAACTGGTTTTTCTCTTTCTTTTAGAGGGGGCTCTTTTTTCCAGACACCCATTGTGCCCTCTTTTAGAAATTTATCAAGCATCTCCATCTCTTCATAGATGCCATCTATCAAATCATAGTTCTTAGCTTCTTCTAGGGTCGCCCAAGCATGCTCGACCATGTCTGGAGAAAGCTTGACTTCACCTGAATCATGGTCTGCTGCAAGACTTACCATCAATGTTGGAATTCCATCTGAACGCATGTAAGCTAAATTGGCAATATACTTTATGTTTTTTATTTTAAGGCCAGTTTCTTCCAGGACCTCTCGCTTAAGAACATCTTCAAATACATTGTACCATGTTCCAGAATTAGTGTCTGGCTTTCTTGAAACATAGTCTTTCATCTCTACTTTTCCACCAGGAACAGTCCACACACTAGGATAATTCTTTTCATTCGGAGACCTTTTTGTTATCAAGAATTTTCCATCTTTGATGACTATGCCAGTTACGACAAAATAGTGTGCTTTTTCAGGGTCGTACATTTTATTTTATATTCTTATGCTGTTTTGGATCCCAAATTGGATTGCAGGAAATCGCAAGTTTAAAATTTCCTTGCCAAAAGTATTTTTGTTTTGGAAATATCAATACAGCATCCCCTTCCTTGATAGAACTCTCTTCCCCATCTATAAATATTTTGCCATTTCCTTCAGTTATCAAGATTATCTCCTTTATTTTCTCATTCATTGCTAAACCTTCATCGGGATATCTGCCTTTTATCTCAATATAAGCAATATCTAATTCCTTATCCTGAAAAAGATATTCATAAGCCCAACACCGTTCAGAATTCTTATGCATGAACCTTTCTTCTTTCTTGATTATGTTCTTCATTTTGCATCTGCAAAATGCGGGAGAGAGGGTTCGAACCTCCGCAGGCACTAAGCCAAAGCGTCTTGAGCGCTTCCCGTTTGACCACTCCGGCACTCCCGCATGTAAAATAGAAAAATTAAAGCGTTATAAAAGTTGCTATCGTAAGCTTTTTAAACCATTAATACCTCTTTATAGTGAAGACGACCTAACAAAGTGGAAACACCTGTTCCCGTCAGATCACAGAAGTTAAGCGCTTTGCATCATATGTTGTACTGGTTTCGATCGGGAAGCATATGAGTTGCCTTCGTTTTTTCTAATCAATCTATATCTAGATTAAATAAAAAATCTCTGAAGAATAAAAACATAAATTAAAACTTCTTAAATTTAGAAACCAATTCTAATAGATCTGAATGCCCTAGAAAAGCTGCTCTGCAGCAGTATCTCTCTAGACCAAGATCATTTAGGACCTTGCCAGCATCTTCTCCTTTTTCAACTCGCTCTTTGAATTTTTCAAATAAGTGAGCAATTGGCTTTCCACATGAAAAACATCTAACTGGAACTATCATTTTTAATAATCAAAAAACAAAGAAAAAGACAATTTAAAAACTTATCGGAGTGATAACATTTAAAAAGTTTAAGAGATTATAAAAAATATGGCTAAAAAAGGTGATAAACCAGATGCAAGTCCTAAAAGCAAATGGTGGCAGTGGCTTGTTTTTGTTGTTCTGATAATAGTTATTCTTGTATTAATATTAATCATTGTATCAAATAATAATAAGAACAGGGAATTATCTCCTTGTGAATTGGGCAATGACACTTGTTGTGACATCCTCCCACGCCCTAAAGGGTTGCCCTGAGGGGCAACTTTTTGCTTCGCAAAAAGCGGGGCGTCCTTAGGATATTTTTCTAATCAAACGCATGATGCAGCTCTTGATTCTTTACATACTC
>Ga0233423_10000976_pt1 | contig 14529 bp, 7 predicted proteins | sample Watercolumn_Mata_FD_180713 | JGI IMG/M metagenome (GOLD analysis project Ga0233423, IMG submission 180713) | Freshwater microbial communities from Lake Matano, South Sulawesi, Indonesia - Watercolumn_Matano_2014_112_MG | ecosystem: Environmental > Aquatic > Freshwater > Lake | place: Indonesia...
GAGGAGCATCCCTTCCCTCGAATCAGGGCAGGCTCTGAGCGGAGCTAAGGGATGCTGTTGCGAGGAACGAAGCAAAGCAATCTCCCTCATAGCGCAACACAGAGATTGCTTCGCTGCGCTCGCAATGACGAATTTAGCGTTGTCAAGACGCTTGACGTTTGACGTTTGCACCAGCCCTATTTTACCACAAACCGGCGCTCTTGCATAGACAGCCCTCAACCTCACCCCTCACCCCCTGCGCCCCCTCTCCCCTCTCCTGACATTTTGCGTCAGGAGAGGGGAGAGGGGGTTGGGGAGAGTGAGGTGAGGGTGAGTGCCTGCACCAGCGCCAGCAGCTCCTCCCGCCAGCGGCCGCCCAGCTTGCGGCGATCCAGGTGCAGCAGCCGGACGCCCACGCGCAGGGCCGGCCCGAAGCGGCGAGTGAGCGCCGCCTGGTTGATCCCCTGGGGATCACTGACCTTGACCGTGGCCTCGCCGGCCGTCACCTTGATGGACTCTACTCCGGCGGCGCTGGCCCGCGCCTTGAGGCGCAGGATGTAGAGCAGCGCCTCCGCCGCCTTGGGCGGCTTCCCAAAACGATCGGCCAGCTCCTGGGCCATCTCCTCGGCTTCTTCTGCTGTGGTCACGGCGGCCATGCGCTGGTAGAGGGCCAGGCGCGCCGCCTCGTCGGGCACGTAGTCGCCGGGCAGGTAGGCGTCCAAAGGCAGGTCCAAAATTGGTCCGTGGTCCGTAGTCCGTAGTCCGTGGTCTGTAGTCCGTAGTCCGTGGGCTGTAGTCTTTGGGCCTTCGTCTGGGGCGCCGGCTGCGGCCTTGAGGCTGCGGACGGCCTCGGCCAGGAGGCGGGTGTACAGGTCAAAGCCCACGGCGGCGATGTGCCCGTGCTGTTCCACGCCTAGCAGGTTGCCGGCGCCGCGAATCTCCAGGTCCTTCATGGCGATGCGGAAGCCGGCCCCCAGCTCGGCGGCCTGGAAGATGGCACTCAGGCGTTTCTGCGCCGTATCCGTGAGCTGGTAGTCCTTGTCGTGCAGGAGGTAGGCGTAGGCGCGGTTGGCGCCGCGGCCGATACGCCCGCGCAGTTGGTAGAGCTGCGCCAGACCAAAGCGATCGGCCTGGTTGATGATCATGGTGTTGACGTTGGGGATGTCCAGCCCGGACTCGATGATGGCCGAGCACGCCAGCACGTCGGTCTTGCCCTGGACAAAGTCCAGCATGACCCGCTCGAGCTGCTCCTCCGGCATCTGGCCGTGCCCCACGGCGATGCTGGCCTCCGGCACCAGGCGCTGGACGCGCTGCGCCATGAGCTCGATGGTCTGCACGCGGTTATGCACAAAATACACCTGCCCCCCACGATCGAGCTCGCGCCGGATCGCCTCCCGAATCAGAGCCTCATCGTACTCGTGGACGTAGGTGACGATGGGCAGGCGCTCCTCCGGCGGCGTGTCAATCGTGCTCATGTCTCGCACGCCCATGAGCGACATGTGCAGGGTGCGGGGGATGGGCGTGGCGGTGAGGGTGAGGACGTCCACCTCCTGGCGCAGTTGCTTCAGCTTTTCCTTGTGCACCACGCCGAAGCGCTGCTCCTCGTCAATGACCACCAGGCCCAGGTCCTTGAAGGCGATATCTTTCTGCAGGAGGCGATGGGTGCCGATGACGATGTCCACGCTGCCGCGCTGCAGGCCGCTGACGACCTCCCGCTGCTCCTTGTCCGAGCGGAAGCGAGAGAGCATCTCCACGCGCAGCGGGTAGGCGGCCAGGCGCTCCTGGAAGGTGTTGTAGTGCTGCTGGGCCAGGATGGTGGTGGGCACCAGAATGGCCACCTGCTTGCCGTCTATGGCCGACTTGAAGGCGGCACGCAGCGCCACCTCGGTCTTGCCGTAGCCCACGTCGCCGCAAATCAGACGATCCATAGGCTGGCGGCGTTCCATGTCCACCTTGACCGCCTCGATAGCGGTCAACTGATCAGGGGTTTCAATGTAGGGGAAAGACGCCTCCAACTCGCTCTGCCAGGGGGTATCGGGCGGGAAGGCGTAGCCCGGCGCGAACTCCCGCGCCGCGTAGAGGTCGAGCAGGTCGCGGGCGATCTGCTGCACGGCCTTCTTAGCCCGGGACTTGGCCCGCTCCCAATCCATGCCCGAGAGCCGGGTGAGGGTCGGCGCCGCCTCGCCCACGCCGATGTAGCGGCTGACGCGGTCAATCTGGTCGGCGGGGACGTAGAGCTTGTCGCCCTCGGCGTAGTCCAGGTGCAAATACTCCCGCTCCACGCCCTCCAGGGTCAGCTTGGCCAGCCCGCGGTAGACGCCGATGCCGTGCTCGATGTGCACCACGTAGTCGCCCACGAGCAGGTCGCTGAGGAAGGCATCCCGCGCCGCCCGCCGCCGCGGCGTCGCCCGTCGCGGCTTGGCCCAGCCAAAGAGCTCCACGTCAGTGAGAAGAGCGAGGGTGCAGGGGTGCAGGGGTGCAGGGGTGAGGGCCCTACTGCTCCCCTGCTCCTCTGCTTCCCTGATTCCCTGATTCCCTGATTCCCTGATTCCCTGGTCCAACTTCCATCCCTCGGCCAGTGAGCCCTGCACCAGGGTCAGGCTGCCGGCAGGGGGCGGGGTGGTAATTGCCTCCACCGGCGCGGCGATGACGTCGCGCTCGCCCAGCAGAGCGGACAGGCGCTTGGCCTGCTGCGTCATGACGACCACGCTGTGCCCGGCGGCGAGCATCTGCTGCATATCGTCCAGGGCGGACTTTAGGCGACCGGCGTACAGGGGGGCGACGGTGAAGGGGAGGGGGCAGGGGAGCAGAGGAGCGGGGGAGCAGAGGAGCAGGGGGGCAGGAGAGCGGAGAAGCCGGGGGGCCAACTCTGCCCAGGTGAGGTAGGGCCGGGCGAAGCCTGCGGGCAGGTCACCCCGCTCCACGAGCTGCCGCTGGAAGTCCTCGGCCTGCTCGGCGACGATCTCGGCCATAGCCGCCAGGTCCTGCGGCTCGGTGAGCACCACCAGGCCGGTGAAGTGGTCGAGGATTGTTGCCGCGCCGTCGGGCGTGAAATAGGGGGCGTAGAACTCCAGGCCAGAGAAGGGCTCGCCGGCTGTCAGGCGCTCCACGTCCATGTTCCATTGGGCGCGGGCGGCCTCGCTGAGAGTGGAGGGGTCGAGGGCGGCCAGGGCCTGGGCGGCCGCCGGGGCGTGGCTCAGCAGAACCTCGCTGGGCGGGGTGATGGTGGCGGCCTCCAGGCGGCGCAAGGACCGCTGGGTGGCCGGATCGAACAGCCGCAGCGAGTCCACCTCGTCGCCGAAGAACTCCAGGCGCAGCGGGCTCTCGCTGGTGGGCGGCCAGACGTCCACGATGCCGCCACGGTGGGAGAAGGCGCCGGGCTCCTCCACCAGGATAGCAGTCTGATAGCCCATGGTCAGCAGTTGCTGCAAAAAGGTGGACAGGTCCAGGTGCTGGCCCTGGCGCAGTACCTGCGTGTGCCCGGCCAGGTCGCGCCGGGCGATGGTGCGGTGCAGCAAGCCGCGCACGGTGGTGACGACGAGGGGGGCATCTATCCTTGCATCTATCCTGGCGAAGGTTTCAGAACCTTCGCCAGGATTTTCTGCTATGCCGCCGAGCCGGGCCAGCACGGCCAGACGCTGGCGCATGGTGACGGTCTCCAGGCCCAGGCGCTCGTAGGGCAGGGCCTCTGGCTCCGGGTAGAAGAGCACCTGCCCAGGCGCCGCCGACCAGGTGCGCAGTTGCTCGTGCAGGGCTTTGGCCTCTTCTGCCTGCGCCACTACGGCCAGGAGCGGCGCGCCCAGGTCGCGTTGCAGCGCCGCCAGCAGGTAGGGCCGGGCGGCGGCGAGGAGCGGCAGGCGATACGCCTCCGCCGCCGGCGTCCGCAGCGCCGAGGTGAGCTGGCGATAGGCTGGTATGTCGTTAAGCAGAGGCAAGAGACCAGACAGGCTCAAGGTATATTCTCCACCGGAAACCAGGTTTGTTGCGCACGCGGCCAAAGGGCTGATCGGCCTGACCAGCCCTGCGGAGTGATGATCGTTGAAGACGCAGATAAACGCGGGCTACGCACACAGTTAGTTGTAGACAAGTAAACAAGGAGTAAGTAGACAAGGCTTTTATTAAATACTTGTTTACTTGCTACTTGCTTCTTGTCTACTTACTCGGCGTCAATCTGTGCCCTGAAGATAGGCGGAATCCCGCCCGTCCTGCATGATAGCATCCTGGGCGTCACTTGTCAAGACGCCAACGGTAGCAGGGTATAATTCAAAAGTGTAGGTGATTTTTCTGGACACGAGTGCGTCCACTTTGCATGACACAACTGATGCATGACCGACTACATCTTGTACTTTCCAATGTCAATGCTACAACATGTTGTGGCCAACTGTGGATTCGTTGGCACCTCTAGCTATCAGGATTTGTGGCATACCAAGCTACCTACAGTTTTGAATTATACCCACGGTAGCAACGTAGAGACCTGACAGGTCTTGGAGACCTGTCAGGTCTGCCTGCTAACCACCGCCCACGGTCCAGGATTGAGAGGCCACAAAGTAGAAATCTACGTAGATGCTCGTAAGGTAGGGTATGACTCCAGGTTGTGTGTCCGGGAAAGGTACACCGTTGTCTATTTGAATCGAAGCTGTGCCAGAACAGTTGTATATTCTTGTGACAGTATGCAGACGATTACCTTGTAAATCGTACACTCTAACTTCTACCTGCATGTTCTGCGCATCCTGGTAGTCGAAAACCACATAGATCACGCTCGTCCCTGTGGGAAAGTTGTTCACCCTAGGGCCACCGGCTCTATCGCTGACACGAAAGTTGCTAATCTGCCCCCAACCGCCGGACTGCAGAGGGTAGCACTTGGTGATGAGTGGCAGGTAGAGGAGATAAGGCGTAGCAGTGGGTGTCAGTGTAGGCGTGGACGTAGCCGTTGCTGTGGCTGTGGCCGTGGGCGTCGGCGTAGCCGTGGCGGTGGGCGTGGGCGTAGGTGTGGCTGTGTCTGTCGGTGGCGGTGTCAGCGTGGGTGTAAACGTAGGCGCAAACAGAACCTCTATGCGTGTAACATTTATGACCGTGCAGATAGGGGATGGCACTAACCAGCCCCAAACGTACACATAGTTACCCACGTAGGCGTTCAGAGGGACGGAGTAACTATAGAGGAACACATTGCTTTCCGGCAAGAAATGCGTTTCTCCGGCCATGCAGATAGAATATGGGCTTCTTTGTAATGTGCCCTCTGCCATCATGAAGCGTGGTGTGGGTGTGAGAGTTGGCGTAGATGTGCCGACGGGCGTCGGTGTCTCGGTGCGCGTGGGGGCCAAGCCGCTGCTGCGCCAGACCTCAGCCCCCGTGGGTTGGACAGCGGAGGAGACCCTGGTGACGTAGGGGCGGGCGGCAGCGCTCAGCCCGGGCACAGCGGCCAGAAGCAAGGACAGCAGAACCAGTAAAGACCAGCGTTTCATCTTTAGTCTCCTGGAGGCTTTTGGAAAAAAGCCTCCGTTAAGACCGTGCACTGCCAATCACCGCTTCTTCCCAGAGACCTGACAAGTCTGAGGTCTCGGCGCCGCTAACTGCCGCCCACGGTCCAGGATTTAGAGTCCGTGAGCAGGGAATTGACGGAGATGACCGTCAGGTAGTAGGTCAAGCTTCCAGGTGGTGTATCCGGAAAAGCCAGGCCATGATCTATGAGGATCGAAGCCGTGCCCACGCCATTGTATGTGTTCGTGACGGTATGAAAGGGGAAATAGCCTTGTGGACTGTACCAGTATAAGCTGACCTCTGCTTGCATATTGCGCGCATTCTGGTAGTCGAAAACGGCGTATACCACGCTGGTCCCTGTCGGAAAGTTACTCACGGCAGGGCCGCCAGGCTGATCACTGACCCGAAAGTTGCTGATAGAGCCTGCTGGTATGGCCGTGCCAGTAGGTGTGGGTGTGGCCGTAGGCGGCCCGGGGTAGTTCTTGATGACGAGCGGCAGGTAGAAGCGATAGGGCGTGGCCGTGGGGGTAGGCGTCCTGGTGGGCGTCAGCGTAGCCGTGGGCGTTGGTGTGGGCGTCGGTGTGGACGTGGGCGTATTGGTGGGTGTGGCCGTATTAGTTGGCGTGAGCGTGGGCGTGGGCGTTGGTGTGGATGTGGGCGTGTTGGTGGGTGTAGGCGTGTGCGTGGGTGTGGGCGTCGGCGTGTTGGTGGGTGTAGGCGACGGCAGGGTGGAGACTCCTAGTACCTCCACGTCGTCCACATAAAAGCCATCATCGGTCATGTGACAATCGCTGTTCATGTGGAAGCGAATGCGGACTGCCGTCTGGCCTTCGTAAGTGACGGGCAGGGCGAACTGCTGGAGAGTCCAACTGTCCTGGGTTCCTACATAGCTGGCTAGTGGCGCATCCCAGGAAGCGCCACCATCTCGCGATGTCTGGACGGTGACTACATCGATAGTTTGCCCAATAGAGTAGCGCATCCAGAACCGCAGCACGGGGTTGCGCATATTGGCCAGACTGAAAGCACGGGAGATAGCATCCGACTCTTCGTAGACCAGATAGCAGCCGGCGGGGCTATCGGTGAGCGAGTAGTCGCCGCTGTGGGCGTTGCCGGCAAACAACCCCCAGCGCGTGCCCTCCTCCCCCAGGGGGAATTGCCATTGCCCTGTGCCCTGTTCAAAGTCGTCAAAGAACGCCTGAACCGTGGGGTAGCCCATGGTCGGGGTAGGCGTCGGCGTGGGCAGACCACCGGGCGGGACCGGCGTGGTGTTGTAGGCGAAGGGCAGACCGCAGCCCGAAGGGCTGTAATCGGCCAGCTTGACTACGGCAACGATCTTGTTCCAGTCCCCAGTGGATTTGACGCGCACGCGGCCGACGAAATCGCTCGGCACGGCTGCCTCCTGCTGCAAATCGTAATCCCATACCCCCTGGCCACAGACCGTTTTGGAGAGCGTGGCCTTTTTGTTGCCACTCATGTCCCACAATTCAACCTGGACCAGCACATCGTTGGCCCCCAGATTCTGCACCTGGACGCTGCTCTGCCAGCCGTTGTAGTTCTTGTAGACCAGCGAACCTTCGCTCTCGGCCTGCGCCTCGCTGCCCGGCCAGGCCCGGAAGGTCCACTTCATGAAATCCTCGCGCACCTCATCCACGAGCACGGCCAGCGGCTGCGTGCTGCTTAGGCGCAAGGAGCTCAGCGTTGTCTGCAGGCCGGTGGGCGGCGAGAGGCGGCGCGCCTCGCCGGGGGCCAGGGCAGTGATGGTGTCCGGCACCGGCGTCTGGCAGGCGCTGACTGTGCGATAGACGAGCTGCACGGTAGCACAAGCCTGGCCGGCATTCTGGACGATGATCTCGGAGCGCCAGCCGGCACGATTGGCAACATTCAGCGGCGCGTAGTAGTTGAACTCGCCGCTGCCGGGATCGGCCTGGCCGAGCTCGGCCGGTGACAGGCCGCGGTAGACGCTGGGCAGCGGAAAGCCCGCCGTGCGGCGGCGATTGACGGTGACAGCGATGGGCTCCCCCGCGGTGGGCGTGAAGGCCGGCGGGCAAGTGCCGGGCTCGCTTCCTGGCCGGACGGAGTAGGCAATGGCCGATTTGGGGAAGAAGATGCCCCCGCCGCAGGCGTCTACAGCGCCGGGCATGGGCCAATTCCGCAGGCCGCCCGGCGCGATCACGGGGGATACCCACAGCCGGCGCGGCCCTGGGGCGGCGGTGCACTGCTCGCTGTATTCCCCCCACAGTTGCAGAACGACCACCGTGGGCGCCGTGCCCAGGTTTTGCACCCGCAATTGGGTCTCCCAACTGCTCTGATTCTCCATGGCGGGCAAGAAGACTTTAGTGCCGACGGAGCTTCCTGCTAAGGCCAGATCAGCCGCAGTGGCGGCGACGGGAGCCGGCGCGGTGGGCAGCGATAAAAGCAGGGGCGATACAGCCAGGATGAACAGGAGCAGGGGAACGAGTAAGCGAGAAAGCCTGGTTAGCCGATAGCGCCTGCTATCGGCCATCGGCCATTGGCTACCGGCTGTCTGGCGGGTACGGCTGGACTTCACGAAAAAGCCTCCTGACGAAGTAGTGAGCGCCGGCAAGGGGCGCAAAGCCGCCTGGGGAAAAGAAAGCGGTGGCAACGAAACAAACACGGATAAACGGACGGTGGCTGAACCTAATTCATTTATCCGTGTCCGTATTCGTTGACACCGCAGGCATTATAACCACACGCCCCCTGTTTGTCAAGGCTATCTAGAACCTTGCTTTTAACCTGGCGAAGGTTTCGGAACCTTCGCCAGGTTAAAAGCAAGGTTCCACACTACTTCAGGCGCAGCGCGGCCAGCGGCACATAGTCGCCGCTGGGCCGGCCGGCGGCGTCCTGCACCGCCAGGCGCGCCAGCGTCTCCAGGCGATACAGGCCCACGACGAGCTGATAATCGCCCGCGGCGGCATCCGGCTGGAGGCGCAGTGTGTAGCGATCTACGATCACCTCGCCCGGCGCCCAGGTGGTGGTGGGGCGCGCCCCGCCGGCCGGGAGGCCGTCCTCCTGCCCCCCCAACCGCCCATCCGGGCCGACGAGGTGGTTGAACACCGTGTACGACCGGTCTATCGCCCCCAGAGCTTGCCAGTACAGCGTCACGGTCAGCGTGTCGCCAGGAGACATTGTTTTCTCCGGACTCAGGTTATAGCCCAGCAAGGCAATCTGACCGCCCAGCGTGGCGCGTAGCGGATGGGCGATGAGTGGCGGGCTGAACAGACGTCGGTTCACCTGCAATTCCAGCCTCCCGCCTTCGCGGTGCCCCGTGGCCAGGGTGGCCCAGGTGTCGTCGTCGTGGAGGGTGAGCCAGTAATCCTGGCCCACAACACGTACAGGCAGGCGCTGCGCCACCTGCGCCCAGTCGTTGCCGGCCACTACCCCCAGGCCGAGGCCAAATTCGTCGCCTACTGTCCAGGGGAGCGTGGCCATCACCAGCGTTTCCCCCGATCGCCACTGCTGCGGCGGATACCACAAGGCATTGACGATAGGGCGCTGGCTGGTGTCCTCGATGATCTTGCCCTCCCGGTCGTAGAAGAAGGGGTAGAGGCGCGTCTGCAGTGGGACAGCTTGGCGCGCCTGCCAGTACAGCCGCAGGCCGGTGAGCGTCTGGCCTTCCTCCACCTGCTCGAAGACGTCGAAGCCCAGCAGGCGCAGGCTCTCGCCGAAGTCCAGCGTTACCGGGTACTGCGGGCGAGGGTCGGCCAGGCGGGCGAAGGAGTAAAACTCATCGGGTAGTTGCCTGACCCCGCTGGCGCCGCGCTGCAGCAGGATGTAGCCGTCGGCGGCGTCGGTGATGGTGAACTCACCGGAGCTGACCAGGAGCTGGAAGAAATCGTGCAGGTCATTGGGGTGCATGCCAGAGCGGGCGGTGACGTCCAGCAGCACGTAGGCGGCATCGTTCAGCGCCGGCACCAGGTAAAGGTGCTGGCGGGCGCTGAGGTGCGGGTAGAGGGGCGGCTGGGTGGCCACCGCAGCCTCGGCCGGGATTTGGGCCAGGAAGCGGGGCAGCAAGCGGGCGTGCGCCGTCGGCGATGGCCAGCGCCAGCGCCCGCCCAGGGGCGAGAAGCCCTGCCAGCGATGGTAGCCCAGGCTCGTCAGGAGCACCCAGGCCAGGACAGCGGCGAGAACAACTGGGCGGCGGCGTGCCCCGGCCTTCTCGACCAGCCAGCTCGCCCCGCCGATAGCGGCGGCAATGACAAAGGGGATGATGGGGGCGGAGTAGTGCGAGATGCCGGAGTACATCGTAGGATAATTGCTGAGCAGGTTGATGCCGAAGGAGGGCGCAGCGACGAGCAGGAGCGCCGGATCGAGCAGGGCCAGCCCACCCACGGCGGCCAGCAGCCCGCCCACGTAGCCCAGCCTGGCCGGGGCGAGGAGGCTGCGCAGCACGTCGCCGGGCCGGGTGAGCAGGGTACGCAATACACCCTGGGGGCTGCCACCCAGCTCGGCGTAACGCTCGAAGAGGACGTTGCCGCCGGGACTGAAGGCGGGGATGATGACGTACACGGCGAGCACGAACCAGATCGCCCCCGCCGCCGCCAGCCCCAGCCCCAGCCACCGCTGCTTATGCATAACAGCCACGTACAGCCCCAGCAGCACGGCGATGAGGGCCATGTCTTCTTTGCAGCTTACGGCCAGCAGGGTGAAGAGCAGGAACCAGGTGTAGCGACGCTGCTGCAGGAAGTAGAGGGCGGCCAGGAGCAGCGGGGCGACCAGGGTCACGGGGTGGAACTCGGTGAGGTTGGCGGCTTCCAGGGCGGGGAAGAGCAGGTAGGCCAGGGCGAAGACCACGCCAGCCGTCGCACTCTGCAGACGCTGGCGCGCCAGGGCGTAGGCGGGCAGGGCCCCCAGGGCGACGACCACCGTTTGCAGCACCAGCAGGGTGTTGGCGCTGGGGCGCACGGCGGAGGCCAGAGCCAGCAGGAGGAACACCGGCTCCACGTGCCCGCGCAGGCGGGAGAGGGGCCGGCCGAAGCTCGTCTCCTCCACAAAGCGCCCGTGCAGGGTATTCCAGGCCGCCTGGCTCATCACCCCCAGGTCGTGGGCGTTGGTCTCCAGGGCCTCGTTCTGCCGGATGGAGACGGCAGCGAAGATGATTGTGTACAGGACGATGAGCGGGGCAAGCAGAGCTAAAGCTAGACGAGTAGACATCTAGTCAATGAGGGATGAGGGATGAGGTACGAGGTACGAGGGATGAGGAGAGACCTCGTTCCTCGTTCCTCATACCTCATAACTCATACCTCATACCTCATTCCTTGTAACTGGGAACCGCCAATGCCCCCGCCGTGCTGGCCAACTCGCCGGCGATGAGCCAGAGGCGAGAGGCTACAGCCAGTACAGTGGCCACAGGCAAAGGCAGGGACAGGCTTAGCAGGTAGAGCAGCACGCCTTCACGCACGCCCAGGCCGCTGGGCGTGAGCAGGCTCAGGAAGCCGATGACGTAGGCAGCGGCGAAGGCCGCCCCCAGGCGCGGCAATTCACTTAGCTCCACCTGGTAAGCCGCCCGCACGAAGAGGTAGAAGCCCAGGCCATAGAGCAGCCAGCTCACCACGTGCGCCACGAACAAAGCCAGCAGATCGCGGCTGGTGAGCGCGAACTGAATCGGCTGACGGCCCAGGCGGGCGAGCAGGGCGTTGATCGCCCGGCCAAAAACGCGCGGCTGGAGCAGGAACAGCGCCACGGGCAGGGCCACCAGGAAGGGCAGGAGCTTAGTCCCTAGCGTCAGATCCCAAGTGAGCAGAAAGTACACCCCAGCCACGGCCAGCCCGGCCCCGACGGAGACTGCCTGGTGCAGGATCACGCTGGTCAGGGTCTGCACCTGGCCGATGCCCGCCTCCTGGCAGAGGTAGACCATGCCCAGGTACTGCCAGACGTTGCCGGGGATGTAGCGAATGATGTTGGACAGCCACCAGATGCGCCAGGCCTGCGCCCGCCCCAACGGCCCGCCCAGCCGCCCCAGCAGCCAGCGCCACAGGCCCACCTGCAGCAGCCAGGTAGCCCCTAGCACAACAAACGACCCCGCCAGCCAGGGCCACGCCAACTGCCAGGGGTAGGCCCGCACCTGATCCCACTGGCGATAGAGCACCCCGCCCAGGAAGAACAGCGCCGCCCCTAGAATTAACCCCTGCAATATTTGCTTGGCGAGCAGTCGCCCCTTTACCCTTGTCACCCTTGTTACCCCTGTTGGCCCCCGTCCAGCACCTGGCGATAAACGGCGGCCATGCGCCACGCCACGACCTGGCCGCTGAAATGCTGGCGCACGTGCTCGTATCCAGCGGCGGCCAGACGAGCGGCCAGGGCCGGATCGTGCAGGAGGCGGGCGAGGGCCTCGGCCAGGGCGAGGGGATCGTCCGGCGGCACCAAAAGGCCAGTTTGCCCATCAGCCACGACGTCTGGGATGCCGCCCACCCGCGTGCCGATGACGGGCCGCCGGCAGAAGAGCGCCTCCACCAACACCAGCCCCAGACCCTCTCGCCGCGAGGGCAGCACCACCACGTCGGCAGCCAGGTAGTGCGGCGCCAGATCGCCCGGCGCTACGGCCCCCAGGAAGTCCACGCTTGCGCTCAGGCCCAGCCGCTGCGCCTGGGCGCGCAGGGCCGCCTCCTCCTCGCCCTCGCCCACCAGAGCCAGGCGGCAGTCCAGGCCACGAGCACGCAAGAGACTGCAGGCCTCCAGCAGCACGTCCAGGCCCTTGTCTTTGGCCAGGCGAGCCACAGCCAGGATCGTGGGCGGGCCTACACCCCCACCCTGCCCTCCCCCTGGCAGGGGGAGGGTTGCCTCGATGGCCGGGTGCACGGGCATGGGGATGACGCTGATTCTCGCCGCCTCCACGCCAGCCAGGGCCATCAGGCTATCGCGTAAATCGGCGGAGACGGTGGTGACGGCGGCCGCCCGGCGAAAGACGGCGCGGGCCAGAGGCTGCGCCAGGCGATAGCGCCGCAGCAAGGCTACGTCTGTGCCGTGACAGGTGACCACCAGGGGCAGGTCACTGAGGATCGAGGCCACGGCCCCTACCAGGCCGGCGGGGAACCACCAGTGGGCGTGCAGGAGTTGCCGGTCCTCAGTCCCCGGTCTCCAGTCCTCAGTTCCCAGTCTCCGGTCCCTAGACCTGGACGCGGCGACTGAGGGCTGAGGATTGAGAACTGAGAACTCACCCCGGCGACTTGTGGCCGCCAGGCTGGCCAGCAGGAAGCTGGTCAGGAAGCTGCCCAGGAGCAGGCGATTACCCCAGCTCGCCATGGCCAGGTCGTGCATGGCCCCGCGGTAGGCCAGGCGCTCACAGGCGGCGGGGGCATAGCGGAAACGGCGCACCGGCAGACCACCCAGCGTCTCCTCGTCAGGGAGGCCGGCGGCGTGGGGGGCCAGCACACGCACGGCCACGCCCTCTGCCGCCAGGCGCTGGCCCAGGTGCATCAAGAAAGCCCCAATGAGGTCGTCCGCGTCACGGGGGAAGGCCTGGGTGAGGAAGAGAACTTGGCACGGCCGTCCCGACTGCTGACTGGCGCTTTGCTGATTTGCTGATTTGTGATTTGCTGATTTGCTGATTTGTGATTCGCTCATTCGCCCCGTTCACGCAGGCGCTGCTCGATGGCCTCAATGCGCTCGCCCTGACTGACGACCAGCTCGGCCAGGAAGCCGACCAGGAAGAGCAGCAGCCCGGCCAGGATAAGCACGAAGGCCAGGAGCAGGATGGGCCGTTGCTGGGTGTGGGTGGCCAGCCAGATGTAGACCAGCCAAAGGCCAATGCCCAGGCCGGTCAGGGCAAACAGGGAGCCGATGGCGCCGAAGAAGAGCATGGGCTTCTGGCTAAAAGTGAGCAGGAACTTGACCACCAGCACGTCCAGGAAGGACACGGGGAGACGCCAGAAGCCGTACTTGGAGCGGCCAGTCTGGCGAGGGTAATAGCTCGTGGGTACCTCAGCGATCTTGTAGCCCTTGTCGGCGGCGATCATGAGGATGAAGCGGTGCCAGTCCGAGCGCAGGGGCAGATCGTCAATGACCTCCCGGCGGAAGGCCTTGATCCAGTTCATGTCGTGAGCCTGGACATTGAATAGGCGGCGAGAGACGAAGTTGTAGATCGTGGAAGCAACCACCTTGCCCTCGCGACGGCCCTGACGCCAGCCGGCCACCACGTCGTAGCCCTCGGCGAGCTTGTCCAGGAGCTTGGGGACGTCTTCTTCGGGGTCGGACTCCAGGTCGGCGGGCAGGAAGACGACCACGTCGCCGCGCACCTGGCGGAAGCCGGTCTTCATGGCCGCGGTGAGGCCCAGGCGGCGGCGATGGGTGAACACCCGCAGCCAGGGGTAGCGCGCCGCGCCAGCGGCGGCCTCGGCGGCAGTGCCGTCGGTAGAGCCGTCGTCTACCAGCACCACCTCGCCGTCCAGGTTGTGGTCGGCGAAGGTGCAGGCGATCTTGTCCAGGAGCGGCGTAATGTTGCCGGCCTCGTTATGGGCGGGGATAAAGACAGATACCAACACGGCGGAGCCCTTCTTGCTGGAGATTTGAGATTAGAGATTGGGGCCCTGTGGACTCAATCGGCAATCACATTGTACCGTGTTTGGGCGCAAAGGTCAAGCCTTCGCGGGCACAAAAATCCTCCCGCAGCCAAGAGGCGGTCGTAGGGCGGCTTACCATGGGCGCCAAATCCTGTAGAACAGGTCGCTGACCTGTTCCCCAAACGACAGGTTTGGCAACCTGTCCTACCGCCCTGCCTGCGGGAGGGTGAAGTCGTAGGGCGGCTTTCCATGACTTTGTCGAAAAATGGCCTTTCGAAGAGAAAGTGCCCCACTGGGTGGCTCTGGAATCCCGAACTTGTTCGGGCGTCTCCCACTCAGCAGCCAGAAGGCGCCTCAACAAGTTGAGGACTCCCCACCGCTGGTCATTTTTCGACAAAGTCTTCCATAGCCGCCGTGCCAGGAGGCAGGTATGGAAGACTTTGTCGAAAAATGGCTCTTGGGTAGACTCAGGTCTTGGTTCCGGACCCGTCTTGAAGCCGAAGCTCGCCTCTCGGTCTTGACTTAGTGAGCCAAAGCAGGCATAATGGGGGCATAG
>Ga0233423_10000977_pt1 | contig 14516 bp, 15 predicted proteins | sample Watercolumn_Mata_FD_180713 | JGI IMG/M metagenome (GOLD analysis project Ga0233423, IMG submission 180713) | Freshwater microbial communities from Lake Matano, South Sulawesi, Indonesia - Watercolumn_Matano_2014_112_MG | ecosystem: Environmental > Aquatic > Freshwater > Lake | place: Indonesia...
TTCCAAACCATGAGCATCTTTAAAACACTTCCCTCATGTCTCTAACGCGGTTCCACCAGGGGCACGAAGCTCACCGGCACGCGGTTTTCTTCTTTGAGTTGGCCTTGGGTTTTTTTAAAGATGCTCATGGTTTGGAAGCCGCCCACCGGTCCCAGGGGGATAATAAGGCGGCCTCCTTCCTGAAGCTGCGCGGCCAGGGCCGGGGGCACCTGGGAGGCGGCCGCGGTCACCAGGATGGCGGCAAAGGGGGCTTCCTCGGGCCAGCCCGCATAGCCGTCGCCGCACTTCACCTTGACCTGGCCGTAGCCCAAGGCCGCCAGGTGCTGGGCCGCGCTCTGGGCCAGTTCCGGCCTTAGCTCGATGGTAAAGACCTTGTCGGTAAGTTCCGCCAGCACCGCGGCTTGGTAGCCGGAGCCGGTCCCCACCTCCAGCACCTTGTCTTGAGGCTGGACCGCGGCCCACTGGGTCATCAGGGCCACGATATACGGCTGGGAGATGGTCTGCTGCGAGCCGATGGGCAGCGGATGATCGCCATAGGCCAAAGGGGCCAGAAACTCCGGCACAAAGCGGTGCCGGGGCACTTTGGCCATGGCCGCCAGCACCCGTTCATCAGTGATGTCCCGGCCTTTAAGCTGTCGGGCCACCATGTGCTGACGGGCTGCCTGGAACTCCTCCTCAGATTGGGCCGGAAGCTTCTCGGGAAGCCCGAAAAGGACAGCCAGGCACCCCAAAATGGCCATCAGCACTTTCCAAGACTTGGTCATAAGGTCATTTTGGCCTTTGCCGGCGGGGAGTCATCCGCGCCGGTTAGGGTCGGGGCCTTAAGCCGGGCCACAGCCCCTTCTCTGACGGGGGCCGATATGCACTCCGGCTGAATCCTATTATTTATTGAGCACCTTCTGTAAATGGGCGCTGATGATTTGCGCCGCCAACTGACAGCCGGCATCGTTGAGGTGGACGGTATCATAAATATAGCGGTTCTCCGGGGGGGTCAGGCGAGCTAAGTCGATCACCAGGATATTATTTTTATTAGCAATTTCTCGGATAGTCTCGTTAAACTCGTCAAACAGGCCCTTATATTCTTTATAAGTTATGCGCGCGTCAGTCTCCAGGTCTTTCAGGGCCTTTCTGATCAAATCCTCCGGGTTATCCTTAAACCGGTTCGGCTGGGTCATCAACACCGGCACTATCTTTCGGGCCTGGCAGATATTAATAAACGTCTGCAGATTCAGGGCAAACTCCGAAATCAGTTCGGCCCGGGAAAAGCTCACCTCCTTTCCCCGGACGTGGGCAAATTCGTCATCCGGGTCCTTTACCGGCGCGAAAAGTTTTTTGGTGGCGGCCTTAAAGGCCAGATGCAGGTTAGGGATAAAGGTGTCCCGAGCCAAAGACAGCACGGCCCGGCCGCCCTTAAGATTCCGGTAGATTTGGAAGTCAATGATGGGAGCCTTGTTGGGGTTGGTATTCCAGTAGGTTTTATCATAAAGGAGGGTGAAAAGATCATTGATATTGTGGTGCATCACCACAATATCCGGCCTGAGCGGGATTATTTTGTTAAGAAGAATATCCAGAGAGTGTAGGGAATTATTGCCGCCTACCCCGGCATTATAGGAGTTGATTTTCTTGCCGGTCTCCTTTTCCAGGAGTCTGCCGGCCAGAACCGGGAAGCGATAGTCCTCCGCCACATACATGCAGGCGGTGGTGGACCCTCCCAAAAAAACCAGAGAGACATCCGGCCGGACATGGGGCGCCCCAGGCAGAATAAAGCCATAACCATCGGTGCGGACCAGGTATTCCTTATTCGCCAGACTGTCTGATTCCCGCAGTTCCCGCGCGGTCGGTCTGATCTGGATATTAAGGTAGGGGGGGTATTCTCTGAGATTAATGTAGCGCCTATCGGTAAACAGGACCAGGTTCTGGCTGCGATTTATATGGGCCAGGATTTTTTCCGCGGCATAAGTCAGCAGGATAAGAGCAATAATTAAGGAAAAGATAATAGTCTTTTTGGGGTTTTGTTCAAACCAATTGCCCCTGGAACTCATGGGTTATCCTGCCATTTACTGAGTTCTCGAGTTCTGCCGGCAGCCGTCTGCCTTTTTAACTGGCCCTCGGCCTCTCGATAAGAGCACCGGGACGCTCCCTTACCCATACCCGGTCAGTACCAAAATCCGGGGTTCGCCGGTGAGGGGCAGATTATAGTGGTGCAGCGTAAAAGGCCTCAAACCCCGGCGGCGAGCCAGGTCTGCGGCCGCCTCAAGTTCCGCGGCCGCCAGCTGCGGCCCTTTGAGGGCCAATAACCGGCCCCCGGGCAAGAGCAGGGGGACAGCCAACTTAAGAAAATCAGCCAGAGAAAAGGTGGCCCGGGAAACCACCGCCCCGAACCGGGGGCCCCACCTGGAGGCCAGCGCCGGGGTCAGGCGGACATTAATCACTGCCACCTGCGGCAACTTCAGATAAGACACCAGATATTCCAGAAAAGCCACTTTTTTCTGGCGGGTCTCCACCAGGGTCAGGGCCATTTCCGGCCGAAGCAGTTTCAGCACCAGCCCGGGAAAACCGGCGCCGCTGCCCAGGTCCGCCAGGGACGCGGTCTCCCCCAAAAAAGGGGCCACCGCCAGGGAATCCAGGAAGTGCTTGACGATGATGTCCCGGTCGGTTTTTAGCGCGGTCAGGTTGACCCGGGCGTTCCAGAGTTTCAGTTCTTTAAGGTAGACCTTAAACTGCTCCAAAACCGGGGGGGGCAACTCCAGGCCCAGAGCCGCGGCGCCTGCCAAAAGCAGGTCCAGAGGGTCGGTGTCGGTGTGTCTGCTCGCCATGGCCACAATCCTGAGCCGGGTTGAGGTGGGGGAGGGCCGAGGGAAAGGCTTTCAGCTATCAGCAATCAGCTAATAAGAAAAAGGCTGACTGCTGAAAGCCGACCGCTGACTGCAAAGTGCCCCTCCCGGCCGCCTCCCTGAAAAACCCTACTTTCCCAAACAAAACTCGGCAAAGATGCGGTCCAGGACGGCGTCGCCCACCTCTTCGCCGGTGATTTCCCCCAGCTGCTGGACGGCTTCCTTGAGTTCCAGGGCCACCAGTTCCCAGGCCGGGGCAGGGCCCAGGAGGGCTTGGGCCTGCTCCAGAAAGGCCAGGGCGTTCTGCAAATGCTGGTGGTGGCGGGCCTGGGTGATGATCTCCCCTTCCCCTTTAAGACCGCCGCCCAGGGCCAGGTCCACGATCCCCTGTTTCAAATCCTCGATCCCTTGGCCGGTGAGGGCGGAAATTTTCACGATGGGAAAGGCGGTGGCCTCCCACAGGGGGGCTTCGGCAAGCTGAATCGGCAAATCTATCTTGTTGATCACCGCCAGGCCCGGCTGGCCGGCCAGGTCCGTTAACGCTTCCTGGTCCGCGGCCGCCAGGGGCTCACTGCCGTCCACCAGATACAGCACCAGGTCCGCCTGTCCCAGGCGCTCCTTGGTGCGGGCAATCCCCAGCTCCTCCACCTTGTCCCGGGCCGGGCGTAGTCCCGCGGTATCGCTCAACCGCACCGGCACCCCCCCCAGGGTGATGGTTTCCTCAATAAGGTCCCGGGTGGTGCCGGCAATGTCGGTGACAATGGCCCGGTCCAAATTGAGCAGGCAGTTGAGCAGGCTGGACTTGCCCACGTTGGGGCGTCCGGCGATGACCACCAGGAGCCCTTCTTGGAGGAGGCGTCCTTCCTGGTAAGAGTTTATCAGGGCTTTAAGCGACTGACTCTGGGGGGTGAGCTCCGCCTGCAGGGCTGCCGCGGACAGCTCCGCGGCTTCTTCCGGAAAATCCAGGGCCGCCTCCACCCGGGCCAGCAGGTCAAGGAGAGCCTCCCGCACCTGGCGCAGCCGGCGTCCCAGGCCGCCGGTGAGGTGCGCCGCGGCCACCTTCAGACCCGCCTGGCTACGGGCCTTGATGACCTCCAGGACCGCCTCCGCCTGGGTCAGGTCCAGGCGTCCGGACAAAAAGGCCCTTAAGGTGAACTCCCCCGGCCGGGCCAGACGGGCCCCCTGGGCCAAGGTAAGCTCGAGGATGCGCTTAAGCACCCCGTAGCCGGAATGGCAGTTGATCTCCACCACGTCTTGGCGGGTGTAGGTCCGGGGGGCGCGCATCAGCGTTAACAGCACTTCATCGATGATTTCCCCTTGAAAATCAACGATGTGGCCCAGATATAGCTGATGGGAACGCCAGGTGGGGCGGGGCTGATGGGGACGAAAAATCCGGCGGGCGATACTCTCGGCCTGGGGGCCGCTCAGCCGCACAATGCCGATGCCCGCCTCCCCCAGAGGGGTGGACAGAGCCGCAATGGTGTCGGCCGATTCGGGCGGGGTCATGAAGGGCCGGGGGCGTCCTCCTGGCTTTCTCTCTTTTTGGCCGGAGAGATGACCACCTTCTTATAAAGGCCTTCCCCCCGGCTCATGGTCTTGAGCTCCTTGTCCCCCTGCAGGGCCAGGTGGACGATGCGGCGGTCGTAGGGATTCATGGGGTCCAGGGTGACGGGCTTGCCGCTACGCTTGACCTTCTCGCCGTATTTCAGGGCCAAATGCGCTAGAGCCTGATTGTGGCGGGCCCGGTAGGCTTCCACATCAATGCTTACCCTAACCTTGCTCCGAGTTTTTTTGGCCAGAATCTTGGTGACCAGATATTGCAAGGCGTCCAGGGTCTGGCCCTGTTTGCCGATGAGCAGGCCGGCGTCTTCGGTTTCGATTTTGAGATTGATGCGGTCATCCTCGGTCTGTGCGGTTACTTTGGCCGGCTCGCCCATCTTGTCCAGGAGGTTCTCCAGGATCTCCTGAGCCTGGGGGAGCAGGGATTCTTCGGGCTCTGACCGCAGCGCGGCCTTGATCTTGGCCTTGCTTCTCCCTAGACCGAAGATCCCTGAAGAACCCACCGACACGATCTCGATTTCCAATTGCTCCGGAGCCACCTGAAAGTGGGTGCAGGCGCTCTTAATGGCTTCTTCGGTGGTCTTGCCTTCAAATTCCAAAAACTCCATCACTGCTTCCCCCGGGGCCTACTTAAGATACTTGTTGGTATAATGCTGTTGGATGATGGACAAAACGTTATTCACCAGCCAATAGAGCACCAGGCCCGACGCGAAGTTCAGAAAGAGAAAGGTAAAAATCAACGGCAAGAACATCATCATTTTGGCCTGGGTGGGATCACCCGGTGAGGGGGTCATCTTTTGCTGGACGAACATGGTGGCTCCCATCACCAGTGGGGTGATGAGCAGCGGGTCCTTGGCCGACAGGTCCGAGAGCCAGACAATATTGGAAAAGGGCAACGTGGCAATAAAGGGGGCGTGGCGCATTTCAATGGCATAGCCCAAGACATTGTAAAGGGCGATAAAGACCGGCAGTTGCAGCACCATGGGCAGGCAACCCCCCAGGGGGTTGACTTTGAAGGTGCGATACAGAGCCATCAACTCCTTGTTCATGGTCTCCTTATCGTCCTTATATTTTTCCCGCAGCTCGGCCACCCGGGGCTGGAGCTTCTGCATGGCCTTCATGGACACATAGCTTTTATGGTTGGGATAAAAGAAGACCAGCCGGATCAAAAACGTCAAAATAATAATGGCCCAGCCGTAGTTGCGGGTATAGCGGTCAAAGAATTTTAAGACATAGAGCAGGGGTTTGCCCAGAAAATCGAACCAGCCAAAATCCACCGAACGCTCCAGGCCCAGGTTCAGGGCTTTGAGGTTGTCCAGCTCCTTGGGCCCTAAATAGAGGACATAGGACAGCTGAACTTCCTGGCCCGGAGCCAGGGCCTCCAGGGGGCTTTTAAAGGTGGCCACCATGGGGCCGCCCGGGGTTTCCTTCAAGGTGAGCAGGGTCCTGGGCGCGCCCACCGGCACCATGGCTGTTAAAAAATAACCTTCGTCCAGGCTGGCCCAGTCGATCTTGCCGACAAAGGTCTTGAATTCCTTGAGGCCGCCGGTCTTGATCTGCTCCAGGCGGTGATTGATGGAGGCGTGGAACCCCAGGAAGTTATAACGGGTGGACTCTTCGCCGGCATAATTGGCGGCCAGGTCCAGGTCCAGGTGTCCATCCAGGGGTTGACGGGTGTGGTTGGCCACCTTTACCGCCAGGTCGAAGCTGTAACTATCCGCCCTAAAGGTGAAGGCCTTGGTAAAGGTCAAACCCTCCGGAGTGACGCAGGTGAGATTCATGGTGGCCGACTGCCCCGGCTGTAGGGTAAGTGCCGCGGGCGAGGCCTGATAAGGGAGCAGCGCCGGCACCGTCAGATTTTTCCCTTCCCAACTGAGGCTTAAAGGCAGGTCTTGGGATTTGCCCCCCATGATCAGCTCTTTGGGGTTGGCCCCCATTTTCTGCGGATCTTGATAGCGCTCCACCTCGAAGTCCACCGGCCCCAATTTAAAACTGGTGACGGGAGTGACGGGCATGGCCTGCCGGTAATTTTTCAATTGGAAGCTTTTTAACCGCCCGCCCAGGTCAGTGAACACCGCCCGATACAAAGGGGTTTCCACGACAATATCCTTGGCGGGCCGGGGGACGGGGGTGGGGACGGCCGCCGGGGGCGCCGGCGCGGCCGGGCGCGCTTCCACCGGGGTGGCCGGGAGCGTCTCCGGTTTAGCCGCGCTGGGGACGGCAGGAGGCTGGGGGGCTGAGGGTTTCTTCAGTTTTTCCCCAAAATAGAGAAAAGAGATGAATACCAGAAAGCTCAACGCCAGGGCAAGCAAGGCCCTTTTTTCCATGTCAGACTCCTCAGGGAACCGGGTCCCAACCCCCAGGGTGCCAGGGATGGCAGCGCAGCAGGCGCCTCAGGCCTAAATTTACGCCCCTTAAGAAGCCATAGCGCCTCAAAGCCTCTTGGGTATAGTGGGAACAGCTGGGGGCAAACCGGCAGCAGCTGGGGATCAGGGGCGCAAAAAGCAACTGATAGGCCCGGATAAATATTAGGGCCGCTTTAGTCATGGGCGGTTTCCTTGGCCCGAACCAGCAGCAGCCGGCCCAGCTCCTCTTGAACTTGGTGATAAGAAAGGGCGGTAGCGCCTTTTTTGGCCATGATTATCAAGTCCTGGGGGGGCAATAAACTTTTATGACGCCGGAAAAATTCTCTGAGCAAACGTTTGACCCGATTGCGCCGCACCGCTTTCCCCAGACGGCGGGTCACCACCAGCCCCAACCGCGGGAAGCCCAGGCCGCTGGGGGCGACAATGACCCCGAAGTGGCGCGAATGGAGCCGCTCACCCTGGGCCTGCGCCCTGAGGAAATCCGGGCGACGGCGGAGCCGCTCCGCCTTGGTGAAACGAGCAGTCCCTTTAACGGTGGGGTTCGGGGCTCTTAAGGGGTACCGGCTTGGGGCTTTCCGGGTGTGGCTCAGAGGGTCTCCCCACGTCTCAGACCGTAAGGCGTTTGCGGCCCTTGGCCCGCCGGCGCTTCAAGACCCGGCGACCGCCCCGGGTGCTCATGCGTTCCAAAAAGCCGTGGGTTCTCTCCCGGCGCACATTGCTGGGTTGGTACGTGCGTTTCATTCAGCCTCATCCTTGTATGGCAAATCTTTTTCCAAACATTTTATAAACCATTTATAAGCACCTTTGTCAAGGGAAGCCCCAAGATTTTCGGCGGATAGCTCAGGAAGGCACAGTAACGTAGGTGGGGCGTGGGGGAGATTGTCCGGAGACTTCGAGTCTCCGGACAATCTCCCCCACAGCAACTCTTTCACCCCATAGCGCCGGCCGCCGCGCCCTCCTCCCAATAGGGCGACAGGGTCCGCAGCCGGGCGATGATCGCGGGCATTTTTTCGATGACGAAGTCGATTTCCTCTTCGGTGTTGTAAACGCTTAAGGAAAAGCGGATGGAGCCGTGGGCCATGGTGAAGGGCACGCCCATGGCCCGCAGCACGTGGGAGGGCTGCAGCGACCCCGAAGTGCAGGCCGAGCCGGACGAAGCGCAGATGCCGTATTCGTTGAGCATCAACAGAATGGCTTCCCCCTCCACATAGGCGAAACTTATATTGGTGGTGTTGGGCAGGCGGTGTTGTCGGTCCCCGTTCACCTGGCTCAAGGGGATGCGGGTCAGGAGGGCATTTTCCAGTTTATCTCGCAAATACCTAACCGTGGTGTTCTCCTTTTCCAGGTTAAAGGCCGCCAAGGCGCAGGCCTGGCCGAAGCCGATGATGCTGGGGGTATTTTCCGTGCCGGCCCTCCGTCCCTTTTCCTGGTGGCCGCCGATGAGAAAGGGGGAGAACTTGGTGCCTTTGCGCACAAACAGGGCGCCGATGCCCTTGGGGCCGTGGAGCTTGTGGCCGGAGATGGAGAGCATGTCAATGCGGTTGCGCCGCATGTCGATGGGAATCTTGCCCACCGCCTGCACCGCGTCGGTGTGGAACAAAATTCCCTGGGCCTGGGCCCGGGCCGCGGCCTCCTCCACCGGAAACAGGACCCCGGTCTCGTTGTTGGCCCACATGAGGCTGACAATGGCCGTATCCGGGGTGAGGCTGCGGGCGTAGTGCTCCATATTTAGGCGCCCCTGGCCGTCCACCGGCAGCTCCGTCACCCGGTAGCCCTCTTTGGCCAGACAGGCCACCAGGGCGTGGATGGCCGGGTGCTCCACCCGGGAGGTGACCACGTGGCGCTTGAAGGGATAAGCCGCAAGCGCCGAGCGGATGGCGGTGTTGTCGCTTTCGGTGCCGCAGCTGGTAAAGATGATCTCCTCGGGAGCGGCGCTGATGAGGGCGGCCACCTGCGCCCGGGCCTCCCTTAAGCGCCGGGCCACCTGACCGCCAAAGGAATGCATGCTGGAGGGGTTGCCGTAAAACTCGTGAAAATAAGGAAGCATGGCCTCAAGCACTTCCGGGGCCACCTGGGTGGTGGCGTTGTTGTCCAGATAAATGGTCTTCACTTAGGCCACCTCCTCCACCGTCAACTCCGGCCAGACCAGTTCTTTTAGTTTGGCCTCGACAAATTGCTTGAGGGTCAACTGGGCGGCCTGACACACGGCGCAGGCGCCCCGGGTGGCCACCAGCACCCGGTTGCCGATGACGTCGATCAGTTCGATATCGCCGCCGTCCTGTTTCAAGGAGGGCCTGATCTCCCGCTCGATGGTCTCTTCAATGAGCCTGATTTTCTGGATGTTGGAGAGCTTGGGCCGGGCCGCCGGCCGGGCTGCAGCCCGCACCCGGTCGATAATTTCCTGGATGGCCCCATGGCAGTTGCCGCAGCCGCCGCCAGCCTTGGTGTAGTTGGTGACTTCTTCGATGGTGGTCAACTGGTTTTCCCGGACCACCCGTTCGATTTCTTTTTCCGTAACCCCGAAGCATTCGCAGATGATGTTCTCCTCGGCCGCGGCCGCGGGAACTCCCTGATAATTGGCGATGGCCTTTTCCAGGGCTTCCCGGCCCATGACCGAGCAGTGAAGCTTCTCCTGGGGCAGGCCGCCCAGATAGTCGGCAATGTCCTGGTTGGTCACTTTGGCGGCTTCGTCGATGGTCATGCCTTTGATCATTTCCGTGAGGGCCGAGGCCGCGGCAATGGCGCTGGCGCAGCCGAAGGTTTTAAACCGGGCCTCTTTGATCCGCTTATTTTCATCCAACTTAAAAGTGAGTTTGAGGGCGTCGCCGCAGGCCAGAGAACCTACCAGGGCCTCGCCGTCGGGATGCTCCACTTCCCCCACGTTTCGGGGGTTCAAAAAATGTTCTTTGACTTTATCCGAATATTCCCACATAGGTTGACCTCGCCCTAAAAATCCGCTCGCAACCGCCGCGTCTCTCTTAGAGTTAATAATAACAAAATAAATCGCCGCCGGCAGGGGTCAAGGGGGTAGCGGACGGTCCAGGGTTTTCATCTCTTAAGGGCCGCCGAGGATTTTTAGGTTGAATTTTTTCAATAAGTTGGCAAAATAGAAAGTCCGGGGGCTGAGCCAGCCCCTTCCCCCGCGCTCATGAGCAGAGCTATGGACCCTCTGGCCGGCAATGTCCCCACCATGCCCCAGGCGGTGCTTTCACTTTAAGCAAGGAGTAGCTTTATGTTTCTTGATCCCATCTTAGGATGGTTTTCCAATGACCTGGCCATCGATCTGGGTACGGCCAACACCCTAGTCTATGTCAAAGGCAAGGGCATTGTCCTGAGCGAGCCTTCGGTAGTAGCGGTGCGCAAAAACGCCCGGGACCGCAGCCGGGTGCTGGCCGTGGGCCGGGAAGCCAAGATGATGCTGGGACGCACGCCGGGAAATATTGTGGCCATCCGGCCCATGAAGGACGGTGTCATCGCCGACTTTGAAATCACCGAAGCCATGCTGCGTCATTTTATCCGCAAGGTGCACAACCGCCGCTCCCTGATCAGGCCCCGCATCATCGTCTGCGTCCCCTCGGGCATCACCCCGGTGGAGAAACGGGCGGTGCGGGAGTCCGCGGAGTCCGCCGGGGCCCGGGAAGTCTACCTCATCGAGGAACCCATGGCCGCGGCCATCGGCGCCGGGCTGCCCATCACCGAACCTATCTGCAACATGGTAGTGGACATCGGCGGCGGCACCACCGAGGTGGCGGTCATCTCCCTGGCCGGCATTGTTTACTCCAAGTCGATGCGGATGGGCGGCGACAAGATGGACGAGGCCATCCTGCAATACATCAAGCGCACCTATAACCTTTTGATCGGCGAGCGCACCGCGGAGATCATCAAAACCACCATCGGCAACGCCTATCCCGGCGAGATGGAGACCATGGACGTCAAAGGCCGGGACCTGGTCACCGGCATCCCCAAAATCATCAACATCAATTCTGACGAGATCCGCCAGGCCATCCAGGAGCAGATTGACACTATTGTGGCCACGGTGAAGACCGCCCTGGAACAGACCCCGCCGGAGCTGGCCGCAGACATTGTGGACCGGGGCATTTTCCTCACCGGCGGCGGCGCCTTGCTGAAGCACTTGGACATCCTGCTCCACCAGGAAACCGGGCTGCCCATCAAGATTACCGAAGACCCTCTGGCCACCGTGGTCCTGGGTTCCGGCAAGGCCCTGGACAACCTGGATATCCTCAAGGAAGTAATGGTTGATTGAGGCTTTTTGATGTGCATCCCCGCACGCGCTACCGCCTTCCTTTACTGATTACCGCGGCCCTGCTGCTGATCTTTTCCCTTTTCTCCCTAAGCCTGAAGCGGTCACCGACCCTCAAGAAGGTGGAAGCCCTGATGGTGTCCCTCACTGCCCCAGGTCTGCAAGGGCTCCACTATGTGGGGGACACCTTAAAACATTTTTGGCAGAGCTACTTTTATCTGGTGGGGGTCAAGGAGGAAAACGCCGCGCTGCAACGCCGCCTGGAGGAATTCACCCAAAAAGAGGTGCGCTACCAGGAAGCCCAGCAGGCCCTGACCAGGCTGGAGGCTCTTTTGGACTTGAAAAGGCAGGTGCCCTTTCCCATCATTGGGGCGCGGGTAATCGCTTATGATCCTTCCCTGTGGTCCCGGTGCGCCCTGTTAGACCAGGGCAAAAACCAGGGAGTCAAGCCCGGCCTGCCGGTCTTGGCCCCGGGGGGGCTGGTGGGGCGCATTGTGGAAACCTACCCCCAGTACTCCAAAGTAATGCTCCTCGTGGACCGCAACAGCGGGGCCGACGCCGTGGTGCAGCGCACCCGGGTCCGGGGGGTTCTCCAGGGCAAAGGCGGCAATCGCTGCTCCCTGGAGTATGTGCCCAAGAAGGCCGATGTGCAGGTGGGCGACCTGGTGTTGGCCTCGGGCCTCGGCGGGGTCTACCCCAAAGGCCTTACTTTTGGCAAGGTCACCCAGGCGGATAAGAATAAGCCCGGCGTCTTTCAGGAGATCGAAGTGACCCCGGCGGTGGATCTCTCCGCCCTGGAAGAAGTACTGGTGGTCAAAGTGGTTAACCTGGCCATCCCGGAACCATGACGGCTCCCCTCCTGCTTTTCAGCCTGGTGGGCCTAGCTTTTTTCTACTTGCAGAATCTGGTGTTCTTCCCCCAGGTCCGCTTGGATTTCCTGGGTCTGTTGATATTTGTGGTGGCCTGGCGGCCCTCTTTGGCCCTGGCCCTGTGCCTGGCCCTAATGTTGGGCCTGCTCCAGGACAGTTATGCCGCCACCCCGGTGGGTCTGCATCTGGGAGGCGCGTTGCTTTTGGTGGCCAGCGCCCGGTTTTGCCGCCGCGGCCTCTTGCTGCAGCAGGCCGGTCCCCAGATTCTGGCCAGCCTGGGCGCCCTGGCCCTCCAGGAGGCGTGGTTTCAGGTCATTATCATCATCCTGCGTTTCCAGAGCCCCTTCACCTGGGAGCTGGTGACCTATCGCAGCCTGGAGATCCTGGCCAGCGCGGCCCTGACCCCGTTAATGTATCAGCTGGTGCGGGGCTTGGAGAAGCTCCTGCGCCTCTTGGGCTGGACGCCTTTAAGGGAACCAACCTCCTTTTAGCACTTTTCTTAAACATTAATTTAACACCTTGGCAAAATTTGAGATTATCCTTAGGACTTCGGTTGAAGAAAATCAGAAGATAGGGCCGGCGCCCTCGCCGGCTGATAAACCGCCGGGGGCGGCGGATCCGCCTCTTTTCAATTTCTCTTTTCAAGGAGTATAAGACCCTTTTTTCCGAGGGCTTAATTTGTTATTGGATTGAGCGCTAGTTACCATGCTGCCTCCTTTTACATCTGAGGAGTCTTCGGGCTTCAAGTTTTTAGACGGCACCCTGGGGGGGCTGATGCCCCCGGAGGAACAGGAACGGGTCCGCCGCACCTTCTCCGTGGTGGCCCTGATCCTTTTGTGCCTGTTCGGGGTTCTGTTCCTGCGTCTATGGTTTTTACAGTTGGTGGAAGGACAGGAACTTCAGAACCGCTCGGAACGCAACCGCATCCGCCTCCAGGACCTGCCCCCCTGGCGAGGCATGATCCTGGACCGCCGGGGCCAGGTATTGGTGGGCAACCGCCCCAGCTATGACCTGATGGTGGTCCTGGAAGACGTGCCCGACATCCCGCTGCTGGGCCGGCGCCTGTCCTCCCTCTTGCGCCTGGACGCCAAGTCGCTTACCGCCCAGTTGGAAGGGGCCCGGGCCGCCGGCTTCCATCTGACGCGCCTGCGCTCGGACCTGTCCTACGACGACCTGGCCCTGGTGGAGACCTGCCGGCCGGAATTGCCCGGAGTATTCATCCAGGTGGCCTCCAAAAGGGAGTACCGCCAAAAAGGGGAGGCCGCGCATGCCCTGGGTTATCTGGGGGAAATCAGCGAGGCCCAGCTCAAGAGCGGCCGCTTTTCCGGCTCCAAAATAGGGGATTACGTGGGCCGCTGCGGCGTGGAGGCCGCCTGGGACCAATTTTTAAGGGGCAACCGGGGCTATCGCCGCTTCGAAGTGGACGCCTACGGTCGGGAACTGGGCGAGTTGGATCAGGTCTTTCCCACCCCGGGAGCCAACGTTTACCTTACCCTGGACCAGCGTCTGCAGCAGGAAGCTGAGGCTTGCCTGGAAGGCAAAGCTGGCGCCATCGTGGCCCTCGACCCCAGAAACGGCAAAATCCTGGCCCTGGCTTCGGCCCCCACCTATTCCCAGGAGGCCTTTGAAAGGGGCCTCAGTGTCCAGGAATGGCAGAAGCTCAGCACCCATAAAGACCACCCCCTGGAAAACCGGGCCTTAAAGGGCCAATACCCGCCCGGCTCCACCTTTAAGATTGTCATGGCCGTGGCTGGCCTGGAGGAAAAGGTCATCACCCCCCAGACCGTGATCCCTTGTAGCGGGGTCTTCCCCTTCGGCAACCACGAGTTTCACTGCTGGAAAAAAGGCGGCCACGGGGGGGTAAACTTAAACCTGGCCCTGGTGCAGTCCTGCGACATCTATTTCTATAATGTGGGCCGGCGCTTGGGGATTGAGCGCATCGCCAAATGGAGCCGCCACTTCGGCCTGGGGCAACCCAGCGGCCTGAAATTGGACAAGGAAATGCCGGGCCTGGTGGCCTCCAACGCCTGGAAACAGGCCCGCTTCAAACAGCCCTGGCGCGAAGGGGAAACCCTGTCGGTGTCCATCGGCCAGGGCTATAATCTCGCCACCCCTTTGCAAATGGCCCAGGTGGCCGCGGTGGTGGCCAACGGCGGCTTCCTCTATGAGCCGCAGTTGGTGGAAAAGGTGGAAAGTCCGGCGGGAGAGATTCTTTTTCAAGCCAAGCCGGTGATCAAATCACAACTGGGGGCCGACCCGGCCAACCTGGCCCTGGTGCAAAAGGCCCTTCAGGGCGTGGTTAATGAAGGCACCGGCAAAAATGCCCGATTGCCCCAGGTGGAGGTGGCCGGCAAGACCGGCACCTCCCAGGTGGTCGCCTTGGAGGTAGAAAAGGCCACGGACAAAACCCCGGCCCACTTCCAGAATCACGCCTGGTTTGTGGCTTATGCGCCGGTGGCTGACCCTAAGATCGCCGTGGCCGTCCTGGTGGAACACGGCGGCGGCGGCGGCACCGTGGCCGCCCCCCTGGCCCGCCGCTTCCTGGGGGCAGCCTTCGCCGAACACCGCGTGGCGAAGTCGGAGTGAAGGGGAGAGGATGAGAGTTTGGGGGAGGGGGCTAAGGGTC
>Ga0233423_10000978_pt1 | contig 14514 bp, 9 predicted proteins | sample Watercolumn_Mata_FD_180713 | JGI IMG/M metagenome (GOLD analysis project Ga0233423, IMG submission 180713) | Freshwater microbial communities from Lake Matano, South Sulawesi, Indonesia - Watercolumn_Matano_2014_112_MG | ecosystem: Environmental > Aquatic > Freshwater > Lake | place: Indonesia...
ACTTGCCAATAGCAAAGCACATCGATTTTTCTGGAATATTCAGATATCCTTAGGATATCTCGCCATCCCGCCGTTTAATTTCCGATTGCTCCTCACTCACTTCAATCCAAGATTTTCCTCCTGATACCCTCTTAGAAAGCTTGCACCCCGGCATAAAATCTCCCTGGCCACCTGGGAGGGAGACAATCTCTGCAAAATTACAACGCAACAGGCGCTGATCTACGAGGAGTTTGCCTGTCTCGGGTACGTTGCTCAGGAATAAGTCGATGTTAACGGTTTGTGCGACTGCACCTTGGTGCAATTACTTATACTTTGAATAACAGAGGGTCAAGCATATTGTACTGTGTAATATCAACTACGCATTACGCAAAAGGTTATTAATAATTAGGAACGACCTGGCGAGTATAAAATATTGTATTGATAATTGTAACTTGATATAAGCTCGGCCCAACTATAATGTAACTTGCGTAACTTATTAATCTAACAATGTTTTACCTATGCTGAATTGTATGTAATAACAAGTAGTTAGGCATATTGCGTGCACCTTTCATAGTAAAAATCATTTCTTACTATGGAGGGTGCAACAATGAAAACAGAAATCCGGATGGTTGGTTGGCCCAAACGTGAATGCGAAGTAATCCCGGTGGCCGGGATGACTCGCAAGGAAATCATGATGCTCACCAATTGCCCTTACATGACCGCCGTAACCGCCGAAAAGCGCGGCTACTACATTATTGATTACCTAAAAAAGGCAATCCCTCCGAAAAGGGGGTTTATTGACGGCCCCGTCGACCTGGGCAGGGAGCGGGAGACCATCCCCATTCCCGAGGACATCAACACCATCGAAGGTGTGATGGTCCACTTTAGCTGCAACCAGAAGGTGGCCAAGGCGAGCCTGGCAAGGGGCTATTTCATCGTCGACTACAACAAACGGACCGTCTGTCCCTCATTGAGCGAGTTCGATGCCGACGCGGCCTACCGGATGGTGCGCTTCATCTACCGGCGCAAATTCGAGGACCGGCTGCCCTGGTACATCGAGGCCCAGGACCTGATCCAGGAAGGCGTCATGCGGCTGTTGGAACTCTCCGGCCATCCCAAATACCAGGAGCGCAAATTTATGTTCTTCAAAGCCTACGGTTTCATGGCCACCTACATCCAGAGCCAGAGCAGGCTGCGCGGTTTCACCGTTTCCAATGTTGACGGTGAAGGCCCCGGCTACGAGGATACCTGGCGGCACAATGCCGGCAATGATTGGCAGGGCGCCCTGGCGGCGGCATGAATCGGGCAGGGCCACCTGGAACCGAAACCCTGGGTGGCCCAGCCTAAGACCTCCAGAGGGAGAGACTGACCGTGTATCAGCATGATATTGAACTCATCGAAAAATTTGCCAGGGAAAACCCGGACGTCATCGCCCAGGCCCGCGAGAAACTGATGGTCTGCACCGTCATGTACCGGTGCGTAAATTTTCATATCTACTTCCCTGGAAAGTGGCTGGGAGAGACCATCACCTGCCAGGTGTGCGGGGGCATGATGCTGCCGGAGGCGTGAATGAAAGCATCCCGGTTTATCGGTTTCGGTGTCCTCAGCGCCGGCGCCTTCTCTCCTGGCCTAAGGAGAGCTACACGGGCCGAGTCTTCGGAGCGGGGCACCCGCTATACTGCGGGGGGTGCTTCCTCCACCGGGGCGGCCACTGTCGTTTTGTCCTGATCAACGAGACCTCCTTCTAGACAAGGGCAAACCTCAGACGTAAGGGGGCCTGCGGGCCCCCACCCTTTTTTACACCGGGTTTTGTCCAATCCCTGCATCTGGCCCCACCTAAAGAAACCTATCCTTTAAAAGCATCGGCATAGGGCTATTGTATCTTTGCTTATGGTAAGGTTTTCAGCTATTATGCCTTTGTACCCCACCCTTGGATTGCCGTAATCGCCCCTTTCCGGAAGCAGGGGCCCAAGATTAATAATGAGGAGCACCTCATGGGCGTTTTATCAGCCTGTAAACCTCGTCGGGATGTCTTGGAAGGCGAACTGGACGACGCCATATTTGCCGCAGACTTTGGCCAGGTGATCAACGGCAATGCCCCCAAAGTTTACCAAGATGCCAAAACCTTTTTCCAGAACACCCACCCGGCCAAGCATCTGAAAAAATTGGTGCAGATGGTCTTCCAGCGCCTGGCCAATCCCAACGAAGAAGGGGCTACCATCCGTCTCAGCACCGGGTTTGGCGGCGGCAAAACTCACACCCTCATGGCCCTCTGGCACCTGAGCAATCATATTAAGGACCTTAACCTGGGCACGGAACTTCTGCCTGCGGCGGGTCGGCCGTCTCAAGTGAAGGCTGTGGCTGTGGACGCCAGCAAGGCCGGGGTGCCTATTTTTGCCATCCATGGCGCCAGGCAAGTTAAGAGTCTCTGGGGTGAAATCTTTTGGCAGTTGGGGAAGGAAAAAGGTCTAGAAATCCTGGGATCGGCAGACGATGCCGAGGGGTCGCCCAGCGAATCCCAACTGGAAGCGGTTTTTCCCTCCGGCCCCGTCCTTATTCTCCTGGACGAGTTGGTGGTCTACATGGCCAAACTCTCAGACCGGGGACAAGGGAACCTCTTGGGCTTTCTCAATTCCCTTGCTTCGGTGGTAAAGCGCCGCCACCAGACCATGCTGCTCATTACCGATCCCGCCGGTCAAGTGGCTTATGCCCCGGAAGCGGCGCAGTTGGGTGATGCCCTGAACACTGCGGCGGCCAAGTTGGATGATGTTCTGGGGCGCCGGGTCGATACGGATTTTGATCCCATCGGCCCTGAAGCTCCCCGAGTTATCGCCCGGCGTCTTTTTCAGAAAGGTGATCCTAAAGAAGACGAAAAGTTCATTAAAGCTGCCCAGAAAACTGCGGCTTTGTTTCACTCCCTTTACCAGCGGGTCTCCCAGGATCATCCTGGCAACTTGCCCACTTACACCACAACTCTGGATTATGCCAGGCGCTTGGAGGAGTGCTATCCCTTTCATCCCCGCCTCCTGGATACCGCCCAAGACCGCCTGGGGGCTTTGCAGCAGTTCCACAAGAGCCGCGGAGTGCTGCGCCTCTTTGCCCGCATTCTCCGGGATGTGTGGGAGGCCAACGAAGACCTGGAACTGATCACCGCGGGGAACCTCAACTGGTCAAGTCCGCGCATTCAGGCGGACCTCTTGCACCGCCTCAACAAAGACAGCTTCAAGGCCGCGGTCTCTGCGGATGTGGAGCGGCACGCCGGCGAACTGGACGGCGGCGTCCCCCATGGCCTCCACCGCCGCGTTGCTTCGGCCCTCCTGTTGGAGAGCCTCCCCCTTCATTCCAACAGCGGCCTGGACAAGCCGGACCTGACCCTGGCGGTGCTGCGTCCCCAGGAAGCCGGTCCCGAACCCGCCGAAGCCCTGGACCGTCTCCTGGGAGAGTGCTGGCATACCTACCCCATGCCCGGCGGTCGGGGTTGGCAGTTCCGTTATGAACCCAACGTCATCAAACTCATTGAAGAAAGAATGCCCAATATTCCCCTGGAAGATGCCAAGAGCCGGGTCCAGGCTGAAGTCCAGGGATATTTTGCCGGGCCGGGCCTGAAGCTGGCGGCCTGGCCCACCTCCCCCCAGCAGGTGCCGGATACGCCGCAGATGCAAGTGGCCCTGTGCGAAAGCGAAGCTTTAGCCCAAGCCGTCTGCCGGTATGCTGACGACACCAATCCCGAAGCTCCCATGCCCCGACGGTACAGAAACGGAGTGGCGGCGGTCACGGCCAAAGCCGACGCCTTCCAGGAAGCCGTCACCCGGGCCCGCAAGGTATTGGCCGCCGAAGAAATCGAATTGGAGCATAAGACCGGCGAGGCTTACAAGCTGCTTCGGGAACAATTGCGCTCCCTTATGCCCACCCTGAAAAGGGAACTACGCCTTAAGGCCTGCCAGGTCTTCAACACCGTGGTGCTGGCCGACAAAAGCCCCTATACCCTGGTGGAAAAGTATCAGGTCAAGGAAGAGACGGCCTTGCAGAAGGGCCAGGGATTGACCCAGTTGCTCAGCTTTTTCCAGGACAAGGCCCTGTCCTACCAGCCCACCGATAGCCTGGACGTGGACCTGTTTGTCACCGAGATCATGGCGAAAGCCATTCCCCTGGCGGACAACCCCGAAGTGGTCACTACCAAAGCCGTCAAAGAGCGGTTTTGGGCCGCACCCGGCTTGAAGCTGCTGCGGGATGACGCCATTGTCCGCCAGAGCATTTTAAAGGCCCTGCAAGACGGCAAGGTTCTGGTGCAATTGAGCGACGGCCGGGTCTATGACGCCCTGGGTTACTTCCAGCCGGTGAACGGCAAACGCCACCGGGCTTCCGGCAGCCTCACCACCATAGCACTGGATGAAGCCACTCTTCTTACCCTGCCCCATTCCGCCACCGGACAGGAATGGGTCAAAGTGGAGCCAGTGAGCCCAATCCCAGGCGGTCCCGGTGTTGGGGTGCCGACCCCGAAGCCGCCCCCGCCGGGGGAGGTGACCGCCTATAACTGGGAGGACGCGGTGCAATATGCCGCGGAGCGCCCTCTCATGCAACTCCAGCTCCGCGCCCCCAATCCGGTGACCGCCAACAAGCTGCTCGCCCTGGCTCAGCCCCTGGGGGCCGCCGGCCTCTCTCTGGAAGTCAGCGTCGAGGGTCCTCTGAAGGACGGCGGCGCCATGAGATTCCTGGCCTCCGAGGTAAAGCCCACCCATCCCGCCAAGCCCCTGTTCACCGCCCAGACCATCTATAACTCCATCGATGCTGAGCGCGTCAGTTATGAAGCGACCCTCAGTCTTAACTTCGGCGACGGCGGGCGTCAGGACTTGCAGGCCCTCTTGCAGCAGGCAGCGGACAAGGCCCCGGAGGAGGTGAGCCTGGAAGCCCGCTTCGGGAAGCCGGGAGGGGGCTTGTCATGAAAATCCGGGAGGCTTCCTTTGCCCTGCGGGTGGTGCGCCGGGCCGGGGGGGATGCGGCCATTATTTATCGGAGGGACCTGGATGCGCAGCACCGGGAGCGCCTGACCCGGTTGGCGGCCATTTCACCCCTGGCCTTTACCGCCGGCGCGCCCCTGCTCAGGGCCGCGGTGCGGGCCGTCTCCGATTCCCAGGCCAACCTGGCCGCCGGCCCCTTCCATCCCCTGGATGCCGACTGGGGCGCCCGGGTGGCCTGCTATGCCATGGTGGCGGCGGGCTTGCGGGACCCCCAGCGCCTCAGCCGGGCCGCCCAGCACCTGGCCCAGGCCGACGGCAGTGAAGCCGCCTGGTGGCTGGGGCTGCTCCTCAACAGCCGGGGGGCCCGGGCCTTGCGGGCTCTGCGTATACTGGTAGAGGCGGTGCAATGAAGCCAAAAAATAGGCGGCGCCCGAATTGCTCAGGCACCGCCCTTATTGGCCCTTAACTATATTAAATTTCAGCAAATTACCGAGAAAGTCAAGCAAAAACTTATTAATCAGAGCATCAATATTGTTACCCTGAGCGAAGCGAAGAGTCTCAGGTATGGAGATTCTTGCCGCTTACCGCGGCTCAGAATGACAAAATACGGGACACTTTTCCTGCTCCAATTAATAAGTAGATGAGAATAACCGATGGCGAATGATAGACGTTTGCCCCAGCTCCCTCGGCTCCTCCTGGAAGAGTGGCTTCCTGCCGCGGCCATCGGCGTGGAGTGCATCCGGGAGCGGGGTAGTGCCAGTGCTTTAGCCCCCCATACTTATTTGCATGTCTGGTGGGCCCGGCGGCCCCTGGTGGCCTCCCGGGCCGCGGTCCTCGGGTCGCTCCTACCCGCAGACTTCCCCAGGGAGGTTTTTGAGCGGCTGCTGGGATTTTGGGGAAATTCCGAAGCCGTCGTCAAAGCTCAACAGCGCCTTGAATGGGCCAAGGACAATAAAGAGAAGATTGCCAATCCCCACGGACAGCGGGCATTTAGAAATGGTTTCCGGTTGGAAGATTTGCAGCAGGCCCACGAGGCCATGACCAGGGTTTGGGGCAACGAGGTTCAGGTAATTGACCCCATGGCCGGGGGAGGCTCCATTCCTTTTGAGGCGGCGCGGTTAGGAATTCATGCCCTGGCCAATGAATACAACCCCGTGGCTTGCGCCATCTTGGAGGCCACGGTCGATTATCCCTTCCGGTTCCGGCAAAAATTAGCCCGTCAGGCTTCTATTTGGGGTGACAAACTGCATCGCCGGTTCTGTGACAGGGTAAAGGAATTCTACCCCCAGACCCGCGAGGTTCCCCCGTTATGCTATATCTTCGCCCGGACGGTGCCCTGTCCGGAGACGGGGTGGGAGACACCCCTGGTGCCTGATTGGCACCTGCTGAAGCCCAAAAACGGTAGGCGCATCACGGCCCAGCCCCAGGTAAATAAAGAAACCGGCGCCTGGTGGATTGAGGTCAAGGAGGTAGGAGACGGCAAAGGGCAACTAAAGGAGGCTCCCAAGCCTACTTACAGTGACGGTAAGGGGGTTTCCCTCTTCACTAATCTTCAGATTCCCGCCGACTATATCAAGGCCATGGCCCAGCAGGGCCGGATGGGGAGCGCCCTCTATGCCGTTGTCCTCAAGACCCCCCAGGGGCTCAAGTTCGAACGACCCACCCAAGGCGACCTTAAGGCGCTGGAAGCTGCCGAGTCCGAACTCGCCCGTCTCCGCCCTAACTGGGAGCAAGCGAATATCATACCTACAGAATTATATCCCGAAGTCTCCAGCGATGAACGGCCCCGGCTTTACGGCATGCCCCGCTGGGCCGACTTATTCTCTCCCCGCCAGCTTCTGGCCATGGGGGTGCTGGTGGAGGAACTACAGCGCCTGCGCCCGGAGATTATCCAGGCCGAAGGAGAGGAGTTGGGGGAGGCGGTGGGGCACCTTTTTGGCTTCTTCATAGATAAATTAATTAACTATAATTGCAGACTGAGTTTTTGGCATTCAGCAAGGGGAGTCATGGGGAATACATTTGAAAAACATGACTTTTCTTTTAAAGCCACCTTCGCGGAGATGGCCCCCTGCTACGCCGGGGCGGGCCTTGCGTGGGCTATCAAAAACGTCCTTACCGCCTATGAAAATCTGGCTAAACTCCCCCGGCATCCTGAAGCCCGGCCCGTGGAGATTCACCACGGCTCCGCCGCCTCCCTCCCCCAGATTGCCGACGGGAGCATCACCGCGGTGGTGGTGGACCCGCCCTATGCCGACAACGTGCAGTATGCCGAGTTGGCGGACTTTTTCTACGTCTGGCTGAAGCGCACCCAGGGGCATCGCCGCCCCGAGTGGTTCTCCACCTATCTCTGCGAACACGACCAGGAAGCGGTGGTGAATGTGAGCCGCCACCGGACGCCAGGGGCCGGAAAAAAGGTAGCGGCTGCCGCCAAGGCCCAGGCCCAGGCTTTTTACCGGGAGATGATGACCCGGGTCTTCCGGGAGTGCCGCCGCCTGCTCCGGGATGACGGGGTGCTGACGGTGATGTTCACCCACAAGAAGCAGGAGGCCTGGGCGTCTCTTTTCACTTCTCTCATTGAGGCCGGTTTCATGATCACCGCCACCTGGCCGGTGAAGACGGAGAGCGAACACAGTCTGCATCAGGCCAACAAGAACGCGGCCCAGAGCACCGTCATCCTGGTGGCCCGGAAGCGCCCCCCGGACGCTAGAGTGGGCTATTTTGATGGCAATATGCAGGAAGCCATCCGCCTGGAGGCCAGGACCGCTGCAGTCCGCCTGGCTAAAGAAGGGCTCAACCGGGTGGACCAGTTGGTGGGAGCCTTCGGCCCGGCCATGGAGGTCTTCAGCCGTTTCGCCACCGTCCGCACCGACACGGGTCTCAACGTGGCAGTGGGCCAGGCCTTGGAAGAGGCAGCGGACGCGGTGAACGCCTGGCGCCTGGCGGAGCTGGCTCCCCGGGGCCTGGAGGGGGTGGAGGGGGAAGGCCGCTTCTATCTCCTGTGCTGGGACGTGCTGGGGGCCGCCGAGTTCCGCTTCAATGAAGCCAAGCTCCTGGGGCACGCGGTAGGCATGGACGTGGAGCAACTGGTGGCCGCCGGGTTGGTGTCCAAAGAAGGGGACAAGATCAAAATTCTGCCAGCCAAAGAACGGCGCCGGGACCAGGCCCTCAAGCCCGAAGAGGTGATGGACACCCTGTTCGGCCCGGTGACCGTGCCCCAGAAACGTACCAAGAAGCAGGTCCTGAAGGTGCATCCCAATGACCCCACTTTCCGCACCGTGCTGGACGCCTGCCAGGCCCTGGCTTTGCGCTACCTGGAGGCCGGGGACGGCGTCGGGGGCATCGGCTCGGCCCGGGCCTTAATAAGGCAACAGAGTTGGACCAAAGATTCACCGGTGGCCAAACTCATGGCGGCCTTGGTGGAGTCCGCCCCGGAGGGGGTGCGCCATGAGAAGGGTAAGCAGTCCGCCGCGGCCAAGTTCCCCGAGTTCCGGGCCTGGCACAGCCTGCTGCAGCCCCTTTTCGAGGTGGAGCCGCCCGACTGGACCGAGAAGGCCCCGCCGGAGCTGCCCCTGTTTAAGGGTATGGCAGGCGGTGGCTCCCTGGAAGAAGAACTGGAAGACCTGGAAACAGAGGAAGAGTCGGAGACCGAGGAGTGAAGGCTCCCTCAAAGAAAAAGCCCCCTGAATTTGGCACCGGTGCCCCCATGCCGCCGGGCAATCTCAAGCAACACCCCTGGCAACGCTTCCTGTGGGGTCCGGACCCGGAGGTGCTGGAGCAGCTCTATGTGCCGGCCCTGGGCGAGGCGGTACGCTATGACCGCTGCTGCGCCTACTTCTCCAGTTCGGTCCTGGCCGCCGCGGCCCGGGGCTTTGGCAAGCTCATCGAACGTCTCCTTTTCATGGGAAAAGAGGCCCCCCGCCCGGCGGTGCGGCTGGTGGTAAACGAAGAGCTGGACCAAGCCGACGTGCGGGCCTTGCTGGAGACGGGAGACACTGCCAGGCTTACGATGCACCTCCTAAAACGTCTCAAGTCGCCCCGAGAACTGCTGGAAAAGCAGCGCTTAGGGATGCTGGGATGGCTGGCCCGGGAAGGATTTCTCACGGTGCGGGTGGGGGTCATGCGCTTCGGGTCAGGCATTGTTCACGCCAAGTTCGGAATGATGACTGACGCCCAGGCCGACGCCGTGGTCTTCATGGGCACCGACAACGAGACGGCCCAGGGGTTGGTGGCCAACTTCGAGTGCCTGGAGTTGTCCACCTCCTGGGGCGACCCGGAGCGCTACCAGGTGTACCGCCAAAAGTTTGAGGACCTGTGGGCGGACCGGGACACCGCGGTGCACACCGTGCCCCTGCCTGAGGCGGTGCGCCTCAAGCTCATCAAGTTTGCGCCGCCGGAGCCGCCGGTGGTGGAACCGACCCAGGCCCAGGCCCGGCAGAAAGCGGCCATGGTCTGGCGCTTCCTCTTAGAGGCGCCGTATTTTCCGGATGGCGGCCCCCATTGCGACGGCACCGCCCCAGTTACGCTGTGGCCGAACCAGCGCCGGGTGGTGGAGGAGGCAGCCCAGGCCTGGCCCGAAGGCCGGTTGCTATGCGACGAAGTGGGCCTGGGGAAAACCATTGAAGCGATCCTGATCCTGAGAAGGCTCCTGGCCGGACGAGGAGTGCGCCGGGCGCTGCTCCTTACCCCGGCGGGCCTGCTGGAACAGTGGCAGGGGGAACTGCGGGAAAAGGGCGGCCTCATCGTGCCGCGCCTGGAGGGCCTCAATCTCCTGGTCTGGCCTGACGGCCGGAGCCAAAAGATCAGCGGCTTGGCAGAAGCCTTGCGTCATGACCTGCTCCTGCTGAGCCGGGAGACGGCCCGGGCAGATGATCACCGGATAACCCTCCTGCAGGCGGAGCCCTGGGATCTGGTGCTGCTGGATGAAGCCCACGCCGCCCGCCGAGGCCGCCAGGAAGAGGGAGAATACAACAGCGCCACTTTACTGCTCAGGCTCCTCCGGGAGCTCCAGCTTAAGGGCCGGGCCCAGGGATTTCTGCTGCTCAGCGCCACTCCCATGCAGACCCAGCCCTGGGAGCCTTGGGACCTGCTGGCCATTTTAGGGGAGGGCGGAGCATGGCTGGCGGATTTTGCCGGGGTGCGCCTCTATTACCGCACCCTGGCGGCTCTGCGCCGTGGTCAGGTGGACCTGGATACTGCCCGAGAAGCCGCAGTGATGATCGCCGCGGACCCCGAATTCCCGCGTCCACCCGCGGCAAACCTGGACCTGCGTCACACTATGACAGTGGCCCAGAAGCTGGCCTTTGCCCCCTCTTCCCAGCGCAAAGCTCTGGTTAACTGGCTGAGACAGGGGTCTCCCCTGGCCCGGCGGATGCACCGCAACACGCGCCACACCTTGAGCCGCTATTATGAATTGAGACTTTTGAGCACAGTTCCACCCAAGCGCCGGGTGGATGATCTGGAGTTCGATTATCAGGACCCGGCCGAACGAAAGGTCTATCAGGACATCGAACGCTATATTGACAGGCGTTACGAACTGTTGGAAAGAGAGAAGCCCGGCAAGGGCTTTGTCATGACCATCTATCGCCGCCGGGCCACCAGTTCGCCGCTGGCTCTGGAGAGAAGCCTGAAGAAGAGAGAAATGTCCCTGCGTCGAAAGGTGGAAGACAAGGCGTCGGACTGGTATCTCCCCCCGGAAGAAACCCCGGAAGCTCTGAACGACGACGACCTGCCGGAAGGGGAGGTAAGCAGTAAGATTTCCCTGGCCCTCCCTCCGGACCCGCAACATGCCCTGGCTGAGTTGCAGGAGGTGGAAGGGTTGCTGAGGGGCCTGGAGCGCGTGACCACGGATAGCAAGCTCAATAACTTTTTCGATGTGTTGAATGGCCTTACCTCCGAAGGCAAGATTGTCCTGGTATTTTCAGAATACACTGACACAGTGGAATATCTGCGGGAGAAGCTGGTTCCTTATTACGGGAAAACCTTGGGTTGTTACCGTGGCGCCGGCGGCCAGGTGTGGGATGGGGAAAAATGGCGGGCCGTATCCAAAGGGGAAATCACAGAAGCATTAAATCAAGGAAAACTGCGCATCCTCTTATGCACCGACGCCGCCAGCGAAGGCCTGAACCTGCAAGCCGCTGGAGCAATCATTAATTATGACCTGCCCTGGAGTCCCAGCAAGGTGGAGCAGCGCATCGGCCGCATTGACCGCATCGGGCAAGAGCTTGCCGAAGTTTTGGTGGTCAATCTATTTTTGAAGGACAGCGTCGATGACAAAGTCTATCGGGCCTTGCGGCACCGCTGCGGTTTGTTCGAGCACTTCGTGGGGGCCATGCAGCCAGTGCTTGCCCGAGCTCGGCGCATGCTGATGGGACAGGAACAACCCATCACCGAAAACCTGGTTAATTTGGCCGATCAGGTGGAGCACGACCCCCTTGCCTCAGAGACCTACATGGAAAGTGAACCGTCACCGGATGAAGCGATAAGCCGGGGGATTACCCTGGAACAGATGGAAAAGGCTCTGACCTTGCTTGACGGCCAGGTTGGCCCAGCAGTTCATCCTCTGAAGGCAGCCAGTGCCTATAAAGTGACCATTTCGGGGCAGAAAAAGCTTACTTATGGCGCCCAAGTGGAGGCATTAGAGAAAGACCTCAAGCTGCGCCCCCTGTCTCCTTTCGATTCGGATCTGCGAGAAGTGATGGAGAAACTCTGGCGCCCAGGAGAACGTCTGCCCTTGGTGATGAATACCCACCAACAAGGTGCTTTTCGGGTCTCGGTGGCCTACTGGGTAAGCGGCAACCAGATCAAACCAATTGGGAATGTTGAACAATTGGAAGGGCTAATCAAGGGATGGGATGGAGAATACCCTGATCCGGGTCAATGGCAACGCGCCGTTAACAAAGCCGCCCAGACTGCCAAGAAGGCTGCCAAGGCGATGGCGTCAAGGGCTATAGTCTCTTCTAAAAGCAAGACGGAACGGCAATTGGCAGCAGCCCGTTTGAGACTCACCCGGGAATTAGGCCGATTCCTGATGTGTCTGGCAGGCGGAGAGACCGATCTGAACCAGACTTGGCAGAGCCAAATGGCTCGCGATACGGCTACGGCCGGTCGACTTCAGCAATGCCTGGACAGGCTGGGAGGCTATGTGGATTGGACCGCTGACCTCCAATGGGAACTGAGAAAGTTCTTCCGAAACCTGAACGACAACCAGATTAAGGCGAGGTGCTTGGGGCGGGAGGTTGATGCGGCCTTGCAGGACCCGAGATGGGGGGCTGCAAGGTCGATCCGAATCGTTAAGTAACCATTTGAGATTTTTCAATAATTGGCTGCAATATGGTCTTTAATAGACGACGTTGATTTAATCGCACGAGTATAGATGGCATCACCTGTTCCCAGATTACCTCAAATAGCGTAAAATTGGGGTGAGGATGGAAAAAGGAGTTTTATCATGACCATACAGCTTACCATAGACCTGCCGGAGGATGTCTTTTCCCTGCTGAGGAAAAGCCCCTCCGAGTTTGTCGGAGAGTTGCGTCTGGCCGCCGCGGTGAAGTGGTATGAACTGGGCACCATATCCCAATCCAAGGCCGCAGAACTGGCAGGGGTGAGCCGCCAGGAGTTCCTGGAAGCCCTGAGCCGTTTCAAGGTATCACCCTTCCAGGTGACACCCGAGGAACTTGCCAGGGAAGCAGCCGATGCCTAAGAAGTGGGTGGTAAACGCCTCTCCCCTAATTGTTCTGGCAAGGATTAATCATCTCTTTTTACTCCAGCATTTAGCTGAAGAAATCGTGGTGCCGGCCGGGGTGGCAAAGGAGATTGCCCAGGGGCCCGGAGATGATCCGGCCAGGGAATGGCTGCGGGTTGATGGACAGGCTTTGGTAAGGGAGGTGGAGGTGGTGCCTCCGGTGATCATCGCCTGGAATCTTGGTCTGGGAGAGAGCGAGGTCCTGGCCTGGGCTAATCAGAACTCTGGCTACGAGGCAGTCCTTGATGATCGCGCCGCCAGGAATTGCGCTCTGTCATTAAACATTCCGGTTCGAGGAACCATTGGTGTTCTGTTGTTGGCTAGGAGATTGGGTCATTTGAAAGAAATAACCCCGGTTTTGCAGCAATTGGAGAAGGCGGGATTCCGTCTAGACCCCACCGTAATCTCAGCAGCAAAGAAATTGGCAGACGAAGATTAACTTTTCACCCAGGGTCCCGGCATCTTTAGGGAGAACTTAATGGGAGTTACAGTCAGGCAAAAAATGAAGGGCAAGGGCAAGCCCTGGTGGGTTTTCATCGCCCATAATGGCAAGAGGAAATCGATCCAGGTAGGGGATCGTGCAGCCGCCGAAGCTCTGGCCAGCAAGATCAGGGAGAAGCTGAAGGGAGGGGAATTACAACTCACCCCGGAAAAGAAGGTCCCCACTTTTGGGGAGTATGCCAAAAAGTGGCTTGACAACTACGCCCAAACCCACCTGAAATATTCCACCTATATCAGCTACGAGGGGATTTTAAGGAACCACGTGGGAGCATTGATGGAAATGCCCATCGACCAAATTAAGCGGGCGGACCTGAAAGAGTTAATTTCTGCCAAGATGAAAGAAGGGTTAGCCGCAAAGACCGTGAAAAACGTCAAGGCTTTTATCTCCAGCGTCCTCAGCCATGCCTTTGAGGATGAGCTCATCCAGGCGCATCCCGGATTGCGTTTGGGTAAGCTGGTCAAAAGCAAAGACCGCAAAGCGGACGTGAACCCCTTGACCAGGGACGAGGGCAGGGACTTTCTGGAGGCGGTGGCCAACAATTACCTAAGATATTATCCTTTATTCCTGTGCGCCTTGAGAACCGGGATGCGCCTGGGGGAACTCCGCGGTCTGAAGTGGGAAGACATTGATTTTCGAGAGGGCTTCATCGAAATCAAGCGGAGTTATACCAAGGGACGGTTCACCACCCCCAAGAACGGCAAGAGCCGGCGCGTGGACATGAGCCGGCAGCTGTCCGAGACCCTGAAGGAACTAAAAAAAGACCGAAAGACGGAGGCCCTGGCCAAGGGCTGGAAGGACGTGCCGGAACTGGTTTTTGTGAATGAAGAAGGCAACGTGATCGATGATGTCAATTTACGCAAGCGGGTATTTAATAAGGCCCTGGAAAAAGCGGGAATGAGGCGCATACGCCTTCACGATCTGCGGCACACCTTCGCCAGTCTGCTGATCCAGAACGGGGAGAGCCTGGCTTACGTGAAAGACCAGTTAGGACATCATTCCATTCAGATCACGGTAGACACCTATGGTCACCTTGTCCCGGGAGCCAACCGGCAGGCTGTGGACCGTTTAGATGACGATCTTTCAACCAGTTACGGCCAAACAGCTGGGTGCAGATAGGGTGCAGAGGCTATTCTGGAAACCGTAAAAATGTGCACCTTTGGCAAGGCTAAGTGACTAAACTTATTGATATCACGATTCTTTCATATAACTCATAACCCGAAGGTCGTAGGTTCAAATCCTACCCCCGCTACCAAGTAAATTAAAGGGCTTAGCTGACTGGCTAAGCCCTCTGTATTTCTACCCTCCCAACCCTCACCTCCAGAAAACTAGAAAAT
>Ga0233423_10000979_pt1 | contig 14513 bp, 11 predicted proteins | sample Watercolumn_Mata_FD_180713 | JGI IMG/M metagenome (GOLD analysis project Ga0233423, IMG submission 180713) | Freshwater microbial communities from Lake Matano, South Sulawesi, Indonesia - Watercolumn_Matano_2014_112_MG | ecosystem: Environmental > Aquatic > Freshwater > Lake | place: Indonesia...
AGCCGAGGATTGTCTTTGACTGCATCGTAAGTGAATATCATAGCTACTCCTCTGGTGCGCATCGTTGGGAGTAGACATTATACAACAAATCCTATTTCCAATAAAGTCTAATCTATGGCGTCGTCTCTTTCATCGAAGCCCAGGTCGCACCCCTGGGCACGTAAATTGTGATCTACTGAGTATGCCTGTAGCCACAACAGCCGACCGTTGGCCACATCCGGGTCAGGGACGTCCGGCTGAGGATAGAGTTGCGCCAGCCCGCCCACGTAGGTGTCCAGCGGGCAGCCCGCCCAGGCCCCATCCTGGTAGTAGAAAGGTGCCCAACTGAGCCCAGCGATCGTATGCTCCAGGGTGGGCCAATGGCCGCTCTGCGGCCCCAGATCCACCGTGAGTTGGCTGCCATTCCAGGAGACGTTGTCGCTGATCCCCTGGGAATCCAGGTTGGCTGGCCGGAAGTGCTCCTCGCGGGCGAACATGATGGTGGGGGTAATCGGTGCTCCGGCTGACCAATACGCCGTGAATACGTTATCCAGGATTTTCTTTGTATCGGTCATAGCGACGTTGGCCAGCGCCAGATCCAGGTGCTCGTAGGTCTTGGTGATCACCGAGAAGACGTTCAGGTCAATGCCCCAGCGCGTGGGGCTGATGGGGACGCCGCTGTTGAGGTTGTGGTCAAAGCGGCGCTGAATCTCGCCCACGGTGATGTCGCGCTGGCCCTGGGCGTTCTTGCGGCCGGCGATGAAGCTGAAATCCAGGCCATCGGCCAGCGTGACCAGCGGGGCGATGTCCGTGGGGTTCTTGTACGGGGAGTTGGCGGGATAAAGGGCCGGGTTGGGGTCTTTGTAGATAAAGGCCCAATTCACGCCGTGATCCTCCCGCACGTTCAGGCCAGTCAGAGACCAGGTGTCGTAGTAGGTCTGTAATATCTGTATCTGCTTGGCATCCTGGAAATACCTGCACTGGCCGTCTATGTAGCCACCATTCCATTCCTTGCCGGCCGGCCAGTCCGGCGGCGGAGGATCGTCCTTGGTCTTGCAAACGCTCACCAGCCCCTGGACCACCCATACCAGACGCACCTGGTGGGCGTTGCCCCAGGAGGCGGCTGGCCGGTAGAGCATCTTGCCGTAGAAGGCCACGTTGGCATCGCCCCGGTCGTCGGTGACCAAATTCAGGGGCACGTAGACCGCCTTCTGGGAGCCATCCGCCGTGAGGGTCCGCGTCACGATACCGTAGGCCTCCAGATCGCTCTGGCTCGTCGGCAGGTTGGTCGGGGTGCCGAAGACGCGGATCTCCAGCATGGGAATCAGCTTGATGTCGCCGTTGGCGTCGGGCGACTTGGTGCATTGCTTAGCCGGGTCTTTACCCTCTTTCTGGGCGTTGGCTACGCAGTAGTCGTAGAAGGTCGTTCCGTCTGCGTCCATGATCTGGCCTTGCCTATCTATGGGCCAATCCAGCACGTTGAAGGCGTACCACAGGTGATTGGGGTTCGTCGGGCGCAGTTGGAACTCCACGTAGACGGGCTTGCCCGGCGTCAAGTGGTTCACGACCAGCGAGAGGGGATTGGTGTCGGAGAAAACCCCGCTGCTCAGATGGAAGGGGGAGAGGTCCAGCTCGTCGGGCACACCGTCGTTGTCGTTGTCCTGGTCCCACAGATCGGGCGTGCCGTTGCCGTTGGTGTCCATGCCCCACTCTTGCGTGTCACCCAGCCTGTCCCTGTTGGTGTCCATCCGCCGTGGGTCCCCGTACCACCTCTGGTTGTTGATGACGAACCCCTGCACCTCTACCGTGTCCGTGATAAGGTCCCCGTCCGAGTCCCAATAAGTGGGATCGGTGCCTAGCAGTTTCTCCTGAGCATCGGTGAGGCCATCGCCATCGGTGTCCGTGCCGTCATCGCTACGTACCTTGGACTTGGACAGGGCCACCATAGGGTCATGGGCCGGGTCCGGCTCTTGCGGGGCCTGGCGAGCGCGCAGCTCGCGCTGCATCTCGTTTTCCTGTTGGCGCTGCTTCTGCGCCTCCACCTGCGCCGTCTGGCGGCGGACAAAGGACGCCGCCTGCGCGCTCTGCAGCAGCGGGCTGCCGAGCATGGAGACGATGACGGCGATCGCTACGGCGGCGTAGACTCGGCGAGAGCGGCGGCCGATCACTACCACCACGGCCAGAGCCAGCATCCCGGCGGCGGGCGACCAACGACCAGCGAGATTGCCGATTTGCGCTTTCAGGGGGATTTGGGCCCCAGTCTGAGCTCCCGCTGGCTGGCTGCCGAAGTCGGAGAAATACACCTTGATCTCCGCTTCCACGCGCTGGTCGTTCACTTCAGGAAACGCCACCTGGACGAGCTGGCGCAGGGGCAGACCGTTGCTGCTGATCCACAACTCGCCATCGCCCGTCATCTGGACGTAGGGGCGGGGCAGGTCCAGGTTCACGCCGTAGGGCAGTTCGCCTTTCTCGGTCAGGGTCTCCTGAAGCTGGTCGCGCATGTAGGCGGCAAAACCAGGGCCGTCCACGTGGTAGGTGTAGCGGGTGTATGGGATTTTCGATTTTCGATTTTCGATTGTCCATCTTCTGAATCGGCAATCGAAAATCGGGAATCAGAAATCTCAGTGATGTCCCGCGCCCCGGCCAGGAAGGCCATGAAGTCACCTCCCGGGGCAAACATCCCGGTGAAGTCGTCAATCTCCTGCCAGGGCTGGGCACCCTGCCGGGCGTAGGCGCGGTCCCCTGCGACGCGCACCTCCACCCCGCTGGCCGCGTTGAGCACGCTGCCGCCCTGCGACCACAGTTGCAGGTGCATCGTGCGGCTGGGCAGGTCAGTCCACCCTTCGAGGTGCAACTTCTCCTGTCGGCTGGTCTGGCCCACGTTGTTAATCGTCGGCAGCGGGTGGATGCTCTGCACGATGTCGGCGGTGAAGCGATAAGAGCTGGCCGCCTGGGCCTTGCGCCAGGCTGCACGAACGGCTTCCGTCGGGTTGGGGGAGGCCGCGAAGCCCCCCGGCACTCCCGGCGTGGCGAGCACGCCAGCCAGCAAGGCCAGGAGCGCCAATGTGGCCAGGATGGCAGACCACAGGTGCTTCATGTTGGCTTTCATCTTTGTTCTCCTCTCTCGACTGGCGGCTGGCTACCTGCCAACTACCAGATGCTTGCCATCTCCTGATGTTCTGCGGCTAGCTTGAAAAATAGCCCGAACAAGTTCGGGACTCCGGAGTCCTCAACTTGTTGAGGCATTTCTTGAGCCCAGAAACCGGGTTTTTCCCTGGCAGAGAAAGCGGAAGCCACTTTTCACAGACAAAAACCCGGTTTCTCTGGTGCCATATAGAAACGAAAGGGGCAACGTCTGCGCGGCGCGCCAAAACGTTGCCCCAGGTTGCTGTCTGCAGGCTGGCCGGCGTCTGGTCTGGCATGTGCAGCACCGTCAACCAGCCGTTGGGGATTGGAGACGAGACGTGGCGTGCCCTCAGCTCACCCACGCGAGGCCTCCTCTTTCGCAGGGGCCTACCCTTGGTTATTTGATCAGAATGTCACTAAGGTTTGAGTTCGTACCAGAAGCTTGCTATGTAGCCGCGCCCGTCTACCTTCTGGACTTCGCGCACGATTTCTGGCGTGCCATCCTTGCAGCGCCACTCATAGATCGTCTCGTGTCCAGTGACGGCGGCGGGAATGACACTGGCATTGGGTTGCGCTTTGCAGAAATCATTCATTCCCGCTGTCGGGGTGCGGTCGGTATTCGCCTTGCTCCAGCACGGAATGTTCGCACCAACGAAACAACCGTACACCTTGCCGCCCATGCAGCGCCAGTACGAGTTCTTGAGGAACATATCGAGCGGAGCATCGGGGGATGCACCCGAGGCCTTCTGTAGGGCTTTGGCGATCGCTTCAGGCAGGGGCTGTCCCACATAGCGCGCATCCGGTTTGTCCATGTCGCCCACCGCCGCGCAGTAGGCGAAGGGATCGGTGAACTGGGCTGGTGCACCGCATGCGGCTAAGAAGAGCACGACCAACGTGAACCCGATGATCTGCTGCCATCCTTGACGTTTCATTGTCTTTGCTCCTTTCATGTTTATCGCGGGCTGGGGATAGTGGAAGATGTGCGGGCACGCCTCCGCTGCCAATGTACAATGTAGCAGACTAACTGAATTTTGTCAAGTAGCCGACTGGCCCCAGGACAGACATGTGGATCTGCTCCTGCGTCCAATCCTGGCAAAAACGAAGAGAGGGGATGTGCTCCCCTCTCTTCCTTCATGGAACCAGAGAAACCGGGTTTTTGCCAGGGAAAAAACCCGGTTTCTGGACTCAAGAGCCTCTACGCCCCGGCAGTCGGTCCTGACGGCGCTGGCGGCTCCGCAGGCGGAGCGGCCACTTCGACCGGAGGCAGAGGCTCGGCGCTGACCACGGCGGTTGGCGGCGTCGGCTCGATGGGCGGAGCCGGTGGCGCGGGTGGGACTGGCGGCGCTGGCGGCACCCAGGTGCGGGCCAGCGGGGGCACGGTGCCGAAGCGGCTGGTGATCACCGCGCCCAGGGCCAGCGACTCCACGACGACCCAGAAGAGCCAACTGAAGCAGTTGATGAAGGGAATGGCGCCCAGGAACGACAGCACGCCCACGATGACTAGAGTACCCACACCAATGGCTAACAGAGGCTCAGACTTGATCTTGAAGGCGTACAGCAGCCCTTTGCCCGCCCACAACCCCAAGGCGGCCAGGCCGAAGATGCTGGCCACGAAGATGGCGGCCCACATCAGGAACGGCCCGATTCAGGTGATGAGCAGAGGTACAGTCAGCAGGACCGCCACGATCAGGGTCAGCAAGCCCACGCCCAAGCTAACCAGAGGGTTGGTGCGCATCGTGTCCTTGGTCACAACCAGGTGCTTGGGGAAGAGCGCCCCCGCCAGCAGGGCCAGGGCGGCCATGACCAGAGTGAATAGCCCGGCCTGTACCAGGCGCACGAAGAAGTGGAACAACGCATCCTGCCCCCGCACCTGCACCTCGACGTGTGGTAGCGGTGGTAATGTCGGCAATGGCCGTAATGTGGGCAGCGGCCCAAGTGTTGGCAGTGGCAGCAGTGTGGGCAGCGGGCCGCCTACCTCGAACCCTTCCGAAGAGCCAGCCACGACCGTTACGTTACCCAGAACTTGCGCCCCTGCGCCTTTGCGAATGTCGCCCACGACCACCGTCGCATCGCGGCGCACGATGGCATTGGGCTGGAGATAGACGCTGCCGACAACGGCGACCACGTCTCGCCCCACCTCCTGGTTGACCGTCACCTTACCCACGATGGCGATCAGGTCCAGGGGCACCCGATTGGCCGTGGCATTGCCGATGATCGCCGCCACGCTCTGGTACGACTCACCGCTGATCGTGACGTTGCCCACCACCGCCACGACGTCGCCAGTCACTGTGCCCTCCACGGTGATGTTGCCAAAGATGGTCACTACGTCACCGTAGATGATCTGGCCAGCGGGGACGTAGATGTCACCGAACAGGCGAACCTTCCCTGGGCCCTCTTCATCCGCCAGCGCAGGGGTCGCCACGCTCAGCAAGAGCATTGCCAAAAGCAACGCCAGTAATGCCTTTTTCATGGTAGTGAACCTCCTTCAGTTTAGACTTCCTTGGTGTAGACTTCCGAAGTCTCCAAGGCTTTGGAAGTCTGGTAGTGTATTCCAGTTGCGGCGCACATCGCCGGTGCGTCGCAACTACTGTCTTACCAGCACCTGCCCGGCCAACGGGCGCCGTAGGAGACGCACCCACAGCGTCAGCAAAACCAGGCCGAGCAGGCAGTCCGTCAACAGGAACAAGCGGCTGGGTGTTAGAAGAGCCACATCCACGACCAACCGACCCACTCGCCACAAACTCGCCGCCGTCGCCACCAGGGTGGTCAGGGATTTCAGGCCAGCGAGGGGTATCTGCATGAGGCTGATCGCCTGCCCAGTCAAGACAGCTACCAACCCAGCCAGAGTGACCAACGCCGCCAGCGCCACGACGCCGGCCAGCACAGCGACCCGTGGTCGCCTCACCAGAGGCCAGCTCACCTGCCGGGTCGGTAACGCCGCCACACGCTGCCGCACGCGCTCGGTGAACCCGGCCATGGGGAGAGCCAGAGGCTCCGCCGCTAACAGCGTCGAGACTTGCTGCATCGCCTGCCAGCGAGCAGCACAGGCCGGGCAACTGGCTAAGTGCGCATCCAGCCTGGCCCTCTCCGTCTCGCCCAGGAGGCCATCCAGGCGCAGCGACATGGCCTCGCTAACAGTTCGACAGGACACTTCTCGCCTCCTCAGAATAGGTCGGCAGGGCCTTAGTCTCGCTCGCCGTCAGCCCCTGGGCCATCATCTCTCGCGCCCGGTAGAGCCGTGTCTTCACAGCACTCTCCGTCAGCCCGGCCACGTCGGCGATTTCCTGACAGGACAGATCGTACCAGTAGCGCAGCACAATGACCAGGCGATAGTTCGGCGGTAAGTGATCGAGGAGTTGGCGCACCTGATCACGCTCCTCTCGCTGCAAAGCCGCTCCTTCTGGCTCGGCCTCACGCCCACCGATCCAATCGAGGAAAGGCAGATCGTCCAGGGGCAGCCAGGTGAAGCGCCGCCGGCGCAACTGGTCAATGCAGTAGTGGGCAGCGATGGCTAGCAGCCAGGAGGCAAAACGGCGCTCCGGCTGATAGGTATCGAACTGCACGTAAGCTCGCAGGAACGTCTCTTGCGCTGCGTCCTCGGCATCCTGGGCGCTGCCCAACATGCGATAAGCCAGGTTGTAAACGGGTCCCTGGTAGACCTCCACCAGATGAGCGAAGGCGGTCTGATCGCCGTGTTGCGCCCGTTCTACCCAGACCCTCTCCTCCATCGCCTTCTCCTTGTAACCCTCTATACGAATAAAGCCGCTGCGGGTTTCATCTGCCCACATCCACACCACAACCTGAAGGAGTTAGCCCAGTTTAAGTATAGCACAAGGGCGCTGCTTAGCCAAGCCCTCCCGCCTGCTCCTCCCGTATTGACATTGCCCGCCAGCGTGGTATAATCCCCTTTGTTCCGAGAGCCAAAGGGACTTCTTGCGGCTACGCCAACTGTGGAGGTTTGTAATCATGGAAATCATCGCCGAGGGTCAGGGCGAGCTGATCGGCTGGCACGATCCAGACGAGAACCGGCAGTGGATCGTGGAGCACAAGTCACGCGACCTGCGGGACAAGCGCCTGAGCGTGCCAGAGGCCGTGGCGCAGTTCGTGCACGACGGCGATTTCCTCGCCTGCGGCGGCTTTGGGCACGTGCGGGTGCCCATGGCCCTGGTGTACGAGATCATTCGCCAGCGCAAGCGCCACCTGATCATGGCCGGCAAGACCGCCGTCCACGACGTGGACATCCTCATCGGCGGGGGCTGCGTGGACCGGGTGGAGGCGGCCTACACCTTCGGCCACGAGCTGCGGGGGCTCTCGCCGGCGGGCCGCCGGGCTGTGGAGACCGGCCAGGTCAAGGTGGTAGCCGAAATCTCCAACGCCGGCTACCAGTGGCGCTTCCTGGCGGGCATGATGGGCATTCCCTTCATCCCCTCGCGCAACATGCTGGGCACGGACACTCTGCAGCACAGCTCTTGCAAGGTGGTGCAGGATCCGTGGAGCGGCAAGCCCGTCTGCCTGATCCCGGCGGCCTATCCCGACGTGGCCATGTTCCACGTGCCGCGCTGCGACCTGTACGGCAACGCCCAGATTGACGGCATCCTGGTGGAGGATTTCGAGCTGGCCCGCGCCGCTCGCCGGGTGATTATTACCACCGAAGAAGTCATCAGCAACGAGGCGATTCGGGCTGAGCCGTGGCGGACCGCCATACCCTTCTACGTCGTAGACGCCGTCTGTGAAGTGCCGTACGGTGCTCATCCCACCCAGATGCCTTATCTCTACTTCTTCGATGAGGAGCACATCGGCGAGTGGCTGGAGCTCTCCAAGACGCCGGAAGGCACGGCGGCTTATTTCCAGAAGTACGTCTTCGGCGTCAGCGATTTTGCGGCCTACCTGGAGCTGGTGGGCGGCGGGCAGAAGATCAACTACCTGCAGCGGGTGATGCATTTCCAGGAGCCGATGCAAGCGCCCTGGCTGAAGAACAAGGGAGGTGGCTAAGCCATGCCTGAACAGGCCACGACGTACACCCCCACCGAGCTCCTGGCCTGTGTGGCGGCCAGGCTGTTGGAGGACAAGAAATCGGTCTTCGTAGGCACCGGCCTGCCCATGATCGCTGCTATGCTGGCGCAGCGGACGCACGCCCCCAATCTACTCATCATCTTCGAGGCCGGCGGGGTCGGCCCCCAGGTGCCCGTGCTGCCCATCTCGGTGGGCGACGCCCGCACGTTCTATCGGGCTGTGGCCGCCTCCAGCATGCACGATGTGATGAGCGCTGGCCAGGCGGGCTACGTGGACTACGGCTTCCTGGGCGCAGCCATGATTGATATGTACGGTAACATCAACACCACCGTGATCGGCGACTGGGGGCTGCCCAAGGTGCGCCTGCCCGGCAGCGGCGGGGCCAACGACATCGGCTCCTTCTGCCCGCGCACGATCATCATCATGCGCCAGGATCAGCGCCGCTTTGTGGAGAAGGTGGATTTCATCACCACGCCGGGCTACCTGGATGGCCCCGGCGCCCGGGAGCGAGCCGGCCTTCCCACCGGCACTGGGCCGTATCGCGTGATCACCCAGTTGGGCGTCTACGGCTTTGACGCCCAGACGAAGCGGGTAAAACTTTTTGCCTTGCATCCGGGTATCACCCTGGAGGACGTCCAGGCCAACAGCTCGTTCGCGATTCTCGTCCCGGAGAAGGTAGAGGTTACCAGGCCGCCGACAGTGGAAGAGCAGCGCCTGCTGCACGAGATAGACCCCACCGGCATGGCCATTGGCAAGTAGGGTGGTTGTAGCCGGGGCATTAACCACCAAGGCACCAAGAACACCAAGTTTTTATTTTTGGTGTCTTTGCGTCTTGGTGGTTCAATACGGCCTGCCCTACGGCAACTACTCTGGCTTGCGTTTCGCTGGGCGGTATGGTAGAATACCCCCGAAATTCACCACAGAGACACGGAGAACACGGAGACCAGGTGACCAAAAGACCAGGTGACCAAGCGACCAAGCGACCAACCGACCTTGTCTCGTCAGTGTCCTCTGTGGTGAGAAATCCACTCCAAGAAATGGTGCGATGGAAGAGAAAAGAACAACCGACATTGCTGTCCACAGCTACCACATTGACGATGTGGTAAGTGAGTTGCAGACCCACGTGCGCCTGGGGCTGAGCGCCGAAGAAGCGGCCAATCGCCTGGCGGCGCACGGCCCCAACGAGCTGGTGGAGGTGCCCGGCCCCACTATCCTGCAACGCTTGCTGGACCAGCTCAAGAATTTCCTGGTGCTGATCCTCATCGCCGCTGCCCTCATCGCCATCCTGGTTGGCGAGTTCGTGGATGCGGCGGCGATCGTGGCCATCGTGATCGTCAATGCCGTCATTGGCGTCATCCAGGAATCCAAGGCGGAGAACGCTCTGCGGGCCTTGAAGCGCATGGCCGCCCCCACGGCCCAGGTCATCCGTGACGGCCACGCCCTCACCGTGCCGGCGCGGGAGGTGGTGCCGGGCGACATCGTCCTGCTGGAGGCGGGCAACTACGTCCCGGCCGATATGCGCCTGGTGGAGAGCGTCAACCTCAAGGTCAACGAGGCCTCTCTGACCGGCGAATCCCTGCCCGTGGAGAAGCACGCCGGCGCCGTGCTGGATCGGGAGATCCCCGTGGGCGACCGCGTGAACACGGCCTTCATGAGCACCGTCGTCACCTACGGCCGGGGCAGGGTATCGTCACGGCCACGGCGATGACCACGCAGATTGGCCTCATCGCCAAGATGCTCCAGGCCTACGAGGAAGAGCCGACTCCCTTGCAGCGCAAGCTGGAGAATTTGGGCAAGACCCTGGGCACGGTCACTCTGGTCGTGTGCGCCTTCATTTTCCTCATTGGCCTGCTGCGCGACACGCAGATCAGCCTGATCGCCCAGACCAGCGGCGGGCTGCTGGCCGGCCTGCTGGCCTACCTGCAAGAGTTCCAGGCCGAGATCGTGGAGCTGTTCATGACGGCGGTGAGCCTGGCCATCGCCGCCGTGCCGGAGGGCCTGCCCGCCGTAGTCACCATCTGCCTGGCCCTGGGCATGCAGCGCATGGTGCGTCGCCACGCCCTGCTGCGCAAGCTGCCGGCGGTGGAGACGCTGGGGGCGGCCACGGCCATCTGCTCGGACAAGACGGGGACGCTGACCCAGAACGAGATGACGGTGGTCAAGCTTTATGCCGATCAGGACGTCATCGCCGTCGCTGGCCGCGGCTATCAGCCGATAGGCGGGTTCTCCCGCGACGGCCAACCGTTCGATCCGCGCCGCGATCCGGCGGCCTCTCTGCTCTTGCAGGGGGCGCTGCTCTGCAACGATGCGCGCCTGGAGGAAAGCACCAGCGACAACGGCGGGGGCCAGACCTACCGCATGGTGGGCGATCCCACGGAAGGGGCGCTGGTGGTGGTCGCCGCCAAGGCCGGGCTGCGCTGTCTGGAGCAGGAGGATGCCTTCCCGCGCGTGGGCGAGATTCCGTTTGACTCCGACCGCAAGCGCATGACCACGCTCAATCAGGTGGTGGACGGCCAATCGCCCGCTGGCGTCTTCCACGCCTGGCCGAGCCTGACGCCGTCGCCCTACCTGGTGTTCACCAAAGGAGCACCGGATGTCCTGTTGGAAGTGTGCGACCGCATCGTCCAGGGCGGGCAGATCCAGCCGCTGGATGACAAGCAGCGACAGGCAGTACGGCATGTCAACGCCAGCCTGGCCTCCGAGGCCCTGCGCGTGCTGGCCGTGGCCTATCGCCCCCTGGACAGCCTGCCGGAGAAGCCGCTGCCGGAGGAGATCGAGCGCGGCCTCATCTTCGTGGGGCTGCTGGGCATGATTGACCCGCCACGTCTGGAAGTTAAGGACGCTGTGGACGTCTGTCGCCAGGCGGGCATCAAGGCGGTGATGATCACCGGCGATTACCCGGAGACGGCGCGGGCGGTGGCCAAAGAGCTGGACATGTTCACCCCCGGACGAGAGGCGCTGACCGGGCAGGAGCTGGAGCAGCTCAGCGACGAGGAGTTCGCCGCCCTGGTGAACGAGGTGGACGTCTACGCTCGCACCTCGCCCAAGCACAAGGTGCGCATCGTGGAGGCGCTGAAGAGTCGGGGACACATCGTGGCCATGACGGGGGATGGCGTGAACGATGCCCCCGCCCTCAAGCGGGCGGACATCGGTGTGGCCATGGGCATCACGGGCACCGACGTGGCTAAGGAAACCGCCGACATGGTACTCACCGACGACAACTTCGCCAGCATCGTCAGCGCGGTGGAAGAGGGGCGGGTGATTTACTCCAACATCCGCAAGTTCGTCCTGTACCTGCTCTCCTGCAACGTCGCCGAGATCCTGATCCTTTTCCTGGGCATGATCCTCCTGGGCCTGCGCGTGTTGCGGCCGATCCACCTGCTGTGGCTGAACCTGATCACCGATGGCCTGCCCGCCCTGGCCCTGGGCGTGGAGAAGGGCGACCCGGACATCATGCAGCACCCGCCGCGTCCCGCCAACGAGCCGATCATCAACCGCACCATGCGCTGGAGCATCCTGGGGCAGGCCATCGCCGTGACTATTGCCACCCTGGGGGGCTTCGTCTTTGGCCTGTGGCGCTTCGCCGACGCCTCCCCGGACTATCGGCTGGCCGCCGCGCAGACCACGGCCTTCGTGGTTCTGAGCTGTGCGGAGTTGCTGGTGGCCTATGCCTTTCGCTCGGAACGCTACCCGCTGCACAGGATCGGCGTCTTCAGCAATCGTTCCATGCTCTGGGCCACGACGAGCTCGTTCCTGCTGCTTCTGGCCGTAGTGTACGTGCCCTTCCTGGATCCCATCTTCCACACTGTGCCGCTCGACCTGGTGGAGTGGCTGGTCATGTTGCCGCTGATGTTCTTACCCTTCATCGCCGCCGAGCTTACCAAGCTCTTCCTGCGACGACGCCAGCGCGTTGCCGTTCAGTCGTAAGTTCATTCTACACCACAGAGGCACGGAGAACACAGAGAATACAAAAAATCTCCGTGTCCTCAGCCCCGCCGCAGCGGGGGGCTCGGTGAACCGGCCTGCCTCTGTGGTGGTCACAGGCGATGCTTACTACTGGCGTTGATATTGTGGAAGTGCCCCGCGTGGAGCGGGCGGTCACCCGCTGGGGCGAGCGCTTCTGCCGGCGGGTGTACACCCCGGCTGAGGTGGCCTTCTGCCGCGGTCGCCTGGGCGAGCTGGCGGTGCGTTTTGCGGCCAAAGAGGCCGTGTCCAAGGCCCTGGGCACGGGCATCGTGGGACCGCAGGGCGTGGGCTGGCGGGACATTGAAATCCTGCCCGACCGCTGGGGCAAGCCCCTGGTGTACCTGCACGGCCGCGCCAAGACCCGCGCCGCCGAGCTGGGCCTGACCGATTTCGCCCTCAGCCTCTCCCACGAGCGCGCCTACGCCGTGGCCTTCGTCGTGGCCACCGGCCAGGATGGGGCGACGCCGCCCGAGGACCTGCAGGCCTGGTACGCCACGATCACGGCCTGGCTGCTCAGGAAGTGATTGGCTAGCCTTGCGAAGGTTCCGAAACCTTCGCAAGGCTTTCATGAGGGGTGCGAGGATGAAGGTAGTCACCGCAGCCGAGATGCGGGTGATGGAGCAGGGGGCCGATGCCGCCGGCCTCTCCTTTGCGGCCATGATGGAGAACGCCGGTCGTGCCGTGGCTGAGGAGATTAAGCGCCGCTGGGACGTGGCCGGCCGGGGCGTGCTGGTGCTGGTGGGGCCAGGCAACAACGGCGGCGACGGCCTGGTGGTCGCCCGGCACCTGCACGACGCCGGCGCCACGGTCGCCCTCTACCTCCTGCGCCCCCGCCCCGCCGACGACCCCAACTGGCACCTCTGCCAGGAACACGGCCTGCCCGCTACGCTCACCGAAGACGACGCCGAATTCGCCACCCTGCGCCGCCACCTGGCCGAATCGGCGATCATCGTGGATGCGCTCCTGGGCACCGGCGCCGCTCGCCCCATCGAGGGCACGCTCCGGGCATTGCTGGAGCAAGTCTCCAGTCACAAGTCGCCAGCCGCAAGTCTCAAGCCACAACCTGCCTCTTGCCTCCTGCCTCCTGCGTCCTGCTTCCTGCCTCCTGCCTCTTGCCCCGTCTCCCCTGCTCCCATCGTCGTGGCGGTGGACCTGCCGACCGGCCTGAACAGCGACACCGGCGCCGCCGACCCCGCCATCCTCCCCGCCGACCTCACGGTGACCTTCGCCTGCCCCAAGCAGGGGCACTTTCTGTTTCCGGGCGCGGCCTGCGTGGGCGAGCTGGTCATCGCCGACATTGGCATTCCCCCCACCCTGGCCGCCGACGTGCCCATAGAGCTGACAACGCCGGCCGAGGCGCGGGGGCTTTTGCCGCCACGGCCCCTGGACGCGCACAAGGGCACTTTTGGCAAGGCGTTAGTGGTGGCGGGCTCGGAGAACTACACCGGGGCGGCCTACCTGGCGGCAGCAGCGGCCACGCGCGTCGGCGCGGGCCTGGTAACCCTGGCCTGCGCCCGCAGCCTGCACCCCATCTGGGCCAGCAAGCTGGCCGAGGTGACCTTCTTCCCTCTCCCCGAGGCCGCCCCAGGCCACCTGGGCCCGGAGGCTCTGGAACCCCTCCTCACCACCCTCCCCGCCTACGATGCCCTTCTGCTGGGACCGGGCCTGGGCCAGCACCCCGGCACGGTAGAGCTGGTCGGCCAACTGGTGAACCGCTTACGTTCCTCCACGCCACCAACGGCCCCCAAATCCGAAATCCGCAATCCGAAATCCGCAATGTCCGTTGTTCTGGACGCCGATGCCCTGAACGCCCTGGCGCGCACGCCCGGCTGGGCGGAGGGTCTGCCCCCGGGCCGCGTCATCCTCACCCCGCACCCTGGCGAGATGGGGCGGCTGCTGGGGCGCAACATCGCCGCCGTGGAGGCGCAGCGCCTGGAGACGGCGCAGGAGGCGGCGCGGGCCTGGCAGCAGGTGGTGATTCTCAAGGGGGCGTACAGCCTCATCGCCGGGCCGGACGGGCGGATGGCCATCAATCCCTTCGCCAACCCGGCCCTGGCCACGGCGGGCACGGGCGACGTGCTGGCGGGGGCGCTGGTGGGACTGCTGGCGCAGGGGCTGGCGCCATTTGATGCGGCGCGGCTGGGGACTTACCTGCACGGGCTGGCGGGGGAGCTGGCCAGCGAGGAGATTGGTGAGGCGGGGGTGGTGGCCGGCGACCTGCTGCCGCGCCTGCCCACGGCCATGCGGCGGCTGCGAGCGGATGCTGTCAGCAGATTCGGGTAGCAGATTGAGCAGATTTGCTCCCCTCTGGCTAATCGAGGCTTGGTCATAATTCGTCAGGCGGCCTTGAGGAATGCCTTGAGACCTACCCGCAAATCTAGGCCATGCTCGAAACGATATAGCAACGCAAGCTGGTAAACGAAGATCGC
>Ga0233423_10000980_pt1 | contig 14502 bp, 10 predicted proteins | sample Watercolumn_Mata_FD_180713 | JGI IMG/M metagenome (GOLD analysis project Ga0233423, IMG submission 180713) | Freshwater microbial communities from Lake Matano, South Sulawesi, Indonesia - Watercolumn_Matano_2014_112_MG | ecosystem: Environmental > Aquatic > Freshwater > Lake | place: Indonesia...
AGACCTTGCCATCGATCTCTGCACGGCAAACACTGTTATTTGGATGAAAGGTAAAGGAATCATCCTTAATGAACCCTCTATCGTTGCCTTCGACCGGAATACCAAACGCATAATCGCTATTGGAAACGAAGCACGCGAAATGCTCGGACGTACACATAAAGATATCCGAACCATTCGTCCTATGAAGGATGGTGTGATTGCAGACTTTGAAATTGCCGAAGGAATGCTTCGTGAATTCATTAAAAAAATTAGCGCTGGGTGGGTGCCAAGTAGACGCATAATTGTTTCTGTTCCTTCGGGAATTACAGAAGTTGAGAAACGCGCTGTACGAGATTCCGCAGAACATGCCGGTGCAAAAGAGGTTCACCTACTTGCCGAACCCATGGCAGCGGCAATTGGAGTCGGTTTGGACGTCGATGCACCAGTCGGAAATATGGTGGTCGATATAGGTGGAGGTACAACAGAAATCGCCGTCATTGCTCTCTCGGGTATTGTCAACGAGGAATCCCGACGTGTTGCAGGTGACGAAATGAACAATGCAATCATACAATTCTTCAAGCGCAATCATAATATACTGATTGGTGAACGAACGGCCGAAGCCATCAAGTGTGAAGTCGGCTCTGCAATGCCTCTTAAAGAAGAAATAACAATTCAGGTAAAAGGTCGAGATCTTGTAAACGGTGTGCCTAAAACAACGGAGGTCAGCTCTGTTGAAATCCGTGAAGCACTTAATGAACCTATCGCCCAGATTGTAGAAGGAGTAAAAGTAACTCTCGAAAGAACTCCTCCTGAATTATCTGCCGATATCCTCGACCGCGGCATTATGTTGACAGGGGGTGGTGCATTACTCAAGGGTCTCGATGAACGTCTCCGCCTTGAAACAAATTTACCGGTCCATGTCGCTGAAGAACCGTTACTTGCTGTCGTTCGTGGTACCGGTCGAGTTATGGAAAATATGGATAAATATGCCAAAGTATTGTTAAAAGGTAAGCGGTATTAGACACTTCGATTGCGAATTGTTTTGCGTTTATTCCATAATTTGCATAGATCTTTTCAATCCATTACTTGATTTCACCTTATGATACAGCGCTTGTACGATCTACTGTATGAATTCCGCGAGTACGCAGTTTTATGTACGCTTATCGTATTTTCCCTCGTTTTAATGTCATTAAATGATAATTCTCAAGTAAAACGAATTCGTTCTATTTCAACTGTAATTTTCGGTACAATACAAAGTCAACTCAGTTTTATTCCTACTTACTTCGGCCTGAAATCAGAAAATGAACTTCTCAGACGAATCAATATTGAATTAGCCGATGAAACACAACGACTCCGTGAAGCGAAGCTCGAAAATCTCCGCCTACGTCAATTGCTTGGTTTAAAGGATCTTGTTCCATACAAACTGACTGCAGGAAGTGTAATCAACAAAAATCTTACTCTACTACGTAATACTATCACTCTCGACATTGGTTTTGCCGATAGTATCTATCCACAAATGCCTGTGGTCACCGATGCTGGATTAGTCGGTCTCGTAACTTATACTACAGAACATTATTCCGTAGTTAACATTCTTCTCAATACAGACTTCAGAACAAGTGCAAAAATTCAAAGAAGCCGAGTTGATGGAGTAGTTGCTTGGGATGGAAAAGCACTTATCCTGAAAAATGTCCCAAAAATGCGAGATGTAAAAATTGGCGATGTTGTTGAAACATCAGAATACAGTAACATTTTTCCTCCTGATATCCGTATCGGACTTGTAAGCGATGTACGAGACCAGCCAAGTTCACTTTTTAAAATCATCGTCATCACACCCAGCGTTGATTTTGTGAAACTCGAAGAAGTGTTTATCGTGCACCGAATGCAGAATATAGAACGCGCAGAACTGGAACAAAATATATCCAAGTAAGTAGAACTACAAATCTTGCTTATTGCTCGTTTTTCTGCTACTTTGACTCGAAAAACAACAAAGATCGACTTACTGATGGCTAAGAATAAAAAAGTAAAAATAGCACTATCACAAAAACCTTATCTCTCTATAGTAATACCTCTTTTAAATGAAGAAGAATCGTTAAGTGAACTATTTACAAATATCAATGAAGTTGTTCGCCCATTAAAAAAGAGTTATGAGATTATCTTTATTGATGATGGAAGCACTGATAAATCTTTCGAAGTATTAAGCACGCTTCACAAAAAGTATCCAGAGTTAGTTAAAGTTATTCGGTTCCGGAAAAACTATGGAAAATCCTCTGCGCTTTCTGCCGGATTTAAACTAGCCGAAGGAAAATTTATTATCACAATGGATGCAGATTTGCAGGATGATCCTCAAGAAATTCCAGCACTCTTAGAAATGGTAAGCACTTCATATGATCTTGTCTCTGGATGGAAAAAAAAGAGGCACGATTCAACGATCTACACATTTCCTTCCCGTATTGCAAATGCGATTACAAGCGCACTTACCGGTTTACGAATTCATGACTTAAACTGCGGATTGAAAGCTTACCGAAATGAAGTGGCAAAGGAATTAAAAATTTATGGCGACTTGTATCGCTATATTCCGATTCTTGTCCATCAAGCAGGATATCGTGTTGGTGAAAAAGTTGTGCTTCACCATCCGAGGAAATACGGTCACTCTAAGTATTCTGTAGGTAAGTTTTACCGAGGATTTCTCGACCTGTTAACGATCCTATTTACTGCCAAATATATTCGTCGTCCGCTTCATCTTTTCGGTATTTGGGGACTACTGTCATTCTGCACTGGCGCAGCAATTGACGGATACCTTTCTATAGGGTGGTTCCTGGGACATACTTCATTAAGTAATCGACCACTTTTTATGGTTGGCTTCCTCTTTCTCATCATCGGTGTCCAATTTATCTCGCTTGGCTTGTTAGGCGAAATGATATCTCGCAATGAACGTAATGAAGAAACATACGCAATTCGCGAGAGTCTGAAGTAAATGTCAAATCAAATTATTCTAAAAAACTTTCGAACGATTTATCCGTTCAATTCACAATGAAAATCGTTCTTATTGGCCCAGCATACCCTATACGAGGTGGCAATGCCCTCTTCGTAGCGCATCTTTATGAGGCACTTCTTCAGGCGAACCAGGTGGAAGTAATTTCCTTTTCGCGACTTTATCCGGGATTTTTATTCCCCGGTGTACGTCAGACAGATATTAGTTCAGTAGCTATGAAAAAACATCCAGCCGTGCATATTATAGATTGTTTGAATCCAACGACATGGTGGAAAGCTGCGAGATTAGCAGCTTCCATGAATCCTGATATGCTTGTGTTCACTTGGTGGAATCCTTTTTTCGGATTCATTGTCTATACAATCTCCAAAATATTTAAGCGACTGGCAAAAAGGCCGATTGTAATCATTGCAGAAAATGTAATTTCTCATGAAGGTCGTTGGATTGATCTCTTCCTGACTCGGCTTGCATTGAGAACGGCTGATAGATTTCTAGTTCTCTCAAAAATCGTGGAAGCAGTTATACAATCACTTTTTCCTCTCGTAAAAACATTTCGCTCTTCTTTACCAATTTATGATTGTTATCAAACTTCAGAGACACTAACCAAACAACAAGCACAACAGAAATTAAGAATAGAAAATAAAAAGGTTCTTTTGTTTTTTGGATATGTGCGTCAGTATAAAGGACTCATGAATCTCCTTGAAGCTCTTCCATTGATTCTTGCGCAGATACCGAACGCTCACCTCTTAGTTGTAGGTGAATTTTATGACGATCCTCGGCCTTATTTTGATTTTATTCGACTCCATAAACTTGAAGATAATGTCACTATCATTAATGAGTATGTAGCCAATGAAACAGTTCATCTTTATTATTCCGCAACAAATCTTGCAGTGCTTCCTTATAACGAGGCAACACAAAGTGGCATCCTTAGCATTGCTTATGGTTTTACTACTCCAGTGATTGTTACAGATGTTGGTGGGCTCGCTGAATTGGTAGACGATAAGAAGACTGGATTAATAGTTCCTCCACGGAATGTATCTGCATTAGCAAATGCCGTGATTACATATTTTCGAGAAGATTATGAACAAATATTTTCACAAAATATTGAATTGAAAAGACAGGAAAATAGTTTTAACGACATTCGAACAACTTTTGATGATATTTTTCTCGATCTCAAAGCTGAAAAATTGTAATTTCTCACTAACATGATTATAAAAAACGATTGTAAATATTTCCCCGGTGATCGACCTTGCATATATAATAAACGAGAAGGTCTTTTGTGCGATAACTGTCCTCATTATTCAAGCCATCAAGCTCGGATTCTCATCATCAAACTTGACGCGGTAGGTGATGTTCTAAGAACGACCTGTATTCTTCATGGATTAAAAGAAAAATATCCTAATAGCGAAATTACTTGGATTACGCGAAAAGCTTCATTTTCAATTTTTGAAAATAATTCCTTTGTCAATCATGTTCTTGCCTACGAATCCACAGAAGCAATTCTACAAAGCATAGTGAGGGATTTTACACTTGCTATAAATTTGGATTGTTCTTTAGATAGCTCAGCATTAGCGGCAGCAATAAAGGCTAAAGCAAAGATCGGTTACGGTATGAATAACCAAGGGAATATATTTCCATATAATTCCGAGGCGATTTCTTGGATGGAAATGGGTGCATTTGATCAATTCAAGAAAAAGAACAATCGTTCATTCCAAGATATTATGTTAGATATATGTCAAATTCCATCGTCGAAAAAAGAAATTATTCTCATGCTTTCGGAAGCTGAACAGTCATTTGCGCAATCGTTTGCCGGAAATAATCACTTGGGACAATCATCTACAATCATAGGTCTGAATACAGGTGCAAGTAACCGATGGCAATTAAAACAGTGGACATTAGAAGGATTCGAATCTCTTATCAACTTACTCCTTGAAAATACAAGAGCCACGATTCTTCTTTATGGAGGTCCATTAGAGGGAGAAAGAAATAATTATCTATCAAAACTACATCCAACACGCATTGTTGATACCGGTACATCTAACTCACTAAGAGAATTCTTTGCATTAATTACATTATGCGATTTATTTATTACTGGTGATACGTTGGCGCTCCATGCAGCAACAGCATTGGGTAAAAAGATTATAGCTCTTTTCGGTCCTACATCTGCCGCGGAAATTGATACTTATGGTGGACAAATAACGAGAGTACAGGCAAAACTTGATTGTCTCGTATGTTATAAATCCAAATGTGAATTCAATCCTAATTGCATGAATTCCATTACGGCAAATGAATTATTCGAAATCATTCAGAAGAAATTATTAAGTCGATAGAATCTTCTTTTCGCAATCCTTTTATATGCATTATGATCCAATAAAAAATGTTTTTGGCACAATCGTTAAAAGATATCCATGGTTACGGATAATTTTCTATAGATTACTTGGATTGATGTTTCTTCGGGAGTGGTATGTCAAGCGTGAGCTCAAACAACAATTTCATGTCCTAAATGAACCTTTTAATGTTTATGATGCTGGTTGTGGATTCGGTCAATACACCTATTACATTGCAAAGAACTTTCCACTGGCTAAAATCTATGCGAGTGATTTGAAGGAAGAACAAATCATTGATTGTAATCAATTTTTTAAATCCATTCGCTTCAACCAATGCTCATTCGCTGTCGAGAATCTTCTTCAAATACAACATCATGAAAAATTCGATTTCATTCTTTCTGTAGATGTCATGGAGCATATCATTGATGACATGAATGTATTTCGCAGCTTCTTTCGCGCGTTAAGATCAGGAGGAATGTTATTCATTAATACTCCCTCCAATCTTGGTGGTTCTGATGCACATTCTGAAGACGAAATAAGCTTCATCGGCGAACACGCGCGAAATGGTTATGGAAAAGAGGAAATTCGCGAGAAACTTGAATCTGCAGGTTTCAATGTAGTATCTATTCGTTATACGTATGGTGTATGGGGAAATCGATATTGGAAATATGGTATTAAATATCCCATGAAACTATTGAACACATCCAAAATATTTTTTGTTGTAATCCCCTTCTATTATTTAATTACCCTTCCATTGATTCTTCCTATGATGTGGTTTGATTTTATATCCAAGAACGAAACTGGAACCGGATTAAATATACTCGCATCTAAACCTTGAGCGAAGAACCAAGATGGATTAATTGAATGTGAAACCATTTCTCTGTATCATAACTTGTGAACCTACAGGAAATGTGAAATTCATATTCATCGGGAATTCTTGTCACATTGATTTGGCAAAACAATTCATGATTTAATGTGATAAATGCAAACCTAATAAACGAGTAGCTTCAGAAAGATTTTATGATCAAAAGCAATACCCAACAAACTCGAAACATAAAGAAGGTAACTGCAGATCATCCTTATATCCCTTCGAAATTTCAACACCCCGCAGCAATGCTTTTTCTATACCTATGTTTAGTAATCTTTTTCCATTCGGTTGTGTTCGAAGGAAAAACATATCAATCGGCAGACACGATCGCTTCTCATAGCTGGGAAACATTATTAAAGGATGCTCAAGCAGAAGGAATATACCCATTATGGAATCCATACATTTTTTGTGGAATGCCTGGATTTGCCAGCCTCACATTTTCTTTACCAAGGACGTACGACCTAACAACTTACATATGGGGTCAAGTAAGATCAGTTTTGGGATACCTTTTCCTTGAACAAAAAATTGGTGTTTGGTTACTGTTTTATCTTGTTTATGGTATTGGCATTTATTTATTCGTCTTCTCTAAACTTGATAATAAACCTATTGCTTTACTCAGCGCCCTGATGGCTACATATGCTACTTATTTTGTTCTTTTAATAATGATCGGACATGTCACAAAGATTGCTGTAGTAGCATGGTTCCCATATATCTTTTTAATTGTTGAAAAACTTAGAGAGAAGTTCAATCTTTTATTTGCTCTTTTGCTTACGATTTTCGTACGCTTATTAATAGAACCAGGACATGTACAATTTATTTTTTATGTATATCTCGCACTTGGATCATATTTGACATTTCTATTTATCCGAGCTTTGATCAAAAAAGAAAATTGGAAAGGAATTCTTCTTAGCGGAATTTCTCTGATCTGTGCAACGATCATAGCATTTTTGATGGGAGCTGATCAGCATCTTTCGACACTTGAATATAATCCATATTCCATGCGAGGATCAAATCCGATTACTCACACTTCACCGACGTCGCAAACAAAGACTATTGAAGGTGGTCTTGATTATGATTATGCAACAAACTTCTCTTTTGGACCCGGTGAAATAATGACATTTTTTATTCCATCATGGTATGGTTTTGGGCCACGACCATACCAAGGACCATTAACACAAAATCAACCTCAAAGGTTAAATTTTTACTGGGGGCCACAACCCTGGGTCGATGGTCCTCAGTATATGGGTGTAGTTGTGGTTGTCTTAGCCATCATTGGATTTTTCAATTATCGTAAGACTCCATTTATTCAATTTATGGGTGCAATAATAATCGTAGCATTATTCATAGCATTCGGGAAAGAGTTACCGATAATTTATGACTTGATGTATCGATATTTTCCCATGTTCAATAAATTCCGCGTTCCTTTGTTGAGTCTTATGCTTGTTCAATTCTTTATACCGATACTTGCTGGATATGGGATTACTTCTTTTGTCTCGGAACGAAAGAAGAGCATGGATATCAAAACAGAAAAGAAATGGAAGTATACACTTGGAGGGCTTGCCGTATTTCTTTTCATCACTTTTATTGGAAGCGATCTTTTTAAAGGAATTTATTCATCACTCTTTCCTCTACAGGACATAGGAAAACCTCTCGTGCGGTCAATTGGTCAGCAAAATCCGATTGTTCTCGGTATGGTCTTCGATTTTGTATTCTCTACTGTCATTACAGACATTCAAGTAGCATTGTTTTTGTTTTTGGTTGTATTCGGTACATTTTATTATTACCAAAAAGGAAAAATATCCTCCCAACTCATGTATAGTCTGTTAATTATTGTTGTCCTTTTTGATCTTTGGCGTATCGGATTCAAATCATCTGAGCCAAGAAATAGTCAAGAAAGTCTTGAAAATATCGAGACTCCCAACTATGTAAAATTTTTACTTCAGGACACAACACAATATCGCGTCTTGAGGATAATGGATGGCCAACCTGTATATGATAACACTCTAGCTTATTGGCGGATAAAGAATGCTTATGGATACCAAGGTGCAAAAATACGCATATACCAAGATATGGTGGATGTTGCAGGAATAGGTAATCCTTTGGTTTGGCAAATGATGAATGTTAAATATCTAATTTCCAATCGAGACGAATCTAATCCAGCGCTCATTAAAGTCTATGATGGTTCCGATATGAAAATCTTTGCATTTCGTGCATGGTTGGAACCAACCTTCTTTGTAAAAAGAGTTGAAGTTAGTGATGGCTTAGGAATTTTGAATAAGATTGCGGCGCTTTCATTTGATCCACGTGATGTTGCGTATGTTACAGAAGAAGTCAATACAAAAATTGATCCTCCAATGGCAGAAGCAAAAACAGAGATAATTCAATACGGATTACAAAATTTTACCATACGAGCGACGTCGACTGGAAATAATCTCTTATTTATCAGTGAGGCATATTATCCAAAAGGATGGAAAGCGTACATAGATGGCGATGAAGTACAAATCCTACAATTAAATTATCTTTTCCGTGGCATCGTTGTTCCTCAGGGAACGCATAAATTAGAGATGAAATTCGAACCAACAAGTTTTTCTTTAGGACGTCAATTGAGCTTCGGATCTAATATTCTTGTGCTAGCAGGCATTATAATTCAATTAGGAAATATATACAGGAAGAAAAGAAATACAAAAATCGAGAATGTAACAATCCAAAAAAAGGATCAAGATACATTTCAGGAAAAGAATAAATGAAGAACTTTGCATTAACAGGAGCAGGTGGATATATTGCACCACGCCATCTTCAAGCAATTAAAGATACCGGAAACAAGCTCGTTGCCTGCGCAGATCCACATGATTCTGTAGGGATTCTCGATCGTTTCTTTCCAGAAGCCAGTTATTTTGTTGAATTTGAACGATTTGATCGACACCTCGAATTGCTAAGAAGAAAAGGTGAAGATGAACGTGTTCACTATATGAGTATCTGCTCACCAAATCATTTGCACGACGCACATATCCGATTGGCATTAAGGTTACATGCAGATGCAATTTGTGAGAAACCATTAGTATTGAATCCGTGGAACTTAGATTCTTTAGAAACTTTAGAAGAAGAAACAAGTAATAGGATTTATACAATACTTCAATTGCGCGTTCATCCATCGCTTGTTCAACTACGACAAACCTTACTTGCGTCACCAGCACATAATAAACATAACGTCTGCTTAACCTACATAACGCCAAGAGGTCCCTGGTATCATTATTCATGGAAAGGTGTAAAAGAACGTTCGGGTGGCTTAGCTACAAATATTGGAATCCACTTTTTCGATTTATTAATATGGTTATTCGGTAGTGTTCAGACAAACATCGTAACATTAGCTGAATCTGACCGTATGGCCGGGTATCTTGAGCACCAAAACGCAAATGTCTTCTGGTTTTTATCTATAAGGAAAGAAGATCTCCCGCAGTCCTCCAGGCAGACACAACAAACAACATTTCGTTCTATAACTATTGATGATAAAGAAGTAGAATTTACAGAAGGTTTTACGAATCTACATACTCGAGTTTATGAAGAAACACTTAAAGGAAATGGTTTCGGGATTAGTGATGCACGTCCGGCCATTAAACTCGTCTATGATATTCGGAACTCAAATATAAATCAGAATTCCCAATATCAACATCCTTATCTCTTTCAACCAAAGAAGGTGTAGTATCGCCATGACTTACTTTAAACATGAATCTGCTTATGTTGATGATGGATGTGAAATTGGTGAAGGAACAAAGATATGGCATTTTTCGCATGTGCAATCAGGTGCTAAGATTGGCAGCAATTGCACACTCGGCCAAAATGTGAATATTGGTAACAACGTTGTCATAGGTAGTCATGTAAAAATACAGAACAATGTATCGGTTTACGAAGGAGTTATACTTGAGGATTATGTGTTCTGTGGGCCATCTATGGTATTTACAAACATAATAAATCCACGATCAAAATATCCTCAGGTAGGATCAAAATATTACATTAAAACATTGGTTAAAGAAGGCGCATCTCTTGGTGCAAATTGTACGATTATCTGTGGAATTACAATCGGAAGATTTGCTTTTATCGGAGCTGGAACGGTGGTGACAAAAGATGTTCCTGATTTCGCACTTGTCATAGGAAATCCCGGACGAATTGTCGGCTGGATGAGTGAAGCAGGGAAAAAATTGGAATTTGATAAAGACGATATTGCTTATTGCGAGAAGGCAAAAAGAAGTTATAAATTAGATAACGGATTGGTAAAAGATATTACAGAATAGTTTAACTACCAAACAAATTCCTACTTTGTTTTAGATAACTAGATTTCCCAACCGATCAATTCGGGATAAAACAGAGATTCAAAGTTCTCTTCATTTAGATTTCAACATTCCGACAATAGAATCTTTCCATTCAATCGAAGTATATGCATACGGGATATGAAACCAGATTTTTATCAGAATCATATTAAGGATAATCAATATCTTGCTAGATGTCTTCCAAGTATCGTTAACATACCCGTCCCTGTTCAGATAAAAAAACCTGAAGAAAAAGAGAAAAGAGGATTTTGTAATACAATTTTCCCGAAAGAATAATCTGTTCCCTTTTTTGGTAACTATCCACTTGTGTGATCTTGTAGGCATTAGAAATTCTGTAAGAGGTCCAGGTGTTTCTATGTATCCTCTTTTACCTACACGGCTCAATTCGTTACAAAATTTTACAGGATCATCAACATGTTCTGCAATATGTGAGGCAATTATAAAATCGAAAGATTTATCATTGAAAGGCATTGCCAAAGCATCGCCCTCCACAAATTCTTTGTCCTGTGGTCTCACCAATTCCTGAGTCGTCCTATGAATTGTACCTCCCGAATATTTGTCAAGAAGAACATTTGCCCGCCTATTCGGTTGATGTCCGCTGCCCACATCTAAAACAATGGCGTCAGTCGGGATGGAACACCTGTGTGAAGTATTCCCCATTTTCCATTCTGTTTTAGCTGACCAATACATTTCTAGTGTCTTTTGTGCAATTATTTGAGGCGAAAATCTTGCATTCGCTTCTTCAGATATCTGGCGACAATTGTATTGTTTTACTGTATTTAGCATTTGTTCCAATGCATTGAGTAATACTACAGGATCTCTCCGTTTAATGATGATTCCGTTATTTTCGTTGATAAAATCCTCTGGACCACCACAATCAGTTGTGATTACAGGTTTGCCATAACAAAGAGACTCGGCTGCGACTACAGAAAATCCCTCTTCATCGCTGTTGAGGATATGGAAGTCCGAATGAGTTAAATATTCCAACTTTTGTTGCTCAGACACATACCCATGAAAAAAAAGTGTACGATCAAGAATTCCGAGATTTCTCGCTTGCTCGATTAATTGTTTTTCCTGTTCGCCGGTTCCCAGAACATGAATTTCAAAGTCCTCTCGTAATTTCGAAAGCTGAGATATTGCCTGAACAATACCTCGAACATTTTTCCGTTCGATAAGGTTAGAGATATGCACTCCAATTTTCCTTTGGTCACTAAACAATTGACTTCTGGAATGCAATTGACTTTCTTTTCTCTGAACAACGTTCGGAATAACTATGATTTTCGATGTAACACCAATTTTTTCGAAAAATTTCTTTGAAATTGTGGAATCTACTGAACCGAGTGAACTATGTTTCCATATCAGTTTCTTAAGGATTGCATTGGCAAAGACTGGGTGAGTAGTTTCTCCTTTTGTGTATGCAACATCTGGAGTCGAATGTTCCGTAATGACGTACGGGATATGTTTAAACCATTTAAAGAAAAGCGCTGGTAATCCTGCACGATCAGGAACATTTACATGAATAAGGTCGGGCGTTCCCCATTGTTGTTTGACAATCTTCCAAGCTTTGTAATAGGCAATAAGAAAACGAAAATTGTACAAGAGTGCTTGAAGAATTAAATTCCGAGGAATCCAAAAATAGACTCGGACGGTAAACACTTTTTCTTCATACGATGATTCTGCATCATATCCCTTTTTTGCAAAAGCATCCTTTTGAACATAAATAACAGCTGTATCACAGTGATTGGAGACAACCTGTGCTTTATTTTTTATGAAAACGCCAAGTACCGGATTATGTTTATTAGGATACCAGCTAGCAAAAAAGAGAATTTTTAATCGAACATTGTTCATGAAACTTTTGTATTTTTCAGAAATTATTTAAGAAACTTTATTAATATAAGAATAAGAGAGAAATAGAAAAATCGTTATTGAAATCGATCTATCGGTATAAAGAAGTAAACTATGGGAATTATAATAAAACGGACGGGATATACGGCTTTGTTATCATATCTTGGATTTTTTATTGGATATATTAATATGCTATGGCTGTTCCCTTACGCGTTCCGACCAGAAGAAATTGGACTTATCAAGCTCATGCTTGCTGTTGCAGCCATGTTTACAGTTTTATCGTCCTTTGGAGGATCGCAAGTTGCAATAAAATTTTTTCCCTACTTTTCCGACACACTCCAACGACGTTCCACCTTTTTCAAATTACTTTCGGGTATCGCATTTGCAGGTTTGACCTTATTTATTGTCTTTTTTATTTTATTCCATAACACTATCCAGGAAATATATTCATCCAAATCAGCGCTTTTTAATACCTACCTTTGGTATGTTATTCCCATAACTGGAAGCCTTATAATTTATGGGATAGTTGAGTCTTTTGTTACTGTCCAGGGATATCCAACCGTTCCTGCATTTTTCCGTGAAATCTACACACGTATTCTGCTTACTATTGCTACTTTGATTTTTATTGCATCATTGATTTCTTTTTCAGGATTTATGGGGCTTGTATGTATTTTGTATTGTTTGTCTCCGATTATACTTTTCTTTTACGGCCGTGAAAAAGGACTAATGCCATCTAAAGGACCGCTGAATAATATCCATAGAAATGAAATAAGGGAATTATCGCAATTTGGTGCATTTGCCTATCTTGGGAATGCTGGAGCTGTAATTCTAGCAAATATCGACAGCGTAGTATTGAGCGCTTATTCCGGATTAATCGGCACCGGTATATACGGGATTGCCCTTTTCATCACCGTAATAATTGAAATACCAAAGAGGTCATTGTCTCAAGTGCTTATCCCGATGGTTGTCAAAGCAAATAAAGAACATGACGTTAAAATACTTGATGTGCTTTATAAAAAATCTTCCATCAATCAATTTCTTGTCGGGGCTTTTGTTTTCCTCATCATCTGGCTGAATATCGATGGAATATTTTCGTTGATTCCTAATGGGGAAATTTACAGGGAGGGTAAATGGGTTGTTTTTCTTATCTCGCTGGCAAAATTGTTTGATATGTTTACAGGCATAAACGCAGAAATTGTTGGCACATCGCAATATTACAAAATTGATCTCCTTTTAGCTTCGATTATTAGTATTATAGGAGTCGTGTTAAATTTTCTTTTAATTCCACTGTATGGAGTCATTGGCGCGGCGCTTGCTGTATTGTTTTCAATCGTTCTTCTTAATACTACCCGATTTGTTTTTATAGCCATAGCTATGAAAATTCAGCCTTTCTCAGCTAAAACATTCATCGCATTACTATGCGTGGCAATTACATACGGAATTGTCTACTTGATTCCTGTAATTGATGGAACTATCATTGAAATAATAATTCGGACGTTGCTGATTGGTGTAATCTTTGGAGGTTTAATTCTCTGTCTTCATGTTTCTGAAGACATATCTCAGGCAATTATCAAAATTTTTGTTCGCTTGTCTCAAAAAACCTGACTATTTTAAATTTCCGATCTTTAGCTAAAAATTGTCCTTTTTATGAAATAAATTTGTATTCCTACTTCTCAATTTCTATTTATCTTTATTTCACTTAATTCTATTTCAACAGCAGCATTTTCTTTATATCAGTAAAAGTATCTGTTACCATCCTACATAAATAAATACCACTTGGTAATTTCCCTAAATCGCAAATTATCTCATGATAACCAGCTTCTTGATGGTTGTTCAGAAGTGTTATTACTTCCTTTCCAAGGATATCGAATACTTTTATATTTACTAAACCAGATTTCGGCAATGCGAATTTTATTTTCGTAGAAGGATTGAAAGGATTGGGATAGTTTTGATATAAAGTATAGATTGTAGGAATTTCCTCTGTCTTATTATTAACTGAAGTCCAACCTTTTTCATTATAAAGTGCCCGGATTTCTTCTTGTGTCAGAGGTTTATTATAAATACGTATATCATCAATGATGCCATTGTAAAAATTATTCAACTGATTTGGATTTTCAGGTTCATGACTTGCACCTATGCAAATATTTTGTGTAGTATTCATTGTGTTTG
>Ga0233423_10000981_pt1 | contig 14491 bp, 12 predicted proteins | sample Watercolumn_Mata_FD_180713 | JGI IMG/M metagenome (GOLD analysis project Ga0233423, IMG submission 180713) | Freshwater microbial communities from Lake Matano, South Sulawesi, Indonesia - Watercolumn_Matano_2014_112_MG | ecosystem: Environmental > Aquatic > Freshwater > Lake | place: Indonesia...
TGCCCTCGAATCGCAGATACCGTTTTGCTGAGAAGCCAAGCCTTCCCTTTGCCCGGAAATCGGGAGCCTTTTTATCCGTCTCTCCCACCACGAAGGAACCGGCCATCCCGTCGATTTTCGCGACAGGGATTCCCGACGAATCGTTCACTGCAATGCCGGGCCCGGAACGGAAGGATATCCGGTAATCCCAGCGGCCCGTCTCAGGAGGCGTGAAACGCAGCTTCCAGCAGCTGCCTGAAACCGCCCCTGTCTCGGACGCATTCCCGTCCGCGGCAAAAAAGCCCGGCACGCGGAACGAGCGCGATCCATGCGTGAAAACCGCATCCAGGCGGTAATCGAGAAAGGGATTGACAGCGCCGTTCTCGTCCGCCCCGGGGCCGTTGAGGGAAAGCGTCACGGTATGCCATTGCCGGAGCTCGCCTGATAAAAAGGCTTCGGGATCCCGGCAGGAAAGGAGGGATAAACCCAGAACAAGGCTGAAGAAAAGTTTTTGCATGGCTGGTTTCCTTTTTTAAAACGATAGAAAACACACTCCAGACCCGCGTTCTCCTTGAGAAGGAGCGCGGAGTGGCCGATATATTTAACGGATTCAGTCCGAAATAGTCAAGTCAAACATTGTAAAACCTTGTAGACGGGATTTTAGGTTGTCAGTACTGCGAAAAAGGCGGGGATGAAACGCCATACAGGTGGATGAGAAAATCCGGTTTCGACCGCAACTCCGCTCAGCAGGCCGGAGGGCTGGTTCGCCTCTGCCCGGAACTTCCAAATCCCTTCGGGCCGGCGGGCAGCTTCCGTTTCACATCAGCATCCGTTCCACAGCCTTTTCCGCATGGATTTTTGTCGTATCCAGAAAAGGGATGCCGTGGAATTCGGATTCATTCAGTATCAGTGGCAATTCCGTCCCGCCCAGCACCAAACCTTCGATACCGGATCGTTTGCGGAGTTTGTCGACAATGGCCAGCAGCCGGTCGCGCGTTTCAGGCAGGAAAAGGCCGTTGACCAGTTCGCCCATGTACTTGTCATGGATGAAGGCCTGGTCTTCCGCATCAGGCAGTATCATCCCGATTCCGCCTTCAGAGAACATCCTGTCATAAAAACCGCCCTGCATGGTGAAGCGCGTGCCGAACAATCCGACCTTTTTCATTTTCAAAGCCCGGGCCGCATCCCGCGCCGCCTCCACGATGCTGATCAGGGGGATTGCCGAATTCCGTTGAATGTCATCAAACACGATATGCGGCGTGTTCGATGCCAGCAGTGCGAAATCCGCCCCGCCTTCAGCCAATTTTTTCACCTCTGCGGTTATATAATCCGTCACTTCGGGTAGTTTTTTCGCACCGATCAGATCCAGCATGGTTTTCATGTCAATGCTGTTGATGAGAATGGAGGGATAGCTGCCGTCCTGTTTCCGCTCGCGATACGTTGCGATGATCAGACGGTAGTACTGGATGGTGGATTCCGGCGCAATGCCGCCGATGATACCGGGGATTTTCATGGAAGCATACCTCTCTGTTGCATCTGTCGATGAGCCCGTTCTCCGGGGCTTGCCGCGCGGTCAGCAGGCGAATATCAACGTCTTTTTCCCTTTTGATTGAAGATTCCCGCCGCCTGCTGCTGGGAGCTTCGGGCAAATCTCCCTTCAATCATAACTTGGGGGCGCGCTCCGGAGCTGACCGCTGAATCGTCGGAATCCGGGATCAAGGCAATACCAGCAGACGCTTCGTTTCAGAGTGATGACCGGCCTGCAGGCGGTAAAGGTAAACGCCGCTCGTCATGTCCGCTGCATCGAGGCCGACGGTATGCAGGCCGGATTGCCTGAATCCGGAGTCCAGGATGCGGAGTTCGCGGCCAGAGAGATCGAACAGGGTCAGCCGTATCGATGCGGACGAACCGAGCGAATAGGAAATTTTTGCAGATGAATTGAACGGATTCGGAAAGTTCTGGCCGAGGCGGAATGAAACGGGCGAGACTGTGCTGCTGCCGGCCGCGCTTGCTTCGATCGCGTCAAAGATCCTGTAGCCCCAGGCCTCCAGGGTCAGCGAGTCTCCGCCATTAAAAACGGCGGTGTCTCCGGAAAAGACATTCCGGTACATGCCGGAAATAGATGTCCCCTTGAGCGCTACGTCCCGCTCCTGATCCGACAGGTTCAGGACAACGAATACCCTGTCCCCGTCCTTTTCCCGGATGAATGCATAGACCGAGGAATTGTCCGAGGATAAAATGCGCTGCAGCGGGCCGCCCCTGTCCCCGTTCCACAGTGCCCGGTTTTCTTTCTTGAGATGGAGGAGTTTCTTGTAGAGATCCGCATCCGCATGATCGGCCCATTCGATCGTGTCCTTGTCGAAAAAACGGAGCCTTTTATCGAGGCCTGCCTCCTGCCCGCTGTAGATGAGCGGTATGCCACCCAGCGTGGCGGTGATCACGGCGAAACACCCGGCTGCGTTTCCGAACAGTTCCCCAGTGGTCCCGTACCAGGAGTTCTCATCGTGGTTGGAAGTGAAATACATCCGGTATGCTTCGGCCGTATACAGAGATTTTTCACCCGCCGAGTAACTGCTCAGGCCTGCAGCATTGCCGGCACCGTCCGCCAGCTGCTTGAAGATGCCGCGCCCGAAACCGTACAGTCCCCAGCCGTAGGTGGCATCGAATCCCGCCTGATGCCATTGGGGACCGTCCGCCTCGGCCAGCAGGAAGAGGCCGGCCTTGGCGGTTCTCAGGGCAGCGATCGCTTCTTCCCAGAAATCAACAGGAACGGATTCCACAGCATCGCAGCGGAATCCGTCCACATCCATGTCCAGGGCCCAAAATTTCATCGCATCGATCATATAATCCCGCAGACCCTGCTCGGAGTAGTCCAGTTCGATGACATCCGACCAGTTTGTGCCCGGCGGGGGGATGAAATTGCCCTGGCCGTCATGGACGTACCATTCCGGGTGTTCCACGGTCAGGGGATTGTCCCAGGATGTGTGATTGGCCACCCAGTCCAGAATGACATGCATCCCCCGTTCGTGAATTTCCTGAACGAGTGTTCTGAAATCCTCCAACGTGCCGTATTCGGGATTCACATCCAGGTAGTCCCGCACAGAGTAATAACTGCCCAGGCTGCCCAGGCGATTCTGAATTCCGATGGGATGAATAGGCATGAACCACAAAATGCCCGCGCCCATTTCCTGAAGCCTGTCCAAATGCTCCTGAAACTCGTTAAAAGTGCCTTCCGGAGTATACTGGCGGACATTCACTTCATAGATCCCGAGGTTGTGGCTCCAATCCCGGTGATCCTGCGCACGGGCGCAGGGCTGCAGGAACAGGATCAGGAATGCGCAAAAACCGCAACCGCGCATGAAAGGCCTTTTAATCATCATGGCTCTTTATTTCAGCAGCAGCATTTTCCGGTATTGTATGGCAGCTCCATCCTCGAGGCGGCAGAAATAGACGCCGCTCTCGAGCCCCTCGGCCCGGAACACGGCCGAATGCGAGCCTGCGGGAAGCCGGCCGCGTATCAGCGTCTGCACCTCTTTCCCAAGCGCATTGAAAACCTTGAGCGTCACGTTTCCAGCCGCAGCCAGGCTGAAATGAAGCGTTGTGGAGGGATTGAACGGATTGGGATAGTTCTGGGACAGGACCGGCGAAATTGCCGTGATCCCGCCGCCGGCCCGGACGCCTGATTCGTTGCTTCTCGAAAGCAGGATATCCCCGCCGTCCGGTACAACGTCGAATTCGATGAATAAAGCGACATCAGACTCCACCATCCGGTATGGGACCGCCAGACCGTTCTGGGAGGCGGTTGCGGACGGCCAGCCATCCGGGAGCAGCCGCCGGATGGTGACCGGGTAGTCGTATATTTCATCGTCCAGTTCATCAGTCATCTGCACGGTGATGCTGCTGTCCAGAACGGATGTCTCGGACACGGATACGGCGTTCCTCTCTTTGATATAGCGCACGACGTTGCCGAATGTCTCCACCCAGAACTTGTCTGAGTTCGCGGAAAGGGAATCGAGCGAAGCACGTAGCTCCTCGGACGCAACCGGCGACCAGCCCCCGTCGTTGTCAATGCCGTGCAGGAGGTGCACGGCCCAGCCCCTGGACTTGATCGCTGACCTGGCCCTGGCCATGAAGTCCTTTGCTGTTCTTGTGGATCCCTGGTCTCCGCAGACAAAGGAGCTGAGATTCATGAAATCCGTGGGATTGCGTGAAATGAGATTGCCCGAACAGATCCGGCCTGCAATGTAATGCTGCTCACAGATGGATTTCTTGGCGGACACACAATAGGGATAGGCCACGGTGATGCATTTCTGGCCAGTGATATGCGCCTCAATATCGGCCTTGGATTGTTCCAGTTCGAAAGTCTGCAGGGAATCGCCCATGCCGCTCATGTTTGTATGGGTGACGGTATGGCTCGCGATTTCGTGGCCCTGGTCAGCAGCCTCCTGCAGATTGGTCCAGTCGGGCGTTCCGATCCAGTCTGTGGCAGTGGCAGTGAACAAGGTCAGGTTGAAATCGTGCTCGTTGAACATGGGTATGGCCAGGGCGAACTGATTGGAACAGGCGTCGTCGAAAGTGTATGTGACTGCCACGGACCGGAACCCCCGCCAGGTGCCCACCTCGTAGTTGGGGGCGATGGTCTGGGAATGACCGGCGCATCCGATCACGAGCAGAATCAGGAGTTGGTGCAAAGCGGGCTTTTTCATATTGACACCTTTCAATGTTTGGAATCTGAAAGCGAGCGCATTTCCGCGGTTTGCCGCGGGGCCTGCCCCGGGCTTTGACCTGGGGTAAGCAAGGTAATTCAAAAGTTTTGCTCTTTTCAGATCGAAAATTCCCCGGCAGCGAGCTGCCGGGCAGCTTCAATACCCAATGAGCATGCAGGGGACAATGCAGGCCCGTTGAAACCTAAATAATCGGGATTCAAAATGCAAATAAAAAAGCGTTTATGGGTGCAAGGAGTCTGCGTGATCAAGGCATTGCGCAGTTCAAGGCAATATTTTTTACTTGTTTTTTTGGTTTAAAAACGATAAAATCAGGATGCATTCCTGATATCACGAAAAATCTTCTGTTTGAAAGGGGGTGGAATCCCGGACAGAGCGAAAGCTGAATGAAGGATAGGATTGAAGTTCCGAGGAAGCGGGCATCCGGATTGAGGATACTAAAAGCCGTGCGTCCATTCAGAAACCGGATTGCAGCGATGGCAATACGCCCGCACAAAGATCCACTTCAAAATTGTTTCAAAGGAGATCGCTATGAAACTCGGAAAACGGTTTCTCTTCCTTGTCCTCTCCATGAGCCTTCTTTTCATTGCACAGGCATGGGCTCAGACCCACCCGACAAAAGGGGTCACATTGGGTGACTGGCTCAACACGACAGAGGATTACCAGGCCCAGTCCACACGGTATACACTTTCAGAACTCCAGAACATCGCCACACTGGGTATCGACCATGTCCGCATCCTGGTCAATTTCAACGTGTATTCCTGCGCGCCGCCGGATTATCCGGTGAGCCCCATCACGCTCGGGATCCTGGACCGCGCCGTTCAGATGGCATCCGATGCGGGTTTGAAGATCGTCATCACCAACACAGGGCCTGCGGTCACGAATGAAAGCGCTGCAACGGTCAGGGACCAGCTGACTCTCATCTGGAAGCAGGTCGCGGCGCATTTCAAGGATGCGCCTGAATCCCTTCTGTACTACGAAATCCTGGCAACCCCGGGTGAAACCATTTCCACCGCAAGATGGCGGCTCGTAGCCGAGGATATCGTTGCCGGCATCCGCGAGCAGGACACGAGCCATTCCATCGTGGTCGGCCCCAGCGGCGCGTATTCCATTGATTCGCTTGCCGTCCTGACGCCGCTGACTGATACAAAAATCATATACGCCTTCTCCATGTTCGATCCTCCCGTGTTCGCGCGCCAGGGCACAACATACCGCGGCGTGGCCTACAACACCTTTGTCGTTCCCTTCCCGTACGACGCGGGCGCCATGCCTGCCATGAATCCGCTGGATGCGGGAACAGCGGCCGAAACGGCCTTCGGGCAGTACGCAACGCAGGGCACTGCGGACTGGGTCAGGAACCGCATCCAGACCGCTCAATCATTCACCGGAGGCCCCCTGTACTGCGCTGCTCTCGGCGCAGCGGCGGGCTCGCAGTGGGATTGGGGCAAGTCCAAGTACTGGTACATCCCCGCCGTTTACCGCGGCGCCTGGTTCGAGACCGTACGCCAGTTCATGGAACAGATCGGAATCGCCTGGTGCGTGTCCAGTTACCGCGGCAATTACGGGTTCTACGACGATTTCAGCACCCGACCTTCTGCGCATATGAAATTTTCCAATTTCCAGTACGACATCAACGACACGCTGGCCCTCGCGCTGGGCCTGACCCCGCCTGTCAAAGGCGATTATATGCCTGCGACCGAGCAGGAAGGTTTCACGATCTTCGACGAAGAGATAACACCTCTCGCGCGCGTGGGATTCTGGTCCGGCCAGCAGGGAGAGAGCTTTGAACCCAACTTCTTCGTAACGGACAATCCGGCAACCGGCACGACCTGCATGGCCATGATGTATCCCGGGCAATGGTGCGCCGTGGATTTCAATTTCCCCCTGTTCCGCGATCTATCCGACCTGGCTGCGGCGGATTATGTTCTCGATTTCTTCCTGCGCTGCGATAATCCGGACGGCCACATCCAGGCAAGGTTCGAGGATACGAACGACGATTTCGACGACAATCCCTGGCGCATGAACTACCATGTGGACAACAACGTGGTGCCGTTCGACGGGGACTGGCACAGCGTGACCATCTCTCTGCTCAGCATGGAGGACCAGGGCGCCTGGGACCCGGACGACAGGCTCTGGTACAACGGAGGGCAGGGTTTGCCCGACTGGAGCCGTGTGCAGAGACTTCAGTTCGTTTCGGAAACGGCTGCCCAGCCGGAGAGCGAGATCTTCATTGACCGGGTTCGGATCGTAAGCCCGACGGCTGTTGAAGACCGCAGCGAAACAGCGCCTGCAGACTTCGCACTGTCCGCCAATTATCCGAATCCCTTCAATTCCAGCACAGTGATGGAATTTTCACTGCCTTCCAGGGAGCGCGTGGAGATCCAGGTCGTGAACTCAGCCGGCCGTGTGATACGCACCCTGGCAGCCTCTGTGTACGAGTCAGGCGTCCATCGCGTGGCATGGGACGGGACGGATGAATCCGGGCAATCGGTTCCGTCCGGCGTTTATCTGACGCATCTGCGTTCAGGCAGCGAAATGCGCACGGTGAAGATGGCTTTGATCCGGTGATCGGGGAGTCCGGTTTCCTCGGATTGGACGGATCGCCCGATTCTCCATTCTTCGGATCATCAGAAAAAAAGGTAACCTTCTTAAAAGAAGGTTACCTTTTTTTATCCCCTCGGTCTCCGAGGGATCGACTCGTTTTTCTTCTGCATGTCAGGTCCGGGGCAGGCGGATGAAGCTCTCCTGGCAGGAGGGGCTTTCGATACCGTTTCCCCTCATTCCCCCTGTCTCCACGGGATGGATGATGGTTCCATGTCCTCCTCGGGCATCCATCCCTCCAGGACATATGCCTTTTGATACCAGGCGGCTGCCTTTTCATCCAGCCTGGGCCGGGACGGACTCTCGATTGCGCCGGGACCGTGGCTCTGGAATTCGAAAAAGCGGGAGTCCTTTTCCAGGCCGAAAACGATTTTCCTCCCTTCGGAATCGCGGGAGGAGATAGGAGCGTAGCCCTCCGGGCCGATATGGTCGTCCATGCGGCAGCGGATGAACACGGCGCTTCCGGAAGCCGCTGGATCCGCCCCTGGATGCCAGGGACGGCCGAGCCGCACGGAACGGGCGGGCAGTTCCGGAGTCTCCCTCGAAAGGCGGCAGTCCAGGAAGAGGAATCCGTACGGAAAGGAAATGGGGGTGCTGGGAGCAGTGATGTATCCGGCCGGGTCCTTCCCTTCTCTGTCCCTGGACACGATGTCGCAGTCCTCGAATACGGCCTGGCCTGCCCCGAAAATGAAATCCACATGTCCGAGTATCCTGCATTCATAAAAATAATGGCGGCCCGCGTCCGGGAAAAGCGTGTCCTGATATCCCCGGATGATGCATCGGATGAAGACTGCCCTGTCGCAGGATCCCGCAGTCATGACCGCCACGCCCTGTGCGTCCGCGATCTTTGAGGGATCGTCATCCGGCTTGGCCGCATTCCCCGGACAATCGAAACTGTTTTCGATGGTGAGGTTTTCTGCCCGGAAATCCGGCTTCGTGATACGCAGCGTGAAGCAGCCCCGGGTTCCGTATGGCTTCCCGTCCGGTGCGGCCGACCCGGACGCCGCGTCGAATGTGATCACCGAGCTGTCCCGGTCCTCGCCCGTCAGATGAATCGCGCCCAAATCGATGCTGATCTTTTCGCGGTATATCCCTTTGCGGATGAAAATGACGAACGGACCTTCCCTGGTGGACGGAACGGTCAGAAGGGCTTCCCCGATAGTCCGGTAAACGGGCCTGCCGTCCACACGTTCACCCGGCCGGCCTGCATGGCCGCAATCCACCACGGTGGAACAGGGCAGGGGGACTGAAGCCAAGGCCAGGATCGTGGCCGGTACGGCGAACAGGATCATCCATATGAATTTCATGTCGAGAATCTCCGTAAGCCTGTCAAAGGAAAAAGACTTGCCTGTGAAGAATGTTCCTCTTCATTTCTTTCGTTAATTGTCCGGATGACTACGACGATAGACACGGTGGTACCGTCAGGTTTTATCATTTTAACGATCCCTCTGCTTTCAACCATTCTCCAAATTGTTCAATCCAATAGTCAACGAGCAACCCTCGTTGATGCATGCTGAAACCGTGACCACACTTCGAATACACATGAAACTCAATGCCTTTTCCGGCAGACTGCCATGAAAGGTGCGTCAAGTGACAGGGAGGCACAAGATGAGTAAGTACAGGAAATTAAGTCATACGATTTACGAATGCAAGCACCATCTTGTATTTTGTCCGAAATACCGGTATCGAATCCTGAAAGACGAGGTGGCAGAGTTTTGCCGACAGCAGATCCATCACCTGGTAAAGTGGAAGGAGCATTTAAAGATACTGGAGCTGAATGTACTGGCGGATCACATATACATGAAAATATCGATTGCGCCGAAATATTCGGTTTCAGGGGTGATGGGCTATCTAAAGGGGAAGTTGGCGATACGGCTGTTTTTGAGGTATGAGTCGATAGGGAAGAGGTGCTGGAGGCGGCATCTCTGGTCTCGATGGTACTGTGTGAGCACGGTTGGACTGAATGAGGAAGAGATCCGGATATACGTGAGACGGCTTCGCCGCCCATGACGGGTCCGCAGCCAGCGGTGTTGACAACTGTCTTTGTTCCCATCCGGAAGACAAACATGAATCCGTTTACAAAGCTTGCCGGACCAGTTGCCGCGTCTTGAACCCGTCAATCTTCAACATGCGGCCCACGGTGTTCCGGATGCGCTCGCGTGTGAACGGTTTCAGGATGAAATCCCGCACCCCGGCCGCTAGGCATTCTTCGAGAAGCCGTTCCTGCCCTATGGACGTGATGATGACGATGTTCGCGTTGCAGTCATAGGCCAAAATAGCCTTTGCGGCATTGACTCCATTTTGTCCTTCCAGGTTGATGTCCATCGTCACCAAGTCCGGCGAATGTTTTTTGTATTTCTCAACCGCCTCCTCGCCGTTTTCAGCCTCGATCACGATGCATTTCATTTCCTCGGCCACTATGCCTTTAATGATATTTCGCATCAGCCGGGCGTCGTCCACAATCAGCGCTTTCATCACGACCACCATTCTCCTTTCTAATGACAAAACGGTCTTCAGGCCATTTCCAGAGCCATTGAAATGGATGAGACGATGCGCTCCTTCGAAAACGGTTTGACGATGTAATCCCTGACACCAATGTTCACGCATTCCATCAGCATCTTTTCCTGCCCGATAGCCGTGACCATGATGATCTTCGCCTGCCGGTCATACGCGAGGATGTCCTTCGCCGCTTCGAGCCCGTTGCGATGCTCCATGGTGATGTCCATGGTGACGAGGTCCGGACGGTGGTCTTTGTACAGCGACACCGCCTCCTCGCCGTTCTGCGCCTCGATGATTTCATGAGGCCCGTGTTCGATCAGGGCGTTCTTGACGATGTTTCGCATCAGCCTGGCATCGTCCACGATTAAAATCTTTCCCATGTCAGCTCTCCTTGATTTTTTTAGATGTCAGGATTTCTTGATGGCGATGTCGATGCCGACTTCGCCGAAAGGTGACAGCATGGTCACCGAATACGCAGTCTGGCTGAGAAGATGCATTTCCAGGCGATTTCCCGCGACCACGGAAGGGGTGGTGATGGCCAGATCGAACTGGTTCTTCGAAAGGTGCTGCACCGCGTTTCCGGATACGATGTTGATGATCTCGCCGAGTCCATCGAACAGGGATTCCTGGAAATCCGCCATGGTTGGATCGAGATGCCCCACCAGGCGCCTGGCTGTTTGTTCCTTCATCCGATACGCCACCATTCCCGTGTGGTGGTCTCCCATAACGCCGGTCAGAACCGCGATGGTATGGTTGCCGTTTAAGTTGCCCCAGACCGATACCGGTCCACGGCAGGTCTCGCAATTGAACACCTGGGTGAAGACCGATTGGAAAGAATCCAGGAACAGGGTAATGAAACGGGCGTGTAGGTTTTCGAGGTTCATGGTGCCACTCCTTGATACGGTAAGGATTAATCGAGTTTCGCCGGTTGTTGTTGAAACCGGATCCGCCGGGCAGGTTCCTGGCCGGATCCTTCGAGGAATTCGATAAGCACGGGCACAATCCTGTGCAGCGGGACGATGCGATCCACGCAACCGGATTCAATGGCTGCCCGGTTCATTCCGAAGACCGTTGAGGTGGATTCGTCATGAGCGATCACGCGCCCGCCCCGGTCATGAATCTCCCTCACGCCCCGGACGCCGTCATCGCACATACCCGTCATGATCACGCCCACATTTCGCGGCCCGAAGATCCGGGATGTGGATTCCATCATCACGTCAATGGACGGACGGAACCGGGACACCGGGCTTTCCCGGTTCAACAGGGTCGTGAAGGCGAACGCTTCCTCCCGGATCACCAGGTGATGGTCGCCGCGCGCGATGAACGCCCTGCCCTCCCGCAGAACGTCCCCGGTTTCCGCTTCCTTCACGTCGATCTGCGACATGCCGTTCAACCGGTCCGCCAGAGCCTTGGTGAATCCGATCGGCATGTGTTGCACGATCACAATGGCAGCGGGGAAATCGGGAGGGATTGCCGGGAGCAGCTGCCGCAGGCATTGCGGCCCACCTGTCGAGACGCCGATCGATACCACGCTCCTGCATTTGGCCAGAGAACGGTCGTCCTGCGGCCTCGGTCGCTCACGGCGCAGGACGGACGTCCGGCATGCTCGAGACGGATGTCCGGGATCCGTTTTCATGACCCGTATCCGGCTTGCGGTCTTGACCTTCATGATGATTTCATCGCGGATGTCGGCGATCTGGCGCGAAAAGACAGGGTGGGGTTTGGTGATAAAGTCCACGGCCCCGAAATCAAGGGCCTGAAACGTCAGTTCTGCGTCGTGTTCGGTATAGGCGCTCAGCATCACCACGGGCTTGGGCGTCTCGGCCATAATGCGTTTCAATGCCTCAATACCGTCCATTTCCGGCATTTCGACATCCAGGGTGATCACGTCCGGGTCGTGGCGCGCGACGGCTTCAAGCGCTTCCCTGCCGTTCGATGCGGTCGCGACCCATTCAATCTCCGGATCCTGTGCGAGCAGCTGCGACACGAGCTTTCGGCTCAAGAGCGAGTCGTCCACAACCAGGACTTTTATGCGCCGTGCGTCCATGATTTTCCCGGTTCACCGTAAATTTTTCCGTTTTCCCCGCGCTGAAGATTCCCAGTCGGGCATGCCAAGCACTGAAACGTCGATCCGCCCCGTGGCGCAGTCGAATATCAGCCTGCGGCCGGAGGCTCCGCCGATGTCCTCGCGACCGACCGGAATGTTCAGTGCGGCAAGATGGCCCTTCACCACATCGGCGTTGCGAAGACCGATGGCCCGTGTCCCGTTGGTGCTGAACGCAAACATGACCGCTCCCCCGAAAAGCGAGGCATCCAGAGAATATGCGGTACTGCCCTCCTCCTGCATTTTCCGGAACAACGCAGGCACGGCCGTGTCAGCATAGCGGCCGGGAGGGCCGTCCTCCTTTCCATCCCGCGCCGGCAGCAGGATGTGCACCATCCCGCCGATGCCGCGGTTCCGGTCGAACAGGCACAGGGCGATGCATGAACCGACCACGGTACGGAGCACGGCCGGCGATCGGGCGACCCGGATTTCAGAGATTTGGATGAAATGTTCCATGGGACTTTCCTATGGAATGCTCAGTAGCCGGAGCAGTTGTGTCTCGTCCGAAAGAACGATCAGACGCACTTTGAAGCCGTCTACAGCAGATTCCTGGATGACCGCGTCGGCACAAATCACGGTCCGATCCAGATATTCATCCTGAAGCAACACGCCCTGAAGGATGGCTCCCAGCATGTCATAGGCGTTGACGGGGATTTTCGGTTGCACCGTGCGGCAGATCCGTGTGGCGAATTCGTTGATGAACGTAGTTCCGAGTATGTTGTTGACTTCGCCGATGCCGCCGATCACGTTCGGGTCCGCTTTGCGCGTAGTGCCGGCCGGATGACCGCTGATCATATCGAACAGGCGGAACCCCTCCGATTCGGCTGTGAGGAGAACGACTTCTGTGTGCACGGTGTCCTTCATCTTCAGGATCGAGGCGAAGAACAATTGGTCCTCGAACGCCTCGATCTCGAACTTAAAATCATCGACCGTCATGGATTCGACGCGGCAGTGAATGACCGCCATGGTCTGCTGTGTGAGCAACGACAAGTGCCTGGCCGCCTTGTCGAAAGCGGCTGACAGGAGCTTCACGAAACCCAGGACAGCAGGGTCCGGCCGGTTTGAGACGTGGCTCCCAATCTCAAGATTCAACGGATTTGGCATGATGTGGCTCTCCTTTATGAAGAATGCATGCTATGCCGAAGGGACTGAGAAACAGCCCGAGACCGCGGATTCGTTCATGAGAACAGACCGATTTCCAGAGCACGTCTTCAATCGGTTGAGTATTTCTACAACATCCAGCACAAGCACCACGCTGCCGTCTCCCAGCAGGGCGGCACCGGAAAATCCCTTCACGGACCGGTAGTGGGTCTCCAGGGGTTTCAATACGATCTCGTGCTTTCCTACGATCCGGTCCACCGCAAGGCCGACTTTGGTGTCGCGGACCGCCACAATGACCACCGGAATCCGATCCGGGACGGAGGCTGCATTCCGATGACCGGGAAATATCTCGTCCAGTCCCGTCACCGGAACCACCTCGTCCGACCAGGATATGGCGCGGATAAACCCACGGGCCTCGAGAGTTTCGCGCTCCACCTTGATCGTTTCGCGGATATCGCCGATGGGAATCGCGTATACTTCACCGGCCGATTCGACCACAATGACCGTCAGGATAGCAAGGGTTAGCGGCAGGGTGATCAGGAATTCAGTGCCTTTTCCAAGGTCCGATTTCACGCGCACCGATCCGTTCAACCGGCCGATCACGGTGTTGACCACGTCCAGCCCCATACCGCGTCCGGACACGGAATTCACTTTTTCGGAAGTGCTGAATCCGGGCTCGAACACGAGCTTGAGGGCCTCATCGTCACCCATCTCGATCGCCTGTTCGCGGGACAACAGGCCCGTGTCCACAGCCTTGGCTCGAACCTTCACCAGGTCAATGCCCCTGCCGTCGTCTTTGACCGAAATCATGATTCGATTGCCCGATTGACTCGCGGTCAGGGTGATCGTGCCGCGGCCGGGTTTTCCCGAGAGGGACCGTTCCTCTGATGATTCGATGCCGAGGTCGACCGCGTTGCGCACGATGTGCATGAGGGGTTCACCGATGGCGTCGATGACTTTCTTGTCGAGTTCGGTTTCTTCACCAGCGATCACGAGTTCGACATCCTTGGCCTCGAGCTTGGCGAGGTCCCGCAGGATCCTCCCGAACTGATTGAACACGGTTTCGATCGGAAGCATCCGCAGGTTCAATATGTCGTTCTGGAGGCCCAACGTCACCTTCATGAGCTGGTCGGTGAGGAGATTCATGTCGTTCTTGATCAGTTCGTCACTGTACTTCACCCTCAGCCGGTTCTCGACTATCTTCATTCCCGAATTGGCGATCACGAGCTCGCCGATGAGGTGCATCAGGCTGTCCAGTTTGTGCACAGGCACCCGAATGCTGTTCAGCGCTGAAGACAATGTCTGAAGCGAACTGTCGGGGGAACCGGTTGTCATTTGGGAAAGGACGGAACGGGCCGGACGGCCGGAAATCAAGGATTTTTTCGAGAGGGGAATCACTTCGAGCCGCTTCAGGAGGTCCACCGTCACCTCTTTCCTGACCTCCTCGACCGGCATGGCGGAAGTCAGTATAATCCTGAAGCGG
>Ga0233423_10000983_pt1 | contig 14421 bp, 12 predicted proteins | sample Watercolumn_Mata_FD_180713 | JGI IMG/M metagenome (GOLD analysis project Ga0233423, IMG submission 180713) | Freshwater microbial communities from Lake Matano, South Sulawesi, Indonesia - Watercolumn_Matano_2014_112_MG | ecosystem: Environmental > Aquatic > Freshwater > Lake | place: Indonesia...
CGGGTCTAGGATGCGCAGCCTGGCCTCCTGGCGCGGCGTTTTGCCGTCCAGCAGCCGGCCCACGGTGTTCTGGACGATGTACTCCACGATGTAGGTGGGGGTGTAGTAGACGCCGCCGGCCTTCTTGACCTCCGGCTTGTCCTCCACCACGGCGCGATGGCCGGGCGTCAGGCGGATCACCTTGCCCAGGAACTGCTCGTAGACCTGGCCCAGGATGTCGGCGGGGAGAACGGAGAACTCGTAGGGGCTGTCCGGGTAGTAGAGGCTCTTGATGATCTCCTTGAGCAGCTTGTCGTCCAGAATCAGATTGGGCGATAGTTCGTCCGGTGCCTCCGTGCGGCCCTTCTCCGGCCGGAAGTGGAAGAGGCCAGAGTTGTAGCGGTCGTCGGCCTCCCGGAAGAGCTGGCAGAGGCGGGCGTAGACCTGATCGGCGTTTTGCAGGGCCATGAGGCGGCCATAGATTTCTATGCCCCGATCCTCACAGATGCGCAGGAAGATGAGGCGGTCAATGGTGTGCTGCACGGCGAAGTTGAGCTGGCGAGTGGTGAGGCCGGGGTTGCGCAGGGCCAGGTTGTGCGCCAGACGTTCTCGCCAGGACTCGATCTCCTGCAAGAAGGCGTCGTCCACCTCTGCCGTGCCTTTCTTGGCCTTAGTGGATTCGGCGTAACGGTCAAAAGAGCCTTTGAGGATGGCCTCGCGGGAGAAGATCGCGGCGATTTCGTCCCAACGCTGGAGATAGTCGGTGTAGGTGAGGTACATGGTGCGGGCGATGGCGGCCTTGTCGGCCCTGTCTGGCCTGATCCGGCAGTCGTAGACAGCGAACTCCTCAAAATCGCTGAGGATACTCAGGGGCAGCTTGGCCGACCAGGCGTAGCGGCGCAGTTGGTAGGCGGCGCTGATGTCTTCTTTCACCTTGACCGCCGGCTTCTTGGCCTCCACAAAGAACTTGCGCGTGCCGCCGATGCGGAAGCAGTAGTCCGGGGCTTTGGTGCCGGAACCGACCCGGATGGCATCCTCGTGGATGACCTCCTTGTAGGCCTCGGCGTAGCCCTGCTTGTTGCGCACGTCCCAGCCCAGGGCCTCAAAGAAAGGCTCCAGAAATTCCTGCCGAAGCTGGGCCTCGTTGTATCGGCCAGCGTGATAAGCCTCGCGCTGCTCGTCAAAGCGCTCAATCAGCTTCCGGACTTCTTCAGGAACAGGCATCCTCTACCTCCTGCACGTGTTGCGTGTTGCGTGTTCCGTGTTGCGTCATCCAAAAAACGGAACACGCACCACGCAACACGACGACACACGCCACACGCCCACGCCCCTTAGCTCACCCAACGCACTGTTTGCAGAGGCGCTCCTAGAAAAACCTACTCAGCGGCTTCATCAGCCTCTTCTTCAGCTCCAGCAGACGGCGGCGCCGGGCGTCCTGCTCGCGGCGGTCGGGCTTTGCCAGCAGCAGGCGCACGAGCTGGGCCAGGCCCACGGGGTCGAAGGGCTTGGTGACGTATTCCACCGCCCCACCCTCCAGCCCGCGCACGATGTCGGCGTCGGCGTCCTTGACGGTGAGCATGATCACGGGCAGCCCCGCCGTCTGCGGGTTAGCGGCGATGCGCTCCAGCACGCCCCAGCCGTCCAGGCCGGGCAGCATCACGTCCAGGATCACCAGGTCGGGCGCTTCTGTGCGCACCTTCTCCAGGGCCTCCAGCCCGTCGCTCGCCGCGCTGACCGTGAAGCCTTCCCACTCCAGGTTGGCCCGCACAATCTCAATGACCCCCGGCTCATCGTCCACGACCAAGACCTTCTTCGCCATGGCTGGCCTCATCTACGGAGAATTTCGCAATTCGAAATCCGAAATTCGCATTTCACCTGAACTCGGCCAGGGTGAAGCTGAAATAGCCCACCTGCGGCAGCGTTTCCACCAGCACCTCATCCCTGGCCAGAGTAACCACCAGACCCACCTGATCGCCCAGCCGCAGCCCCAGGTCGGACAGGGGCAGGGAAAGCTCCAGGGCGCGGGGGCCGGCCGCCACACGCGAGCTGCTGGCCACCGGCTGCCACGTCTCCAGGCCACTGGCCTGGCTCACTTGCACCTGGGGCGTTTTGACCTGGAAAACAACCTCCCGCGCCAGGCCGATGCCGGGCGAGGCTATCGCCGGGTTGGTCGCCGCGTAGCGCGGGTGCTGGTTGACCCGCTCGCCGCGCGGCGAGGAGAAATAGACCGCCACGCTGTAGGGCGCTAAATCCTCGTTGGCCTCCAGGCGCAGGGCCAGGGCCTGCGGGTCGTAGCCGTAGTACAGGCGACGCAGCACCGTGCCTGCCCGCTGCATGGCCCCCGCCGAGGTCTGCGGCTCCAGGTGGCCTGCCGCCGCCCATTCCGGCCCGGCCGTGCTGGCCGCCGTTAGCGCCGGGACGACGTAGGCGCTGGGCGGGCGCCGGTACACCCGGCCTCCCGTCTTGGAGAGTGGCTGGGCCAGCCAGGCCGGCGCGGGCGACCCCAGCAGGCGATAGACGTTGCCCAGGTGCGCCCGGAATTCCCGGTCGAACAGCTCCTCTGCCACATCGGTGTTGTGGCTGTAGTACCACCAGAACCAATCGCTGCCCTCGGCGACGTAGATCTCCTGCCAGGCCTGCTCCAGGACGGCCATATCGTCCCCGGCATACTCCTGCTGGCTGCCCACGAGTCGCTCCCGCGCCTGGGCCAGGTACTCCCAGGCCTGGTTCTGCGCCTCCTCGCCGATCCAGGTCTCCAGGTTGCCGCCAATCCACGACCCCGCCGCCAGGCGCGCCAGGCTCTGCCGGGGCGGGAACTGGGCCAGGTACTCGCCCACCGTCACCGTCCTCAGGTCGGGGGCGCTGCTCAGCAGCCCGTAGAGGTGGCGCAGGAAATCGTCGCCGTTGTTCTCGTACTCACCCCAGCAGTTCTCCCCGTCCAGGATGATGGACACCAGGTAAGGATTCTCGGCATCGGCCAGGTTCTCCCGGATGCGCTGCAGGCGATGCACCAGGTCCGCGGCGGCGCTGCGGCTGTCCATGTGCTGGTAGACGAAGCCAATTCTGTCCGATAGAACGTGATCGCGGAAAACGAGGGCCAGCGGCGCTTTGTGGCCTGGCCCGCTTCGGGTCGAGGTCGGACGGATGTAGGGCTGGTAGAGCAGGCGCGGGTTGGTGACGTGGCCGTAGCCGTCGCGCTGGATGCTCGCCCCAATGGAGCGGGCCAGGATGTCCTCGTCGGAGCCGAGCCAGGTCAGGCCGTAGCGATCGGCCAGGAGGTCTACCAGGGCCTGGCTCACCGCCCCCTCGGAGGGCCACAGCCCCCGCGGCCGCTCGCCGAAGTGCCGGGCGTGCGCCTCCAAAGCGCGGCGCACCTGCTCGACGGCGTCCTCGGCGTGGATGAAGAGGGCGCTGGGCAGGGGCAGCGTGGGGCTGGCCTCCCAGGCGGCGCGACTGTCCATGAGCAGGGGCAGGATGGGGTGATAGTAGGGCGAGGTGATCAGCTCCACCTGCCCCGCCGCCGCCAGTTGCCGGTACAACGGCACCACCCGGCCGATGAGCTCCCGCTGCTTGTCGGCGATGGCGCGGACGTCCTCGCGGCTGAAGCCCTGGCCCTTGTCCAGCAGCCGTCGCAGCAGCGGGTCACGCTGGCTAACGCCGACGTCGATCCAGGCCAGGTTGAACCAGGCGATCAGATCGCGGAAATACTGCTCCGAGAACAGGGCCGCATCGCCCTGAGCAGCCTCTCGCAAATGCAGCAGTTGGGCGTAGCGCGGCTGCCGCCGCACCACCTTGTCCCAGTTGATGCTAAAAAAGAAGGAGAGGATAAACTCCCTCTCCTCCAGCGAATGCGTATCTTTCCGGGTCACGGCCAGGGCCTTGTCCAGAGCCTGGCCGGCGGCGTATTCTTGCAGTTGCTCCACCAGGCAGGGGGTGAAGTTGAACGTAGCGTGGATGGCCGGATAATCGGCCAGCACCTGGGCCATGTGCAGGTAGTTTTGGGTGGCGTGCAGGCGCACCCAGGGCAGGGTGTATTCGCCGGTCGTGGAACTCCTGTACATCGGCTGGTGCATGTGCCAGACGAAGGCCACATAGAGCGGATATGCCAAGTGCGTCACTCCTTGGTGCGCATCTGGGGGAACAGGATCACGTCCCGGATGGATGAGTTATCGGTGAGCAGCATGATCAGGCGATCAATGCCCATGCCCAGGCCGCCGGTGGGCGGCAGCCCGTACAGCAGGGCGGTGACAAAATCCTCGTCGAAGGGCTGGGCCTCCTCGTCGCCAGCGGCCCGGTCCGCCGCCTGCTGCTGAAAGCGCGCCAACTGATCCAGGGGATCGTTGAGCTCGGTGAAGGCGTTGCTCAGCTCCAGTCCGCCGGCAAAGCCTTCAAAGCGTTCTACCCAGGTAGGATCGTCGGCCTTCTTCTTGGCCAGGGGCGAAAGCTCCACCGGGTAGTCCAGGATGAACGTGGGCTGGATCAGCCGGGGCTGCACGTACTCGCCAAAAAGCTCGTCCACGTTCTTGGCCCAGGTAGGCTTGAAGTCCAGCTCCAGCCCGCCCTGGCCGACGGCCTGGCGCAGGGCCGGCAGGTCACGCGCTGTGCCGATGTCCACGCCGGTCTCGTCCAGGATGGCCTGGCGCATGGGCAGTCGCCGCCAGGGCGGGGCCAGCTCGATCTCCTGGCCCTCGTAGACGACCCGCGTCGTGCCCAGCACCTCCTGGGCGATGTAGGCCACCATCTCTTCCACCATGCGCATCACGTCGTGGTAATCGGCGTAAGCCTCGTACGACTCCATGGTCGTGTGCTCCGGGTTGTGGGTGGCGTCAATACCCTCGTTGCGGAAGTTCTTGCCGATCTCGTACACCTTGTCGTAGCCGCCCACGATGAGGCGCTTGAGGTAGAGCTCCGTGGCGATGCGCAGGTAGAGATGGCGGTCCAGGGCGTGGTGGTGCGTGACGAAGGGGCGCGCCGCCGCGCCGCCGTACAGGGGCTGCAGGATGGGCGTCTCCACCTCCAGGAAGCCGCGCCCGTCCAGGAAGCGCCGCATGGCCGCCACCACCTGGCTGCGCACGACGAAGGTCTGGCGCACCTCGGCGTTGGCCAGCAGGTCGAGGTAGCGTTGGCGATAGCGCGTCTCCACGTCCTTGAGGCCGTGCCACTTCTCCGGCAGGGGGTGCAGCGACTTGGCCAGAAGGGTGTAATCCTGCACCTCCAGGGTGACCTCGCCGGTGCGGGTGCGGAAGAGGTGCCCGCTGACCCCCAGAAAATCGCCGATGTCCAGGTTATCGAGGAAAGCGTACTTTTCCTCGCCTAGCACGTCGCGGCGCAGGTAGAGCTGCAGGCGGCCGGTGCCGTCGGCGAGGTGGGCGAAGGTGGCCTTGCCCATCCCCCGCCAGCCCACGATCCGCCCGGCGAGCTGCAGGGTGGGAGTGTTGCCGCCCGCTTCCTGGGCAGCGAAGAGGGCCAGGGCCTGGGCCAGGGTGTGGCTACGCTGGCAGCGGGGCGGATAAGGGTCCACGCCCGCCGCCCGCAGGCGTTCCAGCTTGGCCAGGCGTTGCTGGGTCAGGGAGTCGAATTCCATGGCTACCTCACATGGGAGGGTGTCGGCAAAGGTTCGGGGTCAGCTTATGCGGCGTGCACAGCGGAAGAAGCCGTGTTGCGTGTTTCGTGTTCCGTTTTTGGGACACGCAACACGCAACACGCAACACGTCAGCTACTCAATAGTCGTCACCGTCAGGAAAATCATCCCCGCTGGCACCTGCACGCCGACCGTGTCTCCCGGGCGCTTGCCCAGGAGGGCGCGGCCCACCGGCGACTCGTTGGAGATTTTGCCCTCACTGGGGCGCGCCTCCGCAGAGCCGACGATGGTGTATGTCTCCTCGAACCCGTCAGAGTCGAGCACGGTGACGCGGGAGCCCAGGCCCACGCAATCGGCGGTGACGTTGTTCTCGATGAGCACGGCGTGGCGGAGCTGCTGTTCCAGGGTGAGGATGCGGCCCTCGATGAAAGCCTGCTCGTTCTTGGCGTCGTCTTACTCGGCTTTGTCCATGATATCGCCGTGCTCTTTCGCCGTGTGGATGCGCTCGGCGATCTCCCGCCGGCGCACGGAGCGGAGGTAATCCAGCTCCGCCTCCAGCTTGGCTCGCCCCTCGGGGGTCAGAAAAACAGGTTTGTCCGTGGCCATACCTCTCCTTGTGCCGCGTGCGCAAGCAACTTAGCAAAAAACTGAGAGCTCCAGCTCTCAGTTTGTGTTTTGTGTGCCCAGACCTGACAGGTCTTCATCTGACCGTATTATACCCCAAGTGAGGGCAGTTTGTCAAAGGGTGTGAGGGATGTTTTACGCCAGGACGCAGATGAACGCCGATGGCCGCGGAAAAACTCAAATAAAATCTGCGTTTCTCTGCATTCATCTGCGTCCCACCCCGCCGCCTGAGCGCAGGCACTTGCTTATTCTGTCCATATCGGTTAAAATAGAGGAAGATGACCTAAGACCTGTCCGGTCTGCCAGACCTGACAGGTGTCAAGAGGGAGAGCGCGATGAAAGCAGTTGTCATGGCCGGCGGGGAAGGGTCAAGACTGCGGCCCCTGACCCTGGGACGCCCCAAGCCCATGATCCCTATGGTCAACAAGCCGGTGATGGCCCACATCCTGGAGCTGCTCAAGAAGCACGGCTTCAGCGAGGTCGTGGTGACCGTGCAATACCTGGCCGATAACATTCGCAACGCCTTCGGTGATGGCGAGGGTTATGGGCTGAAGATCACCTACTCGCTGGAGGATACCCCCCTGGGCACGGCGGGCAGCGTCAAGAAGGCTCAGGAGTATCTGGACGAGACCTTCCTGGTCATCTCCGGCGACGCCGTCACAGACTTCAACCTCACGGAGATCGTCAACTTCCACCAGGCCAACAAGGCCATGGCCACGCTCACCCTCTACCGCGTGCCCAACCCCCTGGAATACGGCGTAGTCATCATTGACGACCAGGGCCACATCCGCCAATTCCTGGAGAAACCCTCCTGGGGCGAGGTTTTCTCGGATACGATCAACACCGGCCTCTACGTCCTGGAGCCGGCGGCGCTGAATTACTTTGACAAAGACAAACCCTTCGATTTCAGCCAGGACCTCTTCCCCATTCTCCTCAAGAACAACGACCCCCTCTTCGGCTACGTGGCCACGGGCTACTGGTGCGACGTGGGCAACATCCAGGAGTACGTGCGCGCCACCGCCGACATCCTGCACCGGCAGGTGCAACTGGAGCCGCTGGGCCAGCACATCGGTGGGGACATCTGGGCGGATGAGGACGTGGAGATCGCCCCCAGCGCCCAACTCTTCGGGCCGATCTACCTGGGCCAAGGGGTCAAGGTCAAGGGCGGCGTGATCATCCGTGGTCCCGCCGTGATTCGCGATTACACGATTGTGGACGACCGGGCGAATATCGAGCGCAGCGTGATCTGGCGCGATTCTTACATCGGCGAGCGGGTGGAGGTGCGCGGCTCCATCGTGGGCCGCCAGTGCATCATCAAGGCCAACGCCGTGCTCTTCGAGGGGGCCGTCCTGGGCGATAACAGCGTGGTGGGCGAAGGGGCGGTGCTCCACCCCAACGTCAAGATTTGGCCCGATAAGCAGATCGAGCCGGGGGCGATCGTCCGCTCCAGCCTGATCTGGGGCGCTCAGGGGCGGCGGGTGCTCTTCGGGCGCTACGGGGTGACTGGGCTGGTGAACGTGGACGTGACGCCGGAGTTCGCCGCCAAGCTGGGGGCCGCCTACGGCGCCACCCTGCCCAAGGGCTCTGCCGTGACCATGAATCGCGACCCACACCGCACCCCGCGCATGATCAAGCGGGCCATGATCTCCGGCCTGCCCTCGGCGGGGGTGAACGTCTGGGACATCAAGGCCCTGCCCATCCCGGTGGCGCGCTACTACACCCGCGTCAGCGGGGCCGTGGGCGGGGTGCACGTGCGCCTCTCGCCCTTCGACGCTCGCGCCGTGGACATCAAGTTCTTCGACAAGCGCGGCCTGGACGTGGATAAGACCACCCAGCGCAAGATCGAAAACATCTTCTTCCGCGAGGATTTCCGCCGCGCCTACCTGGAAGAGATCAGCCTCATCAGCGACGCCACGCACGTCGTGGAGAGCTACACGGAAGGCTTCCTGCAGAAGGTGGACGTAGAGGCCATCCGTAAGGCCAACTTCCAGATCGTGGTGGACTACGCCCTGGCCACCACCTCGCTGGTGCTGCCGGCGATCCTCAATCGCCTGGGCTGCCGGGTAGTGGCCCTCAACGCCGGCGTAGACGAGACCAAGATGTCCATCCCCAGCGAGGAGCTGGAGCGCGCCATCCGGCAACTGGCCGTCATCTGCGGCCCGCTGCAGGCCGACCTGGGGGCGCGCCTGGACGTGGGCGGGGAGAAAATCTTCCTGGTAGACGACACGGGCGCCGTGCTGCCCGGCACCACGGCCCTGGCCGCCGTGGCCTGTCTGGCCCTGCGCGCCAAAGGCGGCGGGACGATTGCGGTTCCGGTGACCCAGCCGCACTTGCTGGAGAAGATCGCCGCCCGCTACGGCGGCCAGGTGCTCCGCACAAAAGTAGACCCTGCTTCCCTGATGGCCGCGGCGACGCGGGACGGGGTGATCCTGGCCGGCGACGGCGAGGGCGGTTTTGCCTTCCCGCAATTCCAGCCGGCCGTGGACGGCATGATGGCCATGGCCAAGATCCTGGAGCTGCTGGCCACCCAGGGCGTCAAGCTCTCCCAGGTGGTGCGCGAGCTGCCGGCTTATCACATGGCCAGCGTCAAGATTGCCTGCCCCTGGGAGGAGAAGGGCCGCGTCATGCGCCTCCTGAACGAGCAGTATCGGGAGACGCGGGGGCGGCAGATTGACGGCATCAAGCTGGAGATGGGCGAGGAATGGGTGCTCATCCTGCCCGATCCCGACCGCCCGCTGTTCTACGTCTACGCCGAATCGTCCTCCGACGAGCAGGCCACCACCCTGGCCGAGAAGTACGCCGGCATCGTGCGCGGGTTGCAGCAGTGAGCAACAGCCACAGAAACACACAGAAGCACACAGAAATTCACAACTGGCGATGCTGAAACCCGCATTTCTGTGACTTTCTGTGTCCTTCTGTGGCTACCGTGTTCCGTAACAGGTCTCTTGTCTGCCTGTTCCTTGTCTACTTATCCCTTGTCTACTCGTTCCTTGTCTACTTCACCCGGAGGTCCTATGTATCCCGTTCTCTTCAACATTGGCCCATTGGACATCGGCGGGCTGCATGTCCCGCTCATCGCCATCAGCTCCTACGCCGCTTTTCTGGATTTGGGTCTCATCGTGGGCCTGCTGCTGTTCTACTGGCAGGCCCGGCGGGCCGGGTTCGACCCCAACAAGCTGGTGGACATCCTCATCCTGGCCGTAGTGGCCGGGCTGGTGGGGGCACGGCTGGTCTTTGTGCTGGCGCATTTAGCAGATTATCTAGCTAACTGGCGGCTGCTCTTCTACGGCTGGCAGGGCGGCCTGTCCATCTACGGCGGCCTGCTCTGCGCCGCGCTGGCCGTGGCCCTCTACGCCCGGCGGCAGGAGCTGGACTTCTGGGCCCTGGCCGACCTCAGCGCCCCCGCCCTGGCCCTGGGTGGCGCCGTGGTCTGCCTGGGCTACCTGCTCAGCGGCTACTACTACGGCGCCGTCACCCACTCGCCCCTCAGCCTGAACCTGCCCGACCTGGGCAGCCTCTACGCCCAGCGCTACCCCACACAGATCATCATGATCGCCTTCAACCTTGTCCTCTTCGCCGTTCTGTGGGCGTTACGGGGACGGCTGCCCTTCACTGGCCTTATTTTCCTAACATATACGCTTTTCTCCTCCCTGGCCCGCTACGGCCTGGAGTTCCTCCTGGGCGAGGTCACCTACCTGGGGCCATTTTCCTACACCCAGGTGCTGAGTCTGCTGACCGTCGCCCTGACCGTGGTGCTGGGCTACTTCCTCTGGGCGCGCCAGCGGGAATGGGGCGAGGAAGAGGAAGGCGAGGAAGAGGCCGCAGGCGATGGCGAGGAGGTGTGAGATGCGCTTTCGGGTGGGCCTGGCACAGATCGCCCCGCGGCTGGGCGACGTGGCACATAACCTGCAGCGCCACCTCGCTCTGGCAGAGGAGGCTAAAGCCCAGGGGGTAGACCTGCTGCTCTTCCCCGAGCTGGGGCTCACCGGCTATAACCTGAAGGACATGGTGCCATCGGTGGCCATTCACCCCGCGGCCGACGATCCGCTCTTCCAGCAACTCCTGGCCGCCAGCGAGAGTATCGACTTAGTGGTAGGCTTCATCGAGGAGAGCGAGCGCCACGTGTTCTACAACGCGGCGGCTTACCTCTCGGCGGGGCGGCTGGTGCACCTCTACCGCAAGGTCTACCTGCCCACCTACGGTCTCTTCGACGAGGGGCGCTTCTGGGGCAGCGGCGATCGTCTGCGCGCCTTTGACACGCGCTTCGGGCGCATGGCCCTGCTCATCTGCCGCGACGTCTGGCACCTCTCGGCCTCGTACCTGGCCGTCATGGACGGCGCCGACACCATCCTGGCCATCTCGGCGGCGCCGGGCTGGGGCGTGCAGGAGGGCCAGGAGCGCCTGAGCCGCGCCCAGTCCTGGGAACGGCTGATGCGCTGCCTGGCGCAGTTCCTGACCTGCTACTACTTCTACTGCAATCGCGTGGGCTGCGAAGACGGCGTATCCTTTTTCGGCGGGTCCATAGCGGTGGCCCCCGGCGGGCGGCTGCTGGCCCAGGCGCCAGACCTGGAGGAGGCGCTGATCACCGCCACCTGGGACACGGCCACGCTGCGGCGGGTGCGCAGCCAATCCACCTTCCTGCGGGACGAGCGCCTGGACCTCACCCTGCGGGAGTTGCAGCGCATTGCCCAGGAGCGCGACCAGTAGACAAGGAACGAGTAGACAAGAAGCAAGTAGACAAGGAATGTAGGAAAGTAGGTCGGGCGCAGCGCCCGACGCCTCCGGGTAGGTCGGGCACGGTGCCCGACGCCTCCAAGCACAGAGGAGAAAGATGTCTGCTGACAATCGGCTGGCTATCAACACCGAACTCACCCGCAGACTCTTGGTGAGCTTCATCCAAAGCGAGCTAGGCAAGTTTGGCTTTACGCGCGCCGTGCTCGCCCTCTCCGGTGGGGTTGATTCCACGCTGGTGGCCTTCCTGGCCGCGGAGGCTCTGGGCCAGGCCAACGTCCTGGCCGTGATGATGCCCTATCGCACCAGCGACCCGCAGAGCGAGGCCGACGCCCGGCTGGTCATCGGCCGGCTGGGCCTGCAGAGCCGCCACGTGGAGATCACGCCGCTGGTGGAGCCGTACCTGGCGCTGTACCCCCACATGGGGCAGAAGCGCCGCGGCAACGTCATGGCCCGGGCGCGCATGATCGTCCTGTACGATCAGTCCGAGGAGTTTGGCGGGCTGGTGATCGGCACCTCCAACAAGACGGAGGCCCTGCTGGGCTACTTCACGCTCTTTGGCGATGCCGCGGCGGCCATCCAGCCTCTGGCCGACCTCTACAAGACCCAGGTGCGCCAACTGGCGAGGGCCGTGGGCGTGCCGGGGCACATCGTGGACAAGGCCCCTAGCGCCGACCTCTGGCTTGGCCAGACCGATGAGGGCGAGCTGGGCTTCACCTACGCCGACGTGGATCAGCTTCTCTTCCGCCTCATTGACGAGCGCGCCACGCCGGAGGAGCTGGCTGAAGAAGGCTTCGACCCCGGCTTCGTGCGGCGGGTGATGAGCATTGTGCAGCGCACGCAGTACAAGCGCCTGCCGCCGCCCATCGCCAAGGTCAACAACCGCACCATCGGCACGGACTTTCTGTATCCCCGGGACTGGGGCGTATGAGGAGAATTGGAGATTGGAGATTGGCGATTGCCAGCCAGAAATCAAAAATCGGCAATCGAAAATCGGAAATCACCTTAGGAGGACAAGATGCCACGTGTTGGGCGGCTGATTACCCTGGTTTTGGTAGTCTGGCTGGTGGTGGCGTTGCTGCCGCAGACGCTGACGCCGCAGGCGGCACCCGCCGTGCCGCCGGATAGCGCCGGGCGACAGGCCGCCACGACCGCCACGCCTACGCAGCCCAAGTCGCCGCTGGCCACACCTACCCCTACCTTCACCCCCACACCCACCAATACGCCCACGCCCACGCCTACCTTCACGCCTACGCCTACGCCGCATCGCTTCTACCTGCCGTTGATTTTCCGGCGGGGGAAGTAGCGTGAGCACTGGCCAAAGCAGAACAGCGCCTGGACGGTTTAGCCGTCCAGGCGCTGTTTTGTCAGCCCAGCGTCTTGGTTAGTAGGGCGCGCTTCCAGCGCGTGGCCTGAGGCGCTAAAGCGCCCACTACTAACCTATGCCCACGTTCGTCATTCCAGCCTGACTGGGCCGCGCTCTTTCGTCCACAGGCGCCGTAGCTCGTCCCGGATGCGGGCAGCCCGCTCGTACTCCTCTTTCTGCACCGCCGCCTGCAAATCGCGCTGCAGGCGCTCCGCACGGCTCAGGGGCTTGTTCTCCTTGATGCGCCCGGCCCAATCGTGCAGGAAGGCCAGCTCCTGGCACTCGGCGATGAGCTCTGCGCGATTGTGCTGCCGGAAGAAGTCCTCAATCGCCTGGATGCCCTGCTCGATGGCCGACAGGGCGCTGTTGTAATCCTGACTGCGCAGGGCCTGGGAGGCGCGCCCGCGAGTGTGCATCATGAGCACGTAGGGCCTAAACTGCTCTGTGGACAAACGCTCATCCTCGCTGGCGGCGTAGGTGCGGATGAGGTCGAAGACTCGCAGGTTGTGCGCCGTGTCTCGGGCCAGCCCCGTCCAATCGTCCAGGAGCAGGAAGCTGAGGTAGCGATGATAGTACTGTAGCGCCTCCTGGCGTAGGGCCGCGCAATCGTCGGCGGCAAGCTCAAACCCCTTCTCCGTGCCGTGGCGTCGCTCGTAGGCGCGCAGCCGGGCCGTGTAGTAATCAAGCAGACACGCCTGGCCGTGCGGACGCTGGCCATCGGGACGACCTTCCACTTCCATCTGCAAGATACCCAGGTCTAAACGCATTTGGATTTTCGGTCGCCCATCGTCGCCCAGGATGCGACGCACGTTGGGCGGCTCGGTTGTAAATTCAAAGCCTTCCAAAGCGGCGCTGATATCCAAACTCATCGTACCATCCCTCCCTTCTCCATGTGGGGCAAATTACCCTACGGCCGGGGCGTGGCGCGCCGTGCCGCCTGCCAATGGCGGAAGACGAGAATCGCCGCAAACAACACCACGATGGCGGCAGCGATGACCTGAGCGACCCGGATGCCATCCATAGTCCAGTTGTCCGGGCGCATCGGCTCTAGGAAGAAGCGAATCACGGAATAGAAGATGCCGTAGAGCCAGAAGAGATCACCAGCGAGCAGGCGCTTACTCTGGCGGCGTGACAGGTAGAACAGCACGCCGAAGGCCGCCAGGTTGCCCAGCGATTCGTAGAGGAAAAGTGGGTGGAAGTGCGTGTAGCTTTCAAACCCGGGCAGGCGGTAGGCGGGCTCGATGTAGATGGCCCAGGGCAGGTCGGTGGGGTAGCCGTAAAGCTCCTGGTTGAAGTAGTTGCCCCAGCGGCCGATGGCCTGGGCCAGGAGGAGGCCAGGAGCGGCGACGTCTGCCCACTGGAGGAAATTCATGCGGTGCCTCAGGGTATAGACGAGCAGGGCGATGGCGCCACCGGCCACGGCGCCGTAGATGGCCAGGCCCACGAAGCCGCCCCGCCAGAAGGCAATGGCGGAGATGGGATCGTTGCGATACAGCTCCCAGGCGGAGATGACGTGATACAGGCGGGCGCCGATGACCCCGCCGAGAATGCACCAGAACAGGCCGTCAATGACCTGCTCGGCGTCATAGCCGCGACGCTGCGCCTCGCGATAAGCCAGCAAGCCGCCCACGGCCACCGCCAGGCCGAGCATGAGGCCATACCAGTAGATGTTGATCGGCCCGATGCTGAAGGCAATCCTTGGACCACCCATTCTTCTACCTCTCCGGCAAAACTTACCCTCTAGTATTATACTCCAAAATGGGGTATAATGTCTAGGGCCTTGACGGGAGCGTCACGAGTTTGGGACAGGCCAACACTACTCCATGAGGCATTATGCGCTGATGTAGTAGCGACTTCAGTCGCCGTTCCGTGGGAACGACGATTAAAATCGTCACTACATGTCCCCAAGGCGATACGCTCCCGCCTTGACGTGTGGAACAGGGGGAACACGGGGAACAAGGGTAAAAGGGGTGACAGGGGGAACGGGGGTGACAGGGGGAACAGGGGTAAAAAGGCAGTACCGCATAACTTGCTACGGGACTTGACAGAACAGGTTTTCATGGCATACTATCTCCAACCGACAAGAGGAGGAATGGGCCATGAGAACCCCAAGAGAATATTACCCGAAAAAGCCAATTGT
>Ga0233423_10000984_pt1 | contig 14417 bp, 9 predicted proteins | sample Watercolumn_Mata_FD_180713 | JGI IMG/M metagenome (GOLD analysis project Ga0233423, IMG submission 180713) | Freshwater microbial communities from Lake Matano, South Sulawesi, Indonesia - Watercolumn_Matano_2014_112_MG | ecosystem: Environmental > Aquatic > Freshwater > Lake | place: Indonesia...
TGACCATCATAGCGAGAGCGCAAAGCCTTGACGATTGTCAGACCCTCTTCCAGAAAACCCTGCAGGATGAGGTGAGAGGCCACCTGGTATTCAATCCCGGTCCACACCTCATCCGAATAGATGAAGGGCAGGGTAGGTTTCCCACCTTTGGGCCAGGTGCACAAAAGGAGCCCTGGTTCGTCCCCCCATGCAAAGCCGGGACGTTGGGGATTGGCATGGTCCCACAGACTCTCTTTGAAATTGTATTCAAAGATCGCCTTGAGATTGCGCTTGACATTCTGCTGATTCTGGGAGGAATGAAACCCGCACATCTCGGCCAACCAGTCTCCCATGACCCCGTCGGAGATGCACCCGCTTCCGTATTGGTATTTCGGTCCCTCCCGCTTCAGGAGTTTTTGTTCGACCGAACCCTCTTCCGCTATATTCGCCATCTGGTGACTGAAGGATTTGTCTTTCAGTCCCTCGTAAGTGACGTGCTGTTCATGATACTCGCCATTAAACAGATGCTCATCCAGATAGCGCATACCCTTGTGGGCAAGTTCCTGGTAAACCGCCGCGTCGTCCGGATGACCGCAGGCTCGTGCCACGGCGACCATCGCATTGAGCGCTCCCAGGTAGAAACTCGTACACATCCCATCCGGTCCCCAGAATTCAATATCGTACGTATTGTGATGGGGCTCCTCCAGTACACCGACGTGCCGCGGGTCCCAGGTTTCGATGCAGAAATCAAGGCTGCGTTTGACCAAGGGATACATCCGGCGGAGCCATTCGTGATCCCCGGAGATCTGCCATTCGCGGAAGACTTTCATCACTCCGCCGAGTTGACCATCGGCGGCAGGGTGATAATCGTGCGTGGTGGCTCCGGCGGGCAGTGGCATCCGGAAATTGATGTGCCCGCGTTCATCCATGGCACTGGACAGCTCTTGCTCTCGCAAGGTGCGCTCCAGGGATGGATAGAGATGGGGAATGGCTTGTGCGTAATTCCAGACATGCGTGCATGTGCCGGCGCAACATCCGTGGTCACTAAAGCATCCTTCCCATCCCCACAAGTCGCCGTTTGCCTGAAGTAGAATGGTTGGCGATTTCAAGATCGCCAGATTCGCCGAAATGGCCTCCAGCACGTAGGCGGGAAGCGTTGAATTGAACAACGCATCATGAAACGCCTGCGTGCGCTGCCTGAGACTCGGGTACTGTTCATGGACATAGGCCGCCACCTCACCGGCGTCCTGCCATTGCGCGGCATAGTATGGACGCCAACACCGTTTCGCAGTCGGAACGTTTTTCGCTGGATCACCACACTCTTTCTTTTCATCGATTCTGCCAGAAGCGTAGGGAACGTTCGGAAAGTGCCAAGTGATCAGGATCGGATAAGTCACCGAAGCCTGCGGCGGGAGACTTGCCTCCAACAGAACACTGCCTCCATTCCTGCCCCCCACCGGGGCATCGGCTGAACGATCAATGGTCTCAAATCGTCCCTCGGTGAGTTCTCGCCATAACGAGGAGACGCTGTCAAACCAACCGCCCCGCAGCCACACCGCCTTGATCTTCGGCGTGGACCCGATGACCGTGAGGCTGGCACTTCCAAAGGCGGCCGCATCCTCGGGTTCCCTGTTCCAGAAGTAGATCCCCTTTTCTGGAATAGCAGAATTCCGGCTGGACAATCCCCGTGGATCGGCACCGATAGCCAGATGCGACAGATGGTAGGAGAATTGATAGTGAACCGTCTTTGGACTTGTGTTTGTAAGCGTGTATTCCAGGATCGCGCAGGGGATGCCAGAATTCTTAACGTCCAGCGGGATGAGGGGACTAAAGCCAGTGATGTTCACAGCGAGGGGCATGTTGGGATCCGTGAGACTGACGAAACCAAACGGATACTCCCCTCGAAATGAACAGTGCCGAAACCTCGGCAACCCTTCGTATCCGCCACCGTTGTATCCCTGGGCTTTCAACCCTTGGTTGTAGATCTTCTCTACTGGAAAGGGACCTTCGACCAGACGGGTCAGCTTTTCCCCTTGGATGTGCAAGATGGCGAACCCAGCATCCGTTGGGAGATGCTTGTCCGGAAGCGCGGAGTTTTCCGGGCGATGGTGAATCGAAAAATCGCGCAAGCCACCCTCTCCCGTCAGGCAAATGCAGCCGGCGCCAATACCTCCCATAGGCATGGCGATCTGCAGGAGGTTGGCCCCGGAATAGGTTTTTTGCGGTCCGTAGTCATGGAGTACCGCTGCGGGATATGGAACAGCTTTTTTCATGAATCTCGACGGCGGAAACCATCTGCTTCGAGCAGGTAGTGGAAGCCGCCCCTCCTTTCGTTAGCTTGACCATTCAGAACTGTTGGGCGATCTTGACCCTGCAATGGATCCGGCCGGTCAGCCGAAGGCACTCGGGGAAGGTCAGGGGCAGCTGTTCACCCCAAGCAACGGTTGGCCTCCGTGGCCCTTCACAACCGAAGGAGCCGGTGATCGGCAGCAGGGTTGCCGACGTAAAACTTCCGACCGTCACTCGGTCAACGTGACCCACTCGCGCGAAGCTGCGGATTCGCAGGCGACGGTCAACGAGCCGCACGGAACGGGCGCTGAAGCCCAGGCTGACGAGATGCAGGGGGTCCCGGCGGAACGGCGGTCGAGCACAGTGGCAAGCCACCCTGTACTTTAGGGTGGTAGTTGGCACTTTACTTCCGGCAAGAACCGTGATTGGTGGAGTACTCTTTCTTTCGACTAGCCTCAGGACGAGATACACTGGCACTTTGGATTCTCAGTCCACGATGGCTTGCAGAGCGAGTGTCCTGATGTCCGCTCGGAGAGGATGCGGTGTGGGAGTAGCCACCTGCATCATCAACAAACCGACGAGATCCTCTTGGCGGTCGACCCAAAATTGCGTGTTCGCCACCCCGCTCCCGTAGTAGGCTCCAACGGAATCGAGCCCTTGCGCCAGGGCCATATCCGTGATCACTTCGAGACCAAACCCATACCCAACCCCCGGAAACTTGAACTGCTCCTTTTGCAGATGATTCATTGTCATCAACTCAACCGTCTTGCGGCTCAACAACCGGAGGCCATCAACTTCCCCCCCCTTTCGGAGCAACATGGCAAAACGCAGATAGTCCGCTGCGGTGGATACCAGCCCACCGCCTCCTGAGAGGAAGAGCGGTTTTTCAATTTTGTCAATCCATGCGCCGGTGAGGAAATGGGTTACCTTGCTGGCATCGAGCATGGCCATGTTCACCAAGCCAACGTGGGGGACCAGCGTGTACAATACCGCCAGGCGGCTTTGCTTCTCCCCGGGGACATAGAAATCGGTGTCCATCATTCCCAAGGGGGCGAAAATGCGCTGTTTAAAGAAGGCGTCGAGCGGCATGCCGCTGATGAGCTCGACCACGTGCCCCAACACATCCGTACTGATGCTGTAGACGTACCGCAGACCGGGCTGATGGTGAAGCGGCATCTGGACAATTCTCTGAACCTTCTCCGCCAAGGTCTCATCCATGTGCATCATCCGGGCCTGCTGGAACAGTGTGTCGACTGGCGTGAGCGCATCCAGCCCATAGCCCAATCCGGCGGTGTGGGTGAGCAGGTCGTAAATCGTGATCGGGCGCTGCAGGGGCGCCAATTCCAGCCCGGCTTCCGTCTGCCTCACGAGGACCTGGACATCTTTGAACCCGGGAATAAAGAGGGAGACCGGATCACTCAACCGCAGATAACCCTCCTCATACAGCAGCAGCACGGCCGCGCACGTAATGGGCTTGGTCATCGAAAAGATGCGAAAGAGGGTGTCAGCGCGCATCGGTTGGGGAGCCGTGCGCGCGGCATCCATGTGCCCGTAACAAGCAAAATGAACGACCTGGGAATGCCGCAACAACACAACAATCGCGCCGGGTAGCTGCTGCTGCTCGATATACCGCTGGATCAACGAGTCGATCCGTTGGAGACGAGCGGAAGATACCCCCACTGATTCAGGAACAACGGTGTCCATTCTTCTTCCTTTCTGGTAGCGGCTCATTCGCCCTAACTTTTCTCAACGAAACCGCGATCAGACCCAGGCTTAGCGTAATTCCCACCGGCAGTATCAGGACCAGTGGATTGACATTCGCGATTCTCCGAATCTGCCGGTCAGCCCCTCCCCGGAGGGAGTGTTGATCGATGATCCCAATCGCAGAAACAGTTTCCCTGGCGAGATCGATCTTGTAGGCAGAAAAGCTGGGCGTTGATTCGGGACGGTTGGGATCGACCGGTACGATCAGGTAACCAAGTTTTGGCCCGGGCAATTGCTGGACCTGAAAAGGGATGAGATCGCGTTCACCCGGATGGTTCTTCGCATCCCGGGTCTGCAGTTTTTCACCGGAGAGCGGATGGATATCCACCCACATCCAGTCATCCAAAGGCGCGTGCTTCTTCTGAGGTTCTGTGAGGTTCAGATAGTCGTCGGCGTAATATTCATGCTGCACAAAGGGCTGCAAAAAGAGCGAGTCGGCGGCACCCACGTAAATGACTTCCTCTGGCTCGCGGGAGGTTTTCTGATTGGTCCACCTATGCTCCGTGTAGACCACGTAGCTGATCCCTTTGCGCCGGGGCTGGATCGTCTTGAGCTTCTTTTCGCTCCCCGGGACGGCGCGGCCGTTGGAATCGACCACGCGCATCGTAAAAGATCCCACCGGCAGGGAAAGAGGATAAGTCAGAGCCACTTCGCTGACGAATTCATGGAGGGGTGGGGGAAGATCCGGTTCTTTCCGCAGCGGCACATTCCGGTACTTGTCCGGATTCTGATAACGATCCCACAATTCCTCCGAATACTGCTGCTGCGCCTTCACGTGGTTCTCATAGTCTTTCCGGTAGCGCTGAATATCGTTCTGATAAGCCTGAAAGCGCTGAAGCGCGTCGGGGCCAAAAACGATCTCCTTGAAAAGCTGGCTGTCGTACTGCCGGACCAGAACCTGGGATTGCCTCTCCAGTTTCTGGAAGAGGTGGTTCCCCTGGTAAATTTCCAGCGTCCCGTCGAGGGGCTGGTTCAGTTTCTCCCAGTCCGCTTTGTATTCCTGAGTGATTTCCCAGAAATAGACCTCGGTGCGCTTCACCACCACGGCGTTGACCGTGTCGGCCAACAGGTAAAGAGTATCCTGTTCGGCGGGGGAAAGGACTGCGCCATATTGAATCCCATCAAAAATCGAGCCGGTGTAGACGTACTCGGGTACGGCATCGCTCTTGGGAAGCCCAGGTGTCCCAGGGACACAACCCGCCATGAACAAAAATGCAAATAGGAACCAGAGTCTTCGTGGAGCATTCATTCGGGGCGAACCCCCCTGGTTTCCATGACTCGGATGGTTAAGAACAGGAAAAGGCATGCGAAGAGAATAGACGCCAGCCCGTTCAGCCAGACGAGGGACCAATTCTGAATCGCCAAGGCCTGGAATCCGTTGAGGAGATGGGCGAAGGGCGACAGCCACTGCAGGACCGCGTTCATGGCATGAACCGCGCGGCCGATGAAAAACAGATTGGCGTCGACGTTTCGGAGATCCGGATTGTAGAGAAAACTATCGAGGATCTGCAAGGCGATGCCCACGAGCAGAACCACGATGAATGCCAGGACGCCGGCCCTTACCCGGCCGGTCAGGACGGCCAGGAAAGCGCCCAACAGACTGATCGCAGAAACGGCAAAGACAGCATACAGTAGACCCAGCAACACTCTGACCGAAAAGTAGAATTGAGTCAGCTGTGCCATCAGAAAGAAATCGACGAGTAGAACTCCCGTCATGAACAGAAAAGTGAGGAGTTGAGCAACCAAGTGTCCCAAAATAAAGTTCACCTGATTGACTGGACCCGCACAGAGGATGAACAGAGTGCCGGTCTCTTTTTCTTTGGCGATGCTTATACAAGAGAGCGCGCCCAGATAGATCGAAAACATGACCGCCGCCACAACCAGCGCCAAGGAAAAGGGATTACTCAATACCAGCACATAGTCGGTGGCGAGGATGTCTTGGTACACCAGCAGAGTCAGCGACACACTCAACACGATGATCGACAAAGCCACATAGATACCCAGCGATTGAATGGTCTCGGCAAAGCTTCGAACAGCCAAGGTGCGAATGGTCCGCAGATCCGACGCGAGTCTGGCCCTCATCATGTTACCTGTCCACCCATTGAGCGACCTGCTGGTCCGTAATGGTCATGAAGGCTTCCTCTAAACTGATCTCTTTGCGCGTCCACCCTATAATCGATCCGCCGTGCTGGACAATGCATTTCGAGATCGCGTCACGATAGTCCTTCTCGCCCGTGACCTTGAGGGTGATGGTCGTGCCCTCGCAGTGAAGGGTTGAGACAAAGTCCGCATTCTCCAAAGCCGCCAAGATTTGTTCGTTGAGTTGCAGCACCTCAATCTGATAGACCGTTCCCTGTTCTAATCGGGTCCGGATCGAAGCCATGCTGTCTTCGGCCAACAGGACTCCTTGGTATAGAATCCCTACTCGGTCGGCCGTTTTTTCGACCTCGGACAGAACGTGCGATGACAGAAATACCGTCCTGCCTTGTTGGTTGAGTTCTTTGATCAACATCCGCAAGTCACGCACTCCCATCGGGTCCAATCCTTGAACGGGCTCGTCCAGGATGAGCAATTCCGGATCGTGGAGCAGTGCTCTGGCGATACTCAGTTTTTGACGCTGACCATTGGACAGATGGGCCAATTCGGTATTCCGCTTCTCGGCCAGTCCCATGCGGTCGAGCCATTGCGAGATGATCCGCTGGGGATGGCTGACCTGGTACAACTTGGCAAAAAAGCTCAGGTATTCCCAGGCGGTATTGTTTTCGTAGAGGTGTTGCTGCTCGGGAACAAAACCCACCTTGCGCCAGAGCTGGCTTGCACTCAAACGACCAAACTGCCCCAGGATAGAATAGCTTCCGGAGGAGGGTTTCTCAATCCCGAGCAGGATCATAATGGTCGTAGTTTTCCCACTTCCATTGGGACCCAGAAATCCGTAGATCTCCCCGCGCTTAACTTCGAGAGTGAGTTGGCGCAGAACGGAGAGACCCGCGTAGGACTTGGAGATGTCCTTGAGTTGGATGACACAGTCTTCCGCTGACAGATCCGGTGTACTCATCGCAGTGAATGGACCCAGTTTCGCCGTTCCCTAGACTCAGATACCCTTGAGGCCGGTAGTCGTGATGCCCTGAACGATTTTGCGCTGAAAGATCATGAAAAAGACGAGCACCGGCAAGAGGATCAAGACCGTAGCGGCCATCAGGGCACCCACGTTCTCCGTATTCAACCCCGTGCCTCGCAAAAAGATCATTCCCAGCGGCAGGGTCATTTCGCTGGTGGAATTGATGAAAATCAATGGAGGCAGAAAACTGTTCCAGGAAGTGTTAAAGGTAAGGATTCCCAGGGTCGCCAGGGAAGGCCACGCCAGCGGCAACATGACGTGCCAGTAGATCCGATAAAAACTGGCCCCGTCGATTTTGGCGGCGTCCTCCAGATCCTGGGGAATTGTCTCAAAGAACTGCCGCATCAGGAAAATCCCGAACACGTTGGTCAGCGCAGGTACGATCAATGCCCACAACGTGTTGTACATGCCCAGACTGCGAACAATGATGAAATTGGGGATAAAGGTCACTTGAGGAGAGACCATCATGGCCGATAGAAACAGCAAGAAGAGCAAGCGCTTGCCGGGGAAACGCAGCCTGGCAAAAGCATATCCTCCCATGCTGCAGGTGAGCATCTGTCCCAGCGTCACCACCAGTGCCACCACCAGGCTGTTCTTGTAAAACGTCAAAAAGGGGACCCGCTCGAAAACCGTCTGGTAGTTATCCAATCTCAGCCCGCTCGGAAAGACCGGGGGAGGGAGTCGGAAGAATTCTTGCGGTAGTCCAAATGAGAACGAGATGGACCAGATAAACGGAAGAAACATCAAGATGGCCACCCCCACCAGAGGAATGCTGATCAACAGGTTCCCCAGAGAGGTCTTCCAATTTCTGCGGAACCTCTTCCAGGATTGCCTCCGGGCGGTCATCGGAGACCTGTACCTTGCTTGGAGAAAGGTCGACATAGATCCTGCTCCCGCTATCGATAGAATACCCAGTGCTTGCCAAGACGGATTTGGATGATCGTCAGGGTTAGGAGAATCATGAACAACACCACGGCCATGCTGGCGGCATAGCCCATGTTGTAGTCCCCAAACGCGGCTCGATACAGGTACATCGTCATCGTGCGGGTAGCATCACCGGGGCCCCCGCCGGTCAGCACATACATGGATTCGAACACCTGGAAAGAACCAATGAGAGCGACAATCGTGCAGAAGAACAAAGTGGGGGCGAGCAGAGGAATCGTGATACGGGTCACCTTCACCCAGGCGGGCGCGCCGTCCACCTCGGCCGCTTCATAGAGTTCGGTGGGAATTCCCTGCAGGCCCGCCAGGAAGATCAAGGTGAACAAGCCCACTGACTTCCAGACGTCCAGAAAAACCACCGACACAAAAGCCCAGGTTGAACTTGTCAGCCACGGAATCCTCGGAATGCCGATTTGGGTGAGATAGTAGTTTACCGCCCCCAGGCTTTCGTTGAGCAGAAAGGTGAACAATATGGCGGTGACGGTGGTCGAAATGACAAACGGCATGAAATAGGCCGAACGGAGAAAGGTTTGGAGCCAGGTCCAGTGAATGTTATTGATCCCGATCGCGATGAGCATCCCCAGGCTCACATTGAGGAAGGAAACGATAAAGGCGAACTTGACGGTGTTTTGCAGGGTGATCATGAAGAGCTTGTCATTCCACAGATCTCGAAAGTTGTCCAGCCACACTAGCTTGGGGGTTGAAAAGAAATCCCACTTGAAAAATGACATGCCAAGCCCCCACACCATGGGACCGGCAAAAAAGGTCAGGAATAGGATCAGGGCCGGCAGGACAAACACATATCCGGCAATAGCTTCTTGAATGACCAAGGCATTTCTCTTTTTTCGCACCGTTTGGCGCCTCACAATGGGAAAGGTGGTCATGTTCACCCCGGTTCGAGGGGAGCAGGATGAAGCACTCCCTCCTGCTCCCATGCACGCGAGAGGGTTATTTGTTCTTGGCGATCTCGGCTTCCATGTCCTTTTGGATATTCGTCATCGCGTCATCGACAGTCATCTCTTTCGCCCAGGCTTTGGAAAGATAGCGATTGTGGATTTCCATCAAGTTCGCGAAGATGGGGGAGTTGACCACCGATCGCGAGTTGTCCAGAGCCTGATAGAAGTACTGGTAGTGCGATGGGTTGACCGCCGCGAACTCTGGACCAGTGGCGAGGGAACGCCGGGCAGGGGCATTCTGCAGCACGGAGCCACTGGCGACATTCGTCATGACTTCCTTGCTCATCATCCACTTGACCAATTCCCACGCCATTTCGGGATTCTCGCTTTTGGCGGCTACCCCGTACCCATCGCATCCCCAAATGGAACCCTTGACGATCTGCCCGGTATTGGTGGGCCAGAAATTCACATCGAAATCTGTCGTCTTGATTCCTGTGGGCGACAGTTGACCGCGCGTGGTGGGTGAACCAGCGAACATGCCCAACTTGCCTCCGGCGAACATTTCGGCTGCCTTGAAATCTCCAGAGGGGGCAACCTTGTGTTTCCAGACGAGATCGTAGGCGTATTTCATCGCCTCGATCGCTTTGGGATCCGTGTAATAGGGTTTGCTGAAATCTTCATTCATCCAGAAGGTGCCATTGGAAATCAGCCAGGGGGCGGAGTTCCAGGAAAGATACGTGGATTGAAATCCCCAGATATCGGGATTGTTGTCTCCATTGGTGTCTTTGGTGATCTTTTGAGCATAGGTCAGGAATTCACTCCACGTCCAGTTCTGAGGGGGGTCAGCCAGGCCGGCGTCCTTGAGCACATTCTTGTTGTAAAACATCAAAACGTTGTTCCAGGCAAAGGGCAACAGGTACTGTTTTCCCTTCCAGGTCAAGCCCTGGAGCATCTTCGGATGCACATCGGTGATGTACTCTTGAATGCCGCGGTCCGCCTTCATGAAGGTATCCAGTTCCCGGGTCACGCCTTTTTCCGCCATGAGCGGGACCGCCTCGATGGCATTCCAGATGACATCGATTTTCTCGCCCCCTACCATCAAGGTCACAACTTTCTGGGTATACTCACCCCAACTGGTTGCCGGGACTGGAATGTACTTGATGGTAATATTCGGATACTTGGCGGTGAACCCCTGCAGCATCTTCTCATATCTTTCTTGCGAATTAACCACCGCGCCAAACACCAAGGTCAGGGTTAACTTCTTGTCCGAGGCGGCGGGAACAGTGGCCTTGACCGCAGGAGCGCTGGTCGTTGCGGCGCCAGCGGCTGGAACGCTCGTGGGTGGCGGACTGGCTGGGGTTGCCGCTGAACACCCGATCAGCAGAGCAACCATAACCACCAGCGCAAGGATCGCCCCAGTGAGAACAACCTTAGGTTTCATAGTGCTCATTCTCCTTTCCAGATTTATTGGCAGAGTTGGCAAGATCGAAAATGCTCTTGAAACTATCTCCTCTTATGCATTCAATAGGCCCTCCTTTACCGCCGCGAACGTTCCGTTGGCTCCCGGCAGGCTCCGATGGGCAGTCCGCCGATTTCATGATGAACCGTGCAGAGGCGCGTGCTCGCAAGCTACCCACTCCACCGGCGGGTTGAACCACGCTCAACGAGTGTCGTTGCGAGGCGCGTGTGCACAACCGGTTTGTGTGGGTCCTCCAATCGTCCCAGCAGCAGCTCAGCCGCGCACCGTCCCAAGTCGTATGTTGGCTGAGCAATCACCGTGAGGGGGGGCTGGAGCAAACTGGCCCAAGGCATATCATCAAAGCCGATGATAGAAATGTCATCTGGAATCTTCAAGCCTTGTTCGCGAATAGCATCCAGCGCCCCAAGAGTCATCAGATTATTGCTGACAAAAAAGGCCGTGATGCCGGGCTGGTCTTTCAACAACGCGCGCGCGCTATCGTGTCCCCCCTGCTGTTTGGCATCGGCGATGCGGACCCAATCCTCGAGCACCGGCACCTGGTGGTCGCGCAGTGCACGGCGATACCCTTCGTAGCGTTCCTTGCCCGGCGTGAGTGTCAGAGGGAGTCCAATGAATCCAATACACTGATGTCCTAGCTCGATGAGATGAGAGACCGCCCTATGCGCACCCTCGGTATTCGCGGCCAGCACCGAATCGACTTGTCTTTCACCCATCTGACGATCAATCGCGACCACCGGAATCTTGTAGGTGATCAAATCGTCCACTTGCGGATCGGCCTCTGAAGCACTCGCCAGGATCACGCCTGCGACTTCTTCCAAGCGCATGACGTTGACATAGAGTTTTTCTTTCTCAGGATCTTCATCGGAATTGCAGAGGACCAGCGAATAACCATGCTGATAGGCAACGTCCTCGATTCCGCGCACAACAGAAGTGAAGAAGGGGTTTTGGATATCGGAGATGATCAGTCCAATGATGTAGCTACGTCCCGCGCGCAAACGTTGGGCGGCGCGATTGGGCTGATAGTTCAATGCTTTGACAGCGCGCAACACTTTGCGCCGCGCCGCTTCGGTAACTAACGGAGAATCGTTCAGAACGCGCGAGACCGTAGCAACGGAAACGCCGGCTTTTTTGGCAACATCGTGGCTAGTGGGTGAGACCATTCCGGAGACCTCGTCCTCGATGAAATGGACTGACTTTTTGAAAACGTTTACATTAGCTACTGTAGTCTGGCGAAAATCTGATAGAACTTGAACATGGGACGCCTCCTGAGTAAGCTAGAGGAAACTCTAGTTTACCGGTTCCAACAGGAGGACCTCCAATGCTCACCCGTATTTTACACAATTCTCCATCTTTATGCACGTTTGTCGAACAACTCGATCTGTCGCTCAGCGTGCCGCAAAAGCGGCACGTCATCAACCTGGTCGACGCGCTGCTCGTCTGCGACGGTCCCAAAACGTTGGCAGCCCTGCAACGCGAATTTGTCGAATGCGTTGATGTCTCCAACATGGCGGACACGCTCCGCATTGCGCCCTGGACGGCCAACGATCTCCAAGAACCGGTAGGTGCCTTTCTGGTTCGCGCGGCGGTGGCGCAGGCGCGCACCGTTGGCAAGTTGAAATACATCACGATCAGTTTGGACGACTCGCTCGCGCACAAGCACAAGAACACGAAATGTCTGGAAGGTGTCGATTGGCATTACGATCATCTCGAAAGCACGCCCAAACAACCGCGCTACGCCAACGGGCTCGCGTATCTCGCGTGTCATCTCTGCATTGGCGGGATCGCCGTGACGTTTGCCGTGCGACCCTATCTGCGCGAGAAGACCGTGCGCCGACTCAATCGCCAACGCGAACCCGCCACCCGTATTCCGTTTCGCAGCAAGTTTCATGTGGCACGGGAAATCCTGCAAACCTTGTATCCCCTGTTGCCCACCGATATTCCGATTTTCGTTTTGCACGACGAGTGGTATGCGTCGGCGCGTTTGATGCGTTGGACGCATCGTCACACGTGGGAGACCATCACCGCGCTCAAGCGCAATCGCAAACTCAACCGTTGTCGGCTCGACCAGCACACTCAGACCGCACGGCACCAGCGGTACGAGCAAGTTACCGTCACCGCTACAGACGGAACGCCCAGTACGTATTTCACGCGCACATACCTGGGACGGTTGGAAGACTTGGCGTTCGACGTCTGCGTGATCGACAGCAAACGGCACCCGCGAGCTCCGCGCTCCGCGTACTTTGGATGTACGGCGTTGCACCTGAAGACGCCAACGATTCTTCAGATTTACGGTCAGCGCTGGGGTTGCGAAACCGACAACGTGTATTTGCACACGCGATTAGGTGTGGGCGATTTTCGCGTCCGCCCGTACGAAGCGGTCGTGAAATGGCTGGTGGTGGTGCATCTCGGTTTAGCGTATCTGCAATGGCGGCTGATGCGCGAGCAAACGCGTGTCCTGTGCAATCTGGCCGCGATCATTCGGCAACATCGCGACGAACATGCGCGCGATTGGCTGACCGGTGCGTGCCAGGAAGCCATGACCACCGGCGATCTGACCGCCGTGCTCAATCGCTATCTCGCCCAAGACGCGTAAGCGACGATGTGAACCAGGCATCTATCCAACGGTTGGCGAAAACGCAGATTGCCATCCGTTGCTTTGGTGCGCCCGCAACCGGTCGTGCATTGATCTTTTAAGGTTCAGTTAGGCGATTTTCGCCAGACTACAGTTAGCTATTGTAACCGTTTTCAAAAGGTTTGTCAAGGGAAACTTTTGTTCTTTGGCTGATTCCAGTTAGGGCACAGGGCGAGAGGCGCGGCGAAAATCAGCAACGGCTTGCCAAGACCGCATGATTGAACATCGGCATATCCTATCGGTGTTCCACAAAAGTGCAGGAGCGGAGAGCGCTTTTTGAAGGATTAGATATGCGTGGTATACTGGTCCAAGAATTTCTCAAAAAGGCGATCTCAAACCAATGCCACAAAAAGCCACTTGTGTTGCGTTTTCAAATATTGCATTCACAATGTAATCTCAATGGAACACACTGTTTCCCCATTACATTGACCGCCCGATTGGTGATCGGAATGGGGAGCCACGCAATCGCCATGAATGCCGTCGCTGCAACGATGAGCTGAGAAACGCAAAAGGTCACGCTCAAGCGTGGCCTTTTGGCATATATGGCGAAAGGTGTCGCGGAAGACTTCTGAACATTGGTTCAATAGGTCAAGTGCTCACTGGAAGATCCCAATTGCTGTTACAGTAGCACAAGATCACTTTCAAGAGTTGTAATTATATGGGAGTCTTCCAAAATTGTATCTCTTGGTTGAAAGTGCAGAATGAAAAGGATGATTTGGAAATAGACCTCGTGTGAAAATATGAGTAGACGCGCTCGGGTCGCGTTACAAAACTGACAATCGCATGATAGGTATGCCTGCAGGGAATTCAATTCCTGCTTTTGCAACTTGTATTACATCGACCTGGTGATTGCCCACAAGTCGAAATCACCGTGGAAAAGGATGACTCGCAGAAAAGGTGAGCGTTGCGGCGGTTTGCCATACGGCACTGATGCCACGCATCAAAACGTAGGGACCATTGCGGTCACTTTTCAAACCCAGTTTGCCACCCAACTCGCGTAACCAGAGCACCGCTGGCTGCGCCCAAGTCCTGCCAATGTAGCAAATGAATTGAGCCGCCAATAGCACCAACACGAAAAGCCGCCGCATGCGCTCCAGGGTTTCCACGCGGAGGTCTTCGACATCCAAGCCTTGCTCTTGGTCGAAACGATATCCCTGTTCAATCTTGCCGCGTAAGCGCCAATCCTGGTACACTTGACGGACCTGCGCCGGAGTTCGCAAAGGTACATTGGTCAGCAGAATGAGATCGTGCCCGTCCCCAAAACTATGGGCGACCAAGAGCCAGAGGACTTGTGGGGAATCCGGCAGACGAATTTGG
>Ga0233423_10000985_pt1 | contig 14401 bp, 16 predicted proteins | sample Watercolumn_Mata_FD_180713 | JGI IMG/M metagenome (GOLD analysis project Ga0233423, IMG submission 180713) | Freshwater microbial communities from Lake Matano, South Sulawesi, Indonesia - Watercolumn_Matano_2014_112_MG | ecosystem: Environmental > Aquatic > Freshwater > Lake | place: Indonesia...
AGGCTTGAGTGAAAATTTCAGATCGCGCTTTCCTTCCGGCCGGCCCAGATGCGAGATCAAAACAATCTTCGATTTTGGCTGCTTCAAAATATACTCGATTGTCGGAACTACGGCCTTGATTCGAGAGTCATCTTTTATCTCTCCGTTTTCAAGCGGCACGTTGAAATCAACCCGAATAAGAACACGCTTGTTTTTGAAGTCGGTGTCTTTGAGATATTTCATGACCTTAAGTTAAAAGTCAAATGTAAAATGTAAAAACTTTGGAGTCGCTTCGCGACCTATTCTTGTCATTCCGCCGAAGGCGGAATACCTCACTTTTGACATTTGAGCTTTGAGTTTTGACATTTCATTTATCCCATTCCCAAAATTCCGATTATCAGCCCGATTCCGGCCGTTACTCCCGTCAGTATCCAGGCCCGCATGGTCACTTTTGTTTCCGGCCAGCCAAGCGCTTCGAAGTGATGGTGAATCGGCGTAGAGAGGAATATTTTTTTCCCGAACAGTTTTTTTGAGGTCAGCTGTATGATCACGGAGCCCGCTTCCACGACATAGACCAGGCAGATTATGGGAAGAACAAGAACTGAATTGGTGAGCATGGCGATCACTGCCAATGTCGCGCCGAGTGATACCGCTCCGGTGTCTCCCATGAAGAACCGCGCCGGATAGATATTGAACCAGAGAAAAGCCAGAAGCGCCCCGCCGATTGCCGCGCAAAAAGCGGCAAGGTCGATTTTATTTTGCGCAAAAGCAATGACTCCGAAAGCCGCGTAAGCGATCAGTAAAATTCCGCCGTTGAGTCCATCTAGACCATCAGTAATGTTCGAGGAAAATGCGGTTGCCAGCACTACAAAAACAAAGAAAGGGATGTACCACAAATTGAGCTCGAGGTCGCCGATGCCAGGAATATGGACTGAACTATAATCGAGTTTGAAGTAGAACCAGAGCGCGCCCGCAATTGCGATTGCCACCAGCCAGCCGAAGCGATAGAGAAATCGGATTCCTCCGCCCTTGTTCGTGCCCCATCCCCGGACGCTGAAAATGTCGTCAAAAGCCCCGAGAATGGCCGCTGAAATCAGGGCAAAAAACGGGAGCCAGGTCTTGGAACGGCTGAGAAAATCCAGGCGGGTGATGATTTTCGCGCTGAAAAACGGCGTGACAAAATACATAAAAACAGCCAAAAAAAGAACTGTCATCCAAACAAGCGCGCCGCCCATCGATGGCGTACCGCTTTTGTCCTTGTGGAGGCCGTGATAAATCGGCGCCTTTTGTCCGTCAACGGAAGTCTTTTTTATTTTTACGCCGATTTTGTATTTGTAGAGAAAGTGCGTTAGCGCGGGAGTCCAAAGTATCGCGATGACAAAAGACAAAGTTCCCAAGATCCAGATCTTGAGCGCAGCCATCGCGGCAGGAATGGTTGTGATGTCAGCAAACTTCATAATTTCTATTTCCACTCATAATTCTCGAAAGTCCAATTGATGAGGCGCGTCATATCTTCCCAGCGGTTGTTGTCGTTCAGAATCACGGCGATTATTTTGTGGTGGCCGGTTGTCGGATCGGCGGCGGCCATGAGGAGGGATTTTCCGGCGTTGTAGGTAAATCCGGTTTTCCCTCCGAGGCAATTCGGAATCTGTCCGAGCAGAAGATCCGTGTTCTTCAGGCGGTGCGAGTATTTTCCGTCACAAGACCCGACTTCAACTTCCGGCATTTTCATGATTTTCCAAATGAGATCATATTTCATCGAATAGGCGGTCACCCGCGCGATGTCATAGGCGGACGAATAGCAATTATCCTCATCAAGCCCCGATGGATTGCAAAAATGAGAATCGCCCAAATTGAGCTCCTCGGCTTTTTTGTTCATCAAATCCCCAAAAGTCGCTTGGGATCCGGCGATATGCTTTCCCAGGGCGATAGCCGCGTCGTTGGCGCTGTTCAAGAGCATGGCCATCAAAAGATCCTTGACGGTGATTTTTTCCCCAACATGAAGCCTTTCGTCGACGCAATATCCCGATCGCGGACAGCCGACTTTTGTTCCATCGGCAGAAACTGCTTCCTCGTCGATTGTCACGGTTTCGTCCAAATTCTTGACTTTTTCCATCACGAGAACCGCTGTCATCATTTTCGTGAGCGACGCTATCGGTATCCGGTCCCTGCCTTTGTCATAGTGAAGAATCGTTCCCGAATCCACGTCGATCACGACGGAAGAGCCGGCAAAAATCTTCGTGTCATAAAAGCCCTTTTTCTTTTGGGGAAGGTATCCGGATCCACCCACATTTTCGTTTGTGCTTTTTGAATCCGACAAACTTCCTCTCACGCTTTTTTCTTCGGGCGCGACGGATTTTTCCGAAGTTGCCCCCTGGACCGCAACAGTTTTCTGGCTCTCTTGTGAAGGTTTCAAAAAAAATCCGAACAGAAAAAACTGCGTCGGGAGAATTATGACCAGCAGAATGGCGGAAATTATATTCATGAAAAAATAAATTTAATTTTGCGTGTCTCCGTTTTCCTCCAGTCCCTGGGAAGCGCCGTCATTTTCAAGCAGCTGCTCAACCTTTTCGTTTTTTGACAGATTTTTCCAGTCAGGTAGGTCTTCGGCGCCGCTGATGCCCAGGCTTTTCAGGAAATCGAAAGATATTTCATAGAGATAGCCGCGAATATCTGACGCTTCCTTCCTTTCCACAAGCCCCTTCATGAGGAGGCTGCGAATAACATAACTGCAGTTCACGCCGCGAATCGCTTCCACTTGAACTCGCGTGACCGGTCCGCGATAGGCAATGATCGATAGCGTTTCAAGGGCCGAGCGGGAAAGCTCCCCTCCAAGTTCTCCACTCACCATTTGAACGACATATTCGGAGTTTTTGGGATTTGTCGCAAGTTGGAGGGATCCTCCTTTTCTCACTATAAACAAACCGCTATCCGACTTCTGACATCCCTCGTTTATTTCCGTGAGGGCGGCCTCAATCTCATTCTTGGGGGTATTGCATATTTTGACAAGCCTGTTAATCGCGACTGGTTCTCCCGAAACAAAAAGCAGGCTTTCGAGGACGGATTTCAGTCTTGGTTTTTCCATTGGGATTTTATCTTAATATCCGAAAACATCTCGTTCTGCTCCACCTGTATCACTCGCTGCTTCACCAGCTCAAGAATGGCGAGAAAAGACACAATCACATCAATTTTGTCTCCTGATGACTGGCTGATTTCCGAAAAGCTCGTCTCAATCCGCTGCTGGAGGGTCTTTTGAAGCTCGGCGATTTTATCCTCGAGCGTGATGATGTCTCTCACCGCCTCCTCGGGGATTTTTTCCGGAAGGACTATCTGATCGACGACACGCCTGAAGCAGCTTTTGAGATCAAACGCGTTGATATTCTTGGGCGGAGAAAAAACTGGCGTGACGCCCAGGAGATAATCCCGGGAAAAAGCATTTCTTCCTATTTTCAGCAATCCGCCTATTTTTATCCCGGCATCCTTGAACTGTTTGTATAACTTCAGCTGCTCTTCCAGGTCTTTGATTTCCTCTGCCTCCTCAGGTGTCACCTCAAGGGAAGGCAGTATGTTCTTCGATTTGATAAGTATTATTTTCGAGGCGACATTCACGAATTCCGACAAATTCTCGAGGCTGATATTCTCTTCGTTGCGTATGTACTCGAGATAATCGTCCGCGACGCTGGCTATGCTCAAAGTGGCTATATCAAGCTTTTGCTCTTCAATGAGTTCAAGCAGCAAATCAAGCGGCCCCTCGAATTTTTCCAGTTTTACTTTGAACATGCAGTTTTCCTACTTCTTTATGCCGAAAGATCCCTTTGTCGGATTTTCTATTTTCAAATACTGCTTCGCCGGTATCTTTATCGAATACTCATATTCTCCGGAACCGACATAGATATTTTTCTGTTTCGCCAGAATGTTGTCGATATAAATATCAATCCCTGCAAGCTCCTTGAACGCGGGAGTGGCGCCTACTTTCCCGGGAATATTTTTCTTCATCCAGGCCTCCTTGGCAAGATCCAGCGATTTATACGGTTTTTCTTTGCTTTTTTTTCTCGCGGCGTTGACGATTTTGAGCAATTTTTTCTTGTCCAGTCTCTTGTTTGCCGGAACAAGCGCCAAAAGATGTTCTTTATCCGCTTTCACGACTAGGGCCTTTGTAACTTCCTCAGGCTTCACCTTTTTCTCCTGCTTTTGGGTGGTCCGGGCCGTGTCGTACGCCGTATAGGTGGTCTTGTGTTCGATCAGCTCGAACTTGTATTTTTTCGCTTTCAAACAGTCCAAGATTTTTTTGGAGATTGGCATAATTTTTTTCTATTTTTTACATAAACATCATAACACCTTTTTGGGATTTTGAAAATAAAAAAATCCGCCTCCGCAGACTTCCGGCAATCCCTTGTTATCCCTCATTTTTTCAATGTTTTTGCGAATTGAGGCGCAATCCGGCTGGAGGCGAGCGACAAACTGACCGGAATCCCCGTGAGCATTAGTATTCCTATTACAATAAAAGCCGCTTTAATTTGAAAGAAATAGACAACCGGCGCGGCCATTGCGGTTCCGATTATATATGAAAGAGGTGTGACATTGCGAAAAAAGTCAATTATATCGACGTCGCGGCGGTCAATTCTCTTATAAAAATATGAATCTCGCAGCACCTCCACCAGGCTTGCTCCGATTCGGGTGCAGAACAGGATTCCAGCCCAGACAAAAAAATTTCCGGAATTGATAAATGTCATGGCGCTGGCTGATAAGCCGATTATCAAAAGGGCAAAAGGCAAGATATTCTTTTCTTCGAATTTATTGTCGCAAAAGTAGCCAATTGGATATTCGATGATTATGAAAGGAATCAGCATCAAGGTGAACATTCTTCCCATGTCGGCCCATGAAAATCCCAATTCCAGCAGACGCAAGGGAGTATAAATTATTATCAATGCGTAAAAAAACTGAAGAAGAAAAGAAATGTAGTATATTTTCATCACATTTCTCCTTTGGATTATTTTCTTGAATACGTCGACAAAGTTTATTTTTATTATAGCTTCATGATTTATGTTCCTGAATTTCCAAAACGCAATAATCAGTGTGGGAATGAAAAAAATAAACGATGCCTTAAAGGAGGCCTGAAATCCATAACGGCTGACCAATATTCCGGCCACAATCGGGGAAAGAACGTATCCCGCGCTGGTCACAGTCAGATAGAAGCCCCTTATCCTTCCAGTCACCTTATCCGCCGAAAAGTTTTCCAGCATGATATCGAAATCAAGCCAGGTAAGCGCCGCGGAAACCATATAGGCCGCCATGAGCCAGGCGCTATATTTGTTGACGGGAGAAACGGCCAGAGCCAGGATTATTCCCCCTTTTAAGGCAAGGGACGCGAGAAAAACCTTCGATTTTCCGTAAATTCTTATTAAGTGATGCCAATTCGAAATTAAAATCAGGGTAGTTAAATAGGCGGCAATATAAAAAAGGGTTATGTTATCGCTTCCAATGGCGGTTTTGATATAGTCCGATTCAAGATATAAGACAAAGGCCGAGGCAACTCCAAGAAAAAAAGAAGCGGAATAAAGATATCTGAGAGATTTTTTATTGAGGTGTTCTTTGTGTTTTTGTTTCATCGATAATGATTTTATTCTAGGGCGTCAATCTTTTCACGTCCCTTGGGAATAAAATAGCCTCCTTGACGCTTTTTAGCCCCAGAATTTTTTGGACAACTCGTTCCGCTCCCAGTCCCCAGCCCCCATGGGGAGGCATCCCGAATTTGAATATCTGAAGATAGTGCTCGAAGTCGTCCGGATTGAGCTTTTTCCGTTTCATGTTTTTTGCGAGTTCCACCGGATCGTGGATGCGTTGACCGCCGGAAGCCAGCTCCACTCCGCGCCAAAGAAGATCAAAGCCGAAAGTTTCATTCGGGTTTTCTGGGTCGGGCATGATATACATCGGGCGGATTTCCCAGGGATAGTTTGTAAGAAAGACAAATTCGCTCCCGTGCGTTTTTTGGGCCCACTGACAGATGAACCGCTCTCCTTCTGGGTCGATATCCACTCCCTCGATTTCTTTTTCAAAATCTTTTTTCAGAATTTCCACCGCTTCAGCAAGCTTCAAGCGAGGGATTTTTTTCGGAATCCTGATTTTTGCTCCGTATAGTCCGAGTTCTTTCTGGCAATTTTTTTCAACTTCCTTCAAGATATGCTTCATTGTCGCCTCAAGTTCATCCATCACGTCGTCCGCGCTTTCAATGAAGCCCATTTCCGCATCGAGCCCGACGAATTCATTGACGTGCCGGCTGGTGAAATGAGGTTCGGCCCGGAAAACGGAACCGATTTCAAAAACCCTCTCGAAAGCGCCGACACAGGCCTGCTTGAAAAATTGGGGGCTTTGGGCGAGGTAAGCCTCGCGCTCGAAGTATTTTATCTTGAAAAAATTTGCTCCCCCCTCGGTCGCGTTTTCAAGAATTTTCGGGGTTTTTATTTCCAGAAAGCCTCTCGATCGCAGAAAATCAGCATAACTTCTCAGAACCTCCGCGTACACTTTGAAAATCGCTCCGGTTTTTTCGTTGCGGATGGTAATATTCCGGTTGTCGAGAAGGGTTTCAAGGTGCAGATTCATGTCCGGCTGCGCGATGTCGATCGGGAGTTCCTGGGCTTCTGAGAGAACCTCAAATTTTTTGACATCAAGCTCCACACCGCCCGTGGCCATATCGGGATTCACGAGTTTTTCCGGCCTTTTTTTCACTTCGCCGATCAAATTCAGAACCCACTGCGGCCGGATTTTTTTGAATTCTTCATAATTTTCCGTCTGGGGGGAAACGACGCACTGCAAAAAACCCGTCCGGTCCAGCAGGTCGACAAAGGAAATTTTCCCGTGGTCGCGTTTGATTTTCACCCAACCGCTGATTTTCACGGTTTCCCCGACTTTTTGGGTTGTTTCGGAAATAAGAATTCTTTGCATATTTCTGGAATCACTTTTTCCTAAAATGTCTCCAAGGCGAAGTCTTGAAGGACTCAGCTTTTATCCGCTATAAATTTCTTGACCTCTTCCGCCACTTCGCCCGGAGTGACTTGTGTTTTGATATGATAGGCATCCGCTCCCAGCTCCAGCGCCTTTTTAACTTCGCTGTCCAGCGCCGAATTGGAAAGGATTATAATCGGAATATTTTTTGTGTTTTCATTCGAGCGCAATTCCTGAATGGCCTCGTATCCGTTCATGGCCGGCATCATCATATCAAGCAAAATGCAGCTGAATCCGCCCGCTTCGGCTTCTTTCAGTCCCCAGCGGCCGTTTTTGGCCGCTACCACCTCAAAACCTTCTTGCTTCAGTTTGTCTCCGAACATTTGAATAAAGACGTCTTCATCTTCGATGATCAAAACTTTCTTGCCGTTGGCTTCTTTTTTTCAATCTGTGTTTCCGGGGGAGCTTGGATCTGCGGCGCGGCGGCCGTTTCCAGCGCGCCAAAATCTTTGCTCATGATTTTTTTCAGCTCTTCCGCGAGCTGAGTGGGCGTGAAGCCGGACTTTGTCAAAAATCCGGCCGCTCCAAGAGCTGTGGTTCTGTCAATATCCTCTTTCGAGGAGAGGTTACTAAAGACATATATGGGGATATTTTTTATTTCTGGCTCTTTTTTTACGGTCTTGAGAATTTCGAAGCCGTCCATATCAGGAAGAACTATGTCGAGCAGAACAAACTCCGGCCTCCAAGCGAGCATTTCATCCTTGACCGCCAATCCACTGGAGACCACTTTCACGTCAAAGCCGACGTCTTTCAGTTTTTTTTCGTATATCTCAATCAGCATTGGATCATCCTCGACGATCATTATTTTGGACATGATTTTATGATAAGTTTTACGCCTTAATTATACAAAAATTAACCATTTGAAACAATACCCGCGTAAAAATCCTAAATCCAAAACACCAAATCTCAAACAGTATCTTCAGTCATGGGCTAATCCGCCTCTGGCGGAAAATCTAAAACTAGAACGACTAAAACTTCTCAGTTTTTGTTTTTGGTAATTTGAATTTGTTTCGGATTTAGAAATTATAATTTCGGATTTTCGCGCTAGCGTCCTATCCCCTTATATATAATCCCTAGCTTTCTTACCTTTTCTCTATCGAGGCAATTCTTTCCGTCAATCACAACCTTCACGCCCTTCAATTTTTCAACCGGCATACTCACAAACTCGTCATGATTCGTCGTGATCACGATTGCTTCGGAATTTTCCAGCAGCTCATCAAGACTATGCACTGTTGATTTTTCCGCGACATAGGGATCGAAAATATGAAGCTTCGCTCCTCTCGCTTCCAGGAGTTCGATTATTTTCAAAGCCGGGCTTTCTCGCAAGTCCCCGACGTTCGCTTTGTAGGAAATTCCCAAGACGCCAATTTTCGTGTTTTTGAAGGGACGCTCGATGATATTCAAGGCGTCCTGCAGAAGCTCAACCGTGTAAAGGGGCATACTATTATTTATCGCTCGCGCCGTCCGCAAAAATTTGTGATCAAATTCATTTTCCTTCGCTTTTTCGATGAGATAGTAGGGATCGACGGGTATACAGTGTCCACCCACTCCGCAGCTCGGCCAATGTGCCATGAAGGCGAATGGCTTCGTGGCCGCGCCGCGAATGACGTTCACTATATCGACTCCCATCAAATCAAAAGACTTCGCCAGCTCGTTCACAAAGGCGATGTTGATATCGCGAAAGGAGTTTTCGATGATTTTGGCCGCTTCCGCTTCGCGAATGGTCTTCATGGGCATCACTTCAGCGCTCAGAATGCTTTTATAGAAATCGACCGTCATCGAGAGTCCCTTTTCGTCAAACGAGCCGACTAACCGGGGTATATTTGTCACGTTCCACTTTTTGTCTCCGGGATTGATCCGTTCCGGACAATGGGATATGAAAACGTCTTTTCCGATTTCGTAACCTTTCTTTTCAAAAACCGGCTTCACGAACTCCTCACAGACTCCCGGATTGATCGTCGATTCAACGATGACGAGCGCGCCCCTTTTCATATTCTCCGCCACACTTTCGGAAGCGGAAATCACGAAACTCAGGTCTGGATAATGCTTTTCGTCCACGGGCGTCGGAACGGCGATTATGAAAATGTCACACCCCCCCGCGTCTTTCATGTCGCGGATGATGTTTAGTTTGGTTTTGGGGAGATATTCGTCCAGATATTCTTCGTCGACAATATTCTCTTTTTTTTCTATCCTTCCCAGCTTCTTTTCGTCCTTGTCAAAACCGAAAACTTCATATCCCTTCGACGCGCACAAAACCGCCAGGGGAAATCCGACATACCCGAGACCGATCACGCAGACTTTTTTATCTTGTTTCTCGTTCATTTGAATAAAAAATAAGCTGGTTAAAGCTTATTTCATGATAAAGCAGGCAACTTAATCTTGCAAGACGCTAATATTCCAGTTTGAGCTTGTTTTTTGCTGCGATTTTCTGAATCCACCCCTCGTGGCGATTAACTTTGAGGCTAAGCGCCGAAAATTCTTGCTCCGAGTCTTCGTTTTGTTTAACATACTTATCAACGGAATTTCGGAGCCTATTAATATCTTCTTTTGTTGCCATATTTTCTTCAACTTTCTCCAATCTAGCATCTATGGCGACCACTTTATCAGTCAATTTATCGACTATTTTTGTTAGCTTCTGTAGGTCGTCATTTTTTGCAAAACCCTTTAAATCATCTTTCGTGGCAAAATTCTTTAAATCATCTTTTTTCGCAAAAACTTCCAGATCATCTTTTGTGGCAAAGATTTTCCTATTGGCTTCGACTATTTTTTGTACATCTTTTTCTTCAAGCATAACGGAATTATATCACATTTTAAGCAATAGGCAATTCAAGAATAAACCTCGAACCCTTCCCTTTTCCGTCTGATTCGGCCCAAATATGGCCCTTGTGCTCGGCGACGATTTTCTTGCCGATATACATGCCAAGACCCGTCCCGTCAGTGTGATAGTGGCTGACTTGTTTTCCTCGTTGGAATTTTTCGAATATCATGCCGATTTCTTCCTTATCCATGCCGATTCCCGTGTCGGAAACAACCACCCTCACCCATTTGTCGCCGGGCTCGATCCGCACGGTCACGCCGCCTTTCTGGGTGTACTTGATGGCGTTGTCCACCATATTGGAAATGACTTCTTTGATTTTCGTGATGTCGAGCTTCAGTTTGGGCAAGGGCTGAGCTGGCTTTTCCCACTGGAGATAGAGGTTCTTGTTCTTCGCGGTGAGTTCGAGCGTTTTCACAGCCTCATCCGCGATATCCTCAATAGCCGCCTCCTGAAAATCGAATTCCATTCTTCCCGCTTCAATGCGAGAGATATTAAGCATGTCCTCGACAAGCTGGATGAGCCTTTCATTGGAAATATATATTTTCTCGACTGCTGGCCTCTGGCTTTCGGGCACTGCCCCGTAAGTTCCTTCAAGAAGCAGCGAGGAAAAGCCCTTGATTGAAGTGAGAGGAGTGCGAAGCTGGTGAGAAGCGATGGAAATAAACTCGGATTTCGCTTTGTCGAGCTGGCGCAATTTGTCGTTCGCCACCGCCAGCTGGTCCGAAAGAGATTGCAATTCCTCTTTCCGCTGAACTTCGAGCTTCACGGAGCGAACGAGGAAATATCCGAATCCGAGCGCGAGACAAAATGTCACGGCGTTCAAAATCCGGTTCGTCGGGTTTTGAATGAAGAAAAACTGGGAACCTATTCCGATTACGAGCACAGCCACAAGAGCCTGAGTCCCGATAAGTTTGATATTGAAAGCCTTATAGCGAACGATGAGATAAGCAAGAAAGGCCATGAAAATGACCATTCCAAAGAGGCCAAATTGTTCAATATTAAAATTGTCTAGAAAGCTAGCCGTGTAAGCCGTTGAGTAAAACGACACCAGAAACAACGAGGCCCCTAAAGATGCAAGAATTATTTTTTTTCTGAGGATAAAATCTTTATTTTTATTTGCTATTGCAATTTTTTTAATTGTAAACAAAAGAATCCATAAAATAACAATTAGTCCCAAAAAGATAAGGAAATAATTTAAAAAGAATCTATTTTCTATTGCATTACAGCTTCCAGTGTCGAAATTGAGCAGATTATATTTTGTAGGAGTAATAACTAACACCGGGAAAAAAAGCGAGAGGAAAATAAGCCAAGTTCTAAAAGAAAAGCTTTTATTCGAAATAAAGGAATAAAGAAAAAATACTAAGGAAAATATTATCAATGAATAAAGTATGGCGAGCAACGACCAAAAAAACAGCACTTGCCTGCTGTCGTGCGTAAGCCACAGTATAATATCAAATACAACCCAGATTGCATAACTTAGTGACATAATCAGAAGGGGCCATTTTGCAAGCGACTTACTTCTAAAATAAACAAAAATTCCGAGCAGCAGAGCAACGATAGCTGTTGGGATATGGGAATAATAAAGAAGACTCGGCAGCTGAATATAGCAAGTTTCGATATTCGTCAGTGCGTTATACATCTTTTATTTTTATTATGTTTTTTTCAAGCCAGTAATTTCTTTTGTCCCCGAGCCAAATTTTTATTTCCCGACAATCAATCTGCTTCAGATTTCTACCCCAAAAATCGTAAAGCGCTCTTGTTATTTCTGGGTCCTTTACTACTTCCTTCGCGAAAGGGCAGCTTTTATGCACCACTAATCCTTTCATTTCATATCTTTTGTTTTTATACCCGACCATCGGATAAACCGGGTAAGTGATACAGTCAATTGGACGTATGGCCGGAGGCATTCTACAACTCTCGTCCAGAAGAAACGGACAGTGTTTTCCGATATTGAAACGGCATATTGGCGATTTTTTTGAAGATTTTCCTCTTTGCCAATTTTTCTTGACTTCCAATTTTACCTTCGGCCATTTTTCAATTTCAAAACTGAAAGCGTTTATTTCTTTGCTGCAGCAAATTCCCTTACATCTTGAACAGTATTTTCTGAATCTTTGAACAATTTCGGCATTCAACGTCTTTTTTGACATGATTCTATTTTAACATAAACGCAAAGAAAAAAATCCGGGAAAAATATCTAGAGGCTTATAAATTGAAAAAAATTCCTACTTTTCCCCGAAAAGAAAAGCGTTTTTTTCACCAAAGCTCGGAATCATAATATCGGTGCGTTCGACTCTGTGAAATTTTTTCCTAAGCAACTTCTCAAGCGCCTTAACCGCGTTGTTATATTTCGGTATCACTCTTGACGCGCCGGCTTGCATACTGACCCAGCCCCCCTTTTTTAGAGATCTGTATGACAAATCGATCAGTTCCGAGTAAAATTCCACGAAACCTTTTTTTGCATCTATGTCTGACTCACGCACTGGTTCATCCGTTAGGTCAAAAACAATTCCGTCCAACTTATTTTTTTTCTCCTTTATCAAGCTCCTCAAATAATCGAGAGCGTCTCTAATGAGCAGCTTCACTCTTTTGTCAGAAAAAACTTTTTGATCGAGATATTTTTTCGAACCATTCACCACTTCGATATCCAAATCAATAATGCCAACCGACAACTTTGAATTCAATTTTAGCGCCATTTCAGCAACAAATCCGTCGCCTCCGCCTAAAATAAGGATATTTCTGTCATTCGCATTCAAATTTCTCAATATCTCATTATCATACAAATCATGGTCGAAGTCAGAGCATTGCATTATACCGTTTATCAAAAGACACTTTCCAAACCTAGGCGTATCAAAGAATAGCATATTCTGAAAAGTCGATTGCACCTCCGCCAATCTTTTTTTCACCCTGACCCGCATATTTCTTCCATTGCAGTAGATCGGTATGATCACAAAATCCCCTGCTGAATTTCCTTTTTTTCTTTTAGTCATGTGAGTTTTCCCCTTAATATCTCATTGCAGACCGCTCTTTTTGGTTTAAAGGCTTTTTTCAAGGATTTTATTGCCGGCCTAGCGTTCTTTCCCCCACACACAAAAATATCGATGGCTGCGAAATTATATTCAGGCCAAGTATGTATGCTGATATGAGATTCGGCGATGATGGCCACACCAGAAACCCCGTGCGGCGAAAACTTGTGAAGGTTGATTTTTATCAGTTTGAATTTTGAAGCTCTAATAGCCTCGACTAATGATTTCTTCACAAACTTCATTGAGTTGATATTTTTTGCTCCATAAAAATCAAGCAAAATATGTATCCCGGCGGACTTCGTAGCTTTATCGTTCTTCATAATACGGATGATTTTTAGTTGCTCATGCTGAGATCCTATCACAGATTCCGAAAAAAATAAAGAAAAACGCCGCTTGAGATTGCAAATCTCTTGCGGCGTTTATTTGACGAACCACTGGAAGTATTTCCACCCCCACACTCCCAGCTGAAAGATCAGGGCCCATACCATGATACACTGGATCACGGAGGGCAGAGTTATCTTCAGGCACTCTCGCCAGGTAAAATAGTTTTTCTTCCTTAGAAGGAGCGTAACGAGGTCGGGATCCAGAAAGAAAGGGCTGCCAAATAGGAATATGGTGGTTTTCCGTCTCAGGATCCAGACTGTCATTTGTTCGGTACAGGTTTTATACTTCTTCTTATGGAGATTCCGCAAGTACTGAATTTTTTGAAGATCAGTACCTTCATCCTGGAAACGCTGGTAGATTTTTAGCCAGTGCACGCAAATAAGAAAGAAAGCAGGGATACAGACGGCGCAGGACAAAAGGAATCCGTGGGAAACAACTATCCAAAGAATCAGTCCGTCCACAAGTCGCGATACCATCCCTACCGAATAAAAATAGATAAGGAAATAAGCCGCGTCTTTGCCGTCGACGCTGTCGTCATCTCTTCCATTCACGAAATACTGGAAGATTTCGTAGATGAATATCCCGGCAATGATGAAAGCGAAATTCCATCCGAGAATACCCATTATAACGACAAACGGACTTGACCAGACTGTGTCCAGGGTGACATTGGTGTGGATCCAGAGAATATAATTCGCAGTGCTTACGATGACAATTTGGATATAAAGACCCCACATGCGAGGAAGGATCTGAATTCCAACAGAGAGATCGTAATGCACTCTGCAGAGAATTTCTCTAAATCCGCCCTTACATAGCGCCGCGAATTTCGCGGCAACATTTTCCAGTCGCTCGCGAAGTCTCATCGCGACACCTCCATTACCTCGCCGTAGCTCAACGAGCGTAGGCGGGCTATTTTATTCTTTTTTCAAGGGACTTTGGCACTAATCCCCCATTCTTATGCCAATGTTATATTATACACCCATTTCAAAAAAAAGTCAAGCCGATTGAGGGCTTGAATAAGCGATAAATACAGGAATAACTTTTTTTAGTCTTGATTCGTTCCTAAACCCTTTCCGTGAAACATTCCAAAAAGCTGCTTCACATATGCCCGTAGCTATTTTTAGCACAAGTAAAATAAGAAAAAATGGATATTTTACAAATCTGTTCTCGCATGCAATCCTCTCTTGAGGATCTCGTT
>Ga0233423_10000986_pt1 | contig 14389 bp, 9 predicted proteins | sample Watercolumn_Mata_FD_180713 | JGI IMG/M metagenome (GOLD analysis project Ga0233423, IMG submission 180713) | Freshwater microbial communities from Lake Matano, South Sulawesi, Indonesia - Watercolumn_Matano_2014_112_MG | ecosystem: Environmental > Aquatic > Freshwater > Lake | place: Indonesia...
CAGGCATCGGACTTTGCTTGCTACTCTCTTGGCACAAAACCTGATCCGTCAAAACCTCCTCAAACCAGAGCTTGCACAACGAGCACTTAAGATCTGCCACGAGCAAGGCAGCCTGCTTGCCCAAACCTTGCAAGACCTGGGCTGGGAGGGGGATGTAGAAAGAAATGACTATTCATTAGAAGAAATCTTGATAGATGCAGGCATACTGACACATAAAAATGTCGAAGACGCTATGGGGCTTGCAAAACATCTGGGCATGCCAGTTGCCAGGGTCATCAATCTACAAGGCCTGGCCTCGCCTCAACTTTTAGCGGCTGCGGACAAAGCGCAAAATCTATTGAGACAGGGTCTCATCAATCGGGAGCAAGCCATAGTTTCGCTCAATTCGGCTATACCATTGCTGGATCTTATCGGCTCTACAGGTAGCATCAGACCGGCTAAGCCATTTATCAGACTCGAAGAACTCCTTATGCTCGCGGGATTGATCACCGATCAGGATATTTTGAGACTGCAATCGCAACAAACCAATATCGTAGAGTCAAAGATGTTTGGCACCCAGCTGATCGGAGCAGCAATCAATCTTTTGTCGGCAATAGCCAACTATGAGATGTCGCCAATTTATGCTGCTAGGATCCTGAGACTGGTATTTGAACGCTCAATTACTCTAAAGCAAGCCATGGATCAGCAAAAAAAGCTTGCACAATCGCAAGGCGAGCAGATGGCCGACATGGACAATCAGCCTCTATCCTTATATTATCTCCTGCGTCTGTCGGGCCTGGTAACGGCATTTGATCTCAAACGCCTGGGCCAGTTGCCCTATCACAAACTAGACCAACAGACCTCACTCGAAGAGCGTCTCATCAAGCTCGGCATCATCAACAAACAAGCTCTGGACGCGGCCAAACGCTGCCATCTGCTCTACCGAGAAAACTTTATGTCAATGGAGCAAGCCATGATCATATTACATCAATGGTCCTGGACAGGAGAGGGCTTTACTCGTGTTCTGGAAAAACTTCAATGGGAAGACGGAAAGCGCTTACCCACTCTCAAGGCACTAGCCTTTCGCAATTAGGCTCAAGCCGGCACCCACCCAATACCGATAAAATCAACTTTTACATTTGCCTTTTTTGCTCGCACCCGCACCACATCCAGTGAGTCTTCGGTGATATCGTAGTCCTTAATTACTGCTGCTGCTTCCTGATCAAATTGTGCCGACATAGCCATCAGCCTTTCCTCTAAGGCCTCGACTGAATCACGTGAAGCCTGCGCTTGGGCTTCTTTTCTCTCGATCCTTGCCATGTCGTTATAGGCTCGAGCTGCTCGATCCATATTGCGCGTGCTGAGCACCTTACGACCAAACACTGCACCAAGAACAGTGGCACCGACATTAACCGCCGAGTTGATTTTTTGTCTCTCGGCTTCACGAGCATGTTCATCGGCTTTGTAATGTGCTGCTTCCAATTTTTCTTGCAAACTACGCAATCTCGGTTCGTACTTATCCTTGAGCCTGGCCATAGCTTCAGCCTTAAGCTCTTGCGAAAGGCGAGTGAGACGAATGCGAAAGTCCTTTTCACTCTCGTTGGCTTTACTCTTTTCTTTTAAAAGTTTGCACTGCATGAGGGGATAGGTAAAATGCTCGACCAGATAATCGATAAAGGCACTCTTGTAACCCTTAAAATTGTCAGCTTGCAGCAGCATGGCCCTTGGTTCTTGGAAGGTAAATCCGGCAAGAGGATCCACCATCCCAGCCAGCCCGTCTTCGACGACTGCCTTGGGCCTGATGGACTTGCCCTTGCCAAAATCAATTACGGCCGAACGCTCTGCATTTTGATCCACAGGTACTATCAGGCAACGATCCTGAAATACATCCAGTCCGAGTTTTGCATCTACAAATCTCACCTTGGCTGAGGCAAGCAGGCAAGGTACATAGATCCTCTTGAGCTGATCGCTAAAACGCGCCACCTCAGGCGGGATATAAGCAACTGGTATGTCCTGGCTGATGATTGGGCGACGATCCGCTTGTGGGCCAGCAATCACACGAGGCGTTTGGACGAGGTCGCTAGCAGGAGCTTCACTCTTATTATCAAAAGAGCACAAACTCTTGATCTCCCTGCGCGTAAGAGGTCCTCTCAAATAGGAGAGAGTCCACCGGGTCTTAAATATTTCAGGCTTACTATCATGCACATTATTCATCAAAAAAACGCGTGGCTGTAAATTGGACAGCGCTTTATCCACCATCGCGCGGTCAAAGTTCTGGCCGTTTTCGCCAGCCGAGGACTCCAGGCCATCAAGCAATCGAGCCTTGTCTCTTTCTGTCTGCAATCGGCCGACAAACCAGGTACCGGCGTTAGCAAGACCCTTGTAATCGAGATCGACGGGATTTTGGCTTGCCAGCACGACGCCGAGACCAAAGGCGCGTGCTTGCTTCATCAATGTCAATAAAGGCTGCTTGCTCGGAGGATTGGCAACAGGAGGGAAATAGCCGAAAATTTCGTCCATGTAAAGGATGGCTCTCAGACTGGACGTGCCAGATTTGCTTCTCATCCATGCCACCATTTCATTGAGCAGCAAAGTGACAAAGAACATACGCTCATTATCATTGAGGTGCGATATGCTAAAAATCGAGATGCACGGCTTGCCATCGGCAGAATGCATCATATCGTCGATGATCAGTGGCTCCCCTCTCAACCAGGTCTCGAACCCTGGTGCAGCAATCAGATTGTTGATCGCCATAGCCAATTCTTGACGATCCTTTTGTGGATAAAAACTCTCCAGATCCAGGGCGCCGACATAGGTAAAGGGTGGAGACTGCACATGCCGCACCAGATCGGCAAGGTCGAGCAAATCTGGCATATCCGAGTTGGCGCCACCATCATTAGTGCTTTGCCATAAGCGGGTAAAGATATTGGATAGAAAAATATGCTCCCTGCTTTTGAGCGGATCAAAAGCCATCCCGATTAAAGACAAAAGGCATGTTGCAGCTCCAGAAACCCTTTCTTTAAGGAGATCGGCATCATCGAGGACTTCTCGCGATGGTCTCTGCAGGGCGTTAAGGATGGATACAGGAGTGCCAAAGTTTGCACCGGGAGTAAAAATACGGATCTTGCCAGCATTTTTTAGCATGGCGATGCGTTCTTTAGACTGTCCAAAAGCAGCCAGTCCTGCACTCCATTTTTTTGCCTCCTGCTCGGCTACCTGGTCTTTGTCTAGACTGTCTCCCATTCTCTTAAGGTCAGGTCTTTCAAAGTCGATCCAGGCCTTGAACTCATTTGGGTCGAGATCCTTAAAAGTCAAAGCCAAATTTGAAAGATCGCCTTTGGGATCGATGGCGATGACAGGATAACCATCTATCAGCGCCTCTTCTAGAAGAGCGAGACAGAGGCCTGTCTTGCCACTCCCGGTCATGCCTATACAAACTGCATGGGTAGTAAGATCCTGGCTATCATAGAGCACGAGCTCCTCGGGCTTATCTAGAGTCGGCCTCATATCATTGTCCAGACCGACACGGTGACCAAGATAAAAGAGACCAAGCTTTTCAAAATCTGGCAGAGGCATTTAAATCGGACCCTTTGCTTTGTTATTTTCCTCATAATACTCATATATTTTCAGTTAGACTTGTCATGTGGTTATACTTAATTTTCCCGACAGGCACGTGCAAGGGCTGCGATGCAAGACAAGTCAAAAGACTCAGACTCATTTCATAGGACCGGGGCGGGCAAGATCAGTCTGCCGATGGCATTGATCGCTCTGGGCTTTGTCGGCCTGGCTTGTCTAGTGCCTCGATTTGCTGCTTCGCAAGGCATGTATGGCCAGCCTCCGGTCACTCCACCCCCTATCATCATCATGCCTCCTCCGCCCGTGACCAGACCCCCGATCGTGGTACCGACCGACGTGACCTCGCCCCAACTGGTCAATCCTGAGCCCTTACTAAATATCGGTACGGCATTTGCTCTCAATGGCGTTCAGACCATTAGCCCCAAAGAGTTTCCCAACAAGTCACAGCTCGGCGGAGACTCAGATTGGATCACGGTCTTGTCTAGACAAGGAGCTCAATTTTCTCGCCCCAATCCCTTTCAGGTAGATCTAAAGCAAGGCGACATCATAGTATCGGTTAAAAACCCCAGCAAGCTTGCCATGATCGCCACTCCCTATGGTGACATAGCTGTAGGATCCAATGGTGATTGCATGGTAACGATGCAAAATGGGGTCCTGCGCATCTTCAATTTTGATGGCGAAGGCAAGGCCATCAAAGCCAATCTCAATAAAGGCCCCTTTGCTCCCAAAGAGGCCGACCCCATCGTGGCCATCGCTGCTGGTTACGAGCTCATAGCTGCCGATGCCAAGCTCACCCGTCGAGAGTTGCGACCGCACGACGGCATTGCTCGGCGTCACGCAAAAGTATTGGAGTCCGGCAACCTCGCTATCAGCGAGTTTTCCATCGAGAGCGCAATCAAATCCTGCGACATGCTGATAGAGCTGCAGCAAAAAGACAACAATATCAAAGAGCGCCGTATGCTTTCAGATATGGCAAAGATGGCTTCTATCCTCAACTATAAAGTGGGCGCTCTGGTCTTTACCACCGAAAAATAGGGCTATGATCGCCAGAGTTTTGCAGATCTTGGTCATTTGCGCGGCCATCATCATTGTCTTTCATCAAATATTGGTCACTGGATTTGTGTGCGATGACTTTCTGCATCTTCCTTATCTACTTCGTGCGCAAACCAATCCCAGCCTCTTATGGGCCAATTTTGTCGGGCCCTGGATCGGCGAGACCAATCTATATCTCTTTTACCGTCCACTGACCGAGATCTCGCTCTTTATCGATTGGCTTATGTATGGAGCCAACCCTGCCGGCTTTCATCTGACGGCTTTGATACTGCATATGGTTAATGCCATATTGCTAACGCAGATATACATAGCCATTGCGCTCAACGCTGACAAGCAAATCACAAGAGCAGAGGCCCATTTGCCTGCGTTTTTTGCCGCCTTGCTCTGGGCCCTCGATCCTCTATCTTGCGAGAGCCTTGGCTGGGTCATGTCCAGAAGCGACCTGGTCTGCACCACGTTTTACCTGGCAGCAATGCTGATTTTTATCAAGGGCAAGGGAGCCCAAAACCGAGTCTGGGTTACCACGTTGCTTAGTCTTGCCTTGCTCTGCAAAGAAATGGCAGTGACACTGCCTGCAGTGCTCTTGCTCTGGTTAATCCTAGTAAAAAAATATAGATGGCGCCAAGCTTTAGATAGTTTGTGGCCTATGCTGGCAGCTACTCTGTTGTATTTGATATGCAGAGCCATAGCTTTGCATGATCCTATCGGAGGCTATGTCGGTTCGACAGGTGCAATGCTGCGCAAGAGCGCCATACTGAGATGGTTTGGCGCAGGATCGATCTGGCACTTATTTTATCCGCTGTCACGAGAGACCTTTGCCCAGCAGGATCCTCTTCGCTTATTGCTCAAATTTGTCTATGGTTCGATAGCCGTTCTGATCTGCCTAACGCAAAGATACTCGCCAAAGACCGCCATATTTTGCATGATCTGGTTTATCCTGACACTGATACCCAACTGGCAAAACTGGCTCCTGGACGACACCATGTGTGGTGCACGTATCGCCTACCTACCAACTATGGGTCTCTATGGAGCCCTGGTCTTTTACCTCTGGCCTGCATTTGCACATCGCCACCCCTGGCACAGGCAAGCGATGTGCGCTGTCTTGGCTAGCTGGGCAACATGCTATGCACTAGCATCAATGACTTTTATCAAGACCTGGCAAACAGCGGCAGCCGAAATGCAAAAGGTGCAATCAGATCTGGCAGGCCTGGTGAAAACCCTGCCAACAAATCATAAGCTAGTCGCGCTGAATCTCCCATACATGTATAAAGCTGTCTTTCAGGCAAACACCAGAGCCGAGATCAAAAACCTTTTGGAGCCGCCACTTTACGACTCAGCCGATCCAAAATGCAGCAGACTGACGGCATCAATTTTTACACCTGACTTTACCTACCTAAACTCCACGCACTTTCCCTGCGAAACCATAGATCGCCTGTCTCAGACTTCAGATCATCAGATTTACCTCTACGATCCCATCACTCGTGCATTTAGTCCATTGCCGAAGGCAGACCTTGGGCCTGGCCAACCGATAAATCTGCATCTAAGCAGACAAAATCAGCAGGATGGCATTTGGTATACCACAAGGCTGCCCCGCCCAATGCCGGTCACCAGCGTCTTGAGGCTAAAATACAAACTCGACAGCACTCCCTTTAGCAAAATATTTTTTAGTGGTCGGGCCTCGATTTTTGTCAGCACTCCTCAAGGTAGATCGCATTTGAACGAGAGACAAAGAGGTGGCATCCTGATAGATCTGATCGCCGATGGCAAGCCTCATGTACGCGACATTGATCTTGCGAGCTACAAGTGCATGCGCTGGCAGTCGGACTTGTCTTTGCTCTACCTGCTCACCCATGCACAAAATGCATCACTCGAGATCTCGGAGGCGCAACTGATACCACGCGCGATGGCCATGCCCATTTTTAAGCCGGGCAGAGGATTTGAGGGCAGGGTCTTTGAAGAAACAACGCTTGCTCAAACATATGATGAGACAGTCTTTCCGCTAACCTTTGACTATGACGCGAGCAAAGCGACCGACCCTATCGCCAGACTCGTCTGCCAGATCTCAAAACCGCACTGTGTCTTTGCCGATGCTCAGACTTTTGATGACGACGCGGTTGATGCCACCATTTTGCTCCCTGACTTAAAAGGACAAGTGACTATAGACAAAGACGTATTGTCCAGGGTCTTACCCCGAGCGAGACCCACCTCCGCACTCAGACAGGTCCGCATAGTAGGGATGGATAAGCAAAACAGACTGCTCAAAAGATCAACCGCATACACCATAGCGATTTAGACCAAGGTCACCGTATAGGGCAGACTGGTCCGCCACAACGCCGATCTCGGCTCTGAGCGCCAATACTTCGCGATGGATTGCATTAGCGACATCTTTAATATCTTGAGTCGGGTCGAGCCTTATGGGCTGACCAAAATTAAAATGCGCGCTGCGCAGGTCTTTGCCATAGCTTATCCCTACCGGAATCACAGGAATATCCAATCCACGCTCAATAGCCGCAAAAGCGAGCTTGCAAAAACCCTTTTTGAACGGATGGGTCTTACCGTCATAAAAGACATTGCCTTCTGGAAAAATGACCAAGGGCTCCCCAAGCTCAAACCTGCCGATGGCGTGCTCGATCAGATCCAGGCGAGGATTGGCAGGGAAAGATCCGACCTTGCCGAGCAAAAAACCTTGCAGGCCTACCAATTCTGTTGGTGCCACCATAAAATTGGCGGGCCTATCGAGCAACCGGCCAAGCGTAGGCCCATCAAAGCGCGAAGAGTGATTGGCCACACAAATAAAGGGTCCAGTTTGCGGCAGATTATCTATGCCCCAGACCTCTAGCCGACGATACCAGAGGCCCAGCACGACTTTGGTGAGAGCCGACAAAAAAGGAAAGGTGAAAGGATCTTTGAGATCTTTGATCGGAGCAAGCTTTTTGACTGTCTTTTGCATGATGATTGCCCTGGCTGGATACATCTTTGATTTTAGGCAGGGAGAAATGCCTGCCAGTCGATGGGCAAACACTTTGAAGATTGAAGAAAAAGTGAGTTTGGGCATATAGATGCCATGGAAAATAAAGCAAAATCTGCAAAAAAACAAAAAACTGCCCCGGAGGGCAGGCAAAAGCAATCGTCTAATCAGCCAGACCCGCTGGCCACATGTCCTTTAGATGGTGCTGGTTGGTGCCCTTATCCGTTTTCGACAGCACAGCTAAAAAAGAGGCTCAAACGCCTGGCTGCTCAAAAAACAGACAAAAGCACAGGCACCCAGGCCTGAGATCAAAGCGATTTGGTGGTATTGATGGGGGGCTTCCAGGAAAGCTGGCACATGCCCTCGGAGCAATGCATCTCGCTAGCACTAGTAGCAGCCGACTCGATAGAGGCAAAGACTGACTGAGCAGACTGGACGGCACGTTGCTGGACGACCTGGTGCAAACCATTTAATACATCGTCAGTAGTCTTTGAAGGCATTTTGGAAGGAAATGCAGAGGGCTGAACGTTAGGATTTGCCATATGATCACCAGATACCAGAGAGACTACCAAGTATGATGATACCCGCTTAATGTATCTTGTAAATAGCCAACGGTCCAATAATCAGCTTAAATTTTTGATCTAGGGTCTTTGTAGGGCTAAAATAATCAGCTTAAGTTTTTGATCTAGGATCTTTGTAAGGCATAAAAGACAAAAATGGCTTGCCTTGCCAGCTAGCCACATTGATGTTGATCGGCCCGACAGGATCCAATATCAGGCGGACAGCCATTGCCTCGACATGTACACTGTGCACGCACTCGACCTTGACGATCTTGCTGCCATAGATCCAGGACCAGTCGACGCTGCACACTGCCTCAGATAGATGGGGCAGTTTGTCTGCGCTCGAAATGGTGGCATCTATGTCGGGCAATCTGGCCTCAAGTATAAGACCGCGACCGTCGTGGAAGCTTATGACAAAGGTATCCAGACTGGATTGCGCTGATTGGATAATAGCCCCAGTCAAAGTGCCCAGGTCATCAGTATGAGATTTGCTTTTTCGTTTATTTTGATGCATGGCGCTAATCATATGTAATCGGCTATTATTTGGCAAATGCCGAGATTCAACGACTATGACACCATCATTATCGGCGCCGGTGGTGCTGGCCTCATGTGCGCCGCTAAGGCTGGACGCTATGGTGCGCACGTACTCGTGCTCGATCATAACGATCGTGTTGGACGCAAGATCTTGATCTCCGGCGGTGGCCGTTGCAACTTTACCAATCAGGATGCGCAACCCAAGGCTTATGTCAGCAAAAATCCGCACTTTTGCAAGTCGGCTTTGGCAGCCTATCGACCCAGAGACTTTGTCAAACTGGTCGAACAATACCGCATACCTTACTACGAAAAAAAACTGGGCCAACTGTTTTGCCGTAACTCCGCTCAAGACATAGTCGACCTCCTTTTAGCCGAATGCGAAAAGAGCAATGTGGAGATTGCTTTATCAACCAGAGTCATGGATGTCGTAAAGCAAGGCCCTCACGATGACGAAGGCCAATTTGCCATCACCACCGATAGAGGCAATATCCCTTTGCGATGTCGCAAGCTGGTCGTGGCTACAGGTGGCCTCTCTATCCCGCAAATCGGTGCCACCGGTTTTGGCTATGACCTGGCACGCAGTTTTGGCCTGACGATTGTGGCCACCCGCCCCGCTCTGGATGGCTTTGTCTTTAAAGATGATGGCAATCAAAATCTGCCAAACGGCATGAGATTGTCGGATCTCTCCGGAGTGTCTTTAGACAGCATAGTATCGATTGGCAAGACGAGCTTTAGAGAAAATGTCTTGTTTACGCATAAGGGACTATCTGGTCCTGCTGCTCTGCAAGCATCCTTGTTTTTTGATCCGAGCGAAAAACGACCGATTTCGATAGATCTCGGCCCTGACATTGATTTTTGCGATTTCCTCCTCAAAAAAAAGAGAGGACAGTCCAAGCAAGACGTCAAAAACATACTAGCCGAAGTCATGCCCAAACGATTGGCCGAATATCTGTGCGAGACCAATCACTGGCATGACAATCTAAGTGGATATGCGGACAAGTCAATCGAAAAAATGGCCCGAGCGCTCAAGCAATTTGAGATCCATCCACGTGGAACGGTGGGTTACAGCAAAGCCGAAGTCACCAGGGGCGGTGTCGACTGTGACGAGCTCGACGGCAAAACCATGGCCGCAAAAAAAGTGAAGGGTCTCTATTTTATTGGCGAGGTAGTAGACGTCACTGGCCTTTTGGGTGGCTACAATTTTCAGTGGGCATGGGCTTCGGCGCATCAGGCGGCACAGGATCTCTGCCAAAACTAAACAAACCAAAGTCGCCTTCTGCACGCAAGAGCTTGACACCATCAACAGTGAGCAGAAAGTCTCTCTTTTTGATCTTGGCTAATATATAGGCTCGGTCTAATTGCTTTAGTCGGGCCTGGAGATTGTGTCCCTCATTGATGTTTTCGACCTTTCTCCTCGTGTAAAAAGGCACTCCGGGTTTGCGCATATCAAACACGATGATTGGTATGCGACCAGCATTATCGGCCCTGTCACCGGCGCAAAAACGAGCAAAGTCGACCAGAGGAGCTTCCCATTTTTGACTGACTATAGGTAGGATCTTACCTGCATAGACAGTGAGGGCGATAGCGGCGAGCACGGTCAAAAAGTGCATGGCGGCATTTGCCTTGCGCAATCTCACGAGCAAGAGGCACATGAGCGTGATTGCCCCCAGAGCACAGGCATAGCTAGCGATGTACTGATCGAGACCGGCAGGAGCATCCCGCAGGCGGCCAATCACCCTGGGGACAAAAACAGCTACCGCACCGTAGACAGCTATCATGCCCAGCATTGGCAGACTGAGGGGCAACGCTACTTTTAGCGGAGCACCGGTATTATGAGGATCTCCAGCTCGTTCGACAAGAGAGATACGATCGAGGTTTTTTTGGAGATAGAGAGCAACGAGGATTGCTAATGCTGGAAATGCCGGCAGTGTGTAAGGTAGTAATTTGGAGACCGACATCGAAAAGAAGACGACAGTGACGACCGCCCAGATAAGGGCATAGAGGCCGAGCCTCTGGGCCTGATCGGCAGGCTGATCGCCGTCAAATATCAAGTTGATCTGCTTGTAAATGCTGCGCGCCCCAGCGCTTGAAATACTGGCCAATCCACCTGCCAACCTGACGACAGCGCCACGGACGAAGGTGTACACCGCCGGCAAGAGAAAAAGCGTCCAGGGCAGGTAGCCACCCAGCATGGCAGCAGCGTGATACCAGAAAGGCTGTTTATGAGAGTCCACGTTGGCGGTGAAGCGCTGGAAGTTTTCGCGCATGATGAATTCGTGGAAATATGCGCCTTTAGTGATAATTATCTCTGTCACGAACCACGGTAGAGAGATTAGACCAACGATCGCCGCTCCAGCAAACACATTGTGAAATTTGAGGGCCTTGAGCAAATCCCCTCTCAACCCGTGATAAATGAACAAGATCATAGCTGGCAGGACCACTGCCACTGGTCCCTTAGTCATAACGGCCAGACCGATCAAGACCCAGGCGATATAGCTGTAGGATTTGCGCCCCGACTCGAAAGCAGTAAAAAAGGCCATCTGGGCGCAAGCCATAAAAAGAGAAAGAGGCATGTCCGTGATCGCTTCACGTGCGGTACCCACAAAGAGTGGGGCAGACACAAGCGTGAGAGCCGCAGGTACTGCCGCTCGCAAAGAGATGAAACGGATGATAAAACCGCAGGTGATCGCCACCAGCACTGCGCCGCAAGCAGCCCCAAAAAACCTGGCGGCAAACTCGTTGACACCAAAAACCTGATAACTGGCGGCCATTGCCCAGATGCAGAGAGGCGGCTTAGTAAATCGCACGACATAATTGAGCAGGGTCGTGATGTACTCGCCACATTCGAGCATTTCGCGAGCAGGCTCCGCATATAGAGCCTCATCCGGATTAAAGAGAGGAAAAGATCCAAGCTTGTAGAAAAAAACCACGCAAGCCAGCAAGAACACGCTGGTGATTGCCAATAGACTATTTTGGGAAATTGAATGCTTTATTTGTGACATCGGGCACAGCTTAGCAAAGACCCGCCCTCTTGATATCAATATTAAGATGTACGTTAACTATCACTCGAAAACGCCACGGCAGGCCTAGTTTATGTGAAGCTATCATAATGTCTGACCCGGTTTAAGGAATTGATCCATGGAAGTTTCAGCAAGACTCAAAGCCATCCCTCCATACGTTTTTGCGGAGATCGACAAAAAGCGCCAGGCTGCCGTCGCTCGTGGTGTGGACGTGATCAATCTGGGCATCGGCGATCCTGATCAACCCACTCCTCCCCACATCGTCGAGGCCATGCACAAGGCCATCGACAACCCGGTCAATCATCACTATCCTCCCTTTGGCGGCACCAAAGAGTTTAAGACTGCTGCCTCGGCCTGGGTCAAAAAACGTTTTGGCGTGGATGTCGATCCCGATACCGAAGTCACCACTCTGATCGGCTCCAAAGAAGGCCTCCACAACACGATCATGGCCTATATCGACAAGGGTGACATCAATATCATTCCCGACCCTGCCTACCCCGTCTATCGCACATCCACTCTTTTGGCCGGTGGCGAGCCTTATTTTATGCCGCTTACTCCTGCCAATCATTTCATCCCAGACCTGGATGCGATACCAGATGCGGTGCTCAAAAAAGCCAAGCTCCTCATGCTCAACTATCCGGGCAATCCTACAGGAGCACACTGCGACCTTGCCTTTATGCAAAAAGCAGTCGACTTTTGCAAAAAACACGGCATCTTGCTAGTCCATGACCTTGCTTACTCCGAGATGACCTACGACGGTTATGTCGCTCCATCAATCCTGCAAGTCCCGGGCGCAAAGGATATCGCCATCGAATTGCATTCGCTCTCCAAGAGCTACAACATGACCGGATGGCGGATTGGTTTTGCCATAGGCAATGCCGAAGCAATCAAAAACATCGCCAAGATCAAATCCAATGTCGACACCGATATTTTTAAGGCCATCCAAATGGCTGGTGTCGCTGCATTTGAAGGCCCCACCGATCATATCGAGCATTGCAATGCGCTCTACAAAGAGCGCCGCGACCTTGCCGTCGAAAGGCTCAATCAACTCGGTTGGAAAGTCGAACCGATCAAGTCCACGTTTTACATGTGGATTCCAGTGCCGACAGGTATGAGCAGTGCTGATTTTGCCGGCTTGATGCTAGACAAGGCTGGTATAGTCGTTCCACCAGGTACGGCCTATGGCCCTCATGGCGAAGGCTTTGTACGCATGTCACTCTGCGTAGATAAAAAACGTCTGGCCGAGGCCTTTGACCGCATGGCGCAGCATTCGATCAGATTTGACATGGCCAAAGCAAAAGTCTAAAAGCTTAATGCAAAGAGAAAAGCAGTACTCAGCCAAATCGATCCAGATATTGCCAGGCAATCCTACTGCCACGGCAATACATCAGATCCTCACGTGGGCTCTGGAAAATCTGGACAAGCAAGTGGAGGTCATCTGGCCTTCGCAGATGAAGGGCTCGGAGTATAAACTGACAGCACATGCCGATCCGATGGGCGGCGATCCAAGATGGAGCCTGTCCGTGTCCATAAGCGGGCAGGTTACTACCATCTGGGAATTTGCCAGCTGTGATTCTCTCTTGGTCTTCAATCGTATCGAAGCCTCGATCAACGAACGCGAAGGAAGCCAGGCCCAATCGGCTCAGCAAGCCGAACAAGAAGAAGCAGCCGAAGAAAAGGCCTTCTTTTACATACCAGAGACTCTCAACAGAAAAAGGTCGACAATCCCGATCCCCCCCGTTAATCAAGAGTCCTCGCTAGCCAAACCAGCCACAGTGCTCAATGGCGATTTGGCCTTTGTCCAGATCAACGCATTGTTGCAGTCGATCGCTCTGGCCAAGATGACAGGACGTCTCGAAGTCGAATCAGAAAAAGGCACAGGAGAGGTCTTTTTTATCGATGGCCAGCCAATACATGCCACCAGTCCTGGTTACAAAGGACCCGAATGCATCTACGATCTGGTCACCTGGAAAGAAGGGCGATTTTTCTTTCAACCCAAGGTCTTGACTCAGGAAAAATCCATTGCCGAACCCCTGGATTCGCTCATCATCCAGGGCGCGCAACTTTTGGACAAGCAAAACTTTTTAAAAAATAGTGGTTTCAAACTAGATGCTCTCATGGTCAAGACTCAGGTCATCACGGAAGACGACGCACTAAAAAAGATCTTGGCGCCAGCTATACCGGTCAATTTTGCCAAGCAAAAACTATTTTACGAAACCATTGACGGTACCACCTCCAGTCAGCAGATTATTGACAAACTTGGCTATCCTCGCAGTGTTTGGATTCCGATTGTCTGCAATATGATCACCTGCGGACTGGCCGCATTTACCAAACCAATCTCTAAACGTGGCAATACCGTCCCTCTGCTCGAACCCAAGAGCGTTGACTCGGCAGCAATTCAATCTGTGATCATGACCCTGCGTCGTGGCGACACCGGGATGTTCAATTATCCGGCATTTTTATATTTTCTCGAGCAAGAGTATTTTAGAGGACATCGCTCTGGCTCACCCGTATCGGTGATTATCTTTGAAATGCGCGTTAAGGCTGGTCCACAAGGTTCTATACGAGAGCCACTGCCGATCGGCGCCTTGAGAGAAGCAGTCCTGCGCATCTCGCAAGCCAAGCGCCATAACGATCTGCTTGCCCACTACTAAGCCTTTGACTATGCCCTGCTTTGCCCAGAGACCAAGGGTGAAGGA
>Ga0233423_10000987_pt1 | contig 14384 bp, 12 predicted proteins | sample Watercolumn_Mata_FD_180713 | JGI IMG/M metagenome (GOLD analysis project Ga0233423, IMG submission 180713) | Freshwater microbial communities from Lake Matano, South Sulawesi, Indonesia - Watercolumn_Matano_2014_112_MG | ecosystem: Environmental > Aquatic > Freshwater > Lake | place: Indonesia...
CAGCTTCCCAAAGGTAGCAATCGTCAGCACGGGGGGAACAATAGCCAGCCGAGTCGATTACAGGACGGGCGCGGTCCGACCTGCAATCTCCGCCCGTGACCTCTACAGCATAATTCCCGAACTGTCGGACCTTGCGGTGGTCGATACTGAGATTCTCTTCAGCGTCTTCAGCGAGGACCTGACCCCGAAGCACTGGACGAAACTCGCCGAGACCGTTGCAAACCACGTCCGCAACAGCGTTGATGGCGTAGTCGTGACGCACGGCACCGACACGATGGGCTACACAGCCGCAGCGCTAAGCTTCGCTCTCCAGAGCCTTCCAGTGCCCGTCGTTCTCGTTGGGGCGCAGAGGTCCGAGGACCGCCCAAGCTCGGACGCAGCCCTGAACCTCGTCGGAGCTGTTCTTGCTGCTTCTAGAGCTCCGTTCGCTGAGGTCGCTGTTGCGATGCACGGGTCCGTGTCGGATGATGTTGTGTTGCTGCACCGTGGGACGAATGTGAGGAAGCTCCACACAAGTCGCCGCGACGCCTTCAAAACGGTGAACGCAGAACAATTAGCTAGGGTCTCAGACGGAAAAATCGTCATGTTAACCAAAGATTACATGCCGAGGAGCAAAGAACAGAAGCTCGTTTTAAAGCCGAAGTTCGAGGAGAAGGTTGCGTTAATCAAGTTTTATCCTGGCATGAGCCCTGATGTCGTCGACTTGCACGTCGAAGCTGACTACAGGGGCATCGTTCTGGAGGGGACTGGGCTGGGGCACGTCCGACAAGAATGCTTCCAATCGTTAAAAAAAGCCATAAAAAAAGGCGTAATCGTAGCCATGACCTCGCAGTGCGTCTGGGGAAGGGTCAACATGAACGTCTACGAAAACGGCAGAGACCTCGTCGCGATGGGCGTCGTCCCGCTTCAGGACATGCTCGCGGAGGCGGCTCTCGTCAAGCTCATGTGGAGCCTAGGGCAAACGGAGGACGTTGACGAGGCTAAGAAGCTTCTCACAACGAACTTAGCCCACGAAATGTCCGAAAGGTCAACCTACCAGTCGAAGTCACCAAACATAGACCAAGCTCAGAAGGAGAAGTCCTAAGAGTTGAACGTCGACTATCCTGCAGTCGGCTTGAAAGTCGGCCTTGAATGCCACCAGCAGCTTGACACCGGGGAGAAGATGTTCTGCGCCTGCAAGCCCGACCTCTTCAAGGGTGAGCCTGAAGCCACGTTCCTGCGGAGGCTCAGGCCGACCCAGAGCGAGCTCGGCCAGACCGACCAAGCCGCCTACTTCGAGTTCCAGAAGGGCGTCAAGATTCTTTACGAGGCGGACAGCGGAACCTCGTGCCTGGTCGAAATGGACGAGGAGCCGCCGCACGAGCTGAACCGCAAAGCCCTAGAAACCGCGCTTGTGACGGCGCTGATGATGGGCGTGAAGCCCGTGGACGAGGTCCACGTGATGCGGAAGGTCGTCATCGACGGCTCGAACACGACGGGCTTCCAGCGGACGTGCGTCGTCGGGCTGGACGGAGCCATAACCGTGGACGGGAAGAAGATTCCGATACAGCACATCGGCCTCGAGGAGGACGCCGCGCGGAAGACTGGCGCGGAAGGCTTGACGGTCCGCTACCGCATCGACAGGCTCTGCGTGCCCCTCATCGAAGTAACAACAGGACCTGTCATCTATTCACCGCAGGAAGCCGAGAAGGTGGCTTTGGCAATCGGGCGTATTCTGCGTGCCACTCGGAAGGTCAAACGAGGACTCGGCACGATTCGGCAAGACATCAACATTTCAATAAAGGACGGCGCGCTGGTCGAGGTAAAGGGGGTCCAAGAGCTGGAGCTCGTCAACCTCGCCGTTCAGCTCGAGGTCCAGCGGCAGCTCAAGCTCCTCGAAACGAGGGAAGAGCTGAAGAAGCGCGGATTGAAACAAGACGACCTCTCAGACGGCATCGTCGACGTGACCTCAACCTTTACGAAAACGGCCTGCCGCATAATCCAGAAGGCAGTCGCCCAAGGAAAACATGTTTACGCCGTCAAGCTGCCCAAGTTCAACGGCTTACTGGGAACTGAGCTCGCCCCGAACCTGAGGCTTGGAACCGAAATCGCTGACCGGGCGAGGTTCTGGGGTCGAGTGGGCGGAATCCTCCACACGGACGAGCTCCCGTCGTACGGGGTAACCGAAGACGAGATGAGCAAGCTCCGGCAAACGGTTAAAGCTGAAGCCATCGACGCCGTTGTTCTGGTCGATGACGTCGAAGAAAACGCCGTGGACGCGCTTCGTGCAGCAGTTGAAAGAGCCCGAGAAGTCCTAAAGGGCGTTCCAGAGGAGACCCGCGCGGCGAATCCCGACGGGACGACGCGCTACATGAGACCGAGACCCGGCGCTGCTCGTATGTACCCCGAGACGGACGTCCCTCCCATCGGAATCACAAGCAACTACATTAAGCAGCTACGTTCGAAGCTTCCCGAACCGCCCGAGAAGATGGCTCAAAGGCTTGCGGAACAGTACAAGGTAAACGAGAAGCTGGTCAGGCAGCTTCAGGACTCCGAGTACCTGGAGCTGTTTGAGGAGGTAGCGAAAAAAACCAGCGTGCTGCCAACTTTCGTCGCCGCAGCGTTCACCGAGACGTTCAAAGCACTGAAGAGGGACGGGGTCGACGTCGGCAAGGTCTCCGACAGCCAGATGCTCGAGGTTTTCGACCTCGTGGGCTCCGGGAAGACGCCGAAGGAGGCGGTCCCAAGCATCGTCACATGGCTTGCCCAACACGAAGGAGCCAGCCCCTCCGAAGCTGTCAAGGCTCTAGGTCTGTCCATGGTTACAGAAGACGAGCTCGCCCACATAATCGGCGAAATCATGACGAAGAACGAGGGCGACATAAAGAAGAGAGGCTCGGACGCCTTTGGGTTCCTCATGAGCCTCGTGATGCGGGAATACAGGGGCAAAGTTCAGCCTGAGCATGTCAGCAGAATCATCAGGGAGAAATTGTCCAAAAAGAAGTAAAAGGTTCTACAATGAAGCTTTATGCTTTTTTGTCGTGTTCGTCGTAGGCTTCCAGAATCGCCTTCACGTACTCCTTGAGTTTCTCAGGCAGCATGTCCGGGCTTAACGTCAGATTAATGGAAATGTTCGGCGCCGTAGACTGCGGGGCAATAATTGGCGCAACAGTTTCAGCCCTCATCGCCACTGGCCTAGTTGCTCTTCGGGGTTCCCTCGGTTGCCTCAACGCCTTAAGGGGCGAAGCCGACCCTCCAAGATTAAAAGCGTAGGCGACCATGTCGAGGAACGCGGTGAGTCCGACCTTGTCGGCTCTGAGGTCGCCGACGACTCGTGGGAGCTCTATCAGAATCGTGTCTCGGCTGAGGTTTTCGCGCTGAACCCGTTCGACGAAGGCCGATAATACTGGGTCTTTGGCGAGTACTCCTTTGAGCAGCTGCTTCGTCTGCTCGCTGTTCGGGTCGATGCGGTACGCGGAGGCGAACTCGGCGGCTTCGCGGCTCAGCCTGTACTTTCCGGGCTCGTGCTCGTTTTCTTCGACGAACCCCCAGCTCTTCAGGAAGTTGTTGTTCCGGCTGATGTTATGAAGCGTGACACTCGACTTCTCGACAACCTCGCTGACACCCACGTACTGGCTGTCACCTCCCGCGTTCAGGTAGCCTGTCAGGACGTCGCATACTTTAGGGAAGCTCAGCCTCCTCGGGAACGCCTTCGCCTCGCTCAAAACCGACTCACAAACAACCATCTTCTACGTTCTGGCATAAAAACCTGACACGGTAAAGGCTTGTTCAAATTGAATGATGTCGCCTTTTTGGATGTTCCTTTCAATTTGCGATAAATCTTTTAAACAGCGCACTTCATATTGAAACACGAACAAGTTATTAGGAACAAGCCTGAATTCGTTTTCCAATTAGTCAGCTGGGAATGATGCGTTGAGCGAAGAAGGAAGCAACCTTGAAGTCGTCGTGAAGTACAAGGGCATCGAGACGAAATTTGCTGGTCAGCCGGACCAAGTCATCAGGACCGTGCTGAACTACGTGAGGCAGGTTCTCCCCGGTTTCGACATTGTCTCAGGTCTGACGTTGACGGTTGACTTGGAAGACTTGCTGAAGAAGGTCAAGGGGCTGATTGCCTTCACGCCCGAAGGAATCGTCGCGACGGTACAAAGGGAAAAGCTCGGCGGAGAAAGGGACGCCGTCCTCTTGCACCTCGTCAAGTCTTACGTAGGGCACGTGACTGGAAAAGCCGTAAAGGATTCTCTGACAATGGCTGAGCTGCTGGCTTTAACTGGGGGGAAGCCGGGCACAGTTGGGGCTCGGTTGAGCGAGCTAACGAGCTTGGGGTGGGTTGAACGCGTCGGGCGCGGCGAGTACCGCATTACGACGTTGGGCACGAAAGCCTTTCTGGACGAGGTTGCCCCAAGGCTGAAGCCTAAGGAGGAAGCTTCGACGTGAGCGGGCAGGAAAGCCTTAAGGTTCACCTAGAGTTCGGCGACGTCAAGATCGACTTCGAGGGCGACGTAAACAAAGTAGCCGAATCAATCGTCCACTTCTTGGCTGAGGTGTACCCCAACCTTGAGATTCTCCGAAAACTCGTCTACACCCCCGACGTAGCTAGCCTCGCAGCGAAGCTCGTCGGACGGGCAGAAATCACGGCTGAGGGACCAATCCTCGTTTCAGGACCCGAAACGTCGGCGAGGGACGCAGCTTGCACCGCCCTCCTCGGCGCCTACGTCGGAAGCAAGCTCGGTAAACTGCCCAAGGAGTCGTTGTCCCCGGGCGACCTCGCGAAAATCACGGGGAAAGCCAAGAAGACCATCTCGAACGAGGTACCGAAGCTCGTCGCCGACGGACTCGCGGAAAGAACAGATGAAGGCGAATACAGGCTGACGGTTCTGGGCATTAGAAGAACTGAAGACACCTTATCCCAAAAGCAGTCGACATAGAGTTATTTTTTAACTTAATTCATGATTCGTATACCCAGTAATACACTTTTTTAAATTGTCACGTAAAAGGGAATGACGCAAAAATGGTCAGCTTTTCCGACCAGCCTATATATAGCCTCCTCTAGGCTGACAGAAACATGTAAATTTGCGCCCCATAACAACCGAAAACTTGCGCCCCAAATCAGATAGGGTCTTCGCCGTGACGTTGTTTGATGATGATAATTGAAAAAATTTTGATGATCGAATCAGATGAGGTCTAGGGCAGCCCATTTGATAAACAAGATCTGAAAGCTGATGATACACAAGACAGACGGGTCCTGCGCGGTATGTTGTTCAAACAAAAAAAGATAATGTTGAGCAAATCAGACAGGTCTAGAAAGCAAAATGTCACACAAAACAAAATTCCGATGTCACACAAATCAGACCAAAAGTAAACAGAGAGAGACAAGGATTGCCAATGAATGGGAGAACACGAGAGCCTTAATCCGCTTTTGGACGACCGTTCTCACATGGTCATGGAGCGTCCTTCACCCGTTGCTTGAGCTCCTCGAAGAACGCGGCGGCTTCCTTGTGCTCCGCGGCGAACGTCAACTCGTATCGCTGGCACAGCTCGACGTAGCGGTCGACGAGGGGCTTGAGCTCAGCCTTCGCCGTGGCGCCTCCCGCCTCAATCATAGCCCTGTAGGCGCAGATGGAAGCCTTCTCGACCCTCGCGCGGACGGCGTCGTTGTCAGCCAGCTTTAGCGCTCTGTTGAAGTATCCGAGGGCTTTGCGGGCGATTTCGGGTCGGAGCCCAACCTCCTCAGGCTTCGGGAAGCAGTTCGGGTGCACGCCCGACTCCTCAGCGTTGCCGTGCAGCATCTCGATGTACTCAAGAATCGGCTGGGCGGCGAACCCGTAATGCAGCTCCACAAATTCCTTTATCAGTTTCTGGTCGTCGAGCTCGGGGTTCCACAGCAGTCTGGAAATTAGGTAATTCCGTAGGTCTGAGAGCTCACCCGAAGTGCCGTTTCCGTTCGCCTGCATGAACACGCCCTTCCCGCCATTGCGCAGGAAGTAGCGGACGTTCGGTCCGATGCTCCGCAGGTTCGGGAAGGGTAGGTCGTAGGCCGTGAAGTTGGTGTTGTAGTTCCAGAACCAGACGTCGCCGCATATTTTGCCCCACTCGTTCACGTCGCGGCAGAACTCCCTGTTCCGAGGGCAGCTTGGGTCGTCAATCGGGTGAAGAGTGCAGCACTCGATACTGCAGAGCTGAATCTGAACGTTTTTGCGCGGTTTTATAGTTTTGGGAGGCTTCCGAGTGTACCAATAGGACAGCGTCCCAACCTTGACGTTCGGATGCGCCTTCTCGACTAGCTCAGCCACAGCGTTCACGAAGGCCAGCTGAGACCCCATGGGACTGCCTTCACGATTGTTGAGCTCTTGGCACCTGTCGCATCGGCAGTACCTGTCGGTGTCCGCTTGGCTGACGCTGACGTTCTCGAAGTGACCCTGGTCAATGAAGCTGATTGCGTTCTCAGCAGTGACCTTGATTACGTCAGGATTTGTCACGCAAAGCTGCGGTCCAGCCCAGCGCGTGTCCGTGTCCCGCTTGCCGTCGACGAGGGCGTAGTATTCGGGGTGGTCCTTCCCGTACTTGCCGAAGGGGACGAGCTTGTGGAACGAGTGGCTGATGAGGTTCTGGCCCGTCTTGCCCCCAAGCTTCGGGTCGTCTGTGACCGTGTTGACGCGGAGCCGAGCTGCGAACTCGGGGCGCTTTGAGTTCTCCGCGTAGTAGCTCCAGCGGAAGCTGAACGGGGGCTTGTAGACGTACTCTCTGCACGCAATCTTCGCATTAGAACAGTCGGGGATGTGTGTGTGGTCGTAGGTCAGAAACTGGACGCCCAGCTCGTCCTCGAGAAACTGGTACACGCCGTAAAGCGTGCCTCGCGGTCTCCCCCCAACGATGACTAAAGAATTCTTCTTTATGATGATGTGCAGGCCTTCTTCGCCCAGCTCAGAAACATCAACCATAACGCCGCCGTCGACCAACGCTTTACCTGTACCTATATAGACTTGGTTCGAACCGTAAGTTTCCGTGTTACGGATTGGCAGAAGGATGCCTGTGGCTTGTTCGAAGAACCGCTGAAATTCCTTCGCAGCATAATTTTCGGACGGAATGGCTTCGTTGTCGACGACTATGTCCCAGCCACACATCTCGGAGTACTTGAGAAACTGCATACGATCCCTCACGTACAGATGACATGAATTCAATAACCACTTCTTTCTTAATAATTATGAATATTTCGGTAATGATTGAAACAAAATCCGCATTATCGGGCTAGGATGCATCTGCCAATATTTTTGTGCGGACTCGGATGCTCGCCAAGCAATCATCCTCAAACGAGTCAAGTTCTTCGAACACGTCATCGTCCAGATACAGCATTACGCATCGAACAATATATTTTTTCACAAACAGTCCAACAACAAAAAGGCTAGAACAGTTCAACCCAGCGTCCGATTTTCCTTTGGACCGCTTTGTCATATGCGAGCTTTGCGGTGACTGCGTCTTGGACCGCTAGGCCGGTCGACGTGAAAACCGTGACCTCGTCGCCAGAAGCCCTGCCCGCCTTCTTTCCAGCGGCTAGTTCGCAGATGTCGCCCCAGACGTCGCCCTTCGAGATGATGCCTTTTGCCAATGGAACGTTTATTTCCCCCGAGTGCGAGGCCTGTTCCCAGTCGTCGACGACGATTTTCGCGCGCTTCAGGATGGCTGGGTCGAGCTCCTCCTTCCCCGGAGCGTCGGCGCCTATGCACGTTATGTGCGTACCCGTTGCGACCCATTTGTCCATGACGATGGGAGACCTCGAAGGCGTGGTCGTGACGAGGATGTCAACGTCCCTTACGGCGTCCTCAACCTTTTCCACTGGAACAATGTCAGCCATGCCTTCGCACGCAGTCTTCATCTCGGACGAAAACTTTTCCCGAGACTCTTCTTTGCGGCTCCAAACCTTGACCAAATCCAGCCTCCCGAAAACAGCCAAAAGGGCTTCGAGCTGCGTCCGAGCTTGCGTCCCAGCGCCAACGAGCCCCACAACCTTCGAGTCTTTGCGAGCCAGATACTTCGCCGCCAACCCGCCCGCTGCACCCGTCCGCATCGCCGTAATGCGCGTGCCGTCCATGATTGCCAGGGGAGCACCGTTCTGCGGGTCAATAAGGATTATCGTCGCCATGACCGTGGGCAAGCCGAACTTTGCTGGGTTGTCGGGGTGCGCGTTGACGACCTTCACAGCGGACACGCCGAGCCTCTCGAGGTAGGAGGGCATCGTCCGCAGGTCGCCGTTGTACTTCGTGTACGAAAGGTAGATTTTCGGAGGCATCTGGACAAAGCCCAGACCCTTCTCTGTGAACGCAGATTCGACGGCGCCCATGACTTCGGGCATAGAAAGCAGGGGTTCAATCTCTCTTTCGGTCAGGAGCAGAACCCGCATAATTAGGCACCAATCAAATTGGGGTTCCGTTCTTCGGGTCCTTCACGAACGCGCTGAACTCCCTGAGCAGCCTTTCGGTCACTGGACCCATCTTGCCCTCGCCTATCTGCCGCTTGTTGACCTCCCTGATAGGCATGAGCTCAGCAGCTGTTCCCGTGAGGAAAGCCTCGTCTGCAGCGTAGAGCTCCGCAACCGTTATCGCCCTCTCAGCCACTGTGTAGCCCAGCTTTTGCGCTACTTTTTTAACAACGCTGGCCGTGATTCCCGCCAAGGGACCGCTGGTAGCTGGCGGGGTCATGATTGTTTTGTTTTTGACGATGAAGACGTTCTCAGCCGTCGCTTCGCTGACGAAGCCGTGCGTGTCGAGGATGATGGCTTCGTCCGCGCCTACGTTGTTGGCTTCCATCTTTGCGAGGATGCTGTTGAGGTAGTTCAGCGACTTTATCTCGTGGGTCGTAGCGTCCACCGGGTCACGCCTGACCGACGCAACGACCATGCTCATGCCTTTCCTGCGCTTCTCCTCGTCGTAAAGCTGCAGCAACGGAACAGCAATTGCGAAGACCGTTGACTTCGGGCACTTCCTCGGGTCAAGCCCAAGGTCCCCAACTCCCCTAGTCACAACGAGCCGGACGTAGGCGTCCTTCAGGTTGTTCCTTCTGATGGTCTCTAGAACTACCTTTGCCATCTCTTCCTTGGATAAAGATATCTCGAGCATGATTGCCTTCGCGGAAAAGTAGATTCGGTCAAGGTGCTCGTTGAGCTGGAAGACGACGCCGTTGTACGATTTTATGCCCTCGAAGACGCCGTCCCCGTAAAGCAATCCGTGGTCGAAAACGGAAACCTTAGCCTCGGACCTCGGGACGTACTTGCCGTCTATGTAGACAAGCGGTTCTTTCTGTGCCATGCCATTCAACCTCGCACGTTAACTATGCAATGAACATAAAACGGCATATATATCTGTCTCTAGACGTCGTCAGCTGCTGGAATCACCCGTAGAAACGCGGTCTCCTCGACAGCTCGGCAGGCAGAGGCAACTGCTGATACGGCTTCCCCTCGGTTCTCTTATTCACTTCGGAAGCCAGCTCGTCAAGTCTCATGCTCCTCGTCTTCCCAGCCTTCCCAGATATGGTCTGGCTTCGGTCCCTGACCGCTAGGACGCCTGAGTCGACCTCCTTCTGCCCAATTACGACAATGTAGGGGACCCACTCCATCTCCGCCTCCCTGACCTTCTTCGGCATCGTCAAGGGTCTGTCATCCCAGTCAGCCCTAATATTGAGCTTGGCAAGTTCAGCGGCGGTCTTCGCGGCTTCGTCGAAGAACTGGTCGGTGACGGGGACAACCCGAACCTGGGTTGGGCAAAGCCACAGCGGCAGCGTCGGCGCCTCGCCCCTTTGCTGTTCCATGTGGGCTTTTTCGAGCATCGCGTAAAGGTCCCTTTCGATGGCTCCACTCGGCGAGCAGTGGAGGATCAGAGGATGCTTCCTTTCGCCCTTCTCGTTGACGTAGGTTATGCCGTACCTCTCCGCGTTCTCGATGTCGATCTGGTCGGTGGAAAGCGCCGAAGCCTTGTTAAGGCAGTCGACGAAGTTGAACTCGTACTTCAGGACGAAGTAGAAGAACCGCTCGTCCCACATTTCCACCAAAGTCGGCTTATTCAACAACTGCACCAAGGAAACGATGAAGTCCCTGTTCTGCTCATAAAAGTCCCGTGTAAACCGAATGGCCAGCTCAAAATCGTCTGGACCCAAATCGAAGCCGCGGAGGGTGTCGACGCACAGCCTGAACCGCTTGACGAACTCCTGCTTCGCCTGACCAAGGTCACCGCAGAGGGCGTGGACATCGGGCATCGTGAAGCCCCTGAGCCTTCGGAGACCCGTAAGCTCCCCGCTTTTCTCCCTCCTGAAGCTGTACCTCGTGAGCTCATAAACCTTAAGCGGGAGCTGCCTGTACGAAATCTGGGCGTCATGCAACATGAGGAACTGGCCGAAGCAGGCGCTGAACCTGAGGAAGAACTCCTTGTCGTCTGACTTGATGAGGTACTGCCGCGCGGGGAACCTGTGGAGGTAGCTCGCGAGGCTTGGGTGCTCGAGGTCGTACATGATTGGGGTTTCGACCTCCATGCCGCCGTAGTCGATGACTTTTTGGGTCACGAACCTTTCGATGAGGGATTTGACGAACCTGCCCTTCGGGTAGTACCTGAAGTTGCCTGGGTCGGTCGCGGGCTCGTAGTCGACGAGCTCGAGCTTCCGCATAAGGTTGACGTGAGGAGGAACCTGAGAAACCGCCCTGACCTTCGAAATCTCGTAGTCGGCGAACTTCTTTAGGTTCTCGCGCCCTGAGAAATCGAACTCGTCAACGGACACCATCTCGCCGTCTGGCCGCATAATGAACCAGTGCGACCGTATCTTCTGCTCAGCCTCAAGAGCCTTCGAGACTACCTCGGTCTCCTTTCCCCCGGCAGCGTCGGTCCTGAACTGTTCAGCCAGAGGGTGCCCTTTGATGGAGATTGAGAACTCCTTGCACCAGCCGAAGGGGGCGCGGTAAGCTTCAATCCCAAGAGTCTTCGCGCAGGTTTCCATCTCAACGAGAATCTTGAGTGCGTCGGCGGGTTTGGCGAGGTCGCTGCTCAGGTGAGAGTACGGATAGAGTAAGACTCGATTGCACCCTATTTTGCCTAGGTAGTCTTTTATGCCGTCGACTACCTTGGAGGCGGATTCTACTGTGTCTCCCTTCTCCACGCATGTGAATAAAACGACTAATTCCTCGTACCGATAAGCTTTCTGCTCGATTTCTTCGGCTGACGGGATTTCCTTTTCGACGGGGCGGTACTCGATGTAGTTCGAGTGCAGCTGCAGTATCCTCAACTTTCAAGCCTCATTTACGGCAATTCGTCTATTGTTCATACTAAACAATGAAGATAAAGATTACCGTGGCAGACTCAAAAACGATTGCACATCAGAAAAAAGGAAAAAAGCTCATGGATATAATTTTGACGAAAAAAGATTGTCACGCAATCGTGAGGACTAGCTCGTTGCTTCCATCCTGTATTGGCGAAGCTTGGAGCTTAGCCTTCATGTTTCTGATTATTTTTTTCTGGTCCCAGTCTTTTTCCCAGTCGTTGTAAAGCAGGGACTTCCCGTCGCTGTTGCTGAGGTACACGCCTGTGCAGAAGACGTTGGTCCTCCGCATGATTATCCGTTCGACGCCGACGTCCTGGGCCAACTCGATGACGGCCTGCATTATGATGCGCTCTCTCATGGGTTGCTTCCTGAACTGCGACGTTAGGACCAGAAACTCCATATCACAATGCCACCTTGACGAATTAAATTTTCTTCCAGACTCAATGTCCAGAAAAAACGTATAAAAGGGGTCTGTGAAAGCGGAGGGAGGGGGCATATGCTATTCTGAACACAAATAGGATTAAGTTTTTTCAATGAAAAGCTGAAGTTGACCGTTTCACTTGATGCGTCCGCCATACCGCCACTTGTCGACCATCTTGTCCTTTTTGGTGGCCTTCTTGTACTGCTTGTAGTGGTCCCTGCAGAGGTATACGCGGCGGGTTCCCTGCACCTCGATGCCCGCGGAGGTCACGTCGTCGATCGGCAAAGAGCGGATTGCTTCTTTCGCACACCCCTTGGCGCTGCACTTCTCGCCCTTGGAAATTTTACCCAAGTCGTGCCACCGCAATCTTTCTGTTGACTGTTCCTATGATTGTTTGAACCTAATAGGCTTAACGATTCTGCGAAGCGTTTTCTTTATATGCGTTGACGCGCATTTTTTCCTAAAAGCGGAGCGTAGACAAAGTTTGGATTTGCTTGACATCTACTTGCTGAACCTCGTTTTGACGGTGGCAATGTTCATCGTGCTGATCGTCCGCGCGTGGCTCGAGTTCAAGAACTACAAGGTCATGTGGAACGAAATCGAGTGGCAGAAGAAGCGCAGGACGGCCCGAGAAATCCTCAAAAATGAAAAGGAAACGTTCTCCAAAATGGAGGGCGGGCAGGAATTATACGAAATTTTGTGCCACCTGTTCGAAGTAGATGGCGAAGAACAGTAAACCCGAAGCATGCCCTCAACCTGACTTCAGAAAAACAGCTGCCAAGGACTCAAAAAACAGCTGAAGTCCTATTATAAACTTTTGTGGCTCTCGCTTGAACCTGCTTCAATGAGCCGAATCCGCTTGGACCTACCTTCTCTACGACGAAGGAGGCTGCGGCTGAGCCCGCGCAAGCGCACCACAGAGGCTCCTCGCCACGCACAAGCATCGTTAAGAACGCCCCGATGAACACGTCGCCTGCCCCAGTTGGGTCGACAACGGCTTTGGGCTTTGCTGGCGGAACCGAAAACGTCCTGCCTTCAACGTGCAGTATGGTGGGTTGGGCTCCCCTGGTCACGACGACTGTTTTGACGCCTTTTTTGCGCAGGCTTTCAACCATGCCAACAAGACTTGAACGCCCAGTGATTGCCTTCGCCTCGTCGTACGAAGCCTTAAGGACGTCGACTCCTCCGAGGACTTCAGGGTCTTCCAGCTGCCCAAGGCTCATTTTTCCATTATCGCCAAACCTTCGAACGAAGCCCTGGGGATCCATAGACACGATGCAGCTAAAAGCTTTCAACTTCCGCAACGTCTTAACAGGAACCTCGTTCGCGATTGGCGCGACGTGGACAGCTCTTGAACCAAGGACTTCGGGGATGTCCTCAACCAGTATTTGCGGCGCTCTTTCCATTAAAACGAGGCTGCGTTTCCCGCTTACACTATAATTAAGGAGGAAACTGGTCGTAGACGTGCTTGCGACAACCTTCAAGCCAGTCAGGTCAACCTCTCGGCGTTCAAGGAATCGCCTGAATCTTTCTGGAAAATCCGCTCCAACCTTCGAAATGACAGATACGTTGGCACCTAGCTTTTTTGCTGCCAAAGAGACGTATGTGGGCGGTCCTCCAAGCGTGGGTTTAGCTCCATTTCTGCTTGGGAGCTTGATGCGGTCGATTGAGAAGTGCCCGACCGTGGTTATGTCGAATGAGCTCACTGGGAATACCTCTGTTTAGTTCTCTTGTGGCAGTTCCTCAACTTAAGAATTGCATTATAAAAGAAACTAAATAGCACCTAGGATGCCGAAAAACGCAAGGTATAAGAACGCATACTCACGTCTTATCTACGGTATCCGAAACAAATCGCAGGAATGTATCTGTCATGCCGTTCAAACGGAAGAGCAGAGGTCGCTCAAAAGGCCAGAAGGGGCACAGCAGCTTAGTCCAGTGCAACGGCTGCGGAGAAATGGTCCCCAGGGACAAGGCTAAAAAGTCCACGCGGAGGGTCACCCTTGTAGACTCAGCATTATACAAGGAGCTCCGCCAGAAGGGAGCATACATGCCGACCCATGTTGATACAAAATATTATTGCATCTCGTGCGCGGTCCACAGAGGCATAGTCAAAGTCAGGGACAGAGATACACGAAGACGCCCATTCTAATACCATAAAACAGGCAAAAAACGTAGAAGGAACGTTAATCAGGATTCTTCTGAGGTTTAACTTTCCTGAAAAAGTAGATTGTACGCTGAAGAACAGTTACGTTTGTCGCGACAGTTAAAAATATCATGGACCAGCTTATTGCGTCTGTCCAGATGATGCTCAGAAGGCTGGCTAAAACGATTATGATTAGTCTCTCCGCCCTTTCGACGAGACCGACCGTTTCCATGGGGAAGCCTGCAGCCTCGGACCTAGCTCGGGCGTAGCTCGTGAGCAATGAGCCGATTAACGCGAGGACACCCCAGAAAGGGTCGCACAGCCCGCCGATTATGAGTCCGCAGTAAACGGAAGCCTCCACGTACCGGTCAAGCAGCGAGTCCAGAAACCCACCTGCTGCTGAAGCTTCGTGGTGGAGCCTAGCTAGGGCGCCATCGAGGGCGTCGCAGTATCCTGAAGCCAGCAGCAGAACGACCGCAACAGCAAGATGATAAGGGAATGTATTTTGATTGCTCTGAACTAGGA
>Ga0233423_10000989_pt1 | contig 14357 bp, 8 predicted proteins | sample Watercolumn_Mata_FD_180713 | JGI IMG/M metagenome (GOLD analysis project Ga0233423, IMG submission 180713) | Freshwater microbial communities from Lake Matano, South Sulawesi, Indonesia - Watercolumn_Matano_2014_112_MG | ecosystem: Environmental > Aquatic > Freshwater > Lake | place: Indonesia...
CGGAGCGAATGTGATCAGCCCGACCTTGCTCGTCCACTCGATGTCCTTCCGATTCCCGGAAATGAACGCCAGCTCCGGGCTGGGCCAGGCCGCTCCCAAGCCAGCCGGCTGAAAGACGCCGAAGCCGGCGACCAGCTTGTCCGAAATCGGATGGACATAGCCGAACATCGCCCCCAGGTAATGCTTGGTCTGGGTCTGGGCGTCGACCACGGTCGGGTTGACGCTCAGGGCGGCGGCAACGGGCGTAGGGAGGGTCAGGCTGTAGCGCCCCGAAGGGATGATATCGCTGCCGTAGAACCCGAAGGTCTTCACCTTGAAGAACGACAGCCCGGCCGGGTTCCAAAACAGGGCGCTGAAATCGTCGGCCAAGCCGATGAACGCCCCCCCCATGGCCAGGGCCCGGGCCCCGACGCTGTTCAAGTTCAAGCCGTTTCCGAACGTGAGGGACGCGGCCGCCAGCAAGACCGCCGAAATCGCCGCAATTTTCTTTTTCATGATGGGTCCAACCTCCTCGGAGCGTACGAAAAATTTCTACAGGATTTCGGGGGTCCTGTCAAACCGCCGGGCCGCAGGGCCGGGCCGGCGAAACGTTCAAGACACGGCGAAGACGAATCCGCCTCGGCCGTCGACGTCGACCTTGACCCTGGCTCCGTCCTTGAACTCGCCGCTCAGGATTTTCATGGCCAGGGGATTCTGGATTTCCTGCTGGATCGCCCGCTTGAGCGGCCGGGCCCCGTAAACCGGGTCATACCCCTTCTCGGCCAGGAGCGCCCGGACCTCGTCCGTCGCTTCGACGCCGATCTTCCGGTCGGAAAGCCGCTTCCGGAGGAGGTCGATCTGGAGGTCGACGATCTGGAGGATGGCCTCCTTAGACAGCGACCGGAAGATGATGACCTCGTCGATCCGGTTGAGGAATTCGGGCCGGAAGTGGCCCTCCAGGGTCTTTTTGACCTCTCGCTCCATGGCCGCATGGTCCCGGCCGAGGTCCTTGATGGCCTGGCTGCCGAGGTTCGAGGTCATGATGACCAAGGTGTTGCGGAAGTCGACCGTCCGGCCCTTCCCGTCCGTCAGCCGGCCGTCGTCCAGGATTTGGAGAAGGACGTTGAAGACGTCGGGGTGGGCCTTCTCGATTTCGTCGAGGAGGACGAGGGCGTAGGGCCGGCGCTTGACCGCCTCGGTCAGCTGCCCACCCTCCTCGTATCCGACGTAGCCCGGCGGCGCCCCGATGAGCCGGGAGACGGTGTGCTTCTCCATGTACTCGGACATGTCGAGCCGGACCATGGCCTTCTCGGTGTCGAACAGGAATTCGGCCAGGGCCCGAGCCAGCTCGGTCTTGCCGACGCCCGTCGGCCCGAGGAAAATGAACGACCCGAGCGGACGGGCCGCGTCCTGGATCCCCGCCCGGGCCCGGCGGATCGTGTCCGCCACGGCCCGGAGGGCCTCGTCCTGGCCGACGACCCTCTTGGCCAAGACCTCCTCCATCCGCAGCAGCCGGGCCAGGTCGCCCTGGAGCATTTTCGCCACTGGGATCCCCGTCCATTTCGAGACGACCTCGGCCACGTCCTCCTCGTCGACCTCCTCCTTGAGCATCTTCCGCGTCCGCTGGAGCTCGGCCAGCTCGGCCCCGAGACGGTCGAGCTCCTTTCCCGCCTCGATGAGCTTGCCGTAGCGGATCTCGGCCACCTTCTCCAAATCGCCCTTCCGCTCGGCGGCCTGCTCCTCGACCTTGAGGGCGTCCTGGGACTCCTTGAGGCTCTTCATCCGGTCGATGAGCGACTTCTCCCGCTCCCACTGAGACTTGAGGCCGGCGTTCTGCTCCTTCAACCCGGCCAGTTCCCGCCCCAAGGTTTCGAGCCGCTCTCGGGAGGCGGCGTCTTTTTCCTTTTTCAGGGCCTGGCGCTCGACCTCGATCTGGCGGATCCGCCGCTCGAGCTCGTCGACCTCCTCGGGCATCGAATCGATCTCGATCCGGATCCGGGAGGCGGCCTCGTCGATGAGGTCGATGGCCTTGTCGGGCAGGAACCGGGCGGTGATGTAGCGGTTCGACAACGTCGCCGCGGCGACGAGGGCCGAATCGCGGATTTTCACCCCGTGATGGACCTCGTACTTCTCCTTCAAGCCCCGGAGGATCGAGATCGTGTCCTCGACCGAGGGCTCGCCGACGAAGACGGGCTGGAAGCGCCGCTCCAGGGCGGCGTCTTTCTCGATATGCTTCTGGTACTCGTTGAGGGTCGTCGCCCCGACGCAGCGGAGCTCGCCCCGAGCCAAGGCGGGCTTGAGCATGTTCGAGGCATCCATCGCCCCTTCGGCCGCTCCGGCCCCGACGATCGTGTGGAGCTCGTCGATGAAGAGAACGACCTCGCCCCCCGATTCCTTGACCTCCTTGAGGATGGCCTTGAGCCGGTCCTCGAACTCGCCCCGGAACTTCGTCCCGGCGACGAGCGACCCGATATCCAGGGCGATGAGGCGCTTGTTCTTGAGGGGGGCGGGGACGTCGCCGTTGGCGATCCGCTGGGCCAGGCCCTCGGCGATGGCCGTTTTGCCGACCCCCGCCTCGCCGATGAGGACGGGGTTGTTCTTCGTCCGCCGCGACAGGACCTGGATGACCCGCCGGATCTCGTCCTCGCGGCCGATGACCGGGTCGAGCTTGCCCTGCCGGGCCAGGGCGGTGAAATCGCGGGTGTATTTTTCGAGGACCTTGTATTTGCCCTCGGGCTGGGGGTCGGTGATCGTCTGCGAGCCGCGGATGTCCTTGAGGGCCTGGAGGACGGCTTCGACGGCGACGCCGTTCGAGCCCAGAATCCGGCCGGCCTCGCCGTCGCGGTCGCGGAGAATCGCGAGGAGGATGTGCTCGGTCGAGATGTACTCATCCTTGAGGGCGGCGGCTTCTTGTTCGGCCTGGGCGATGACCCTCCGGGTCTCCTGTCCGAGATAGACCTCGCCGCCCTGGACCTTGGGCAGGCGGCCGAGGGCCTGGTCGACCTCGGCCTCCAGACGGCGGAGGGGGGCGCCGACCTTGGCCAGGACGGCCCGGACGACGTTTTCCTCCTGGCCGAGAAAAGCGGCCAGGAGGTGCTCGGGCCGGAGCTCTTGATGGCCCAGGGCCTCGGCCCGGCGTTGGGCCTCCTGGAACGCCTCCTGCGACATGACCGTAAATTTATCCCAGCGCATGGCTCTTCTCCGGGGTGGAACCGCCTTCGACGAAGCTTAGAATCATTAATAAGGTTCCCGGCCGTCCTTGTCAAGCGACGGGCTCCGAGGAGTTTCGTCCGCCGGTCCGATTCGACCTTATAATAGTCTGCCTTCCAGCGTTGGCTACGCATGGAGCGGCCGTATCCCCCTCGCTGCATCACCCTGACGAGGGTCCCATTTCGCTCCGGGGGACACGGCCGCTCCATAGCTTTTTGGGCGAGATATTAGAACTGTTCGACAGTCAGCCGTCCGACCTCTTGACAATTGGAGAAAATTCATTATTTTTGTCTTGACGGACCCCGCAGGGAGTCGGAATGGAAGAAATCGAAATCTCGAGCTGGATGACGCTCGACGCGCTCAAGAAGAAAGCGGAAATCATCGAGACCGTCGGCAACCTGCAGACCGGCCACAGCATGTCGGTCTTCTGCCAGATCGAGGACGATTTCCTCGAGCTCGTCTACAGCGACTCGGCCTCGAACGGGCTCCGCCGCTTCGAAGACAAGGACGAGCTCGAGATCGGCATCCAGCAGCGCAAGGAAGAGGACGGCGACGCCCCCTACGACGAGGACCGGGAAGTCGACGACAAGTACGAAGAGGACGAAGACGAGGACGAAGAGGAGGAGGGCGGGCTCGAGGTCGAAGAAGAAGAGGGCGAGGGCGAAGAGGCGAACGAAGAGGGCTACTGACCCTCCTTGCGACCCGGGGCGAACAGGGGGAGCTGGTTGGGGTCTTTCTTGTCCCGGCTCCGTGAGGCGAGGCGCGGCCGCCCCGCCTCGTCGAGCTCCTGTTTCTCCAGGTTGAAGAGGATTTCCCGGGCCCGGGCCAAGACCTCGGCCGGGATGCCGGCCAGCTTGGCGACGTGGATGCCATAGCTCTGGTCGGACGGGCCGGGGGCGATTTTCCGGAGAAAAACGACCTCGTCCTTCCACTCCCGGACGGTGACGTGGGCGTTCTTGATCCGGGGGTGGGTCAGGGCCAGGTCGGTGAGCTCGTGGTAATGGGTGGCGAAGAGGGTCTTGGCCCGGACCTCTTCGCGTTCGTGGAGGTACTCGGCCACCGCCCAGGCGATGCTCAGGCCGTCGAAGGTGCTCGTCCCCCGGCCGATTTCGTCGAGCAGGATGAGGCTCCGGGGGGTCGCGTTGTTCAGGATCGCCGCCGTCTCGAGCATCTCGACCATGAAGGTCGACTGCCCGACGCTCAGAAAATCCATCGCCCCGATCCGGGTGAAGATCCGGTCGACGAGGCCGACCGAGGCCGAGGCGGCCGGGACATAGGAGCCCATCTGGGCCAAAAGGACGATCAGGGCCACCTGGCGCAAATAGGTCGATTTTCCGCCCATGTTCGGGCCGGTGATGATCTGGATCTGGTTCGCGTTCCGGTCGCAGAGGGTGTCGTTGGGGATAAACGGCTCGCCGGCCTGGGCTTCGATGACCGGATGGCGGCCGTCCTTGACCCGGAGGACGTCCGAGGCGTCGACGTCGGGGCGGACGTAGTTGCGCTGGGCGGCGAGCTCGGCCAGGGCCGAGGCGACGTCGGCCTCCGCGACCGCGGCCGCCAGACGGAGGAGGCGGGGCGTTTCCCGGGCGACCCGGTCCCGGACCTCGACGAAAAGCCTGCGCTCGAGCTCGCCGATCTTCTCCTCGGCATGGAGGACCTTGTCCTCGTACTCCTTGAGCTCGGGGGTCAGGAAGCGCTCCGAGCCGACGAGGGTCTGCTTCCGCTCGTAGTCGGGCGGGACCTGGGGCAGGTTGGGCTTGGTGACCTCGATGTAATATCCAAAGACTTTGTTGAACCGGACCTTGAGCGAGGAAATTCCCGTCCGCTCGCGCTCCTGTCTCTCGAGCTGGGAGATGAACGATTTGCCCGAGCGGCTGACGGCCCGGAGGTCGTCGAGCTCGGCGTTCCAGCCGTCCTTGATGAGTCCCCCCTCGGTCAGGAGAAACGCCGGCTCGTCCAGGATCGACTTGTCGATGAGGTCCGCGACGTCCTGGGCATCGTCCCATCCGGCCCTCAGCTCGGCCAGGGGGGCGGCACGGTAGGGCGCGAGCAGTGCCCCGACCGAAGGGAGCAGCCTGAGCGACCGCTTGAGGGCGACCAGGTCCCGGGGATGGGCCGCGGCCAGGGAAATTCGTCCCGTCAGACGCTCGAGGTCGAGGATCCCCTTGAGGCTTTCCCGGAGTTTCTGGCGGCCGATCGAATCCCCGAGGAGCTCGCCGACGGCGTCCAGCCGGCGGCGGATCGTCCCGACGTCGAGAAGGGGCGCCAGGAGCCGGCTCCGGAGGAGCCGCCCGCCCATGGCCGTGACCGTAAAATCGACGACCCCGAGGAGCGAACCCTCGACTCGGCCGTCGCGGAGGTTGCGGACGAGCTCGAGGTTGCGGATCGTCGACGGGTCGAGGACAAGCCGGTCGCCGGCCTGGAGAAATCTCATCCGATGGATGAGGGACAGCGAGTCCTTGCGGACGTTCTTGAGATAAAAGAGGAGGCCTCCGGCCGCGGCCACGGCCAGCGGCCGCCCCTCGAGGCCGAACCCGGCCAGGGTCTTGACCCGGAAGTGACCCTGCAGGTCGTGCCGGGCCTTGACCGGGTCGAAGGCCCAGTCCTCGACGGGGCTGCGGAGGCAGCCTTTGACTTCGCTTTTCGCCAGGACGGCGGCGACCTTGTCTTGGTCTCCGGCCGGGAAGACGATTTCCTTGGGCGAGGCTTTGAAGAGTTCGTCGGCCAAGCCCTTCGCCTCTCCTTCCCCCCCTTCGGAAACCCGGAGCTCCCCCGAGACGAGGTCGGCCAGGGCCAGTCCCCAGACGCCGCCGGCGAGGGCGAGCGAGGCGATGATGACGCTTTCCTTCTGGTTTTCGGGGTCGAGCTCGACGGCCGTCCCGGGCGTGAGGACCTTGATGACCTCGCGCTTGACGACCCCCTTGGCCGTCCGCGGGTCCTCGACCTGCTCGCAGATGGCGACCTTGTAGCCGCGGCGGAGCAGCTTGGCCAGGTAGGCGTTGGCGGCGTGATAGGGGACGCCGCACATCGGGACTTTCTGGCGCGAGGTCAAGGCGATTTCGAGGACCTGGGACCCGACCTTGGCGTCCTCGAAAAACATCTCGTAGAAGTCGCCCAGCCGGAAAAAGAGAATCGCGTCGGGGTGCTGCTTCTTGACCCGGAAATACTGCTCCATCATCGGGGTCGCGGATTCGCCGTCGAAAAAGCGGGGCTGTCGCTCGGTCATGCCTTCCGGATTATATCTTCAGGACGACGGGCGACACAACATCGGGCCGTTTGATAAAGCCGGCGATTTCGGCGCGGACAGCGAGGTATTCTCGGATTTCGATTTTCCCCCGGATCGCGCCGGGCTTGGCCGCGATTCCTCCCAGGGTGATAAAAAGAGGTGTCACCGCGATCGGAATCCCCCAGCCCCCTCCTTCTCCAAACATCCCGATAGCGGCCAGGGCGACGGTCCCGACATTTCTCTTGATCCATCCGGGATTCCGGATCGCCACCCGATAGAAGATTCTCCGGATGAACGCGGGCATCGCTAAAAAAAGTCGACGGGTCTTTTTCCTCGAATCCTGCAATCGACCAGCGGATTTAGTCCGGATCTGGCGGATCTCGTCATGAATCTCGAGGAACGACTTCCGGTTCACGGCCCGGATGATACAGGAGATGATATAACCCGAGAACGAAAGAGTCTCTCCCGTAAGCGCGGCCCGTTCTCGAATGAATTGCCGCGCTTCTGTCACGTCCACTTCGAGCAATCCATGAATGACGTGAGGACGCGCCCAAGTCCGGAGAGTTTCCAGAACATGGAGCCGGTGAGTCGGGAAGCGAATAGCTTGGAAGCTTTCGCCTTTTCGGTCGTGTCGGATACTCATCGGGTGAGCCCATTTTCGGGCAAGAACGTCTTCATTTCAAGCCGGAATTATGGTCGAGGTCGTGGATCCGGCTTGAGGGAAAGACAAAGTTCCGCATATAATGGAGGGCATATAAGGACAGGTCATCATGAAACGTTTTTTTCCGCTGCTCCTGTTGGTTTTCGCTGGCCTTTCTTCGGACCGGCCGGCGAAGGAAGCCGCCTCCCTCTCCCGGGACGACCGGCATCAGCAAAGGGAGTCCGAAACCCTGGACGATCAATCGTTCTGGGTGGAACTCGAGGACTGGGGCAAAGTCCGGTTCGTTTCGAACCGGCAGCGAGCGGGGGGGACATCGAAGCTGGGCTTCTTTCTCGCCGACGCTGAGGGAAAAACGATCTATCGTTTTCCGGAATTCTACGGCAACCGCTGGAGTTCTTTCTTCGACTTAAAGGCGGTGGCTTTCAGAGACGCCGACCGGGACGGCTTCAAGGACGTCCTGGTCATCGCCGATTACATCACCGGCATCGGTCCCCAAGGCGCGATCCCTTTTCCCGTCGGCAGCGTCTATTTCCGCCGGGGCAAGTCGTTCTCAAGCCTCCCCGATTTCGACGAGCGGCTCAACGAGGCCAAAAAAAACGAGAGCATCGACATGATGGTCGAGTTCGCGGCGGATTTCTTCCGGGCGTCGAAAAACGGCCTGGACGCTCCCACCGTCCGGGCGACTCCCCTGCCCGCTTCCGTGGCCGGGGTCGCCAAGCCCCTTTTATCGCTCAGCGGGACGTGGCAATTCCACCCCGCGCCGCCGAAAAGCTTTGAAACGCTGACCGAGAAGAACGCCGCCGGATGGTCGCCCATTCAAGTCCCCGGCGACTGGACGATGCAGGGATTCGCGGTGACGCCCTGGACCCCGGCCGGATATCTCAAGACCTTCGACCTCCCGGCCGACTGGAGGAACTCGCGGGTTATCCTCAGGTTCGACGGGGTCCAAAGCGACGCCCGGGTCTGGGTCAACGGGAGGCCGGCCGGTTCGCACGAGGGCGGATTCACGGCCTTCGAGTTCGACGTCACCAACCTCTGCCGCCCGGGCGAGGCAAACACCATCGCCGCCGCCGTCCAGAACGAATCCATGGCCGATATCCTGGCCAGCGGAACCCAGTACGCGGCCTATCAATTCGGCGGGCTCACCCGGAAAGTCACCCTGATCGCCGTCCCCGCCCTCCACCTCACCGAAATCGAAGCCTCGGCCGACGTCCCGGTCGACGGCACGCCGGCCTCCTACCGGCTCACGGTCTCGGTCGTCAACGCCGGGACCGCACCCGAGGCCGATTTCGAGCTGGGACTCTCGCTCCTCGACCCCGACGGAGAGAGCATTCTCCGGACGACCAAGGGAAAGCTCTCCCTGAAAACCGGCCAATCGGGACGCTTCGCCTTCTCCGGCCCCCTCAAGGACAGGGACCTCTGGGACGCCGAGCACCCCAGGCTGCACCGGTTGTCCGTCGACCTCATCGCCGGCGGACGGACCGTCGAGACCGTGACCCGGCGGGTCGGGTTCCGCGAGGTCGAAGTCGCCGGAACCCGAGTCCTGGTCAACGGACGGCCGGTCAAGCTCAAGGGCATCAACCGCCACGAAACGCACCCCCTCCTCGGCCGGAGCCTCACCCCCGAGCTCTGGCGCAAGGACGCCGAGCTCTTTCGGGCGGCGAACATCAATTACATCCGGACGTCCCACTACCCTCCGGCCGAAGAGTTCCTCGACGCCTGCGATGAACTGGGCCTGTTCGTCGAGTGCGAGGCGGCCTTGGTCTGGGTCAATCACGGGGCGAACGAGTTTTGGAAGAAAGAGAATCCAACCGACCCGAAATTCCGCCCCCTGATCCTTCGGGCGGTGGCCGAAAACGTCGCCTTCAACCGCCGCCACCCGAGCGTCATTTTCTGGTCGCTGGCCAACGAGTCGGGGTGGAGCGGGCATTTCGCCGCGGCCGAGGCGATGGTCAAAGCCTTGGACCCGACCCGGCCGAGGACGTTCCACGACCAGGCTTACGGGGGGTACAACAACCTCGGCTCGACCGTCCTGCCGGTGGCGAATTACCACTATCCCGGGCCCCAGGGGCCCGACCTGGCCGTCGGGCTCAACCTCCCCCGCCCTCTTTTTTACGGCGAATACTGCCACCTGAACACCTACAACCGGACCGAATTGGCCGCCGACCCCGGCGTCCGCGACGAATACGGCCGCGGTTTTCAGCGGATGTGGGAGCGGATTTTCGGTTCGTCCTACGTCGTCGGCGGGGCGATCTGGTCCGGGGTCGACGACGTCTTTTTCCTCCCCTCGGGCCGAGCGACCGGCTATGGAGAGTGGGGGCCGGTCGACGGCTGGCGGCGCGAAAAACCCGAGTATTGGCATATCAAGAAGTCATATTCCCCGGTCATCATCAAGCCCGACCGAGTGTCTCCTCCGCCGCCCGGGGAGCCGATCATCCTTCTCGTCTAGAACCGGCACGACTTCACGAACCTGAAGGAATGCCGGATCGACTGGCGGATCGGCGAGGAGGAGGGCCGAGCGGAGCTGGACCTTGCGCCCCGGGGGACCGGGGTTTTGAGAATTCGCCCCAAGACCGCCCACCTTGCCGGGACGTCGCTTCGGCTCGAGGTCGGAAGTCCGCGCGGCTTTGTGATCGACCGGACCGACATCGCCATCGTCGAGGTCACCCCCTTCTCTCCTCCTCGTCCTCTGCCGGCCGGCGGTCGATCGGTCCGCCTGGTCTCCAACCCCGGGAGTCTCGCGGCCGACGGCGGCTCTTTCCGTTGGGTTTTCGACCGTAAAACGGGGGCCATCCTCGAAGCCTCGGCCGGCGGCGCGGCCATCGTAACGGGAGGGCCGGCTCTCATGCTCCTTCCCCAAACGACCGGGCCCTGCGTCACCGATTACAGCCTGGATATCAAGCCCTCGAACGACCTCTGCGCGGCCTGGGCGGCCTCGAGCGTCGAGGCCAAGGAAGAAGCGGGGGCCGTCATCCTGACCGCGAAGGGCAAATACGCCGAAGCCGAAGGCTTCACCGAGGTCCGGGTCGACGGGACGGGAAAGGCCGAATTCCGGTACCAGTTCAAGGTCGGGGCGAGAATCAACCCGCGCCAATACGGGCTCGTCGTCTTCCTCCCACGGCCTTTCGACACGTTGAGCTGGATCCGTCAAGCCCAATGGACCGCCTATCCCGAAAACCATATCGGCCGTCCCCGGGGGACGGCCAAGGCCCTCGTCCCCGGCCGTGAGTTCAAGTTTCGGGTCCCGCCGGCCTGGGACTGGAAGGACGACCAGAACGAGCTCGGCTCGAACGACTTCCGGTCGACCAAGGCGAATATCCTCTGGGCCGCCTTGACCTCGGGCGAGGGCCGCGGGCTGCTCGTCGAATCGGACGGCCGCCACGCCGCCCGGGCCTTTCTGGCCGAGGACCGGGTCGGCTGGCTCATCGCTGATTTCAACACCGGGGGCGGCGACATGTTCTTCGCCTCCCATCACAAAATGGACGACCGCCCCCTCAAAGCGGGCGAGGTCATCAAGGGTTCGTTCGTCCTTTCCCTTTTCTAAAGCCGAGGACGGGGGACGCTTTAAAGTGTCCCCCTCCTTCGGTATAATCGCCCTTTCTCCGGAGGCTCAGATGACGAAACATCGGACTCGTGAAATCGCCCCGGCCGGGCTGGCCGCGATCGCCATTCTTCTGGCATCCGCCTGCCAGAAGCCCAAGTACGCCGAAGGACTCTACGCGGAGGTGACGACGAACAAAGGCCTGATCGTCCTCGCCCTCGAGTTTGAAAAGACGCCGATGACGGTCGCCAACTTCGTCGGCCTGGCCGAAGGGATGGTCGAAAACGCGGCCTTCCCCCCCGGCCGTCCGTATTTCGACGGCGTGGAGTGGCACCGGGTCGTCCCGGGACACGTCATCCAATGCGGGATCCCCAAGAGCGAGAAGGCCAAGGGGCCGGGCTACGAGTTTCCCAACGAGATCGTCCTTCCCGACCTCAACCACGGCCGGGCGGGCATGGTCAACATGGCCAACGGCGGCCCGCATACGAACGGCAGCCAGTGGTGCATCACCCTGGGAGACCGCTCCTACCTCGACGGCGACTACACCGTCTTCGGCCGGGTCGTCGAAGGGATGGACGTCGTCATGTCGATCGTTCAGGGCGACGTCGTCCAGAAGGTCGGAATCATCCGGGTCGGCAAGAAAGCCAAGGCCTTCAAGCCGACGACCGCCTCGTTCAAGGACCTGGTCGAAGAAGCAAAGGTCCGGGTCGAACGAGCCGACGCCGAGAAGAAAGCCAGGGAAGACGACCTCGTCAAGGCCAGCTGGCCGGACGCCGTCGAGGGCGAGGGCGGGGTGAAATTCGAGATCCTGAACCTCGGACGGGGAACGCCCCCCGCCCCGGGAGCCGTCCTCCGGGCCGTTTACTCCGGGAATGCCCCGCTCGCCGGCAAGGCCTTCGTCAGCACCTCCGAGAACGGCCTCCCCTACTGGGGAGAAACGCCCGAGCCGTTCGAGTTTGTCGTCGGGACGACCAAGGTCAACCCGGCGGTCGACGCCGCCCTGGCCTCGATGAAAAAAGGGGAGAAACGCCTTCTTGTCGTCCCGGCCGGCCAAGGCTATAAAACGAGCGGGTTCTACGCCAAGCAGCGGCCCGGCGAGAAGCGGTTCGTCATCTCCCCCAACACCCTCCTCGTCTACGAAATCGAAATCCTGGACATCCTTCCGGCCGGGAAGAAATAGGAGTCGCCCTCATGCCCGAAGCTAAAATTCGCACCATGGGCCAGCAGTTCGGCCGCCGCTCTTGGGCCGAGCCGTGGAAGATCAAAATGGTCGAGCCGCTCAAGATGCTCACCGCCGACGAAAGGCGGCAGGCCATCCAAGGGGCCGGCTACAACACCTTCCTTCTCCGCTCGGAGGACGTCTACATCGACCTCCTGACCGACAGCGGGACGAGCGCCATGAGCGACCGCCAGTGGGCCGGGATGATGCTCGGCGACGAGGCCTACGCCGGCAGCAAGAACTTCTACCGCCTCGAGGACGCGATCCGGAAATATTACGGCTACAAACATATCGTCCCCACTCACCAGGGGCGGGGGGCCGAACACTTGATCAGCAAAGCCCTCATCGAGCCGGGGGACGTCATCCCCGGGAACATGTATTTCACCACGACCCGCCTCCACCAGGAGTTGGCCGGCGGGACGTTCGTCGACGTCATCGTCGACCAGGCCCACGACCCGACCGACCTCTCCCCCTTCAAGGGCGATGTCGACCTCGGCAAACTCGAGGCCTTGATCAAGAAAGTCGGAGCCGAGAAGATCCCCTATGTCAGCCTGGCCGGGACGGTCAACATGGCCGGCGGCCAGCCGGTCAGCATGGCCAACGTCAAGGCCCTCCGGAAGCTGTGCGACCGCTACGGCATCCGGCTCTACCTCGACGCGACCCGGATGGCGGAGAACGCCTTCTTCATCCAGGAGCGCGAAGCGGGCTATCAGGACAAATCGATCGCCGAGATTCTCCTCGAATTTTGCTCCCACACCGACGGGGCCTGGATGAGCGCCAAGAAGGACAACCTGGTCAACATCGGAGGCTGGCTGGCGGTCAATCACGAGGACGTCTTCGAAAAGGCCAGCAACCTCGTCGTCGTCTTCGAAGGCCTGCACACCTACGGCGGCATGGCCGGGCGGGACATGGAGGCGGTGGCCATCGGGATCGAGGAAATGGTCGAGGACGCCCACATCCATTCCCGGGTCCGGCAGGTCCGCTATCTCGGGAAGCTCCTCGTCAACTGGGACATCCCGATCGTCGAGCCGGTCGGCGGCCACGCCATCTTCCTCGACGCCAAGCGGTTCTATCCCCACGTCCCCCAAACCCAGTTCCCCGCCCAGACCCTGGCCGCGGAGCTCTATCTCGATTCGGGGATCCGGTCGATGGAGCGCGGCGTCGTCAGCGCCGGCCGCGACCCGCAGACGGGAGACCACCGCTATCCTGCCCTGGAGTTGACCCGGCTGACGATCCCCCGCCGGGTCTACACCCAGGCCCATATGGACGTTGTCGCCGAGAGCGTCAAGGCGGTTCACGACGCCCGGGAGAAGACGCGGGGGCTGAAGATGGTCTACGAGCCCCGCTACCTCCGCTTCTTCCAGGCCCGGTTCGAGCCGCTCGCCTGACCGCCCCTACTTCTGGAGCGGCGACAAGTCGTCGAGGACCCACATCCCCCGGCCGTTCGTGGCGATGACGATCATGTTGTCCCGGGGATGGACCTGGAGGTCCCAAACGGCGACGTTCGGAAGGCCCGCCCCGAGATAGTTCCAGGTCTTGGCCCCGTCCGTCGTCGCATAGACGCCCAGGTCCGTGGCCGCGTAGAGAACGCCCGCTTTCTTGGGGTCTTCGCGGAGGGTGTTGGTCGAGCCCGGCAGCTTCCCGGCGATGTTCGCCCACGTTTTCCCGTAATCCGTCGACTTGAAGATGTAGGGGGCGAAGTCGTCGTCGTGCCGTCCGATGAGGCTGGCATAAACCGTCGCCTCGTCGTATTTCGAGGCGGTGATGTTCCAGACATGCTTGTAGTACGGGAGCCCGGCCGTGACCTCGGTCCAATTCGCCCCCCCGTCTTTGGTCATGTGCACCCGGCCGTCATCGCTCCCGGCGTAGAGGAGGCCGGCCTTGAGGGGCGATTCCTCGATCGCGGTCAGGGTGGCGAAATTGATGGCATAGGGCAGCTTGCCTTGATTTTGGGGCAGGTTATAGGTCAGGTCGGGGCTGATCTTCTGCCAGGTCTCGCCCATGTCCTTGGAGCGGAAGACGTACTGGAAGCCGTGATAGACCGTTTTCGGGTCGTGGGGCGAGAGGATCGTCGCGGCCAGCCATTGACCGCGGTGTTCGGGCTCGCCCTGGGCCGGACGGGGGTAGATGACCTTGCTCGTCCACTGGCCGTCCTTGTACTCCGACCGTTCGACCCGGCCGTAGAACGAGGAGGCATAACAGAGGTTGGGATTCGTCGGGTCGATGGCGATGTGCGTCCCCTCCCCGCCCGGAGCCGTCTCCCAACGGAGGGCCGGTCCGCGGGCCCGTCGTCCGGCGCCCGCTGGTGCCGCGCCCGGAGGCGTCAGTCCGGCGACCCGGTACGTCCCCCAGTCCTGGACCGACCCGTGGGCGGCGAACGGCGAGGCCATGCTCAGGGCGACGTTGTAGAACTGGATCGAGGGGATGCCCTTGTGGAAGTCGCGCCAGCTCACTCCGCCGTCATAGGAGGCATTCGCTCCCCCGTCGTTGACGTTGATCAAGTAGTTCGAATCGGCAGGGT
>Ga0233423_10000990_pt1 | contig 14350 bp, 15 predicted proteins | sample Watercolumn_Mata_FD_180713 | JGI IMG/M metagenome (GOLD analysis project Ga0233423, IMG submission 180713) | Freshwater microbial communities from Lake Matano, South Sulawesi, Indonesia - Watercolumn_Matano_2014_112_MG | ecosystem: Environmental > Aquatic > Freshwater > Lake | place: Indonesia...
TCCGGTCTAATTTGGGGCTACTTCAATTACAGTGCGAGTAGTGCCGGATCAACCACCCATCACTGATTTCAGTAAAATCAGTTTCTTCATTGAAATGTCGATTAAAATAATCTTCTATTGCCCTTATGACACCCCTCTCGTTATCCCACCCACGTCCCGCGCTGCCGTCTTTCCTGTGAAACACTGCCTTCATATTGGTATCGTGAAAGATCACCTTGCAATGGGGAGCTAAAAAGGGGAACCAACTTTTAATCTCTTGAACGGTATGGTCATACAGATGGCTTGTATCGATGAAAAGAATATCAATCGGGGGGGCTATATTGTTCACCTCACAATACTGCTCGTATTCTCGAGCAAATGTAATATCATCCTGATGAACAAATAATCTACGATGGTATGACGAAACCTTTTTACAGTCGGCAATATCGACACTGATCAAATCGGCATCCCATAATTTAGCCACCCGCTCCAGGACAAATGTGGATTCACCATCTCCCACACCTAATTCCACAATTAGTTTCGGCTGCATGTTCAAGCATTCGAGAAAAATGGTTTCCAAGTGATCGCAGATATCCGTCTGATTTTTGGAGCGCTTCCGTATCGCTTCCAACGTCTTTGAGAGAGCACCCGGGGGAGTACTCAACAAAGCCAGAACTTTTCCCACAGAACCCATGAATTAAAATCCTCTATTAGCAATTCCATGTATCTCTGCCAAACACATAGTGTGTATAAATAAGAAACACCGGTCGAATATAAGATTTTCCCCTACTTTCGAAATGACGTCAGTGCTTATCAATAATCAACCTTTTGATGGTAAGGCAAATATATATTATCTTTGAATCGTTCATGTAATTCAGGGTAATTCTTGATATTTTTCTCTTTCAATGGCTTGTATATATCAATGTAATTATTCAAACCGGGCCATTTATCATCCCACATTTTTCTCAGCTTTTGTGCCCAATCACTCCCATATTGGGCGAAGCAATGCTCCCGGGATTTGTTCTTCTCCGTAACCTTATGGTAATGCCAGACGAAGGCTTCCGTGCTCAAGGCTGTGCAGCCGCCAGCAAGAAAGCAGCGTAGTGAAAAATCGTTGTTCTCATAACAGGCTTTCCAGCGCTCGTCAAAATAGCCGATTTCGTCAAAAACCGATCTTCTCCAGAACATGACATTAAACTCAACACCGATATACCTGAGATAGCCCCTCTTTTCTCTATTGAAAAGTTTCCCGAGAAACGACTCTTCCTTCTTCCTGAGATTCGTAAGATCCAGATGATCGGTACCGAATTCTGCATCAGGCTGCCATATCTGGTAATCAACATCACTCTTATCTGTAAAAGGTGTTGCCTGAAAGACCTCCAGTATCTGAACCTTGTGAAACAAATCCTCGTCCATCCCGGTTGTGATCAGGACATCAGATGTGATCAACCCTATCACCGGAGATTTACTGGTGCTCACAAAAAAATTTATCGCCCCGCTTATGCCCACATTGCGATTGAGAAGGATGGTTGAAAACCCGTACTTTTCCTGTTTTTTTATCAGCCATCTCCTATGACTTTCAGGGGAACCCTGATCCAGAAGAAAAACTTCGCTGGAAAGAGATTTGCTTTTTCGTTCGAAAAAGGTATCGATGACTGATCCTAAGATATCCTGGGCTTGTGGTTCCCCCAGCGGATTATAGTTTAGAATCAAATAAGCAACATCAGGTATCATATATAATTCTTATACAATGCATCCCTGTTTCATTTTATAATGAAAAATCATATAAATGCGAATATCGATGGTCTATATCACAACAACAATGCGATTAAAATAATGAAATTTCAAAGGGAGTATGATAGGGGAGCAAAAATAATTATCATTCGAATACGTGAAATAACGGAATTTCTGAAAGTATGAACCAGTCATCCCTTTTACCGTCAAACAAACAGGACCGATTATTTGAAATTCTGAATAGCTCCATCCCTTTCTTGATCGGTGTATTTCTCTTTTTCAATCCCTATCCTCACATCACATCCATAAAGGAAATCTCTTTTTATGGTTCAGTAATGATTTTATTGACTTTAATTTCTCTGAAAAAAACAGGGTTTGTCCTGAAAACACAGTTGTCTCTCCCGTTTTTACTGTTCTTGCTGTGGAGCTTCTGCGGCCTTTTCTTCGCCCTTAACAGGGAAAACAGCATACACGATTTCTATGCACACCTGATTAAATATCTTGTTCTCTTCTACCTGCTCGTCAACTTTTTTTGCTCTAAAGAACGGCTGCTTGCCCTCGTCTGGACGATTATTTCGTCTACAGCACTTTTTTCCATGGGTCTGATGATATACTTCTACCTTATACTGGGAAACGATATATCGACAAAGTTAGGACACTATATTGATCAGATTCCATCCAATATTATCGGCATTTCTACACTGTTTGCAATGTTGCTTTCTCTTTACCAGTTGACGAGAGAAGAAAATAGATACAGAAAAATCATCCTTGTCATTTGCATGTGTACCACAGCAGTCGCCACGCTTGCGACACAAACCAGAGGTTCCATTTTTGCCATGTTTGTTTCCCTCATTCTTTCATTCCCCAAAAATAGAAAAATATTGCTCTTTTTTTCTCTTTTTCTCGCCTTCGTGATATTAATTATGCCGGTAAAATACCGACTCACACCTGATGCAATCATGGGTAAAATCCGCGTAGATGACCGAACACACATCTGGTATAGTTACATAGAAATGGTAAAAGATCATCCCCTCACAGGTATAGGGTTCGGGATGCAGACGTATTTTGACGAAAACTTACTGAATAAATATAATGAAAGAGTCCCCTCAAAGTACAGACAACCGGTGCCTCACAAGGCTCCCCATAATATGCTGGTTGACATCGCTGTTCGCACGGGGTTAATAGGTTTCGTTCTGTTTCTTTATATCATTTTCGAATTTCTTAAAATGGGCTGGCATCTCCTCAGATCCGGAAAGGATGAGTTTATCAGGCACTGGGGACTTTGCTTCCTGGTCACTTTTCTTGCAATCTTCATTCAGGGCCAGTTCGAAAATACAATGAGTGGAGCTCCAGCGATAATCCTTTATACCATACTGGGCATGATGGCAATTTTATGGCGTCTTGACGGTGGTCCGAATACTCGGAACCACGACGTACCTGTGCATTGATGGAAAATGGGAAAATGACACACCGCGCCCGTAAAATAGCCCTTGTAATTCCCAAATACGGTCTTGTCGGCGGGGCGGAAAATTTCGTCTCGGAACTCACCAGACACACAGCCATGAACCCCCGATTCAATGTGCACGTTTTCGCCAACCGCTGGCTGTCAAACTCACTACAGGTGACGTTTCATAAGATCCCCGTAATTGTCTTCCCGAAATACCTGACCACCATCAGTTTCGCTCATTTTGTAAGAAGGAGAACGGCAAAACTCGATTTTGATCTGATTCACACCCACGACAGGGTATTTGAAGCCGATATCTATACGATGCACAGCGTTCCCCATGAATTCTGGATTCACGAAGTCCGGAAGAAGAACATGAGTATCCACGATATTGCCACTGCATGGATGGAAAAAACCCTTACACAGAACAAAAGGTGCAGACGATTTCTTTCGGTGTCGGATTTGACGAAGGAAAAATTTCTGCAATGTTACGATGTCGATCCCGGAAAGGTTCAGGTCATCCATCCCGGCATCGAAATGGACAGATTTCGAGGTTATGACCGAGAGCGGTGTCGCAGCGGCATCAGAAACCTCTGGGGGATTGGTTCCGATGAATTCGTTATCCTCTTCGTTTCCATGAATTTCGACATCAAAGGCCTTGATATGGTCATAGCGTCTGTGGCAAAAACAAAAATGAATCATCCATCCGAAAAAATAAAATTACTTGTTGTCGGAAAAGGAGAAGAAAAGAAATTCCGGCTGATGGCGGAAAACGCGGGGATTGGAAATGACGTCATCTTTGCCGGCGTTCACAGGGAAAAGATTGAACAAATCTATTTGGCCAGCGATATGTTTTCCATACTCTCAAAATTCGACACCTTCGGCATCGCTGTCCTGGAAGCCATGGCGGCCTCACTGCCCGTTGTTGTGAGTGGCAACGTGGGAGCGAAAGATCTTGTAAGGCAGGGTATCAACGGATTCGTCATAGAGGACAGGACTGATATCAACTCTGTGAGTGAAAAAATCGGCCTTTTGCTGAACAGAGAAGCAAGAATGAAGATGGGAGAGGCAGCCCACGAAACGGCACTGAATAATACCTGGAAATCCGTTGCAAAGAAATACGAACATATTTACGACGAGCTGTTGGGGTAAGTCATATAAATATTATGGACGTTTCAGTTATCATTGTTTCCTACAACACGTGCGATCTAATCGGTAAATGTCTCTTATCGGTCATCGACACCAACGACGTGACCAAGGAAATATTCGTGGTTGACAACGCATCCACGGATGGAAGCGCGTCCTTCATTCAGGAAAATTTTCCTTCCGTACATCTCATTGTGAATCCTGAAAATAGGGGATTTGCCGCCGCAAACAACCAGGCACTGCCGTTGTGTAACGGGCGCTACATCTTTTTCCTTAACCCGGATACGAGAGTAACGCCGGGAGTCTTTAAAGAAGCAGTCTTGTTTATGGACAAGAATCCACACGTCGGCCTTGCCGGTGCAAAAATAATAAACCCCGACGGGAGTCTTCAAGAATCGATTTCCTACAGATATCCCGGTGAAAAATACACTCGCGGCGAACTTTCTGGGCTGAAAGGTCAAATCGCGTGCGTCCTGGGAGCGGGCATGATTGCAAGATCGGATTTGATAAAAAACATAAGGGGTTTCGACGAAGATTTCTTCCTCTACGGCGAGGATGAGGATTTAGGTCTGAGAATCAGGAAATCGGGGTATGAAATCGGCTATATAGAATCTGCCATTGTCGTTCATTTAGGAGGGCAGAGCGAGCGCCATACTGCATCCACAGATGTATGGAGAAGAAAAACAAGGGCCGAATATCTATTCTATCACAAGCACTATCTCCCGGAGTCCATCAAACGAATCAGGAGGACTCATCTGCTCAAAGCACGCTGGAGAATAGTAATACTGAAACTCACAATGCCCTTTTTGGGAAACAATGAGAAAGCTCATGCTAAGTTGATAAAATACCAGGCTGTTCACAACGAAATCTTCAGAATGAAAAACCTGTCGGATGTAAAGAAATCAGATTAAACATACAAGGAATTTATCTACATTATGAACATATTAGGGATATCGGCATTTCATCATGACTCCGCTGCGGCTTTGCTGAAGGACGGGGGAATCATTGCCACCGCTCAGGAAGAACGGTTCACCCGCAAAAAACATGATTCTTCCTCCCCAACAAATAGGGTATGGTAACTGGTGACAGAAAATACAGATAAGTTGCATAGAATGATCCAAAGCGGCCAATTTCACTTCTCACGGCTCGTGATGAAGGAAATTGACAATACACCGGTTCTGAGAATGAACGCTCCTCAAATGGCGGATGAGGAAACCTGTTTGTTTTACCGGGACGTGCTGACCGGCGATGACTACTTTCACATACTGCATCGAACGATCCACCACGGAATGAGAGAGCGGAAAGCGACTCCTATTGTTCGTTTCGCCGACGGGGAATACGCATTCTATAACCACGACCTCAGTTGCAACGGCCTTTACAAACAGGCGGAATCTGTGAGCTCCATCAATAAAGCAATGCCTTTACATATCGCCGCCTTGAAAACTCTCATGAAAACGGGGAAGCTTGCCCCCCTGATTTTCCCCGGCAATATTTCTCCAAAACAAAAAAGATCCTTTCCCTTTTTACGCCGGTCGAAAAAGCCCTCCTCGGCATCCACATTTCTGGAATTTCTTTTTCACCACAATATTGAATTGACCGGCGAGAACTACATCCCTTTTTATGTTGTGTACGCTTACCTGACATCCGAAGATTTTATCCGCCTCACCCATCTCAAAAAACTCTGCATCCTGAACGCAGAATTCAACAGTAGCTCCTGTAAACTATGGTTTGAACAGTTCTCCAGCCATCCCGACCTTTCCTTCATGGAGATCCCTGCTGAATATGTGGCAACGCGCTGGGAAGCCATAAAAGAAGGTATCCTGGAACGAATACCGGAGGATACAGACATCTGTCTCGTGGGGGCAGGGATAGGAGCACTCCTGGTATGTGTCGATGTGGCAGAACGATTTTTAATCCCTGCCATCGATGCGGGACATGTGTTGAACATGATGAATGACCGGGTTGATAAGTCGAACGGGGCGAGACTATATACCATTAGAAAAATAAAAAACGCAGATTGATGCCTTCCGACTTTGACCCACGTGAAACCATGATTGACCCACTAAAAAAATACCGGAAGCAACTCCGGATATGGAAGAATGACCTCAGGCTGAAGCGCGAACTCCATCATTACAGCACCATATTCGCCTCGCGTATCCTTACCATTCCCGACGAAGAGGCTATACGTCAGTCTATAAAACATAAGTTCTCCCATATCCGCCCGAAAAAAAAGGGGGAAATAAAAATCTTAGCCATCTACCATCACTACAACTGGGAAAACGAGTCCCTAAAACCATCTCTCGAAAAATTCGGTCAGGTCAGACACTACGACTGGTACGAGCAATATAATCACCAGAGAAATGATTGGCACACATCCGTGAAAGCTGAGATGAACAGTGATCTCATAAAACGGGTCGCAGAATGGACAAAAAGGGATGAAACGAACGTGATTTTCACCTATCTCTCTGGAGAACTGGTCACACCCGCAACCGTCCGCACCCTAAGGAGCTTCAGCGTACCCATGGTCAACCTCGCCCTGAACGACAAGGAACATTTCGTTGGTAAAATAAAGCACGGCTTGTCCATGGGTTCCCGGGATATTTGCCGGTATTTCGACATATGCTGGACGAGTACTGAAGATGCAGTGAAAAAATACTGCGTTGAAGGAGCGATACCCATTTACCTTCCTGAAGGTGCAAATCCGGAAATTCATAAACCATATGTGTTAGAAAAAACCATTGATGTATCCTTTGTCGGTCAGTGTTATGGAAATCGCTCCGAGATCATAAGCAGACTCAAATCCTGCGACATTAATATTGAAACCTACGGGTACGGCTGGCCGAACGGCCCGCTGTCCACGGAAGATATGGTCCGCATGTACTCAAGAAGCAGAATCAATTTAGGATTCGGGGGTATTATTGGTCACAGCGATACTTATTGTTTGAAAGGAAGGGATTTTGAAATTCCTATGAGCGGTGGTTTCTATCTCACCGAATACCACCCCGAACTCGAAAAAGTGTATTCTTTAGGCACTGAAATCGTCACATACAAAGGCTTTGATGACCTCGTTGAGAAAGTGAGATACTTCCTTTCAAATCCTGAGAAAGCTGAGGAAATCAGAAAAAGGGGCTATGAACGAGCCCGCCGCGAGCACACCTGGGAAATGCGTTTTGAGAAAATATTTAGACTCCTCGGACTGATCTAATGAGACATTTGAAATTCTCCCGTTCCGTCATTTCGACCTAAGGGAGAAATCGTATAAACCGTTGATGAATCAAAAGATTGCCACGTCGCTTCGCTCCTCACAATGACATTTTGTGTAAATTTTAAAAGCTTTCTTAATATAGTGATGGCATTGAAACAATCATGGAAATAGACGTAGCCCTGTTAAAAGAAGGATTGAAATCCGGTCTCCGCAAAGGCCTGGACGGTTTCATCTGGATTATGAAGATCCTCGTCCCCGTCTCTTTATTCACTGCTACCCTCTCCTGGACTGGATGGCTGAGTTATCTCGATTTCCTCCTCCAGCCCTTCATGAGTATCATGAGCCTGCCTGCCATAGCCGCCTTCCCTCTCCTTGTCGGCATGCTCACCAACATTTACGCCGGTATCGCCGCCATGGCCGTCCTGCCCTTTTCCAAAGACCAGATGACTCTCATGGCCATTTTTCTCCTTATCGCCCATAATCTGATCCAGGAGGGTGTGGTTCAGGCAAAATCAGGAATTCCCCCTTTGAAGGCTACTTTATTTCGCCTCACCGCCGCAGTAGTGACTGTCGTAGCCGTGGCGCCTTTTTTCGACATCACCACAACTATCATGGGTTCTGCGAACCTGCCTCTGGATACACCAGCGTCTCTTTCAGAAACCATAAGGGACTGGGCACTGACAACCCTGAATCTCAGCGTCATGATATTTTTCATCATCATGGGTATTATGACCATCTTAGAGATTTTCAAGACTTTTGACCTTATTCATCCCATGGTCAGAATTCTCAATCCTCTACTGAAGTTGATGGGACTCAACGAAAAAGTCGGGTTTCTGTGGCTCACAGCGGTTGTGTTTGGTGTCGCCTATGGGGGAGCTGTAATCGTGGAAGAGGTGAAAGCGGGGCACTTATCAAAAGAAGAACTGGAAGAGCTGCATCTCTCCATCGGGATCAATCACGCCCTGGTAGAGGATCCCAGTCTCTTCCTGTCGCTGGGGCTCAGCCCTTTCTGGCTCTGGGTGCCTCGTTTGATCGTCGCCATCCTGGCGGAGAGACTGCTCACCCTGTGGCGGAATTTCTTTAAAATGAGAGGTAAATGAACTGAAAGTCGGAGGTATCGATGGGTGAAAAAATTTTTCAGGTCGACGCATTCACGCACCAGCCGTTCAAAGGAAATCCCGCAGCGGTCTGTATACTTTCTCGAAGAAGGGATGACACATGGATGCAGAATGTCGCCAGGGAGATGAACCTTTCGGAAACGGCCTTTCTGGAAAAACGGGAAGACGGCTACACCTTACGCTGGTTCACACCGGCCGTTGAGGTAGAACTCTGCGGGCATGCAACCCTGGCGAGCGCTCATGTATTATGGGAAACGGGACAACTCAAGCCTGAAGCAGCGGCGCTCTTCCACACAAAAAGTGGTCTTTTGACGGCGAGCCTCCGGGAAGGGTGGATAGAAATGAATTTTCCCGCAGAGCCTGAAACCGCAACGGAGGCTCCCCTCGGGCTTTCAAGGGCGCTGGGCATCGAGTTCACCTACGTGGGGAAAAACCGCTTTGACTATCTCGTAGAAGTCGATTCCGTCGAAAGTATTCGGAAGATGAATCCTGACTTCACGCTCTTAGGTACGATACCGATGAGGGGTGTCATCGTCACAGCCCGCTCTGATTCGAGTGACTACGATTTTGTTTCTCGATTTTTCGCACCCGCGGTAGGTGTCAATGAGGATCCCGTCACGGGTTCTTCCCATTGCTGCCTCGGTCCCTACTGGGGAGGGCGTCTCGGCAAAAGGGAGGTGACAGGCTACCAGGCCTCATCGAGAGGCGGTATTGTCAGGGTCCGCCTTGAAGGAGACCGGGTATTCCTGAGAGGCCAGGCTGTCACCGTCTTACACGGTGAACTGATCCGTGAATGAGAAAAAAACCTGTCCTTTAAAAAAGATTCAGTGGGAGTATCAGAAATCTTCTTCAACAAACTGAGATATTCGTCCAGTTGAAGAAATTTCTGTACGATTTTGTCTTTCGAAACCATAGGGCTCTCTTTACAGTGACATCATGAAACGAACAGAGCTACATACTCGCGTTGATATTGCCTGATCACAGGTAAAAAATCAAAAAATGTCCTTCGAATCGATGTTTCATAATCGATACGCGTTGCCTCATCTCTGGAGAATATCAATATTCCTTCTGTAATAATGTTTCCTGCCACCATGAGAGGAAGAATGTTCATCACCCGCACTTCCGACGCTACCTGATAACCTAATTTTTCATCGATTTCCAACGATGTCGATAGTTCAAGTTTGAGATATTCCCTGATAGGCATTGTTTCCACATAAATACCGATATCGAGATCACTGAAAGGGTGCACGACTCCGGCTGCGTAACCCCCATATAAGTAGGCGAATAATATGGGTCCCTTCATGAAAACATCCGGAGCAATCTGCAATAAAGATGCTCTCATTTTTTTTACACGGTCATCCATACAGTTTATCAGGTTTCGATCATAAAAAAGCGGACCTTTTCAAAGCCTCTATTCTATCTTCCAGATTGTCCCGGTAGAGGTATCCTGAAGCACGATGTTTTTCTCCACCAGGATTTTCCTGATCTCATCGGCCCTCTTCCAGTTCTTCGCGAGACGGGCGGCACGCCTTTCCTCCACCAGGCAGTCGATTTCCGTGACGTCAAGTCCCCGCTTCCCGGCTTCCCTGTTACGATCCGCCATGAAATATTCGTCAGGATCATCCCCGAACAATCCCAGAACCCCACCTACCTCCGTGAGAGCCTTTTTCGCTTCATTCAGTATGAAGCACGCTCCACCGGACGCGGGCATTTTTTCGTCTGTCATATAGCTGTTCACAGCTCTCACGGCATCGAAGATATACCCAATGGCTTTAGGCGTATGGAAATCGTCGTCCATTGCTTCTTTAAACCTATCCGGGAGCGACACTATCCTGTCATACACCTCGCGGTCCCGGGTGGAGAGATCACCAGCAGAGATTGCGGAAAGATCGCCGCAACCGGCAAGAGCCTCCTTCATTGCCTTAAGGGTGGAATAAAAGCGATCCATCCCCGTTCTCGCTTCGGCGAGAGATTCTTCGGAAAAGTCCACGGGGCTCTTGTAATGGCTCTGCAGCATAAAGAAGCGCAGCACTTCCGGATGGTAATTCTTCACAATATCTTTAATGGTAAAGATGTTACCCAGCGATTTCGACATTTTTTCCTGATTGATCCTTACAAAACCGTTGTGGATCCAGTAATTGGCCAGGGGTTCCCCCGTCGCGCCTTCCGACTGGGCAATCTCATTTTCATGATGAGGGAATATCAGATCTTCTCCCCCACCGTGGATATCGAAAGTCCCTCCAAAAAAATGCTGGCTCATCACAGAGCATTCAATATGCCATCCGGGCCTGCCCTTGCCCCAGGGACTCTCCCACCAGGGTTCCCCCTCTTTACTGGCCTTCCAGAGGGCAAAATCCAGGGGATCCTTCTTTTTTTCGCTCACCTCCACTCTGGCACCCGCCAGCATTTCATCGGTACTTCTCCCCGAGAGTTTCCCATATCCATCAAAACCACCGACCGAATAATAGACATCACTATCGACCACATATGCCAGTCCCTTATCGACCAATGCACTGATCAGGTGTATCATCCCCTTGATGTGCTCCGTTGCCCGGGGGGTTATGGTGGGCCTTAATATTCGCAGGGTATCCATGTCCTCATCATGTTCTTTAATATACCTCTCAGACACATCAAAAATGGTTTTCCCCTCAGCATTGGCCTTGACAATGATCTTATCATCGATGTCGGTATAATTTTTCACGTACGTGACGTCGTACCCCCGGTAGTGAAAATATCGAGTAATGACATCAAAGACCACGGCAGAGCGGGCGTGGCCGACGTGACAGACATCGTATACCGTGATGCCACACACGTAAATACCGACCTTCCCCCCCTGAATAGGGCTAAACGTTTCCTTTTTGTTTGTCAGGGTGTTGTAAAACCTCAAGGACATTATACCCTCCTTACACCTCACTCCCCTCTCCTTCTTGAATAAGGAGGGGGGGTGAGCGTGAAAGGAAAACTGAGTTTATCTCCCGATCAGGGAAACAGTGCCACCATGTCCAGTCCAGTATTTTCATTCAGACCGCACATGAGATTCATATTCTGTATCGCCTGGCCGGACGCACCTTTGATAAGATTATCAATGGCAGACACGATGATAACCCTCTTCGTTCTCCGGTCAACGGTTAATCCTATATCACAATAGTTGGATCCGCGGACAGAGGAAATGTTGGGAAACGTTCCTTCTCTGTATATCCGGACGAATGGACAACTTTTGTAAAAGACCCTGTAAATATCCGTCAATTCTGCTGCCGTCACATCACTCTGAAGGGTCGCATAAATCGTACTGAGAATCCCCCTGCTGAGAGGGAGGAGATGCGGGGTGAAGGAAACCCTGATTTCATGCCCGGCAAGAACGCTCAGCTCCTGCTCCATTTCCGGAGTGTGGCGGTGCTGCCCCACCTTGTATGCCTTAAACCCCTCATCGACCTCACAGAACAGTGTACCTATCTGGGGTTCCCTTCCCGCACCGCTGACTCCTGATTTGGCATCCACAATAATCGAAGTATCATCTATCAGACGTGCCTTCAGGAGCGGTGCGAGACCTAAAATAGCACCCGTCGGATAACAACCCGGGTTGGCCACGAGCGTGGCGGCAGCAATAGAATCACGGTATAACTCGGGAAGACCGTACACGGACGATTTCACGATATCCGGCACCACATGCTTTTCATACCACTTCTCATACGTACCCACATCCCGCAGGCGGAAATCCGCGCTCAGGTCGATCACCTTTTTGCCCTCAGCCAGGAAAGCAGGCGCTACCTTCATTGAGATGCCGTGGGGAAGCGCCAGAAAAACAACGTCGGCAGGGCCTGCCACATCTTTCGGAGATGCATCGGCATACACAAGGTCGGTGAGTCCCACGAAAAGGGGGTATATCTCGGCAACCGGGATCCCCGAATATCTTCGCGATGTGAGTGCGGTAATCTCTGCTTCAGGATGGCGAAGCAGAAGCCGTAAAAGTTCCTGACCCGTGTAACCACTCGCTCCGTAAATAGCGACTTTTAGCATAAACGCTACCCCTGAAAACTTTACAAATAATATTGCCGGTCTTTCATCAAAAGAGAGCTTTGAAAAACTTCCACTATGTCATTTCGACTGAAAGGAGAAATCATATAACCTATATATAGCACGAAAAGATTCCTCGTCGCTTCGGTCCTCGGAATGACACATAACACATATTTCCCCAAAAAAAAGGAGGCAACGAAGCCTCCTTCCGTGATGCTATCTCTTTGAAAACTGGAAGCGCTTCCTTGCTCCCGGCTGCCCGTATTTCTTTCGCTCCTTTATGCGCGAATCTCTTGTGAGGAATCCGGATTTCTTGAGCATGGTCCTCCAATCCATATCGTACTCTTCAAGCGCCTTGGCAATACCATGTTTTACCGCCCCTGCCTGGCCGGCCATTCCGCCTCCGGAAACATTGATATAAAAATCAAACTTGGTTCTCGCACCTACAAGTTCGAGCGGCTGCATGATGAGCATTTTCAGGCTATCCCTCGTGAAATAGTCATCAAAATTTCTTTTGTTCACCGTCAGGGTCCCGTTCCCCTCTTTCATGTACACTCTGGCAACGGCAGATTTCCTTTTACCCGTGGCGTAAAAACGTTTTTCCATTTCTCAATCAATCCTTTTCTGTGCAATGATACACAGGTTTTTTTATAACTTGATCACCTGAGGACATTGGGCCTCGTGGAAGTGGTCACCTCCGGCATATACCTTGAGTTTTTTGAGCATTCTCCTCCCCAGGGAGTTCTTCGGCAGCATTCCCCTTACTGCGTGAAACAACACCTTCTCCGGGCAGTCACTTAACATCTTTCCCGCATATGTCTTCCTCAATCCCCCTGGATAACCGGAGTGATGATAATAGACCTTCTCCGACATTTTTTTCCCTGTCAGGGATACCTTCCCGGCATTCACGACGATTACATAATCTCCCGTATCCACATAGGGCGTGTAAACGGGTTTGTGCTTGCCCCGCAGTCGTTTCGCAACCTCACTCGCAAGCCTTCCCAGAACCTGACCCTCCGCATCGATAAGGTACCAGTTCCTCACGATATTCTCTCGTTTTGCATTATACGTCTTCATGAAATCACCCAACCCCTGAAGTGTAACGGTGGAAGCTACGCAATTTAGCGCTTTTTGTCAAGAAAAAACCTGGATGGCCCGTATTTTTTTACCATCCTCCGAGCCTGCCGAAACCATAGAGCAGAAAGTACACAGTATACCTTTTATCGTCCTCGGTTTCGGTATATTTCATTTCCACACTCCAGCACTGTTTACTGTACATAAGGCCGTATGAACTCTCCAGTGTTTTTCTGTCAAGCTCATTCTTTCTCAGCACATGCGTGAAAGAGAGGGATTTCGTGATTATTGCCTTGAGCGAGAGGTTTATCTCCTCGAGGGAAGACTGGGAATACCGATATGGAGAAAAAGGTGTGATTGAGCCAGAAGGATTGATTTCTTCAAGAAAAGACTTGGTATATCGATATCCTACAGTCAACGAATCTCCACGCCAGTCACTCAGATTCAGATCATAATTGGTCTGCTTCCATTCACCTGAATTCACACTGAATTTGTTGCGGGCCTGAAACGCAAGGTATTGAAAGGGTTTCACATCAAGTTCCATATCAAAATCGCTGAAGGGCCTCTTCTCTCTCGGGGGAGAAATGTATTCCCGCCTTGCTTCTTTGAGATCATATGTCTGTGCGAGCTTGAAAC
>Ga0233423_10000991_pt1 | contig 14350 bp, 14 predicted proteins | sample Watercolumn_Mata_FD_180713 | JGI IMG/M metagenome (GOLD analysis project Ga0233423, IMG submission 180713) | Freshwater microbial communities from Lake Matano, South Sulawesi, Indonesia - Watercolumn_Matano_2014_112_MG | ecosystem: Environmental > Aquatic > Freshwater > Lake | place: Indonesia...
AGGGTCGGCATCTACCTGCCCATGTTCCCCGAGGTCCAGATCGCCATGCTGGCCTGCACGCGGATAGGCGCGGTCCACAGCGTCGTCTTCTCGGCCTTCAGCGGCCAGTCCGTCCGCGACAGGATGATCGACGCGGAAGCCAAGGTCCTTGTCACGGTTGACGGTTACTGGAGGAGGGGGAAGCCAGTAAACCTTAAGGAGAACGCTGACATCGGCGCCGAGGGCACCAAGATCAAGGACGTGATAGTCGTAAAGCGGCTGGGGAACCAGATCAACTGGGTCCAAGGGCGCGACAAGTGGTGGCACGAGTTGATGGAGAAGGCTGACCTTTACTGCGAGCCCGAGGTCATGGACGCTGAGGACATGATCTTCATCCTCTACACGAGTGGGACGACGGGCAAGCCGAAGGGCATCGAGCACCACCTCGGCGGGTACGCGGTTCAAGCCTACTGGACGACCAAGTGGGACTTCGACCTGCACGACGAGGACGTCTTCTGGTGCACCGCCGACATCGGCTGGATCACGGGCCACACCTACAACTGCTACGGACCCTTCATGAACGGCGTCACGACCCTGATCTACGAGGGAGCCCCAGACTTCCCAGCGCCCGACAGGTGGTGGCAGATCGTCGAGAAGTACGCGGTAACCGTCTTCTACACGGCTCCGACCGCGATCAGGATGCTCATGAGGCTCGGAGACGAGCTAGTCAAGAAGCACGACCTGAGCAGCATCCGAATCCTCGGCACGGTCGGCGAACCCATCAACGAGGACGCGTGGATGTGGTACCTCAACACCGTGGGCGGAGGAAGATGCCCAGTGATTGACACGTGGTGGCAGACCGAGACGGGCGCGACACTCATCAACTCGCTGCCCGGAATCGGACCCTTCATCCCGACCGTCGCGGGCAGACCCTTCCCGGGAACAAAGTTCGCCGTCCTGACTGAAGAGGGCAAGCCGACGAGCATCGGTGAAGGAGGCTTCCTAGTTCAGAAGTCTCCGTTCGCTCCGGGCATGCTGAGGACGGTCTACAAGGACCCCGAGAGGTTCAAGCAGCAGTACTTCAGCGTCTACGGGGACAGAAACTACTACACGAGCGACGGAGCCTACATCTACGACCAAATGGGCAACCTCCGCCTCACGGGCAGGGTCGACGACGTCATGAAGGTAGCGGGCCACAGGCTGTCAACCGCGGAGGTCGAGAACGCCATCGCCCAGCACCAAGCTGTAGCTGAGTGTGCAGTGGTTGCAATGCCCCACGACATCAAGGGTGAGGTACCGGTCGCGTTCGTCGCGTTAAAGGCGGGGTTCAAGGGTTCACCTCAGCTCGAAGACGAGCTCAGGAAGAAGGTTTCCGAGGTCATCGGCCCGACTGCTAGGCCAGAAAAGATCGTGCTCGTGGACGACCTGCCGAAGACCCGCAGCGGAAAAATCATGCGGCGCATCCTTAAGGCCCTGACGACGAACCAGCCCATAGGCGACATCACTACCCTCATGAACCCGGATTCCGTCCAAACCCTGAAGGACAAAGTCGGCTACAAAGGCTAGCCGAAAATCCCCTTTCTATTTTCCGCAAATTGCCCAACGGGTACGACGTTTCCCAAGAATAATAGTCTATGATTGCTCCTTGTAGACTGCCCTTTGCGGCGAATGACCAGCACACTTTTCCTGCCGTAACATTTTTTTTCTAGAAAAATAGATTATACTAAACCGAGAAGAAAAAAAGTTATATATATTCATATGCATATGATGTTTCAGGTGAATGTAAAGTGGCGAGGACAATCGCTGTTTCAGATGACGTTTACAAGTTGCTGGCGAAATCCAAGCTTCCCAGCGAGAGCTTCAGCGACGTGATACGTAGAGCCATGAAGAGGGGGATGAACTTGAGCGACATAGCAGGCTCGCGCACGCTGACTAAAGAGGACTGGGAAAAAGTTGTGAGAGCCTTCAGTCTGGTTGCCCCTTGAAACTCTTCGACACGTCGTTCCTGATTGACCTCGTCAGCGGAGATGAAGGCGCCAAAGAAAAAGCGCGGGAAGTAGACGCTGAGGCCGTCTTCAAGGCAATCTCGCCAGTCACGGTGCACGAGTATCTGCGCGGAGTCTACTACATTTACATGAACGACAAAAACGTGCTAAAATCCATGCTCAGGAAAGCCGAGGCAGAACTCGCAAGATTCGAAATCCTCCCATACACCTACGAAATAGCCAAAACAGCCGCAGAAATAGACGCGAACCTCACGAAGGAAGGCCAAACCATCAGCATGCCGGACATAATGCTCGCTGCAACTGCATTATCATACAAATTGAGCGTTGTAACCCGAAACGCAGACCACTTCAAAAGAATACGGAATCTTGAGGTCGAAACGTACTAACTTTGTAGCCACCTGAAGAAAGTAACAGTGGGCCCGCCCGGATTTGAACCAGGGACCAACAGGTTATGAGCCTGGCGCTCTAGCCGTACTGAGCTACGGGCCCCCAAGCGGCGTCTCCGAGTACTATTTCGGCTCGGTTCTTACTTAAGAATTTTCCCTGCGCCGCCGTTCTTAAGCTTTAAATAGTGCGTGCAGTTTTCAGCTTAAACTGCGCCGCTGAAAAACGAGCCAATTGAGCCGCCGTTCAACCGCCTTTAAATCGGCGTTTGGGCGTGAGCTCAGTTCGGTAGAGCAACGGACTCTCGGACTACGCGTCTCTGAGGCTGAAGCTGTTAACTCGAAGGTCGACGGTTCGAGTCCGTCCGGCGGCGCCACTAATTCGTTGTAGCCTAGTACCCGCATTTCTTCAGGTGCTTCACGGACTTCTCCATTCTCTCGAGCGTCTGGGCGAGGGTGAGGCTTTCGCCTTCGATTCCCTCGTTTTCTATCGTGAACGGCCCGCGGAAGCTTCGTCCGTTGAGGAGCTCGCGGATTTTCCTGAAGTCGACGATGCCTTCGCCGAGGGCTGGGAAGTACCATGTTCTGGGTTTTCCGTTCGTGTCCTTGAGGTGGACGCCTTCGACGTAGCCGAGTATCTTCTTCAGCTCTTCGACGCCGTCGATGCCCTCGTTGTAGTAGTACATGTTCGCGGTGTCGTAGTTTAAACGGACGTTCGGCTGGTCGACGCCCTTCATGGTCTGCAGGCCAACGTCGCCGTTCGTGACCAAGTCGGGGTGGGTCTCGAGGATGATGACCTGCCCCTTCTTCGCCGCTAAGTCGCCCAGCTTCCTTAGCCTCCCGTAGGCGGCTTCCTTCCCAATCTTGTCGGCGTGGACACTCACGAACAGCCTCTTCGCACCGAACTCTTCAGCTGTTTTAATGACTTTGCCAAATTCTTCTTCGACGTTCTCGTTCTGGATGTCGCAGGGGCACTCTAGGCTCGCGACCGACAAACCGTATTTTCCCAACTCATCGCGGACCCTATCCATGTCTTGGGGCTTCGGCATCGGCAGCTCAACGTAGCGTATGCCTATCTTCGCCATGTGCTCGAACGACTTGTCCTTGTATTTCCCGTAGCTCGACGGGCGGCACGAAACGATGTTCTGAACCATGTTTTCACCCTTGAATATTGAATCGCAAATACTATTCGCGCGTAACGAAGATAACGCTTTCCAAAAGCAGAAGCAAAACGGTCCAATGAAATGGAGTTGTTTACAACGGTTATTCGGTTTTTGCCAGAATCAGTATGACGCCGAAGGCTGCCATGACGACGCCTACTAGGAGGAAGACGGACCCCAGGTTTCCAGCCACCGACTGGTTTCCGTATGTCTCGTAAGTCAAGACCAAGCCTATGGCCAGCAGGAGGATGCCGAGGACCTTTTCGGCGAAGACGACTCCGAACTTCGGCATTGACTTGCTCATGCGTTCCAAGCCTTCACTCGCGATTATGTTGTAATTGGTTGGTGTGGTCGCGGTCTATAAGCTTTGCTAGCCAAGCGTGCTGAGCCTCTCGGGCAGGTACTTGTCCACGATGTGCGTCAGGCCGTAGCGGGAGAAGGCTTCGAGCTCGCACTTCCTCTTCGTTTCTACGAAAGCGTCGATTTCCCTCTGCCACAACCCGCCCGTGTACCTCGGGTCATCCTTCAGCTCCCTCAGCCGCTTCACGTCAATCTCGTTCAGCTGCTCGCTGGGCAGCTTGTAGTTGCCTATGTCCGTCGCCCACACCCCTGCCCACTTCGCGTCGGGCGTCGTCAATTCCCTTAAATGCGCCGCGTTGGCTGAGCCCGAGATGATAACCATGGCGATGTGCATGCCCCACGGGTCGGCGTCGCTGAAGACGTACACGGGGAGCCCCATCTCCTTGTTGAGCCTGCGGATGAAGTACCGCGTGGACCTCGGCGCTTGCCCAGCCGTGTAGATGAGAATCGAGTTGAACTTCTCGTGCACCCTCTCCTCGACGAACCGTGTGAACATGGCGCCCTTCTCAACCACGATGACCCTGTCGGCGCTGGTCTCCACGAACTGCGACTCAGTCAAAGCGGGGCCTATCATCATGCCGTCTGGGTGCGACGCAAGGTTCGTCCTGCGGTTCTCGTACCCCGGCACGTTGTATTGGATAGTCAAGTCGCCGAATACGGCTGACCTCTCCTCGGGGTAGACGTTGAAGGATTCCCGGGGCGTCTCAACCGTGGTCTCCAGGTCGGTTATGATGTTGTCCGACTCCGACTGGTCCTGGAAGGCCATGTCGTAGGCCTGAGCCGAGTAGAAGACGTCCCTCAGCGTGCTCGTCTTCCTTTGCTGCAACAGCTCGTGGACGAAGTAGGCCGCCCAGACCATCTGCGTGAACGGGCGTAGGTGCGAGATGACCCGTGCGCTCCTGCGGACGGTCTTGTCACCCAGGACGTACTGCCTGTATTCGGGGCTGTAGAAGATGTTGTCCGTGGAGCGGCTTTTCATCTCGACCCACGGGAAAACGCCCTCGTCTATTTCCTTGCAGAACTTGGTTCCCAGGTTTTCGAGGCTGTTCTGCACTGCGCCTTTCCTTTCCACGACGTTTTTTTTGTTGTTTCCTTTCGACATGGTTCAATAATCCCCTTTAAAGTCACGTTTCTTGGTTACTCACTCACGCCATCTACATACGCTTCTATCAGGCCTTCCTTGCCTGGCTTGGACGACTTCGCCTGAACCTTGACCTGCTTGTAGTTGCCCTTAAGGGTCTCGTAGAGCTCAGACCCAGAGGTCAACGTGGACTCGGGAATAAGCTCCGTCCACTGCGAGCCCGAAAGCCCAAGCACCCTGACGTTCACGGCGTTGGCGTCGTGTTTATTCATTACGTGGACGAGTACCGTCCTGTAGAGCTTCGAGCCGAACGGTTCGCTCTCTGCGAATTCATCCTTTGTCACGAAGTCCTTGAAGACCTGCTGGCTCCTGTAGAGCTTGTCCGTCTCGGGAGGCTTCTCGACCCCGTTCAGCCCCGCCGAGAACTGGGCGATTTTGGGAAGGTACCTCGCGAACACGTTCAGCCTCCTAACCTGCCGCCTCACGCGTTCCTTACGGGACAAGTAGAGGGCGAGTTCCCGCGCCACCTCCCTGATGGCGTTGAGGATTTCCTTGCTGACCTCGGCCTGGTCGGACAGTATTTCTTTGCCGACGGTCTTGTACGGGATTTTCGTGCTGTAGAGGTGGATGAGGACGGCGACGGGCATGTTCGCCGCGACGTTGTACCTCCTCCAGTTCACCGACCTCACTATCCTCCAGCAAACGTCGCCCGACTCGTCATAGACGAGAGGAATCTTGTTCGCGAACCTGTAGAGCAAAACCTCATCCTTGGCTGGAACTTTACCCCCGTAGGCGATGGCGATTTCTACGATGAACGGATGCCCCAAATAAGTAGCAGGGTCCCTACGGCGAACCGCCACGAACTCGGGCTCCAACTCCTTCAGGACTCCCGCCCTGAGCAGATCCTCCCCCAGCGGGGATAAACATGACGCGTCGGGTGGGAGGAAGCCCTCGAACTCCTTCATCTTCTGGACCAGCGTCACGATTTCTTCGGGCCTCAGCCGCTTCGGGTTCGTCTTCGCGGGGAAGTCCGCCGCTTTGAGGAACTGTGCCGCCGTTTTGTCTCCGACCCTGTGGAAGTTTCTCCGCATGAAGTCGTACATGTTCCGCGTGTTCGTCGACCTGATGATTCTCTGGATGGTTTCGACGTCAACGCCGTGCGGGTGCGGGTCCGTCTCCTTCGGCGGCGGAGGAATCTGGGTCACGGTTCTGTTGAACCTGTAGAGCCTTCCCTTGGGGTCGATGAAGGTGATGTTCGCGTAAGGATTTACGATGGCCGTCTGCTTGAGGTACTCGAGGACCTTCGCGCTGGCTTGGGCGTAGCTTCCCTCGCCGAGGTGCAGCTCGACGATCGTGCCGTGCCACCGTTCGCCGTCCTTCGCAGGGTTCACGTGGATCTTGCGGTCGAGGATGATGGGGCGGTTCCGCTCGATGTCTATCATGAGCTTGTACTCGACGATTCGGCTCGTTCCCGTGCTCGAAGTGACGATGACGGGCTTGTTCGTCGTAATCTGGCCGTAGAGAATCGTCATGGTTCCGCCCAGCCCGAAGGTTCCGCGGGCCTGCTTGATCTTGTACTTCGAGCTGAAGAGAAACTGCCCAAGCGCGAGCGGCATCTGGTGGGCGGGGATTCCTGAGCCGTTGTCCATGACCCTCAGCGTGTACGTCTCGTTGACCCCGTTCTGCCCGTCCATCGTCAGCCTGATGTAAACGTCGGGGAGGATGCCCACGGCTTCGGTGGCGTCCATCGAGTTCTCGACCAGCTCCCTGACGGCGGTGAAGATGGACCGAGCTGGGTTCGTGAATCCGGCGATTTCCCTGTTGCGGTAGAAGAAGTCCGCGGGGCTGATCTCCTGGAAGGTCTCTGAGATACCCTGAAACCTCCTGTTTTCTGGGCTTTGGTGAATGTTTTTGAACGGTTCAGCTACATAAACTCTAAAGCTGCTATATAAATAATCTACAGTCCGGTTCAGGTATCGGACGGGAAAAGCGAGCTGCCTTCCCACAGTTCGAGACGGCTTTTCTTGAGGTCCTGCCTCTTCCTCTGGAGGAACTTGTAGACCGTGGCATGCTGGCTCCCCTTGATGAGCATGCTGACGGCTTCCCGGGCGATTTCGGACTGCTCCACCCCGCCTATTATGGAGACGGTGTGCCCGTAGACCGAAAGTGAGGTTTCAGACAGCTCCTCGATGATCTTCCGGGTCTTGCCCTCGGAGCCGATGATTCTGCCCTTGACGCGTTGTATGTCCGAATCCGACCTGCCGAAGATTTCCCTCAGGTCAATGACCATGAGCGTGTTCTCCTCGTCCCTGAGCAGCTTGTCCGCACGGTCGGGCGAAAAACCCCGCCCCACTGCGAGAACGTAGTCTTTGGCTTTAAACAGCAGCGAAGGGTCCTGAACGTCCTCAGCGAGGTCGATGGCGACGTCTCCCGACTGGCTGTCGATTTCGAGCTCGACCTGGAGCCTTTTCTCGAGGCGCTGCTTGTCCTCGCCTTCGGGACCGATGAGAGCCCCTATCCTGTCGCGCGGAATCTTAACGAACATCTGCGGCACCGGTTATCCTCCTGAAAGCTTGTTCAGCTGGAGTTACGTCCGCGCCGATTCTTTTAAAGTATCGGTTCAGGTTCTCCAAGTCCCTCTGTAGTAGCTTCTTGGCGTTCGGGTGCTTCACGTTGACGGATTGGGAAACGTCGAAGATTATGGGTTCTCCTTTCCAGATCATGACGTTGTATTCGCTGAGGTCCCCGTGGACGAGTTCCGCCTTTTTGTACAGCCTCTCCACGTACCTGAGCAGTTTATCGTATATCCGCTGAGGGTTCTTGAGCACCGTTTCCCTGAGCAGAGGCGCGCTTTCTCCGTCTTTTCCGATGAACTCCATGATAAGCACGTTATTCTCTACGGTGAACGGCTTGGGAACCCTGACTTTGGCTGCGTAAGCCTCAGAAAGGTTCCTGTACTCTTTCCTCGCCCAAACGTAGACGATGCTCCGAGGGTCCCTCTTGACGTGCGCGAACCTCGGGTCGCCCGAAATGTACGGGAGCATGCCTTTCCGAAAGTCGGTGGACAAGGTTAAAAAAATCTTTATGGCGATTGCTTCGCCGTCTGGCCTCGTGCCCCAGTAGAGCTTGGACTCTTTCCCCGCCTTGACGGCTCCGTGGATTTCGCCGATTTCGCCGCGGTTCATGAGCTCATAAACCGTCATAAGGGTGGGGCGGTCGAAAACTTCCTCAAGGGCGTCGTACTCCTCGCTCCTCTTCTCCTTCATGAGCTGCGTGGTCTCGTAGGTTTTCTCTTGGCGTTCAAGCTTCTTCCTCAGCCTTTCATGGACGGACGCCTCAAAACCCCCCATCCGCGCAGAGCCCGTTAAATCTTGAGCAAGCCCCTTCTCCGCAGGTAGTCTGACTGGCCCCTAGTGTAGCGCCAGATGATGTCTCCGCGCTGGTCAGACTGGAAATCCCACGGGCTGACGAGAACGATGTCGTTGAGCCTTATCCAGACGCGGCGCTTCATCTTCCCACGGATTCGGCAGACCCTCTCGCGGCCGTCCTGGCACTTGACGAAGACGCGGTCGTTGCCCAGCAGCTTGGTGGCTACCCCGAACACGTCCGTCGTTTCGGGGAGGATTAAATCGCTGAGGTTCTCCTCGCTGATGACCTTCTTTTTTCCCAAGGACCGACCACGCATGCGCCTTTTTCGTTAGCCTGTTTGGAAATAGAGAAAGAAGCAGACCCTTAAATACCTATATGGTCTCTTTTTTTGTGTTTTCCATTATTTTAATTTCACAGTTCTTTTATCATGGTTAGCGATGCTATTATTTCAGAAAAAGGGTAAATTTTATTAGCTATGCCGATTAACTCGTTCTTGAGGAAGATGTCAAAAATTAGCGAGACTACATTATTGTCTTATTCAAAACCTTTACAGATTGGTAATGAAAAGACTTGCCACTGCCCAGTTAGTCACATTAGCTGTGTTACGCCAAAAGAGTGGATTAAGGGAATGGTGGCAATTCAGCCTTTTTATTATGAAGGTCGCGATATAAGAGATAAGAACGTTCATCCAGCAGTGTTTCCTATTTCTCTTCCTGCCCATTTTATCCGATTACTTACACATGAAGGAGAATTGGTTCTCGACCCTTTTGTGGGAGTAGGCACAACGCTCGTTGCTGCCCAGGATTTGAACAGAAACGCAGTCGGCTTCGACCTGAAAAAAGAGTACATTGACATGTCGAATAAAAGACTGGGTCAGTCCCGATTGAACCAGAACGCTAAACAGTTAGCCATCATGGATGACGCAAGGAACATTCCTGAATATTTCGGAAAGGATATGATCTCTTTGTGTATAACGTCTCCACCTTACGCAAATATGCTTAACCGTCCACGCTTAAATAAGAGCATTCGCGGTAATCTACGCCAAAATGAGCATTTCCTCACAATCCAGCAATACTCAGATGACCCAAGAGACATTGGAACAATGAGCCATGAACAATACGCAAAGGCACTTGAGGATATTTATTTAGGGATATTTCCCCTCATGAAGCCGAAGGCTCATTGCATCATTAACATAAACGACGTTTGGTGGAAGAACAAAAGGTTTTTGACCCATACTTATGTTATCGATGCCCTCGAAAGGGTAGGTTTTGAATTCAGAAATACTTTCATCTGGGATAAAAGAGATCTAGTGAACAAAGTAGGCATTTTCGGATGGCCTAATAATTTCATCTCTCTTGGTGCAACGATGGAATTTATACTTGACTTTTGGCGACCAGCTTAAAGTATTCGGTCTATCTTTTCAAAACATTCAGGTAAATGTCTTGGGAATATTCTAAATCCTGTCCCATGATCGTGTAAACGCCCATTAGGATAATGACCTACTCTCAGGTCAACTTTTAGCTTTCCTTCTTGGACGAGTTTAGAAAATTTCTCAAAACTGAATCCTTCGAGTAAGTATGCTTCATTGTACCAGAAAGATTCGACGTCTTTCTCAATTTTGCTATCAGCTAAAACATAAACTAATTTATGGTATTTTTCTTCAAAAGCTGGCTTCAATGCTTCTTCATCATAATAAGCATCAATCCCTTTATCATTGCCAATTATAATTTTGTTATTCCTTAATTCAAGCTTCAGTCCGACACTGTTAGGCTTAATGGAATCAACCGTACCGTGTAATTCTTTATCCATTATTGGAATTTTCAACTCACTCAACTCTTCTCCTGTCAATGTTAGCTGTTTTTGATCCACGACTCTTTTCCGCTGTTGATAACCAAATGTGTTTAAAAGGTCTTTAATTGCACCCTTTGGTTGCGGAGTTTTTGTAAACAAGGTTAACATTGATGCAGCATCTTTTCGTCCAGACTTCAATTCATATATACTGAAATCTGGTCCTGCGATGTTGTTCTCTATAATCCCTAACAAATCTTCGAGGGTTTTTCCTATTCCAGTGGGACCTTTTCTATGTGTCTGAATAAAACCCAATTCTTTAATACTCTTTATTTTTTTAACAAATTCTTCATAGTCCATAGTATAATATTTGTTAAATTTGAATATAAATTGACAACCTTTTTCAGATTTTATTCTGATTTTCGAGAAATTTTTTAAATCTTTAATATTTTAATTTTTTTCTCATGACGATGAAATTTAATAATTTTGCGCACCAAAACAACTGAAAAATTGCGCCACAAATCAGACAGGTTAAGGACTGCATGTTGATAATCATAATTGAAAATCGGTTGATAATCAAATCAGACGGAGCCAAAAAACGGTCAGCTTTTCCGACCAACCTATAAGCAGCCCCCCTCTAGGCTGACATAAAAATGGCACTCAAACGCAAAAAGAATTTGCCACTCAAATCAGACGGGTCTTCACGTCCTACGCATTGTCACGCAAACCAAAAATTCTATTAACACACAAATCAGAAGGGGGCTTGGGCTGCGTATTGTTAGTCAAAACTGCAGAAATATTGTTGAACAAAACAGAAGGCCTATTCAGCTTAAGCGTTTGTTGTTCAAACAAAAAATTCTAATGTTGGTCAAATCAGACCTAGGCGTACGAAAAGGGTCAACTCCCTTTTATTAGTATGCTAGCTAGACTAGGTTCTGCGGCATCTCCAGCAGGCTCTTGATTTTCTGCAGGAACTTCGCAGCGTAGACCCCGTCGACGACGCGGTGGTCAGCCGACAGCGTGACGTCCATCGCCTTCCTCGCAACAACCGTACCGTTCACGACAGCTGCTTCGTCACGCACGGAGCCCGACGCGAGGATGGCAACCTCTGGGACGTTGATGATGGCGACGAACGAGTCCACGCCGAACGCGCCCATGCTGGACACCGTGAAGGCCCCGCCCGAAAACTCTTCCTCGCGGAGCCTCTTGTCCCTCGCCTTGGCAGCGAGCTCAGCGGTTCTGACGGCGGTTTCCTTTAGGCTCAGTCCGTCGGCTTTCCTGAGAACTGGAACGATGAGGCCGTCGTCCAAGCTGACGGCGACCCCGACGTTAACGTCTTTCCACTGCTTGATTGATTCGCCGTCGAAAGTCGAGTTCAACAGTGGGAACTCCTTCAGCGCCATTGCCACGGCCTTGACCAGCATGTGAGTGTAGGACAGCCGGACGCCCGACTCAGCTTCAATGGTAGGAAGCATCTTCTCCCGCAGGGCAGACGCCTCCGTCATGTCAACCTTTATGCTCACGTAAAAATGCGGGACGCTGGCTTTGCTCTTCGCCATCTGTGCAGCAATGGCCTTCCGCATACTCGTCATTGGAACCGTTTGGAACGCTGGAGTCGCGCCTTCAGTAACTTGCGAAGGCTTCTTTTGGGAAAACGCGACGATATCTTCTCTGGTGATTCTCCCTCCAGGTCCAGTGCCCCTAACTTGGTTAATGTTAACGCCTAATTCGTCAGCGAGCTTCTTTGCCAGCGGCGACGCCTTTACCCTTTCAGCCTCCTCCACACTCACGACGGGCTTCGGTTGCTCAATCACGGCTCCAACCGAAGATGGTACAAATGTAGGTTCAGTTTGTTGGCTTGGCACTTCAGGCAGAGGTTCGCCTTCTTTAGCGATGTAGCCAATCACGGCGGCCACGGGGGCTTCTTCGTCTTCGTGGACGAGTATTTTTTTTAGGATACCCACACCTCGGGACTCAACCTCAATCATCGTCTTGTCGGTTTCAATCTCGAGCAAAGGCTCATCCTTCTGGACCGCTTCCCCCTCCTTCTTGAGCCACCTGACGATTTTGCCCTTCTCCATCGTCTGCCCCATCTTCGGCATGATGACCTCCGTGACCATGCGAACACCACTCAACCGTTCATATTTTTTCCGCTATATTATCTTTTAGGAACGAGGAACAACGCGAAAAAGCCATCTTCGTCCTTGACGCATCCTTTTTCAGGCTAATACTCGAAAACCTTTTTCTCCGCATAAGCCTAAAGAAACAGTGTGGTTTACGCATGAAGATGAAAGCAGCAGTCCTGGCCAAGCCCAGCCATTTCGAAGTGCGGGAAGTAGACAGGCCCGAATACGGGCAAGGCGAAGTCCTAGTCAAAGTGAAAGCCTGCGCCGTCTGCGGCACGGACCTGCGGATCTTCCGTGGGCTAAAGAAGATTGACGTGCAAATCACGGGGCACGAAATCTCGGGAACCATCGAAGAGATAGGCGAAGGCGTTAAGGGCTACTCGGTCGGCGACAAGGTCGTCATCGAAACGGTCGTCGGATGCGGCGAGTGCGATGCGTGCAAAAAGGGCGAGGAGAACCGTTGTCGAAGAAAGTATAAAGCCGTAGGCTACCAGTTCAGCGGCGGGTACGCGCAGTATCTTCTCGTGCCGAAGTCCGCTGTGAAGCAGGGAAACGTCATCAAGGTACCCGAAACGCTGCCCTTCGACGAGGCCAGCGTCGTCGAACCCTTCTCGTGCGTAATCAACGGGTGGCACCCCTTTAAAATCCGCCCCAAAGGCTTCACAGCCACCATAATAGGCGCCGGCGTAATCGGCATGCTCCACGCGGAGTACGCCAAGCAGAAGGGCGCAAAGGTGATTATGGTCAACCGTTCCTCGCCGCGGCTTGTTCTCGCCCAGAAAATTGGGATTCCCGTAGATGCCTGCGTGGACTCCAGCACCTGTAATCCTGTAGAAAAAGTCAAGGAGCTGACGGACGGATTGGGCGCGGACGTCGTGATTTGCGCGGCTTCCTCGAAGGAAATTCAGAGGGAAGCCCTCGAGATGGCTGCGGTGGACGCGGATGTGAGCTTCTTCGCCGGACTCCCGAAGGAAGAGTCATATGCCAACGTTGACCCAAACCTGATTCACTACAACGAGCTGCACGTGCACGGGGCGAACGCCTCCAGCAGAAGCCAATACCTCGAAGCCCTCAGCCTCATAGCGTCGGGCAAGGTCAACGCGAAGAAGTTCATCACCCACAGGTTCCCGCTGGAAAAAATCGAGGAAGCCCTCCGCACACTCGAGGACCGAGACGCAAACGCCATCAAAGTCATAATTGACCCTTGGTTATAAGATTGGAGGAGGAATGCGACTTGATTATTGACGCTGACGTTCACATTTCGCCTACTGCTGAAGGCGGAAACAGCATACCCGTCGAGGAGCTGCTGAAGAGAATGGGAAAGGCTGGCGTCGACAAGGCCGTCACCTGGCTTCAGCCTCCGTACACTCGGGAACTAGACAAAGCCAACGAGTACGTCCACACGTCCATGAAGAAACACCCTGACAGAATACTCGGATTCGGATGGGTCGACCCCCACCTCGGAGTCGAGAAGGCGAAGAAAGACGTTAGGAAATACATCAACGAGTACGGGTTCTACGGCATAAAACTGAACGGCGCCCAGAACAACTTCTTCATCGACGACCCGCAGCTGTCGCTTCCAATAATAGAAGAGGTAGCTGAAACTGGTAAGCCGCTTGCCCTTCACGTCGGAGCTGACGCGTACGACCGCACAAACCCGTTCAGGGTCGCGAAGATAGCTGAGAGATTCCCCGAATTAAGAATTCTGATGGTTCACATGGGCGGCGTCGCGTTCGACGACTTGACTAACGCAGCCATCGAGGTAGCCCAGAAGCACCCTAATTTGACGTTAATCGGCAGCGGCGTGCGAACGATTCCGATTCTAAAGGCAATTAGGACCCTCGGTTCGTCGAGAGTGTGCTTTGGAAGCGACACGCCGTTTGAACTGATGAACGTTGAGGTCGCAAGGTACCAAGCATTACTTGGCGATTTGCCTGAGCGTGACCTATACAATGTTATGGCTGGAAACATGGCGAAGATATTGAACCTGGAAATCTAGAGGCGAAAGGAATTGGTCAAAATTTGCGTAATGGGCGCGATTAACTGGGACATAAACCTGTTCGTGGAAAGGTTCCCAGAAGTAGGCGAAGAGGTCCCC
>Ga0233423_10000992_pt1 | contig 14335 bp, 19 predicted proteins | sample Watercolumn_Mata_FD_180713 | JGI IMG/M metagenome (GOLD analysis project Ga0233423, IMG submission 180713) | Freshwater microbial communities from Lake Matano, South Sulawesi, Indonesia - Watercolumn_Matano_2014_112_MG | ecosystem: Environmental > Aquatic > Freshwater > Lake | place: Indonesia...
GCCCAGAATATAAGATAAATGTTACAAATAATGAATCATCAAGCTGCGGACAAAATGCATCAACTACCGGGAATTCTTCTAATGCCTTAAATTTCACACTGGGGTTGTATTACAATGTAAACACAACTGGAGACGGGGCGAGAGTATGTGATTGGTTTAATTTTGAAGATGCCAAAGACCAATTAAGAATTCATATGTTCCTGAGAGTTCCTGCAGACTCTCAGACAGGGCTTCTCCAAGATACAATAACTGCTACCGTTGTTCAAAGCTGATATTCTAACTTATGGGATTCTTTAATTATTTTCTTCTTTGCTTTTTCAACCAATTTGTCAACATACGCCTTTCCGCGCCCAGTGCATACCTTTCCATTGCACTTATAGACAGTTCTGTTGATTTTATTATACCTAAACAGAATTGTCTAGAAAAAGAATTCTGAACAAAATATGCCTTAATCATCAGAATTCTCTGTAAAATGCATTACGATATCTTCATTACATTTTGTGCAATATCCGATGAAATATCCTCTTTTAGGGCCATAGCAAAGAAACATCTTTTTTATTTCACTTGTTACATAATAATCTAACTCGGGATAATTAAGTTTATATGTCAAGAATTGTATTTTCTAAAACTCGTTACTTTAGTGGTGAGATACAGAAAATACAATTCTTGAGCATGCTCAAGAACCAACCTTAATTACACGCCAGCCACTTTAGTGGCTGGTTCTTGACATCTCTCTCAGTTTTTATTATCTGCGAAGATATACCTCGCAGAATATCCTTTTGAGGTATTGGTTCACACTATTACCATTTTTTCCATAGGAAATAATTATCGATTAAAGTTTATATTACATTGAGAACTATAAAGTTTGGTGCATGGTGTGTCAACGAGTGTAGTTCTTGAACACCTTGAAAATTGAATTTGCTTTCTCACGAACTGAAGCGAAGAGGTTACACAAATTCAATTTTCTCAGTCTAGTGAACCTGGCACTCCTGTACTAAAAAGAAAAAACAAAAGAAAGACTGCTGTGCGGTCTTGAAGTTTAGACTCTTCTTCCGCGCTTTCCGCCTTTTTTCTTTGGACCGCCGCGCGGCATTCTAGTGGTGTCCAGAATATTGATTATTCTAAAGCTCTCTTTGCTTAAACTTTTAACAGCAGCATGAGCGCCAGGGCCCATACCTACCCCGCCAGTCTTTGCTCTTGTCCTGATATAAAGTGCGGTTATCCCAAAATCTTTAGCTCTTTCTGCGGCCCTTTTTGCAACAAACATCGCCACAGTAGGATCTGCTTTTAACCTGCTATGTTTTGTTACCATCCCGCCACTGACTCTTGAAAGAGTATTGCCTGCTAGATCTGTAATATGCACAAAGGTGTTATTTTGGGTGCTATAAATGTAAGCTATTGCGGCTCTTTCATCTCTTTTTTCATCACTGCTCAGATCATTGACATTTTCCGAAGTTTTTTCTGCTCCAAGCTTTTCTTTATTCTCGCTGTCTTTCTCAGCGATTTTTTTTTCTTCTGTTAGTTGTTCATCTTGTTTTTCTTCTTTATTCATGTTAGTGAGTTGTCTCTTGGGCAGTGGCTTCGGTAGCCCCTGCTTTATTTTTTTGAACTTTATTTTCTTTTGTGGGTCTGATTTTTATTGCGGATTCTTCATTTATAGAGACTGTGTAACTCGGGACATTCACAGTTTTGTCATCAATAAGAATTTTTTTATGCACGACCATTTGCCTTGCATGTTGAGGAGTTTTAGCTAGACCTTTTTTAAATACAATAAAGGGCAATCTTCTTTCAAGTAAGTCCTCTGTTTTCAAAGCTAGAACGTCCGCGGTAGTTTCTGTTTTGAGCCCGAGCCCTTTTAGTTTATTAAACAGCGCTTGTTGTTTTTCTGCAGATAGTTTAGCAAGAGCCATGGCCATTTTTCTGAAGTAATTGATCTTAGCAGCAGTCTTCCAGATTTCTTTCTTATTTTTCAGACCATATCTGCTAAGCAAGGAATTTTCTTCTTTAATTCTCGACTTAATGTAAAGCTTTTTTGGACGCACAAATAATTTCTTTTTTCTTATCATGTTTTATTTTTCTTTTTGTTTACCCCTATTGCAACTCCTTTCTTTCTAAAGTGCGATTTAGTTCTTTGCCCCCTCACTGGCAGTTTAGCTGCGTGTCTTATCCCTTTGTAACTTTTTATTTCCTTTAGGCGTTTAATATCGAATTCCTTTTTTATATCCAAGTCTGACCCAAAATAGTGCGTTGTTCCGCCACTTTCTTGATCCTTTCTTCTATTTTTAAGAAAGTCGTAAACATCAATTTTTTTAAGAAAGTTTTCTATTTTGTTTATGTCTTCTTTTGAAAGATCCTGTATTTTTTTAGATCTCGGAATTGCGAGTTTTAGACAGGCTGCATTTGAAATTGCCCAAGATATTCCCTTTATTCTAGTCAGGCCAACAAATATTTTCTTTGAACCGGGGATATCGCGGCCCATTATCCTAACTAGAACTTCGTGAATCTCTTCTTTTGGCTCATACTTTGGTTTTTCTTTCTTCTTATCTTGATCGCTTTTTACAGCTTTATCTTTTATTTTCTGTTTGTCATCCATTTTATCTTACAAATAAATTAAATCTCTGTCTTTCCAGCAACTCTTCAGTTATTCTCTTTTCAATTGCTTTTTTAGGGTCTGGCAGATTTTTAACTCTGTTTTTCATATCTTCAAATGATTCGAAATGTTTTTTCTCCCTTTCTCCCAATATCTCTTGAGTATGCTTTTTTCCAAAACCTGGAATCAGCTCTATTTGATGTAGCCGCGTATTAATTGCTTGAGCATTGTTAAAGAAATCTAAAAATCTCTTTTCTTGCTCTGCAACTGTTTTGGATATAAACTCTTGCAATTGGATCTTTGCAGTTTCTGTTAACTTCTCTCGAGACAATCTCCCCGCGATGAAGTATATCTTATCTCTTTTATCCGGGCCTATATAAACCTTTTCCTGCGAAGTAAGTGCTACGCCCCGCCTTGGAACAAGTTCTAATAAAGCTAGATGATTCTCACTAATAGCCTGGGCTACTGGGCTCATCTTCCCGCCCATTGGATAACCATAAGGCAGATAATCTAGGATTATTGCGAAATTTTCTTTTATTGTCATTTTTAGTATTTTTTTGTGATCTCCAAGATGGCATTTATTTCTCCCTCGTTTAAACTTACATCCAAAACAATTTTATTCAAATCTTCTGCATCTTTTGGAATAAGATCAACGATTTTAACTATAATATCTTCTTTTAACTTAAGGTTGTTCAGAGCCCTTATTTCTTCGCTGAGTTTATCGGATTTTTCCTTGGATAACTTAATGAATGCTTTGAAATAGTCTTCCAGTGGTTTTTTTTCTTCTCCCGCCCGAAAGTAAGATTTTGCTTCAGTTAGTGTCAGTGGTTTGCTATTGAGTATCATTTTTTTGACACCTCTATCTTCTTTAGGTGGATTGGCCTGAGCAGATATTTTTTCGGTTTATTTAATTCATTGATTTCTACAAAATAAGCAGATCCTCTTTTTGAGATAACCTTTCCAGTTTTTCCGTGTATTCTTCGAGAATAATAAAATGGGATACTGGGTTCTGGAGACACAGCTACATGATCTCCGCACTTAAATTCTTGAAAAAATCTCCTCAAAGAGAGTTTTCCTTTGGTCGTATTATGCGTTGCCATACAAGATATCTAAAGAGGACACTTTAAAAAACTTTCCTAGGGTGCATTCCCCGGGGGTTGCTGGGATATAAATGAGAGTCAGAAATAGATCCCTGATTTAGATTTCCTGTGTCGCGAGCTTCTTCCATATTTTTTTTAATGGCTTGAAACATCTTGTCTCCCCAAACCATTATTCCACATTTCTCGCAGAAATCTATAACTGATTGTTTGTTAATATTTGCCTTGCAATAAATACATTTTTTGTCCATCTTTTTTATTCCCAGAGAGAACTTTGCAAAAAACAAAGTTCTCTAATAAGAAGTTTGAAAATTCTTTCGTAAAATTGGGATTATTCAAACTTCTCTAAAAGAATTCGATTAGATGGTATTTAAAGATTCGTATTGCAAAAAAGATATAAATTTGTTTATGCTCTTTATTCTACAATAAATCTCCCTTGCATCCCGTTTTTTCTCTCATCTCCTACACTGCAATAGTAAGAAAATGTGCCTTTCTTGCTAGCAGTAAATCCGAGTCTTGCAGTCCCGCCCGGATTCATTTTTTGTGTTTTTACTTCGAATTCGTCGATAACAAAATCATGATACCCTTGGGTGCTTCTGAATGTTATGTCTACTATGTCGCCAGTCTTAACTTTGATATCTCCATTTTCTATGTTGTTAACAAAAAATCGAGAACCATTCGCTTCGACGTTAAATCTTTCTATAGCTTGTTCAGCAGAAGCATTAGGGATTGTTTTTGTTATTGCTTCGTTGCTTTCTTTTTGAGGCGATTGATGTAAGAATGTAAAGATGAATAAGCCTATTCCCACTGAAAACATAATAATCGAAAGAATGACAAGTTTATTCATAGTCTACAACAAGCAGAATTATTTATAAAATTTGCGATAGCTTTCACAATCTTTAAAAGAATGCCTTCCATATCTTCTTTATGAAGAAAGGCACATGGCTCATAATTGCAGGATGCTTGATATTTCTTATTCTTTTGTTGTCTTACTTTATTAAAACTCAAGTAACTAGGGATTATAATTCTGCGGTCAGTATTCAAATATCAACTCCATTGTTAGGAATCCTAATTTTTCATAGCCCGGTAATTCTCGCTGCTTATGTTGCAATATCATTAATCTTTATTTTCATAGGCCTTTCTCTTAACAGAAAAAGGGGACTTTGATTCCAAAGCCTTTTAAATTGAATATATTTCGTATTTTAGAGCGGGAGTGCCGGAGCGGTCAAACGGGCTGCCTTGAGGTGGCAGTAGCTTAGTGCTTGCGCAGGTTCGAATCCTACCTCCCGCATTATACTCCTTTGTTCAGTGCGGAAACTACTTTTCTATTGATTGCATTAAACTGAACAAATGATTAAAAGCGCACTTGAACAGAAAACAATGCGTACGCGGTTATGTGAGTACTATGCAAAATAGAAACACTAACCGCCAATGCAGGCTTCTGAAAAGCCACCAACTAGCAGGAGGTGGATTGAATGGCTGATAAGATTGATATCTATAATATTAATATTCAGAAGACAAAAGATAATTTTAACCTTATTGTTAATATTTTATCACTTGATGAATCCATACGAGTAATAATGCTCCGCCTCTTATAAAGATGGTTACAAAATTATCTCGCCGTTCGCCACGCGCCATTAACCCAGGTTTATTTTCCTGCGTATTATTGAGAAATTAAAGGGAATAAAATAGATTAGAGTGCTTTAATCTCTTTTTTATGGGATTGGACAAATTGCCAGGACTTCCTAAGAAAATCTTCAAAATTTGTTCTCTGGTCATAAAAACCTTGTAAGTAAGATAATAGGGGTTTTCCTTCAATAGTTGCTTTTTCATATACTTTGTAAGAACCATGTTCGTGCTGAAATATATCTTGAAATCTTTTATCATTTAGAATAACTCTAGGAACCATCTCACTTAAATGCCAAACCAAATAAGGTGAATCAAACTCTCTTGGTTTTGTTTCAGGAAATATAGATTTCCATTTTTCAAAGTAAATAAAGTGAAGCAATTCATGTATAGCTGTTGCTTTCATTCTATTAGAATCTTGTTTATAATAAACATCGAAAGTTCTTGTTTTAATGAATCTAGGACAAATAGGGTTTAATGAAACTCTAGCATGCATCACCGTATCTTTATCAGGCCACTCTTGCTCTATTACCTCGGTAAATACATCCATAACCTTATCACTTATTCTATCCCATTCAGATTGATATTCGTCTCTCTGTTTTTCCAGCAATGGCATCTCCTTTTCGTAAGTTTCTCTGAAGAAAGCATATTCTGCTTCTCTCCTTTTCTTCTTATCTTTGATACCAGAAATTCTTGAAGATAAATCAGGGTAAGCATTATAAATTGCACTGCTCCAATCCCATTGCTTTTTTGGAGGGTTCAAGAAATGGTGTATAACATGGAAGATACTATCTAGGGGTGCCACTTCAAATTTTACTTTTGGTATATTATGTTTCATAATTGAAAGAAATTATAATGACTTTAAAACGTTGCGGTTTTCATAAATAAAGTATATACTATAAAACATATTTCAAAACTGGATAGTGTTTAAAAGTTATGAGAGCTTATTGATTTCATAAATTAGCGAGAAAATAGAATTTTAATTCCCGCACTGTACAAAGGCGTTCGGAGTGTACCTCCCGCATTTCATGTTCGGAGAATATGCCAAATCCGCAGGATTTGTGAACTTCTGCAAACCTGCAGACTACTAAAGGAAGGTTGAACAACAAGGAAACCTTGGTTCTCTTATGTTTCCTACCTCCCGCATTAGAATCTGGAGAGGATTCGAGAGAAAAAATTATTTCTTTTTTTCTTCTATTTTTTGCAATCTTAATTCAAGGTCTCTTAATTTATTAGCGATTTCTCTTTGATTAGCTGAAAAGTCTTTGTCCATTGTTTCTACAAAATCTTTTAAATAAGCGTTGAAAAGTGTGCTCAATTTTCCTCCAAACAAATTAAGCCTTGTTTTTGCTTTATCGAGCAATTCTTTATCCACGGTTATGTTGACTCTTACTTTATTTTTCTTCATTTAAACTCCAGCACAGCATAAATAGGATAATGGTCTGATGCAGCTTTCGTATATTTATTCTGGATGACATCCGAATCTATTATCTTAAAGTGCTTTGAACAGAAAATATAGTCAATCCTTATTCTGCTATCTTCTTCTTTTGATCTGACTGGTGTCGGCATTGTATGTTTCCAAGGCTTTTTCGCTGCAATAAATGTATCCGTAAGTTCATAATTTAGGATATTTGTGATAGTTGAAAAAGTGAACATGTCTTTAATTGTCTCGCCCGCTTTTCCATTTAAAAATTTTGAAAAACCCATTTCCAAGGTTCTGCGGTCATATAAATCCTGCGGGGAAATTGCATTTAAGTCTCCTGCAAAAATTGTTGGTAAGCTAAGATCTTTAAAAATATTGTTTAAATGTGCTGCTTTCTTTTCTTCAGATATACTTGGATGGGGATGATAACTAATTATTTGGACAGGTTGTGAATTTATTTTTAGTTTTACAATTAATACCTTAAAATCCTTGAATGAAACTGAAGTATCAAAAGAGATAATTGGAAATTTAGTTATCAGTGCTGGAGCCCACCTAAATTGATTTTCCGCCGGGATGGGTAGAGAATATAATTTCTTAAAGAAATCTTTCCAAACGATCTCTCTTTTTTGTATTGCAAAATGCCAGAAATATGCTTCGTTGAGGACAAGAATATCTGGTTGCATATTTTGAATTGCTTTTGAAGCAGACAGAAGCCTTTTCTGGTCTGTTTTATAAGGCGGAAGATCAGCACAAAACCCATTAAGCAAATTATACTGCATTATTTTTATTTTCATTACACATTAGTATATACTTAGGTATATAAATCTTCTTCTAAGCAAATATTTAAAAAGCTAAAGAATGAGACATGGATATGAATATAATCAGCAAGACAAAAATAAAGAAAAATCTTGAAAAGAAGACGAACCCTGAATTAGTTGGTATTATTAATCTAACAAGAAAGCAAAAAGCCTGGTTGCCGCTGGCCAAGATTTTAGCAGGACCGACGAGAAACTATGTTGACTGCAATTTAAAAGAACTAAATGAAAAAGTCGCGGCGGGGGAGATTGCAGTTATTCCCGGCAAGGTTCTTAGCAATGGAGATATAAATAAGAAAGTTAAACTATGTGCTTTATCATTCTCAAAGTCTGCGGCAGATAAGCTAAAAAAGTCTAAGATAGAATTCTGCACAATCGGGGATGAAATTAAAAAAAATCCAGAAGCAAAAGGAGTTAAAATAATAAGATGAGCGGGGAAGAAATTGTAATAGACGGAAAAGATGGAATTCTTGGAAGAGTTGCAAGTTATGCTGCTAAACAAGCTCTGTTAGGGAAGAAAGTGATTATATTGAATTGCGAAATGGTTATTGTGAGCGGAAGAAGACAGAATATAGTGGAAGAATATCAACATGCGAGAAAAAGAGGAGGGTCTAGCCTTAAGGGCCCGTTTTTTCCAAAAAATCCTGAGAGAATAATGAAACGAACAGTAAGAGGCATGCTTTCTTATACTCAACAAAGAGGTTTAGATGCGCTAAAGAGAGTTATGTGCTATAATCGCGTTCCAAAGGAATATGAAAATGCTAAAAAAATCGTCTTGGTTAAAGAGATGAAAACTAAAACAGTAAGCTTGGCAGAACTGGAGAAAGTAATATGACTTTGAATACTGAAAAAAAAATAATTTCTGGAAAGAGAAAAACCGCGATAGCAAAGTTGAGAATTGAAAAAGGGTCTGGAAAAGTTTTTTTTAATCATCTACCTCACCAAGAATTAACATTATTTCACAGATTAGCCCTATCTGAACCAGTAAAGATTTATGAAAAAGAATTGGGTAAATTAGAATATGACTTATTCATAGTAACCTGCGGCGGGGGCAAGGAATCTCAAATTCAAGCAGCAAGACTTGCTATTGCTAAGGCGTTAGTTCAGGTTAGCGGCTCGGACATACTAAAGAAATCATACATAGCCTATGACCGAAATATGCTTGTTGCAGATGCGAGAAGAAAAGAAGCCAATAAACCTAATGACTCTGCTCCGAGAGCTAAGAGGCAAAAGTCTTACAGATAAGAAAGATTAATTTCGATTGTGTGTTTTCTAATTCAATAAAGTTTAAATGTTCTGAAAATTAGTCTTCTTTATGAGCGAGGCCTACGCACCAAGGGGTAGAGATTTGTACACTACTAACAATTTGATTAAGTTCTGGAGTGAGAATCCCTTAGCATTGAGTATCACAACACGCTCTGAAGGCAAAGACAACCCTGTTCTCTCTGTTGCAGTTAGCCTTGGGGAGTTCAGACGTAAAGAAAGAAATGGGAACTGTCTAAACGTCGGAGATGTCGTAGGCGGGAATTACGCCGAGGCAGTTTCTGCAGAGGGTTTTATACCGGCCCCTCCTGGAATGAATTTAGAGAATGTAATAGCTGCTGAGCTGACGGCTTTTGAAGACCTCGCGCCGCATCTTTTTGTTATTGTGCAAGGAAAATTATACAGAAAGCCTACGGAATGTCCTGTTCTTCTTATTAGTGGCGGAGAAGCTGGATGTTATTTTGTAAAAGCTTAGAATCAGAAATTTACAAATTTACCGACTCACTAAAGCGTTATTTAAATTATCTAAGGGATTTTTGACTTTCTTTATCTGGTCTGCAGAAATATGTGTATAGACTTGTGTTGTGTTAAGAGAACTGTGGCCTAATAATGCTTGGATTACCCTGATGTCTGTTCCTTGTTCAAGCAAATGCGTAGCAAATGAATGCCTCAATGTATGGGGGGTAATTTTCTTTTTTATACCAGACTTTTCTTTCATTCCCTTAATTATCTTTTGGATATTTCTAGTGGTTAGAGGCTTGTCTTTTGAGAAAACATAGACATTCTGCCTATTTTTTAAATAACTCTCTAAATCGACAGAAAGAGTTTCAGATATTGAAAAAAGCCGGTCTTTTGAGCCCTTGCCTTTCCTTACCCATCCTGTTTTTTCATTAAAATTGATTTCTTGAGTTTTTAGATTGACTAATTCTGAAACTCTTAAACCAGCGGAATAGAGCAAGGATACGATTAGCCGGGATTTTTCGTTATCTGCTGAATTGATTAGTTTAAGAACTTCTTCTTTTGTAAGAACCTCTGGCAGAGCTTTTTCTTTTTTTGGAATCTTTATTTGACTGAAATCTTTTTTCAAAATTTCAGCATAGAAAAATTTTAATGAGGCCGCGGCCAGCATAATTGTATTCTTAGCCTTGGTGTCAAATAAATCTGATAAATAAAGTTTTACATCCTCCTCATTTAATTCAGAAGCGAGTTTGTTTGTCTTTTGCAGAAATTTCTCGACAAAAAAAGTATAATTTCTCACTGTCAGAGGAGAAAATCCTCTTAATTTCAGCTCTGTTTTTAATTGTTCAACTTCGTCCATGTTTTTTATCAACTATTTAGAATAGACTTTTATTTAAATCTTCTTATAGTTTAAGTAAACAAAATAGCCCAGAAAATCGCCATAAAAATTAAAAATAATGATTTTAGTGCTGATTTATGTTAACTTCATTAAAGAGTTGTGACCATCTTTACATCGGCGCGGACGACTCCAATCATGCTGGGACAAACAAAAAAGGAGAGATTATCGCGGTTACGTTTTCAATATTTCGTGAGGATTCAGTTGTAAAAGAACAAGTCAATAGAAGAGATCCTCGCCGGGCCTACAATTTGTTAAACTCCGAGGGGAGAGATTATGCATTTACGATATTAACTGATGAGAGATCTAAGCACTGCGGTTATAACTTGGTTCTTGCAGTCCCCTTATTGGTTGAAGAATACTTAAAAGGGAAAGGGACGGGATTATCTTTGACTTTGAATCTATATTTTGATGGGCCATTAAGGGGTTATCAGAGAAGATTTGTATGCGAAAGTTTCCCGCGGCATACCGCACACGCAGATGGATTCTGTAAAAAAGAACTTTCAGTACATTCGCAAAAAAGAGCTACAAGCCTTCGCTGCCCAGATATTGTAATTGCGGCAGATGCAATAGCCCATGATTTATATACGAACCATACATTAGAGAATCTCCTTACGGACCCACATATGATTGCTGTTTCACATGAAGAAATGGCTGCTAGGAACTTTAGATTAAGGAGCGATTGGCTACAACAATCCTTTTAAACTGAGACTTACAAGAAGAAGTATGGATAAAAAAAAGATGATGAAGATGGCTCTTATCTCGGGAGCTTCACACGCGCTAAAATATAAAAAAAGCAATCAAAATGCTTCTGATGAAGAGGTTCTTAGGCATATTAATAGAGAATCAGATGAGATATTGAGTAAAATAGATTCTTTTTATTGATTGAGTCTTTGCTGAGTGAATAGTTTTAAAAATACCTTACATTTTATTACTTTATGCGGGGATGCCAGAGCGGCTAAATGGGCAGGACTTAAGATCCTGTGGCTTAGTGCCTACCTAGGTTCGAATCCTAGTCCCCGCATTTCAGAGCTGAAAGCTCTGCCAAATCCAAGAGGATTTGTGAAATCCCGCAAGCCTGCGGACATTTAAAGGAAGGTTGAACAACAATGGAACCTTGGTTCTCTTATGCATCCTAGTCCCCGCATTAGCTTCTGGGCAGGATTCAAAAGGTTTGCATTGCAATCAAATTTATATAATTGACTTGTTTTTTTAGTTTATGTATCGCAGGCCATATTCTGCAGCGCGAGGTTCAGCAGCAACAGAAGAACTAGTCAGAAAACATCTTCTTTTAGTAAGATCTATAGTCGGCAGACTTGCAATGAATTTTCCACCGCAATTAAATACCCTAAATCTCTACGATGCGGGGTTGGCGGGGCTGCGGTATGCTGTGCAATATTGCGGCTGTACTCCGAGTGTTGTATTTGAAGCTTATGCGCGAATGAAAATACGCGAAGCGATATTTGATAAATTGCATGAAAGTGGCTTAGAACGTAAATCGAGACAGAAAGATGATAACCCCTCCGGGAAATTGTCAAGAGAAGAATTTGCAAAGTTCGCTGCTCCTTATATTGAAAGATTATCTGGCGCGCAGAAAGAAGTCTTTGAGCGATGTTATTCTGAAAATTTAAGACTCCGCGAGATTGCAGAAATTTTTAGGCTTACTGAGTTAAGAATCTGCCAGATATATCTACAGGCAGTATTAACAATTAAAGAATGTGCTAAAAATCCAAAGAATTCTTAAAATAATTTAGAGATTTATTTTTTTCTTTTTTATTTTTGACAGCTTGAAAACTTTTATCGGGACAATTAATAAGGCGATTAGTGGAAAAATGGACTAAATAGCCCTCATTACACATATATCAAATAACAAGTTAGAAATACTTTGTTTCTATGATTGAAACGGAATTCCATCTCTTTCACATACAAAAGATAGTTCAGTTTATCAATTCCATGATACTTATGAAATCGCTCTTTAGCAAAACTCCATAATCCTCCCCTATCCGCAAACTTGAAGCAGGGGGGCTTCTTTCAAAATGAACAGAATCGTCTATAATTAAATTTAAATAGGAAAAATCTTTATTATTAATAGTTAAAAACAAGATGGTGAACCAAAAACTGGAAAATACTCTGAACCTGAAGCAGCGAGGTTATGTTAATCTTAATCTAAAAAATCCAAAAAATGGAGAATACTTACTTGCTTTTTTTCATTTGATTCCGGGGAAAAATTTAAACATCCTTCAGGCTGCTTGTGAAATCGCAGCAGAATCTTCGACAGGAACAACATTTAAAGTCAATACTGAAACTCCTTTCTCGAAAGAGATGAATGCTTTAGTATACAGAATAGATTTGGAGAGAAATTTTGTTTGGATAGCTTACCCTTGGAGGCTTTTTGATAGAAAGGGCAATGTCCAAAATATTTTAACTTACATTGTCGGAAATGTTTTGGGAATGAAAGAAGTGAGTGCCTTAAAATTGCTAGACGTCTGGTTCCCATCAGCAATGCTTGAACAATATGATGGCCCTAGTTACACTTTAGACGACATGAGAAAATACCTCAATGTTTATGGCAGGCCAATTCTTGGGACTATAATAAAGCCAAAAATGGGCCTGACTTCTGCTGAATATGCTGAAGTATGTTATGATTTTTGGGCGGGGGGAGGAGATTTTGTTAAAAATGATGAGCCTCAAGCAGACCAGGATTTTTGTCCCTATGAAAATATGGTCCAGCATGTGAAAGAAGCTATGGACAAATCAGTTAAAAAAACAGGCCAGAAAAAAATTCACTCTTTTAATGTTTCTGCATCTGATTTTGACACGATGATAAAAAGATGCGAAATAATCAAAAATGCTGGATTTGAACCTGGAAGCTATGCTTTTTTAATTGATGGCATAACTGCGGGGTGGATGGCTGTCCAGACGTTGAGACGGAGATATCCAGATGTTTTTATTCATTTTCATAGAGCGAGTCACGGGGCATTCACTAGACCTGAAAATCCAATTGGTTTTACTGTTTTAGTTTTGTCAAAATTTGCGAGACTTGCCGGGGCTTCTGGGATACATACAGGCACAGCTGGAGTTGGCAAGATGAAAGGCTCTCCTGAAGAAGATATTGTAGCTGCCCATAACATTCTGCATTTTAAAGATAAGGGGCATTTCTTTGAGCAAGAATGGTCAAAAATACCCCCCCAAGATAAAGATGCTGTGCGTCTTGTTCACGAAGATTTGGCTCACCATGTCATCCTTGAAGATGATTCTTGGAGAGGAATGAAAAAATGTTGCCCAATTGTTTCTGGCGGCTTAGACCCAACATTGCTGAAACCATTTATTGATATAATGGGAAACGTTGATTTTATTACAACCATGGGCGCTGGTTGTCATGCACACCCAAAGGGAACAAAGGCAGGGGCGAGAGCTTTGGTTCAGGCATGTGAAGCTTATAAAGAAGGAATCTCGATTGAAAAATACGCTAAAACGCATAAAGAATTAGCAGAAGCAATAAAATTCTTTGGCAAAAAAGCTAAAGAAGTTGAAGAAGCTAAAAAAAGCGAAAGAAATTAATCTTGCTTTCTATTAAAATTTAGGTGATTGCGGATTTGACGGACTAATTTTCTCTTTTTATATACGATAAAAATAGTGAAAAATATACTGACAATAAGAATACGAACTTTTGATAATAAAGACTGATGCAAATTATAATGAGATTTGCCGATGATATCTCTGTTAATTTTTATGAGTTATCTATTGGTTAAATTAATGGTATTTTAGTCTGAAAATGGCTAATCGCCAAAATTTATTAGTTTACCTGAGTTCAGATTTTATCTTTTTTTATTTGCAATTTTTCTCTTTTCGAAGAATTTTCGAATTTTAATCATCACTAATGTAACTAGCCCAATGACGAATATTACTGCTAGCATGTAAGCTAAAATTTTCATTAACGTCTTGATATTTACTTTGTTATTACTCTTGTTTTTTTCAGATACGCTCAGATTATCTTTGTTAGATTCTGAAGAATTTATAGCTAGAGATTTGTTTTCAGTACCTTGTAAAGGCGCGCTGATTGCCTCGTGGATTGATTTAATTGTTAGATTGGCTTTGTTGTTGATAATATTCTTGAGTTTAATAGACAGTTCATAATAATCAGCAGAACTGAAATTAAGCTTGACG
>Ga0233423_10000993_pt1 | contig 14333 bp, 11 predicted proteins | sample Watercolumn_Mata_FD_180713 | JGI IMG/M metagenome (GOLD analysis project Ga0233423, IMG submission 180713) | Freshwater microbial communities from Lake Matano, South Sulawesi, Indonesia - Watercolumn_Matano_2014_112_MG | ecosystem: Environmental > Aquatic > Freshwater > Lake | place: Indonesia...
ATTCTCCGAAAGCGAAATAGGAAAGATATTTCCATTCGACTTCTTTGCCATCGATGAGAATGTCAAATGTCGCCCGCGCGTCGGCATCGTTTAAAACCGGGTTTGAGAACTCAAGCTCAAGCACGTCGCCGGAAATAAGGCGGACGTCGCCGAGGGTGCCATTGACAACTGTTCCCGCACTTGCGCCGGAAGCGGTTCCAACCATCGAGAGCACAACCATGCTCGACATCAACCGGAGTCTTGCCGCCGTAAGCGGCAAGCGTTTGGGCTTATTCATTCTTGAAACCTCCGGTTTAATAATGTCCCTCGTTTATTCCGAAGATAACTCACTCCCGGGGCTTGGGGCCTCGTCCGGCATCCCCTCGAAATTCCCGTCTTTGCATCGCCGCTGAGGATATTCAGGTCTTCGGACGATGTCAAGGTCGCCGAGAGCTGGGAAATCGGATGGGGACGCTCGCCAGGAGACGGAGGTCCGCATCCACTCGCCCCGCGCCTTGACGCGCTTGGAGCCCGGTCCGCCCGGCAAATCCGCTGGAAATGGTCGTCCAGGAAGAAGTGTTCGAAGGGATTCCCGGGATAGGAGCGCTCCCAGGCTTTCCGGACTCCGGCGACCATTCCTGCTGGATCCTCGGTCCGGAAGCGGATGGAAAAATCTCCGTTTGCCGGCGGCCGGTAAGTCAGGGCTAGGGGTTCGTAGGCTGGACGGTGATTTCAATCCAAAAACGGTGACCGCAACCCTCTTTACCCAATTTCAAGGCAAATAAATAGGGCAAATAGGGTTGCTGTCGCCAATTAACAAGGAAACGCGGGTTAGCCGCGGCCGGGGACCTGGAGCTTCTGCCCGACCCGGATGAGGGTCGAGCGGAGGTTGTTGATCCGCATGAGGGTCTGGACCGATGTCCCGTATTTCCTGGCGATCGCCCCGAGCGTTTCCCCGCTCCGGACGAGGTGGGCCGCGTACTCGGGGGGGATGTATTTCGGCACGCCGCTCATTGCCGCCAAGAGCTTTTCCCCGTAGCCGACCGGGACGCGGAGCTCATAGGCCCGGTCGGGGGTCGATTTCTGGCGCAGCTCGGGGTTGAGGATCTCGAGTTCGGTCGCCTCGAGCCCCAGGGCGGCCGAAAGGGTCGCCAGTTTGGCCGGATAGCTGAGGGTCACGGTGTCGAACCGGAGGGGGGGATAGGGCTCGGGAAGCTGGAAGCCGTATTTGGCCGGGTTCTGGATGAGCAGGGTCGCGGCGATGAAGCGGGGGACGTAGCGGACGGTCTGGTAGGGGAGGCGGGCGAAGAGGTCCCAGAAATTGTCGAGGTAGTTGATATTCTGGGTGTTGATGACCCGCTGGACCAACCCTTCTCCGCAGTTGTAGCCCGCCAAGGCCGTCGTCCAGTCCCCGAAAAACGAATGGAGGTCAGTCAGGTAGCGGATGGCCGCCTTGGTCGATTTGAAGGGGTCCATCCGCTCGTCGATGAACTTGTCCTGATTGAGGCCGTAGCGAAGCCCGGTCGAGCGGATGAACTGCCAGAGGCCCATCGCCCGGGCGGTAGACAGGGCGCGGGGGTAATAGGAGCTCTCGACGACCGGGAGCCAGACGAGCTCCTCGGGAAGGCCGGCCTTCCTCAGTTCCTCCTGGATCCAGTCGCGGTAGAACCCGCTCCGCCGGTAGGCCTCCTCGAAGGTCTTTCTTTCCGGGCCGAGGAACGAGGCGATCTCCTTCTGGACGAACGCATTCTCGTCCAGGGGGATGGCCCGGTGGTTCCCGACGACGGGGTTGCGGCGGGCGGCATAGATCTCCTGGATGCGCTGGGCGATGAGCAGGCGCAGGTTTTCCTTTTCCTGGATGAGGTAAGAATCGGCCGGGTCCGGGAGGCGAAGCAGGATCCCATAGGCGTCGTCGAGCGATTTGATCGCTCCCTCCAGGTCGCCCCGCTCCCGGGCCGTCTTGGCCTCCTGGTAGAAATTCAAGGCGTCCTCGAAGGTGATGGTGGCCGTGTCTTTCTCGGTTTCCTTGAGGAAGAGGTCGGCCTCTCGGGCGGTCCTTTTCGCCTCAGCCGGGATGATCGTCTGCTCCGGGGCCTTCTTTTCGGGGGGGCGGGGGACGTTCGGGTCGGGTTTTCCGGCCTGTTCTTCGGCCTTCGCCGGGGGAGTGGCGGGGGCGGGATTCTGGACCGGGGCCGGCCGGCGGGCGCAAGCCGAGAACACGAGCGCGGCGGCAAGGAGGAGGGAAAAGGCGGCTGTCGGGCGCTGATTATTCATTACGAGATATAACGTTTATATCACGGGAAAGGTTTCGAATGCCAGGCCCAAGCGGTCCGGAGGATGGTCTCAAGGTCGGAGTGGCGGAGCTTCCAGCCCAAGAGGCGTTCGGCCTTAGCCTTGGAGGCCAGAAGGACGGGGACGTCCCCCTCGCGGCGCGGCCGCTCCCTGAGGGGAACTTTCCGCCCGGTCAGGCGTTCGGCCCGGGCGACGACCTCCCGGACGGAATAGCCCTCTTGAGTCCCGAGGTTGAAGACGTCGCTCGGGTGGCCGGCGAGGAGCCTCTCCAGGGCCAGGACATGGGCCGCGGCCAGGTCGGAGACGTGGATGTAGTCCCGAACGGCCGTCCCGTCCGGGGTCGGAAAATCCGTCCCGAAAACGTCGAGGTGTTCCTTCCGGCCGAGAAGGGCGAGAAGGACGTTCGGGATGAGGTGGGATTCCGGGTCGTGGGCTTCGCCCATCTCCCCGCCGGGGTCGGCCCCGGCGGCGTTGAAATAGCGGAGGGAGATCGAGCGAAGGCCGTAAGCCCGTCCGTAGTCGGCCAGGACCCGCTCGACGACGGCCTTGGTCTGCCCGTAGGGATTGTAGGGTTCGAGGGGATGGCTTTCGGGAAGGGGGATTTCCCGGGGGACCCCGTAAACGGCGGCGCTCGAGCTGAAGACGAAGTTCCGGACGCCGGCGTCGAGCATTGCCCCCAGGAGGTAGGCTCGTCCCGATGTTCCGGGAATAGTATTTCCGGGGGTCGGCGTAGGACTCCCCGACCTGGATCAAGGAGGCGAAATGGAGGACCGCGTCCACGGCCCGGCCCCGGAGGGCGGCGGCGACGGCTTCCCGGTCCATGAGGTCGCCGACGACGAGCTCGGCCCGGCGGACGAACTCGGCCCGGCCCGAGGATAGGTCGTCGAAGACGACGACTCTGGCGCCTCCCTCGAGGAGGGCCTTAACCGTGTGCGAGCCGATATAGCCCGCCCCCCCGGCCACGAAAACGGTCGTCATCGGCCATCCTCCGAAGCCGAGGCCGAAGACCGGACGAGCTTTTTGGCCGCCCGGAGGGCCTGGGCTTTTGTCTCGAATTCGTTGTCGAGCTGGCGGCGGTAGAGGTCTTTGAGCATGGCGCCCATGCCGGGACCGGCGGCCACTCCGAGGGCGAGGAGGTCGCGCCCCTGAAGGAGGGGCTTGATCGAGTCCTTGGAAATATGGAGCTCGGCGAATTTGGCCAGGAGCCAGCGGGTCTGGCGGTCGTGGGCCGAAACCGGGCGCGGACGGCGGCCGGCCCGGTCGGCCGCGTCCAGGGCGGCCACGAGCTCGATTTCGCCGCCGGAGTCCGCGGCCAGCCGGTTGAAGGCCTTCTTGGTGAGCGTTTCCCGGTTCTGCCAGAGCTCGGCCGGCCGGTGATGGGTCCGGATGAGCATCAGGGCGGCGGCGGCGACGTCGAAGCCGTTCCAGGAGAAGATCTTGAGGCGATGAAAGGCCTTCCGGGCGATGGCCTCGCTCTTCTGGTCGTGGCCGGCGCTCGTGATCGCCATCCGTCCCCGTTTGAACTCCCAATGGGTCGTTTCGGCCTTCCCCGCGTCGTGGTAGAGGGCGGCCAGAAGGAGGGCCAGGGTCTTGGCCGGCGCGAGACCGGCCATCTCGGCCAGCCGTTTGGCCTGGTCGATCGTGATCTCGGTGTGACGCCAGACCGTGTGGTGTCCGAAAGCGTCCTTTTCGGGGTGGAAGAGCGAGTCCTGGATGATCAGGGTCAGGGCGTACAGCTCGGGAAAGAGCTGCCGGAGGGCGCCCAGCTTGAACAAGGCCTCGAGGCCGCGGGAGGGCCGCTTGGAGAGAAGGAGGATCTTGGTCAGCTCTTCGGTGACCCGCTCGACGCTCAGCCCGGAAAGGTCGATGTCCTTGGCGGCGGCATAGACGGCCGGGTCGACCGAATACTCCAGGACCGAGGCGAACCGGGCCGCCCGCAGCACCCGGAGGGGGTCGTCGGGAAAGGCGGCCGGGTTCGTCAGCCGGATGACCCTAGCCTTGATGTCCCGGGCTCCCCCGAACGGGTCGAGGAGGGCCTGGTCGGCCAGGCGGAGGGCGATGGAGTTGCAGCGGAAATCCCGCCGCCCGAGGTCCTCCTCGACCGGAAGGCCTGGGTCGGCCAGGACGATGATGTCCTTGTGGCCGCGGATGCCCGCCCCCGTCTCGGCCTTGGCCCGGTCGGTCCGGGGGAGGGCGACATCGTACGTTTTTCCCCTCCGGGAGAACTTGATGACCCCGAAGCTCCGGCCGACGAGGTCGACCCGGCCGTGCTTCCGAAGGGCCGAGACGATCCGGTCCAGGGGGCGCCGGGCGACGAGGAGGTCGACGTCCTCGGAGGCCAGGCCGCGGAGCCGGTCGCGGACGAACCCGCCGACCGCGTAGACGTCGCCGCCGAAGAGCCGGACGAACAGGCTTTTGTCCCTGAAATCGGCCTCCAGACGCTTCATGACGGCCATCCTTGCCTCCGGGATATTATAACCCAGATCGGCCCTCAGCGGACTCCGGCCGTCCCTCGGCCGGCCGTTTGACTTGACCCGCCGGCCTCCGCTAGAATGTGGCCTCGACCGAGTCTCCATGGAAAAAATCGGCAAATATAAAGTCCTTTCCCAGGTCGGCAGCGGCGGGATGGGCGTCCTGTACAAGGCCCTCGACCCCGACATCAACCGCGAGGTGGCCATCAAGACGATCCGGAACGACCTCGTCGGGGAGGGGGCCCAGCGGGACAAGGTCCTGAAGCAGTTCATCGTCGAGGCCCAGGCCGCCGGGCGCCTCCACCACCCCCATATCGCCACGATTTACGAGGTCGGGCGCGAGGCCGACCTGACCTATATCGTCATGCAGTACGTCCCCGGAAAAAGCCTCCGCCAGAGCCTCGAGCCGGGGAAAAGATTCTCGGCCGAAGAGGCCGTCGACCTCGTCCTGCCCCTCTGCCAGGCCCTGGAGTACGCCCATCAGAACGGCATCGTCCATCGCGACATCAAGCCCGACAACATCCTCCTCGACGCGAACGGCCGGCCCGTCCTCGTCGACTTCGGGATCGCGACGATCGAGTCCGTGAGCGTCACTCGGACGCGGATGACTTCGGCCACGCCGGCCTACATGTCTCCCGAGCAGATCCTCGAGGGGAACGTCGACCACCGGACCGACATCTTTTCCCTGGGGATCATCCTGTACGAGCTTTTGACCGGCCGGAGGCCGTTTTCCGGGGACAACATCCCCTCCCTTCTCAACCGGATCGTCAACGAGGACCCCGCCCGGCTCGAACCCGGGGCGACGAGCCCGCCCGAGGGGCTGGAAGCCGTGATCCGCACGGCCCTGGCCAAGAAGCCGGCCGACCGGTACTCTTCCTGCGCCGAAATGGCCGCCGCCCTGGAGGAGGCCGTCGGGGCTATGGAGACCACCGCTCCCCTTCGAGACCTCAGGACGTCGAGGGTCGGGCCGCTGAAGAAGCGTCGGGCCGGCTGGGTCGCGGCCCTCTTCCGGAACAAGGTCAAGGCGGCCGTGGCCGCGGCCACGGCCGTCTCGGCGGCCGCGGCCGGGTACCTCCTCTGGACTCGGGTCCTCACCCCGCCGGCCGAATACGAGGCCCTGGTGGCCATTTCCCCCTTTTCTTCCGAGGCGGCCGCGCTCCCTAAGAATCTCGTCGAGTATGTCCTCGACCGCTCCTTGATGGCGGCGACCGAGCTGCCCGTCTTTGTCCAGAGTTCGAGGGGCTTCTTGGCTCAGCAGACGAACGCCAAGGGCGCGGGGCGCCGGGCCCCCCGGCTCGAGGTCTGGGGCGAGGTCAAGCCCACCGTGACCGGCTATGAAATCGACTTGACGGCGTCCTACAAGGGGAAGAAGAAAACTCGGGCCTTTCCCTGTCGGGGCAACCTCGACTTCGTCACGACCCAGGTCAACGAAATGCTGGCCTTCATCGCCGGGGCGACCGCGGGGGAGGTCGGAACGATCTCCGGCGGCCGGAGCTTCGCCCAGATCACCACCTCCAACTGGGACGCCCTGAGCCATTTTCTCAAGGCCCAGGAAGCCTGGGACAAGCTCGATTCCGAGGCCTCGCACGCCGAGTTCAAGACGGCCCTGGAGAACGACCCCGATTTCAGCCTGGCCATGCTCAAGATGGCCGAAGTCAAGCTCTTCCGCGGCGACCGGGAAGAGGCCCGGGCGAGCTCGGATAAGGCCCTGGCCGGGAAGGACCGTCTGATCGAGTACGACGTCCTCCGGCTGAACGCCCTCAAAGCCCGGCTCGACGCCCGGCCCCGGGACGAGCGGACGAACCTCATGAAGCTCATCGAGGCCTTCCCGCTGAAGAAGGAATACCTGTACGAATTCGCCGAATCCTACTTCCATGTCGGCGACGGCGAGACGGCCATCCCTTATTACGTCCGGGCGATCGAGGTCGACCCCTCCTACGCCCTGGCCCACAACCACCTCGCCTTCTGTTATGCCTGGACGGGAGACCACGCCAAGGCGGAGGAGCATTTCCGGACCTACGTCAAGCTCGACAACACGGCCAACTCGTATGACAGCCTGGCCACCGGCTACATGTTCGCCGGCCGGTTGGACAAGGCCCTCGAGGCCCTGGAGAAGGGGAGCGCCCTCGACCCCAAGCTCGACTACTTGTACGGCAACCTGGCCACGACCTACGGCCTCCTGGGGGCCCTGGCCAAAGCCGAGGACAGCCTCCGGCGGCAGGTCGAGGTCAGCACCCGGGAAGCGACCAAGGTCGATATCGGATTCGACCGGGCGGTCATCCACTGGGGGCGGGGCGACCTGGCCAAGGCCGAGGCCGAGCTCCGTCCGGTCCGGGACCGCTACGCGGATGCCGCCTTCGCCTCGCGGCTCGACGAATCGCCGAACCTCCCCTTCTGGCTGACGGGCCTCATCGCCGCCCAGCAGAAAAACCTCCCTCGGCTCCGGGAGATGATCGGCCGCCTCCAGCGGAAAGTCGAGGCCCACGAAGTCAACGCCACGAATTTCTTCCCCGTCCTCAAGTTCCTCATCCATCTCAAGGTCCTGGAGGGCCGCTTGGCCGGAGACCCGACCGCCGTCGTCCAAAACATCGAGGAGGGACGGCGGATCAAAGCCAAGATGGGCTATTGGGGTTCGGTCTATAATCAGGCCTTCTTCCTCGACCAGTACGCCCAGGTCCTCCTCGACATGGGGGCCAATTTGCCGCTGGCGGGGGAACTCCTGGGAGAGGTCAAGTCCTACAACCCCTCCTACGCCCCCGCTCTCGTCGACGCGGCCCGCCTGGCCCTGGCCGAAAACAAGACCGAGGAAGCGCGGGGGGCGGCCGAGGCGGCCCGGAAGGCCCTGGCCTCGTCCGACCCCGACTTCATCGTCCTCAAGGGACTCGAGGCCGTCGAACGCCGTCTCGGAGGGAGATGAACGGATGAAGGCATTACTTGTCATCGACCAGGCCGGAGCCGACCCACTCCGGTTCGAGCTGGGGAACACGACGGGCATCGGGCGGTCGTCGGCCAACCAGGTCAGCCTCAAGGACGACAGCTCCGTGTCCCGCCAGCATGCCCTCATCCGCCGCCAGGGGGAGGACGAGTTCTCGCTCATCGACCTGGGGAGCGCCAACGGGACATGTCTCAACGGGAAGCTCGTGATCGGGCCGACGGTCCTTCGCAACGGCGACCTCATCCGGATCGGGGAGACGATTCTCCGTTTCGAGATGGAGGGGGCCGCCGCGAACGCCCCCTCGCCCGAACAGACCGTCTACGAGCGGACGATGATGGCCATCCGGATGAGCACGATGGTCGTCCTCGTCTGCGACATCCGGCGGTTCACCAGGATCGGGGAGCTTCTGCCCCCCGACCAGCTCTCCCGGTTTCTGGGTTCCTGGTTCCGCCAAGCCTCCGAGGCCATCACCTCCCGGGGAGGAATCGTCGATAAATTCATCGGGGACGCGGTCATGGCCTACTGGCCCGTCGCTCTGGAGGCCCCCGAGGCTGCGGCCGAAAGCGCGGTCGAAGCGGCCAAGGCCATTCATGCCCTGGCCCGGGGCGTCCAGGTTCCCGGCCACCCCGATTTCGAGTTCCAGGTGGGGGTCGGGTTGAACCAGGGGCTCGTGTCGGCCGGGAATATCGGGATGCAGTCCCAGCGGGACACGACGATCATGGGAGACGCCGTGACCCTGGCCTTCCGGCTCGAAGGGGTTTGCAAGGTCAAGGGCCTGCCGATCGTGGTCGGGGCCGAGGTCGCCAAGACGCTGGCCGCCCGCCATGCCTTCGTCCTCCTGGGGAAGGTGAAGCTCAAAGGCAAGACGACGAGCCCGGAGGCCTTCGGCCTGACCCTGGAATGAACGGCCCCCGGATGTCTCCGATTTGGTCTCGCCTCCTCTTGGCCGGGATTCTCGGCGGGTTGACGCTCGGCGCCGCAGAGGGCCAGCAGAAATACGACGTCGAGGTCGCCCTCCGGGAGAAACGGATCGCCGACCCCTCGCCCGACGGCTACACCCTGGCCTTCCATCTCGCCCTGAAGAATTCGTCCGAGAGGCCCCAGGCCCTGGTCAGGTACGATTATCGGGTCACGGTCGATGAAGTCGAGTACCTTGGGATCGAGACGCCTCTCGAGGAGCCGATCCGCCTTGAACCGGGAGTCGAAACGCTCATCGCCCTACCGGTCAAGCTGACGTCCGAATATCTCTTTCCGGCCGTCCCGGGCCTCAAGGACAAGGACACGGGGACGTGTTTCGTCTCGGGGGGGATGACGTTCAGGGACGACCGCCGCCGAGAGAAGCGCGTCCCGTTCGCTTTTTCGGGCGAATTCCCCGTCTACCGGGGGTTCGAGGGTAGCGTCGGCCCGGTCGACGTCCAGACCCTGACCCTGGGCGGGACCGAGCTGACGATGAAGGTCCTGTTTAAGAACCTGAACGGCTTTTCAGTATCCCTCACTCGGCTGGCCTACAAGCTCGAGCTCGTCGGCCGACCCGTGGCCGAGGGGACGTTCGGGGAGGAAAAGACCGTCGCCGGGCGGAGCGAGGCCGTCTTCGCCGTGCCTCTTGTCCTGGATTTCTTCGAGGTCGGGCAGTCGGTCTATAACGGGCTGGAGCAGCCGCCCGTCGCCGTCCGGGTCTCGGGCGAAGCCGAGGTCATGACGCCTTGGGGACCCTGGCGGGTCCCCATCGAAAAGAGCGGCAAGGTCGCGGTCGTCAGGAAACAGGCTCGAGCTAGAACCAGTAGTTGACCCCGATCGAAACCTGGAACCGTCCCAGGTCGAGCGGGGCGAACCCCTCGAACCCTTCGGTCATCTTCCCCTTGACGAAATTCGCCTTGAACTCGGCGTCGAGGGTCAGGCGGTTGGCGATCGGGAACATCAGGCCGCCGAAGACGTGCCAGCCGAACGAGATCTTGCCGAAGTTCCGGCCTTCCCAGGCGTCGACCTGGTAGATGGGATAGACGGGGACGTCGCCGTAATCGGGGTCTTCGTAGTAGTACTCGTCGGCGAAATCGATCATGTCGCCCTGCATCCGCAGGCTCCAGAGGTAGAGTCCGGCGCCAATTCCGGCGTACGGGATGAGCTTCATCCGGCGGCCGAAGGGAACGACCTTGAGCGAGAATTGGAGGGGGGTGACCGACGTATAGAGGCTGTGCATCGGGGAGAAATCTCCCTCGTAGTCGTTCGGGAAGGCCCAGTCTTCGCGGTCGATCGTGTAGCCGACGAAGTCCTTGTAGAAAGCGGCCTTCGACCGGCTGTAGGTTTCGACCCCGATGACAAAGCTGATCTCCCGGGTGAGGAACATTTCGTAGGCCAGGCCGAAGGACGTGTTCTGGAAGCTGGACTTGGTGAAGTTCATGTTCTCGAACTCGGTGTCCCAGAAATCGCTCTTCAGGGAGGGGATGACGTAGCTCATCTTGAAGGTGATCGTGTTGGCCGAGAGGGCTCCTGCGGCCGCCAGAACGGCCAGAACCGTTATAAGGGCTCGTTTTCTCATGTTCTTCCTCCTACCCACACCTAATGTGCAATTTCCATGCCAAACTCCCGGGCATCTTCCAGGGAGAGATGACAGGCGGCCCTGTGCCGAAAAGCGGTCAGATGTCCTCTTTCCGGGCCCTTATAGTTTAAGGCTCCTCCCGGCCTTTGTAAAGGAAGAGGGATTGACCGATAATGGGGGGGCCGCCATGGAAACCCACATCGTCCACGCGGACCCGAAAGCCTTTATCACGGCCGGCCTCCGTCCCGTCCTGAAGGCCATTCGGGCCGGGGAAATCGTGGTTCTCCCCACCGAAACGTTTTACGGTCTCGGGGCGGACGCCTTCTCGGCCCGGGCTGTCCGGAGCGTTTACGCCCTCAAGGAGCGCGACCGGGGCAAGCCGTTGTCGCTCGTCGTCTCCGACCTCGATGCCGCGGAGCGTCTGGCGGCCGAAATTCCGGCCGTATTCCGGCCTCTCGCGGCCGAATTCTGGCCCGGGCCGCTGACTTTGGTCGTCAAGGCCAAGCCCATCTTCCCGGCCGAAATGCTAGGGCCGGGCGGGACGGTGGCTGTACGCGTGCCCGGCTCCTCCTGGCTCCGGGGACTCCTGGCCGAGGTCGGGGTACCGCTGACCGCCACGAGCGCCAATCTTTCCGGGGAAGCCGAGGTCGCCGACCCGGCCGAGGTCGTCCGCCTTTTCGAGGGCCGGGTCGCGGTCATCGTCGATGGCGGCCGGACTCCGGGCGGGCGGCCGTCGACCGTCGTCGACCTCACCGGGAGCCCGCCCCGGATTTTGCGCGAGGGCGCCGTCCCCTCCGCCCGGATAATGCCCTTCCTGGTCTCCTGAGGCGCGGCTTCAGGCTTCCTCGACGACCTTCCAGCCGAGGGCGCCGGCCAGGTCGTAGACCGGCCTCTTGAGGTCTCCGTAGAAGGTGACCCGGTGCCAGCCCCATGTGTCCCACATCGTGAACAGCTTCTCGAAGTCGCCCAAGGGCTCGGCGCAGAGCTTGGTCCGGCAGGCTCGGTCGTTCGGGTCGTTGTCGACCGCCTTGCCCTGATGGAAGAGGATTTCCCGGCGCGGGTCGGAGACCTCGACCGTCGTCGTCAGATAACCCTGGGGAAGGATCGACCGGATCGAAGCCCCCTGCCGGTCCTCGGAATGGGTCAGGATCTGGTAGGGGTTGGCCGGCCCCTTCGGACCGAAGGCCCGGTTCGAGGCGACGCAGTGGGCGTAGATGACCTGGCGGCGGGCGGTGTCGAGGACCGGGTCTGAGATGAACCCCGGGCGCCCCTGGGACATCGTGGTCAGGGCGACCATGGCCGCCGTCGAGGGGACGTCGCATTCGCACGCCCCGACAAGGCCCTCGTTCAGAAGCTCCATGAAGCCCAGGCAGGGATAGGCATGGATATGGCCGCCGTAGAAGCCGCCCAGGCAGTTGATGGTGATGGCGTTGGCCCCGTGCTTTCGGAGGACGGCCTTCTGGCCGAGATACATGGCCGCCGAGTTGATGATTTCATCCCGGGAAACGCCTTCGACGAGCGCCGCGTTCTTGACCCATCGCTCGGCGACCGCCCGGGCTTCGTCCTTGTCCGCGGAGGCCCAGGCGTCGTTGAGTTCGGCGAAGGGAAGATAGACGACCGGGATGCCCATCGCCGCCGCGTCGGGTTGTTTTTCCGGGCCGCGGACGGCCAGGATCTTCGAGGATTTCATCCGGCGGATGGTTTCCTCGGCCGATAGGGTCGCCAGGGCGTCGTCCTTGACGGACAGGTCGCCGGGAGGGCGGGTCGTGGCCGCCCTGATCCTGGCCGAGGCCGCGGCGAAGTCGAACCCCGGCCCGGCGGCCTTGGCGTCGGCGAAAGACTTGACCGCGGCCGCCAGGTCGTCCATCCGGGAGGAGGACACGAAGCCGAGATTGGCCTGTTTGGCCCGGAGGAATCCGGCCGCGTAGACGAGGAAGCCGCCGCTTCCGGCGTAGGCGAAGTCCGCATAGAGGACGGGCTTTCTCGATCCGACGAGGGTCTGGGCGACCCGATTCCAGCAGTTCATCTGGACGACGAGGTAGCCGTCTACGTCCTGCGAAGCGTCGCCCTCGAGGATCTTCTTGGCCTGCTCTTCGCCCGTGGCCAGGGTGGGGAGAAAGTCATAGGCGGGAAACCGGTTGGCGAGTTCGGCGTTCATCCGGTCCATGACCGGCCTGAAGTCGAAGCCCTTGTTCGGCCAATCGGGAACTTCCTGGACCGGGCCGTGGAGGGCGTAGACGACCCGAACCCGGGGGCCTTTTTTCCCGGCCTGGACGGCCCGGAGCCAAGGCGGCGCGGCCGAGAGGCTTACCGCCCCGGCGCAGGCGGCGCAGCCGGAGAGAAACCTCCGCCGGCTCAGGCTGCCGGAGTGGGCCGCGCATCCGGCCGGGTATTCCAGGCGGCGCTTTTGTCCCCTCATTTTTTTCTCCTTCCTCTCGACTTCCAAAGGCGTCGGTATGACGCCTGGCAAATGTGTTTTCATTTTACACCAAACGAAGGACGCGGCAAGCGAAGAGGCTTTTTCAGGTCAGGCGATAAATCCGGCGGGCGTTTTCGCCCAGGACGAGGCGTTCATCGGCCTCGGGAAGTCCCAGCCCGCGGACCCGGGCCAAGGCCGACCGGAGGTTGTTTTTACCATAAGGCGTATCCGAGCCGAGGAGAACATGCTCGGGACCGAAATACTCGAGGACCCGACGGACGTGCCAGAGCGGGACCATGTTCGGCGGCGAGGTGTCGAAATAGGTGTTGCCGAGGACGGGCCGGCCGGCGTCGATGAAGACGTCGAGGCCCAGGAGATGGGCCACGACAAACGTCGTCTCCGGATGAGCGGAGATCGTCCGGACGAGGGCGACGGCGTCCTTTTTGGAGTACAGATGGATGAAAATGGGGAGGCCTTTCTCCGCTGCGAACCGGGCCAGGGCGTCCATCTCCGGGCCGTCGGAGGCGACTCGGTGGAAGCACTGATGGACCTTGAGGGCTTTGAATCCCCCGTTTTCGAGTTTCGTCCCGAGCCCGGCCGCCGTTTCCCGGTCGAATGGGTCGACCCAGTAGGCCGGGACGATCCGGTCCGGGTAGCTCCGGGCCATCCCGGCGACCTGGGCGTTGGCGCGGCCGTAGTCGACCTCCCGGTTGACCCTCTTCGCCAGAAGGCCGAGGAATTTGTTGCCGGCGAAGCCCAGGCGGCGTTTGCCCTGGAGCCGGGCGATATTCGGGACAGGATATTTCTTGGGTTCGTTGATTGGGCCGGGGGCGAGGACGGCTTTATCGACCCCCTCATCGTCCAACAGGCGGACGATGTCGGCCGCAGCGAAAAATTCGCCCGCCGCGTGGGCGTGCCCGTCGACGACCATGGCTTTCGTCTCGAGAATACGGGGACACATCACTTAATTGTCCACTTTTGAGGACAATTAAGTGATGTGTCCCCGTATTTATTTGACTTTGGTGCCGGGGGGGACGTCGCCCTCGACGAAGGGGATGACGGCCTTCTCGCCGACCACGGCCGCCAGAAGCATCCCGTTGGATTCGACGCCCCGGATGACGGCCGGCTTGAGGTTGGCGATGACGATGATTTTTTTCCCGTCGAGGGCCTCGGGGGCGTAGGTCTCGGCCACTCCGGCGACGATCTGCCGCTTGTCCGTGCCGAGGTCGATCTGGAGCTTGAGGAGCTTTTTCGCCCCCTCGACCCGCTCGGCCTTGAGGACGTGGGCCACGCGCAGGTCCATCTTGGCGAAGTCTTCGTAGTTCAGAAAGTCCATCGTTCCCTCCGTTCGTTTTGGGGGCCTTTGGGCGGCGGCCTCCTCGGCCAGAAATTCCTTGACGTCGACCCGCGGAAAGAGGGCCTGGGGGGGCTTCATCGTCCGGCCGGACGTCGCCGGACCGTCGAAGGCGAGGCCTCCGAACTTCTGTTTGTGGACGGACCCGGCCTCGCCCAATATCTCCCAGACTTTCTGGGCCGACCCGGGCATGACCGGGGCGACCAGAACGCTGACCCCGCGGATGGCCGCCGCGGCCTGGGCAAGGACGCGGGCCAATCGGGGCCTTTTCGCCGGGTCCTTGGCCAATTTCCAGGGCTCGTTGTCGGCCAAATATTTGTTGACCAGGCTGATGTAGGCCCAGATCT